>Ga0137415_10000015_pt1 | contig 157131 bp, 111 predicted proteins | sample CZODoug3_1_1_16f_FD_183082 | JGI IMG/M metagenome (GOLD analysis project Ga0137415, IMG submission 183082) | Vadose zone soil fungal communities from Angelo Coast Range Reserve, California, USA - CZODoug3_1_1_16fungal (Hybrid Assembly) | ecosystem: Environmental > Terrestrial > Soil > Vadose... | reverse complement strand
TCTTGCTTGAGAGCCAACGCCTTGTGGTAGACGTAGGGGGCGCAACCAGCCGAACGGCTCATCTGCCGTTGCTGTTCACCGTTCGGCAGCAACTCGAATTGGAACGCTTGCCTACGTACCATGCTGCCATTATGATTTGGTCTATGTCGCATTTCAAGGACATTCGGCACGGTAGACACTGCGTCTTTGCAATGCATGTCCATCTGGTCTTCGTCACCAAATACCGCCGCTGTATGCTCGACGGCGAGGCGATTGAGAAATTGCGACCTATCTTCTCCAAGGTCTGCACCGACTTTGAGGCGGGGTTGGTGCAGATGGACGGGGAGGGCAATCCCGTACACTTGCTGGTGAACTACCCCCCGAAAGTGTCCGTCTCATCGCTGGTCAACTCCTTAAAGGGCGTTTCGAGCTACGTTCTACGACCCCAGTTGCCTCGCATCACCAAGGGCTACTGGAACAATGTACTGTGGTCGCCTTCTTACTTCGCCCCTTCGCCGCTTCCTGTGGCGGCGCACCGCTCGACCTCATCCAACGCTACCTCGAGCAGCAGGCGACACCGCTATAGTCCTGGCTTACTCCGGCCTGAATTCCCGGGGCTCGCCACTCGCTGGTCAATCTATCCCAAAGACCAAAAACGCCCTTTTCGGGCGGAGTATACGACGAAATGTTTCTCACCTAGCAAGGAAATAACGCAGGGCGTGCATTCCCACAATACAGGGATTCCCCGATGCGCGCCGAGGGACCCTCCCGAGAGGCGCGCGGTTTCGGTGCTGGGAGACGAGCAAACCCTGGTATTTAGCGGGTGCGGAGAAGTTTCTCGGGGATGCGGGCGCGTTCCTCGCGCGCGGCGACCGCGCCATCGGCGAGAAAGATCATGTACGAGCTGTTCCACAGACCGGTGGGAATCGTGCCGCGGCGACGCGTGGTCAGCACGATGTTGTAGTGTCCGGAGACGGGCAGCTTTTCAATCACGGACTCCTCCGCCCGGGGCGCGACCAGCGCGAGGTGCGCGAGAAACAGGTAGATATCGGGATCTCCCTGGTAGCCCTGGGTCACGAAGTTCACGTCGGCATCTTCGTTGGTGAAATGCCAAGCCAGCGAGGCGGCCAATGCGACCGCACGTTCGTAGGCTTCCGGCGATAAGACGCCGGGCGCAGGATTGTCGAACACCAGACGCAGTTTGCGCTCGTCCTCGCGGCTAAACTCACGGACTTTCAGCGAACCGGATTTCGCCGTGGCCTTCCAGTCGACGTGGCGGGCGGTATCCTCCGGCATGTACTCACGAATGCGATACAGGTCGTAGCCACGGCCGCGGACGAAGGTTTCAAACTCGCCGGTGATCATCGGCAAAATGTCGAGAAACTCGTCGGTGGGCTCGACGCCCGGGTAGACCAGGACGGTGCGGGTCAGCGGAACGCGGCGCGTCTTGGTGAGGAAGGCAAAGGGAAAGCGCGTTGCGAGGCCGAAACCCTCTTCGCCATAGCGCCCGCGACGCTGAAAGCGGAGTTCGAGATCCGCCGACAGTTCGTTTTTCGGAGGGAGGTAGGGGAAGTAGGCGAATCCCTCGAAGATACCCGGCAGGCTTCCGTCGTTGACGATGCGCCGGACACGACGGTCGGGCAGGCGCACCCATTGTTGCTCGGGCGGACGCTTGGGCGGGAATCCGAAGGTGGCCGGCTCCCACAGCCACTTCTTGGCGGCCTTTTTCTTTTTGGCCGGCACAACATGAATCGAGAAGGATGGCAGCCAGCGGCGCGGGTTGTTCAAAAGAATCCGGCCCAGCACCGGCTTGCCGGCAAAAACGTGATCCGGCAAGCGGACGTCAAGCCCGAGATCGCGCAGAACCAGCGCAGAGACCATGCCGGAGACGACAATTGCGGCCAGCATGGCAGCCACGATGATGTAGAGCAGATTGTTGCCCGTGTTGAGCGCCGCGATGCCGATGAGCAGGGTGCTGATCACATAGATGATGCCGGCGCGGGTCACTTCGTAGTCGATGGCGTCGCGCAGGCGTGTCACAACCACCCGGCGAGCAAGATGCGGGACAGTCGTGAGTCCGACCAGGGTCGCCAGAATCAACGCTGCCGAGGCCAAAACGAGCGTGGCCCAGATGTTTCCAGATTCCCGTGAAACGGTGGAGAACAGGGCGGCAGCGAACGCCAGGCCCAGGCCCACCAGGGCAAGCAGGAACTTGACCCAGATGTCTACGGCCTCGAGGCGAAGGATCTCGCCGAGGCGCGAGAACAAGGAGCCGTGGGCAGATTTTGGCTGGTCGGAACTTGCCATGATCGGGACTAAACTCTGAGGCTAGCACCCAGGCCGGGCGCGAGCAATCGGGCAGGGGTACGCACGGAAAGCTTTGGTAACCTATCGCCCGTCAAGGCCGGCACCGGATGAACCTTCCCGGCCGCAGCGTACAACCTGCAGTTCGGTGAAACGTTTGGTTGGTTGTGGTCACTTTTGAATAAAGCTTGCAGGAGATCGAGGAGGTTTGCATGAAGTCCACCATGTGGTTGTCCAGCCTAGCTGGACTGGCCCTGCTCGGAGTCGGGATGGTCGTGCACTCGGGGGGACAAGCGCCCGCCGCGCCGCCCACGGAAGCTTTGACCGGATACGACGATGAGAGCAATGGTTTCGCGGATTCGAGCCGCCGGATCGCGGACCAGAATAACTTCGAAGAAGTGGAGGAAATCGCTCCCGAGGGACTGGGCCCGCTCTACAACGCTCAGTCTTGCCGAGAATGCCACCAAAATCCGGTCACCGGCGCGGCCAGCCAGATTGCGGAATTGCGCGTGGGGCATCTGGACAGGCACGGTCAATTTCAAAACCCGGAAGTCCCGATCAACGAAGGCCAGGAAGTGATCAAGAACCGGAACCTGATCAACGACCGGGCGATCTGTCCACAGATTCAGGAACGCGTTCCCGATACCGAAACGGTGCGCACCACCCGAATCGCAACCAGCACGTTGGGCGACGGCTACGTGGAAGCGATCGCGGACCGGACCTTGACCAAGATCCGGAACGATCAATGCAAAGCCACACACGGCAAGATTTGCGGACAGGCCGTCATGGTCCCGGTGCCCGAGACCGAGGGCCAGGAGCGCATCGGGCGTTTTGGATGGAAAGACCAGCACGCAAGCTTGCTGGCTTTCGCCGCTGATGCCTACCTCAACGAAATGGGAATTACGAACCGGCTGCAGAAAGTAGAAGTGACCACCACATGCAACCCGCCCGTCACCACAACCGTGCCCAACGCCGACACGACCAAGATCACCGAACCCAACAGCCTGCCGGACGCGACCGGACTGGAAGACATCGACCACTTCGCAAGCTTCATGCGTTCTCTCAAAGCTCCCGCCCGAGACGAGATTGCAGCGGCAACGCCGAAAGCCAAGCGGGGTGCAGACTTGTTTCGCAAAATCGGTTGCGCGATTTGTCATGTGGAGACCATCGTTACCGGCAATAGTCCCGCCGTGGGCGGGGGGACCGGCCTCCATCCGGAAGCCGTCGAGAACCGGACCATCCATCCCTACAGCGACTTCCTGCTGCACAACGTGGGAACTGGCGATGGAATCCCGATCGCGCTGTTCGAGCATTTTGGGCGCGAGCGCATCGAGCGGTACCTGAGTCAGCGAGCAACGACTTCGCCGACCACGACCGGGAAGACGGGCGGGACGCCCGAGGATGAATGCAGCGAGAGTTACCAGACGGCGGTGCTCGAGGGAGAGAAGCACCCGGACCTGCTGCGAGACACACGATGTGCCCGCAAGAAGGTGAGGACCGCTCCTTTGTGGGGCCTGCGCGTACGATCACGGTTGATGCACGATGGAACGTCGGTCGAACTCGCGGATGCGATCGAGCGTCACAAGGGAGAAGCCGCGGAGGTAACCGAGCATTACAAGAAGCTGAAGCCGGCCGAGCAGAAGGCTCTGCTGGCGTTCCTGAAGAGTTTATAGAGGACTTGTCAAGAAGGCGGTACGTGGGTCAGAGAAGTTCCCCGGGGCAGGACTCAGGGCCCCGCGTCGGTTGCGGGAATAACCTTGACCACCACCGTCTTCCGGATTCCTTCGTCGAGCTGGACTGTCGGACGGCGATCTTCGCAGGGCTTCAGGAACTCAGGGTCCGAGCCTGGTCCTCCAGATCTTCCCACGCAAACCGGGAGGAGTCGCCCGGCACGTTCAGGAGCGTCGCTTTCGGCGCCAGAGCCAGAGCAAAACGATCACGACCACCGCCAGTACTGCGATGCCAACGTTCAGGTCTTTGATGAGGTCCAGCAGTTGGTTCCAGTGCTTGCCGAACTTGTAACCTACGCCCGCGATCACGCTCACCCATAGCAACGCGCCCAGGAAGTTGAAGAGGGCAAAGCGTTTCCACCGCATGCGCAGCACACCGGCCAGGGGGCCGGCGATCACGCGCAGGCCAAAGATGAAGCGCGCGAACAGAATCGTGACGCCGCCGTACTGTTCGAACAGGCGCTCGCCCCGGGCGATGCTCGCAGGAGCGATGCCGAACCAGCTTCGGTAGCGGTCGAGCAGGGGGCGGCCTCCGCGGTAGCCGATGGCGAAGCCGAGGTTGTCGCCCAAGGTCGCGGCACAGACCGCCACCAGGATGATGTAGGGCAACTGAAGTTCGTGGCGCGAATAGGCCAGAAAACTGGCCAGCAACAGGATCGTCTCGCCGGGCACGGGAACGCCCGCGTTCTCGAGCAGCAACGCGACGCCGACCGCCCAGTAGCCGTACCGGGCAACGTAAGGCTGGAGACTCTGGAGACTTTCGAGAATCGGGTGCCCCGTGGAAGATGGAATGGAAGCGCGCTTCGATCTTATCGCACTCCACTCACGCGTTGACCGGGCGAATGTGCGGGTCCGCCTCGATCGGTGCGCGTCAGGAAGTCGACCAGGCTTGCGTTGAACTGGTCCGGACACTCTTCGTAAGCGAGATGGCCTACTCCAGGGAAGACCACAAGTTCAGCCAGCCTGAAATGCGAGCGAAGTTTCTGGGCGGACTGCGCGGAGACGGCCGGGTCAGCCGCGCCCCAGAGGAGCAGCGTGGGGAAATCGGCGAGACGCGGAATCGCGGTCTCCAGCTCCTGCAAGTCTTCGGTCCAATGGCTGGCGACGCCGAGACCGTATTCGAAGCTGCCCGGAGTGGAAACCGGGGCGAGATAGCCTTCGAGCGTTCCGGGAGGGATTCGGCTGCGATCTCCGTAGAGCCGGGACAGCCAGTAGGCAGACGTCCAGCGCAGGGCGGGGATGGCGCGCAGGAACAACGCCGAGCCAAAACGGCCGCCCAGCAACGGAGCCAGCCGGCGTCCGTGGGCGGACCAGGGGTTCACCGGCGCTACCAGAATCAGCTTGCGCAGCTTGAGGTCGGGGCGTTGCGCGCACATGGAAGCGGCCATCATCGCGACGGCGCCTCCGTGCGAAGTGCCCAGCAGATCGAACGACGTGAGGCCCACGGCCTCGACGAAGCCAAGAAGCCGGGCGGCGGCGGCGCGTAAATGGCAATCGAGTCCGGCAGGGCGATCGGAGAAACCGGTGCCCACTTGATCCACAGCGTAAACGGTTGCATAACGGGACAGCGCAGGGATGGTGAAGCGCCACGAGAACGAGTACCCCATCAGCCCGTGAACCAGGATCAGGGGAGGACCGGAGCCGGATCGCAGATAGCGCATGCGAGAGCCCTCCACCGGGGCGAAGAGTTCTTCGGCGGACGGCGGAGCAAACGATGAAATTTCTTCCGCGATCTTGAAATCCACGACGCTTTCTTTCCGCGAATGGACAACTTTTCCGGCCGCGACGGAGTCTATGCAAGTGATATCGCCTCTGTCGCTTGTGTGACGGGGAGCTTCGGCTCCCCGACTTTTCACGCCGCGCGCCGGCGCTTTCTACCGAGAAATTTGCGCAGCACGCGGATCCCTTTGTCGACGTGTTGTTCCTGCAAGAGGAAGGGTGGCAGGAAACGAACGACAGTGTCGTGCGTGCTGTTGAACAGGACTCCCTGAGCCAGTCCCTGCTCGACGATCGGGCGGCTGGGAATCTCGAGATCGATTCCTTGAATGAAGCCGCGCCCGCGCACCTCCTTGGCGGCGGCGTAGCCATCCACCAACTGCTGCAACTCGTGGTTCAGGTAAGCGCCCACCGTGGAGACGTTTCCCAGGAGATTTTCGTCTTCGAGAATCGCCAGGTACTCGAGCGCGACCCGGCAGGCCAGAGGTCCGCCGCCGAAGGTCGTGCCGTGTTGCCCGGGCGAGATGGCGGTGGCGAATTCTTCCCTGGCGATGAACGCGCCCAGGGGGAGACCGGCTGCGATGGGCTTGGCGATGGCGACGATATCGGGCGTCACGCCGTAAGTCTGGAAAGCGAAAATATTTCCCGTACGGCCCAGACCACACTGGATTTCGTCAAAGATCAGGGCGGCACGATAGCGGTCGGCGAGCGCCCGGCATTCGGTGAGGAATTCGACGGAACATTCGAAGATTCCGCCTTCGCCGAAAATCGGTTCGAGCACGATGGCGCAGGTGTTGTCATTAAAGGCGGCGCGCAGAGCCTCGAGATCATTGCGGGGGACGAAGGTTACGTCCTCGAGCAAGGGCTCGAAGCCCCTGCGATGCTTCTCCTGCCCGGTGAGCGACAAGGCGCCGAACGTGCGCCCGTGGTAGGAACCTTCCAGTCCGATCAAACGACTCTTCTCGGGGCCGCCGACGCGGTGACTGGCGAGCCGGGCCAGCTTGATCGAGCCCTCGATTGCTTCCGTGCCGCTGTTGGAAAAGAACACGCGTTCGAGGCCCGACATCGCGCTTAGCTTCTCCGCGAGTTCGCCCTGATACTCGTGGTAATAGAGGTTCGAAATGTGGATGAGCTTGGCGGCCTGGTCGCGGATGGTCTTGACGATTCTCGGGTGCGCATGGCCCAGCGCATTCACGCCGAGACCAGAGACGAAATCCAGATATTTCTTGCCTTCAAGGTCATACAGGAAAACACCTTTGCCGCGCTCGAAGGCAACCGGGTACCGATTGTAGGTGGGGAGAAGATAGCGACGTTCGAGATCGGCGATTTGGTCGAAGTTTTTCATGGAAAACAGGATTTTACCCGAGCCGCCTGTGGAGCGGAGAATTCCTGCGCCAAACCGTGGATTTCACGGTAAATCATAGATCTTAAAGGTTGATACGGATTCGCAGAGAAACCTTCCAAAAGCCGTATTCGCTGTTCGACACAACGCCTATAATCATGGAAGTCGCTTGGAACGAGCAGGTTAGCGGCCCCTGGGAAGGTTTGTGCCGTGGCAGCGAAGTTGCTTAGAGATTTTCGGGGAAGGTCGGAGCCGTCGCACACGGCCGTCTTCGCCTCCCCGTTTGGCTCCACCCAGCATGGCGCAATGAACAAGGACTTCCAAGTTCGCTTTACTGCGGGTCTGCTGTTTTTGCTGACAGTGGCTGCGTGCACGTTCTCCTGGATCAACTACCAAAAAGATCATGAGTTCCAGATTCCTTACGATGGCGTGTGGTGGATGGAACGCGGCGGGCACCTGACTGCCGATCGCGTCGAGCCCAATGGACCGGCCGACAAGGCAGGCATCCGAGCAGGAGACCAGCTGGCCGCCGTCGGGGGCCGCGAGATCACGAGCACTCCGGCTCTGCAGAGGCAACTCTACGGAATTGGGGTCTGGTCCAAAGCGAACTACTCGGTGGTCCGGCATTCGGTGCTCGTCGACTCGGTGGTGATCCTGGTTCCGGCGGAGCGGTCCCTGAATGACTGGCTTCGTCTGATTGCGCTGATCTACCTTGGCATCGGGATTTATGTTCTGTTGCGGCGCTGGACAGCGCCCGGTTCGACGCACTTCTACATTTTCTGCCTGGTCTCGTTCATCTTCTACTCGTTCAAGTACACGGGAAAACTGAACGAGTTCGACTGGATCATTTACGGGAGCAACGTGGTTGCGTGGATGCTGCAGCCGGCGCTGTTCCTGCACTTCGTTCTCACGTTCCCGGAGAAGCGCGCATTCGTCAAGAAGCATCACTGGGCGGTGGCGCTGGTGTATGTTCCCGGAGCCGCTCTGCTGGGCGTCCATGTGCTGGCGCTGCGGTTCCTGGTGGCGAGCGAACGCCTGCGCTGGGATCTGGACCGGGTGGAAATGATGTACCTGGCGACCTTTTTCGTGCTCTCGGCCGGGGTTCTGTGGAACAGCTACCGGCGTGCAAGCACGCCCATCCTGCGCCAACAGCTCAAGTGGGTAACGCGCGGGACGATTCTCGCAATCACGCCGTTCTTGCTCTACGTGGTGCCGTTTCTGGGCGGCTCCTTGCCTACCAACGCGATGAAGGTCTCGGTTCTGTCGCTGGGACTGCTGCCTTTGACCTTCGGGTACGCCATCTTCCGCTACCGCTTGATGGACGTGGACCTGATCTTCAAGCGGGGTATGGTCTACACCCTGGCCGCAGCCGCCGTGGTCGGCCTGTATTTCGGCCTGGTCGCGGGCGTGGTCGAACTGGTGCACACGCGAATTCCCAGCAGCGGTCCGCCGGGGCTGATCCTGGCGATCGTGGTGACCGCGCTGTTATTCGATCCGCTACGGAAGTGGATCCAGGATCGGGTGGATCAGTTCTTCTATCGCACCCGCTACGACTACCGGAAAACGCTGATCGCGTTCGGCCGTGAGCTGGGGTCGGAGACCGATTTGGACGCGATGCTGACCTCGGTGGTGGACCGACTCTCGCAGACCCTTCTGGTGGATCACATCGCGATTTTCCTCGCGACCGGGGAGAAGTCTGACCATTTCGTGCTGGCAAAATCGTTCGGCATTAATCAGACCAGCGGGCTGGACTTGAGTTTCCTGGCCGCCCAGCGCCCCGAGATCGAACCCGGACACCTGTTCTTCGATAATACCCACCAGGTGCCACGCGAGTCGCCGGCGGCGCAGAGCACCATCGCGCGCCTGGATCTCAACTACTACATTCCTTGTCGAGCGCAACGCAAACCGATCGCGGTGCTCGGCCTCGGCAAGACCATGGAAGGCGACTTTCTAACCAGCGAGGACGTGGAGTTGCTCGAGACGCTGGCTGGCTACATCGGCATCGCCATTCAGAACGCCCGCCTGTACGCCTCCCTGGAACAGAAAGTCGCCGAATACGAACGGCTGAAAGACTTCAACGAGAACATCGTTGAATCCATCAACGTGGGCGTGCTGGCGGTCGATCTCGCCGACCGCATCGAGTCCTGGAACTCGCAGATGGAAGTGATGTACGCGCTGCCGCGCTGGCAGGCCCTGACCCGTCCCCTGAGCGAAATCTTTCCGCCGGAGTTTGTGGAAGAGTTTTACCGGGTCCGGCAGAATCCGGGCATACACAACCTCTACAAGTTCCGCCTGAACACGCCGGCCGGGGAAGTGCGCACCATCAACGCGGCGATCGCGCCGCTGGTGACGAAGAAATTCCATGTGATCGGAAGACTGATCATCATGGACGACATCACCGAACGCGTGGGCCTGGAATCGCAACTGGCACAGGCCGACAAGCTGTCGTCAATCGGACTGCTGGCGGCGGGCGTGGCGCACGAAGTCAACACGCCGCTGGCCGTCATTTCCTCGTACACGCAGATGCTCTCGAAGCAGTTGCAGTCGGATCCGCAGAAAGCCGGCCTGCTCGAGAAGATCACGCGGCAGACGTTCCGAGCTTCCGAGATCGTCAACAACCTGCTGAACTTTTCGCGCATCAGCGGCGCCGAATTTGCCGATGTGGACGTAAACAAGATCATCACCGACACCATGGCGCTGCTCGAGCACCAGTTCAAGACTTCCCGGATCACCGTGGAAGACGAGCTGGCCGATCACCTGCCGCCGATCCAGGGCAACACCGGGCGCTTGCAACAGGTGTTCCTGAACTTGTTCCTGAATGCCAAGGACGCCATGGTGGGCGGAGGCACACTGCGCGTGCGTACCGCCAATGGGAATGGCGTGACGGTGGCGGTATCGGATACCGGCAGCGGAATCGCGCCGGAGCATATTGCACGGATCTACGATCCATTTTTCACGACCAAGACCACTCCTCGGGAAGGCCAGAACCGCGGCACGGGACTCGGCCTCTCGGTCACCTACGGCATCATCCAGGAGCATGCAGGCAAGATTCGCGTGGAAAGCCGCCCCGGCGAAGGGACGACGTTCTACCTGGATTTCCCCTTGACCAGGAAGGCCGTCAATGTCTGAAGCCGCCGTCATCACTCGCACCCGACTGCACGATGCCGACCCCGCACCCATGGCGGGCTCGGTCCTGATCATCGACGATGAGGCCGAAATCCGCGAGTCTCTGCAAACCCTGCTCGAGATGGAAGGCTACGACGTGGAGACGGCTGCCACGGGCCAGCAGGGGCTCAATCGCGCGGGAGAACGTTCCTTTGACCTGATTCTGCTGGATCTGGCGTTGCCCGACCGCAACGGCATGGACATCCTGATGGATCTCCACACCCAGGACGCGGGGCTTTCGGTGATCATGATTACCGCCTACGGCACGGTCGAGAACGCCGTGCGGGCGATGCAGTCCGGCGCAGCCAACTTCATTCAAAAGCCGTGGGACAACGAGAAGCTGCTCGCCGATGTGCGGGCGGCGGTGGCCCGGCATCGGGCCGAAGAAGAAAACATCCAGCTCAAGCGCGCCCTCAAGCAGCGCTACAACTTCGAGCACATCGTCGGCAAGAGCGAGGCCATGCTGAAGATTTTCGACCTGGTCGCCCAGGTCGCGCCCAGCCGGTCGACGGTGCTGTTGCAGGGAGAGAGTGGCACGGGGAAGGAACTGATCGCCAAAGCGATTCACCTGAACTCGCAACGGCGCGAGCGGCCCTTCGTTCCCGTCAATACAGGCTCCATGCCGCCCGATCTGCTGGAATCCACTCTGTTCGGACACGTGAAGGGCGCATTCACGAGCGCAATCGCTTCCAAGAAGGGGCTGTTCGAAGTCGCCGACAAGGGCACGCTGTTCCTCGACGAGATTGGCACCATGAGCATGGACACGCAGAGCAAGATTCTGCGTGTGTTGCAGGATCGCAAGTTCATGCACCTGGGCGGCATCCACGAACTGCAGGTGGATGTGCGCATCATCGCGGCCACGAACGTCGATTTACGGCAAATGGTGCGCGAAGGAAAATTCCGCGAGGATCTGTTCTACCGGCTCAACGTCATCAGCATCGATCTTCCGCCCCTGCGCCAGCGTAAGGAAGACATTCCGCTGCTGGTCGAACACTTCCTGCGCAAGTACTCGCTCGAAAACGAGCGCCAGTACCGCCGCATTACGCCCGAGGGCCTGCGGCCGTTGGTCAGCTACTCATGGCCGGGAAATGTGCGGGAACTGGAGAACGTGATTGAGCGCGCGGTCGTGCTTTCCTCGGGCACCGAGATCGGCGTGGACTTGTTGCCCGACCAGATCGCCGGTCGGGGGACCGCGTTCCCGGTGGTCGAGCATCGTCCCGACGCGTCGTTGTTCGACATTCTCGAAGACTGCGAACGGCGGATCATCACCGACATGCTCGAGAAGTGCAACTGGAACCAGACCGAAGCGGCCGAGCGTTTCCGGGTGCCGCTGTCGACGCTCAATCAGAAGATCAAGCGGCTGACGATTGAGATCAAGAAGAAGGGGCGGGAGTAGAGAAGCGGGTGTCAGGTGTCAGGTGTCAGGTCTAAGGTTAGGCTCCAGGGTCGGCCTTGAGCTTCTCGGGCTCCGGCGCCGTTGCTGTGGGGGCAGGCGGCTTTCATCTTGTGCCCGGGCTGCCCCCTTCAACCTCGAGAATCGTGGGGCTGAAAGCGGGTCACTGCGTCTGTTATAGTTCCGGCTAGGTCCGACGGAGCACCTGATGGCAGCCGGAGATTTCCTAAGCAGCATCGAACTAATCTCGCCCACCGAATTCGCCAAGAAAAAAATCCAGTCCCTGCAGGATTACTCCATCCTGGCCGCCGAGTCGGTGGCCAACCTGTTCCGCCGTCCGCGGTACGCCGCCGACATGATGCAGCAGATGGATCTGATCGGATTCGGCTCGCTGCCGATTGTGCTCGCGTCTGTGTTCTTCACGGGAGCTGCGCTCGCACTGAATAGCGCTACCACCTTGAGCCGGTTTGGAGCCACGACGGTCATAGGGCAGCTGGTGTCGATCGGGATCGTGCGCGAGCTTGGGCCGGTGCTGGCGGGGCTCGTGGTCGCCGGACGGAATTCTTCGGGGATGGCGAGCGAACTCGGCTCCATGATCGTCACCGAACAGATCGACGCGATGCGTGCGCTCGGCACCGATCCCCTGAAGAAGCTGGTCACCCCGCGCGTGGTGGCTACCGTGGTGATGCTGTTCTTCCTCACGATCTTGGGCGATTTCATGGGGTTGCTCGGCGGCAGCTTCGTGGCGAGCCTCTTGCTGGGACTCGATGCTCATGAGTACTGGAGCAATGCCTGGCAGACGCTGGTGTTCTCCGATGTGTTCATGGGTCTGATCAAGCCCCTGGTATTCGGTTTTATCATCGCCACCGTCGGGTGTTACTACGGCTTGTCCACCAAGGGAGGGACGCAGGGCGTGGGCCGAGCCACTACCGAGGCCGTGGTAGCGGCGATGATCCTGATCATCGTGGTCGACGTCTTTGTCACCCGGCTGCTCATGGTGCTTCTCGGGTCCTGAGCTATGTCGACTCCCACCCTGCCCCTGGACGCTCCTGCTGCACCCGGCCCGCCGCCGGCCAAAGACGTGATCGCGTTCGACAACGTTGCGATCGCCTTCGAGGAAAAGATCGTTCTGGACGGAATCTCTTTCCGCCTGCCGCGTGGCGAGACCAAAGCGATCTTCGGGGTTGCGGGATCGGGAAAGAGCACGATCCTGAAAATGGCGCTGGGACTGGTAAAGCCAGACAGCGGGCACATCTACACGCTGGGCGAAGAAGTCACGGTCATGCCCGAAGAGCATCTGTTCGAGCTCCGGCGCAAAGTGGGGATCGTGTTCCAGGAGAGCGCCCTGTTCGACTCACTTACGGTTCGCGATAACGTGGCCTATCGGCTCATGGAGGAAGCGGCTACCTCTCCCAAAGAGATTGAGCGCCGCGTCCGCGAGGCATTGCGCTTCGTGGAACTGGAGAATACCGTCGACCTGTTTCCCGCGGAACTCTCCGGCGGCATGCGACGGCGGGTCGCCATTGCGCGCGCCATTATCACGGAACCGGAAACCATCCTCTACGACTCGCCAACGGGCGGACTGGATCCGGTGACCTCCACGACCATCGTGGAATTGCTCATCAAGCAGCGCGACGTGTCGAAGACCAGTTCGCTGCTGGTGACGCATCGCTTGCAGGACGCCTTCACCATGGCAACCCACTACTTCGACACCAAAACCAACCAAATGCGACTCGTGCCCGCCGGGGGACGCATCGAGGCACCCATGTCGTTCCTGCTGCTGCGCGACGGCAAGGTGATTTTTGACGGAAATCTGGAAGAACTGGTTCACTCGCAGGATGACTACATCCGGGAATACATCTCCTGAATGGGCGATCGAGGGACACTGCCGCGCCCAATCAGGCCGGCCGTTCCGCTGATCACCTGGTGCACGGCGCGCTACATCGCTCACCATCGCAGCAGACTTGTTCCCGACTCGGAGCCCATCGCACCCGGCACGCAGGCCCAGTTGCGGGATTTCTTTCTTCCCGACGTTCTCGCCGAGACACGCCTGGTAAGGGCGTCGATGCCAAACCCGAAGTTTTATGGCCTGGTCAGGATTCTGGGAATCGGAGGTCTGCTGGAAATGTCCTCGATCGGCGCGATCACGCTGGTGGACGTGATTGCCTATAGGGAACGAATGAGTCGAAGCACCCTGTTTCACGAACTTGTGCATGCCGTGCAGTATCGCGTGCTGGGTCTGCGCGGCTTTGCAAGGCTCTACGTCCGAGGTTTTCTGGATGGGGGCGGCTATGAGGGAATTCCGCTGGAGCGGCAGGCTTACGAATTGGAAGGACGGTTTCGCCGGAGCCCGAACAACGCGTTTTCCGTTGAAGAGGACGTCGTGCGGCGACGGGAAGCGGGCCGGCTGTAAACCAGCTTGCGCAGCCGCTCGCGGAGCGCCGGCAATCTCGAGCGAGCGGGCCCTCAGCTGGCCTGCGCCAGCTTTTCCGCTCGCGTCTTCCGCATATTCTCGACGTTCCGCGAGACGGTTTTGTAGCGCTCGCGCCCAGTCTTGGAGTGAACGAGCTTTTCAACTTGTGCCAGAAAGAGCGGGTTCTGCAACTTCTCGCGCACTTCCTTCAGATGGGGTTCGATCTTGGCGAAGATCACGAACATCTCGCCGCTGAAGCTGGTCTCAAAGAACAGGTCCTCGTTCAGCACTCCGTGCCTCACGAACGAAGTGGCCATGCCCCAGTAGCCCAGGACCTGGCGGTACCAGGCATTTTCCTGAGTGCCCTGGGCCCGCATCACCTTGAGAACTTCGTCGGCGCTCTCGGGCCAGAAGGTAGTGGTCCACCACTGGCGAGCTTTGCGAATCTCGGCCTCGCGACGAGTATCGTAGAGTTTCAAGATCAGTTCCGCATCGGCATGCGTCGGCTTCTTTGGCATGGAGAGCCCTCCGAAAATACTGAATTGAACGGCTGGATGTTTCCTTGACCTGCCCGCACCGGCGCACACGACATTCCTGCCGGCGCGGAATCAGATTCGCCGAGTACTCAGGAACTCTCTCCAACGGCGGCCTCGGCAGTCGCCGCGGGGGGCGCGTCCCGTTCGTAATCGCACTCCTTGTTGGGACATGCGATCACAGGCCCCGCCTTCAGATTCTTTTCGACCAGGAATTCGTGACCGCAACTCGGGCATTTCTCGTCGATTGGCTTGTGAGCTGCCGTGAACTTGCACTTCGGATAGCTCGAGCAGCCGTAGAACGTGTTGCCCTTGCGGGCCTTCTTCTCCACCAGGTCCCCGTCCTTGCACAGCGGGCACTTCATCCCGATGAAGTTCTGCTTCACGAACTTGCAGTCCGGGTATCCCGAGCAGGCGGTGAATTCCCCGTAGCGGCCATGGCGGATCATCAGGTTCCGGCCGCACTTCGGGCAGGGCTCGTCGAGCGGGATGTCGGGCACGCGTTTGCCCTGATCGAGCCGCCGCGTGGTCTTGCAATCGGGATAGCCGGTGCAGGCCATGAACTGGCCAAACCGGCCGCGCTTGAGCACCATCACCCGGCCACAATTGTCGCAATATTCTTCCTGGGTGGTTTCCTGCACGTCAGCCGAATCGAGATCAGGAAGGTTGATGGGGTTTTCTTTGGTGAAGGTGCAGCTTTCCGGATTTTCCTTGTCGTAGGAACTGCAGGCGTAGAAGGACCCGTGCTTGCCCCACTTGATGACCAGCGGTGAGCCGCAGCGCTCACACTTCTCGTCGGTGGGCTTCTCCATACGCTTGATGTTTTCCATGTGCTTCTCAGCGTATTTGAGATCCTTCTGGAACTTTTTGTAGAAGTCGGCGAGCGTGTCGGTCCACTTCTCTTTGCCTTCTTCCACTTCGTCCAGCTCTTCTTCGAGACGCGCGGTGTAGGCCACGTCGAAAATGTCGCGGAAGTTTTCTACCAGCAGATCGGTGACGACCAGTCCGATCTCGGTGGGCGCGAATTTGCCGCCGAGCTTGGTGACGTACTGGCGCTCCTGGATGGTGGTGAGAATGGTCGCGTAGGTGGACGGACGTCCGATGCCGCGCTCTTCCAGTTCCTTCACCAGCGAGGCTTCGTTGTAGCGCGGTGGAGGCTCGGTGAAGTGCTGCTCCGGCTTCAGTTCCTTCAGGGTCAGCTTCTGGCCCGGTTCGAGCGGCGGAAGCTTGTGCTTCAGTTCTTCGTCTTCTTCGTCCTTGCCTTCCTTGGATTCTTCGTAGACTTTCAGGAAACCGTCGAACTTCAGGATCGAACCGGTCACGCGGAACCAGTAGCTGTCGTTGCCCTGCCGGGCATCGATGTCGACGGTGGTCTGGTCGAAGACCGCGGGCATGATCTGCGAGGCGATGAAGCGCTGCCAGATAAGCTTGTAGACCTTGAACTCATCTTCTTTCAGGTATTGCTTGACCGAATCGGGGGTTCGAGCCACGGCAGTGGGGCGAATCGCTTCGTGCGCTTCCTGCGCGTTTTTCTTCGACTTGAAGGTGTTGGGCTGCTCCGGCAGGTACTGGGGCCCGAAGTCCCGGGCGATCATCTCGCGCACTTCGGCAAGCGCCTCATTGGAGACGCGGGTCGAATCGGTACGCATATAAGTAATGAGGCCGATCAGGCCCTCTTCACCCAATTCCACGCCTTCGTAGAGGCGCTGGGCGATCATCATGGTGCGCTTGACGCTGAAGCGGAGCTTGCGGGCCGAGTCCTGTTGGAGCTTGCTGGTGGTAAACGGCGGCGTCGCATTGCGGCGGCGTTCCTTGCGGTCGACCGAGCGGACCAGCCAGTCGGCCTTCTCGACGAACGCCCGGATCTTCTCGGCATCTTCGCCGTTGTTGACTTCAATCTTCTCTTCGGCTTTACCTACGAAGCGGGCGGCGAACACGGGCGGCTTTGCGGCGGCCAGCTGTGCATCGATGGTCCAGTATTCCTTCTTCTCGAAGGCCTTGATTTCGCGCTCACGCTCGACGATCAAACGGAGGGCGACGGTCTGAACGCGTCCGGCGGACAATCCCCGGCGCACTTTGTCCCAGAGGAGCGGGGAAACCTGGTAACCCACCAGCCGGTCAAGCACGCGGCGTGCCTGTTGCGCATCGACGAGGTTCTGGTCGATCTGGCGCGGATGCTCAAACGCCTCGCGCACTGCGCGTTGCGTGATCTCGTTAAAGGTCACGCGTTGGATGCGCAGGCCCTTCTCTTGTTTCTCTTTCTTGGTCTTCTTCTTTTTCTTATCGCCGTTGGTGCCCAGTTCGTCGGCCAGGTGAGCGGCGATGGCTTCGCCTTCGCGGTCCGGGTCAGGCGCGAGATAGATGTGGTCGGCGGATTCCGCCAGCTTTTTCAGCTTGATGAGAACTTTCTCTTTGCCCGGAATCACGATGTATTCGGTATCGAATTCGTTGTCGGTGTCGACCCCTAGCGTGCTCTTGGGCAGGTCTTTCACGTGGCCCAGCGAGGCCTCGACGGTGAACCCTTTGCCTAGATATTTCTGAATTGTTTTCGCCTTGGCGGGCGATTCGACGATGACTAAACCTTTAGACAATGTTTCCTCGTTGGTGCTTTCTGGGTTTGAAGCTAGCACGAATGTCAAGGCGGCAACAAGTTGCGAGCCTTAGCCACCAGCTTTCAGCGGTCAACTCTCAGCCTCAAAATCAGCGATGCCAGCATCGGTTTCACTTCGACTGTTTCCGTGGTAAGACGCTCTTATTCTGCAGCTTGGAGAAACCCGAGAGCTCGCGCGAGCAGGCACCCATACTCCAGCTCACGGGATGATCCCATCGCAATCTGCCAGAGTCTTTCCGGTCCATCGCCTTTGCGGCAACTCCGTTTCCGCGATGTTTGCTTCGGTCGAAGCGCAGCGCGGCGAAGGTTTCCGAGGACGACAGTTCGCCTCCAGGCGCTCCACCATTTCATCGATGTGCGTGGCTTCGTCTGATTTGAGCAGCGCAGAGATCTTGCGCTCGCGAGGGGCCAACTGCTCGTCACTTGGCAATAGAGATGCAGTTGCTCCGGGCTGGGATTCATCGGGCGTCGCTGGGGTCAGTGACGTCGAACGTTTTCAGCGAGTGCCGGCCAGAGGTCTCCCAGGTCGCTGCCGGCTCGGCGCCCTGCTTGATCCGCCTGTTCGGTCCCCAAGAATTCGCGCGAGCGGGTGGGGACCCAACCCCGGCCTGAGGCCCGGGGCCAAGCCATTGCAACACCTGTTTGTCGACCCGTCGATCGACGATTGAGGCGGTTGTGGCCCAAAGCCCCCTGTGCCCGCTCTCGATGGACGTGAAAAACACCGGCAAGCCAGCGACGCACAGGGCTTTGCTAGAATCAGACATATTGATATGAGTCGTCTTCGCATTTCCGCCATTTCCTTCTTAAATACTGTGCCCTTGATGTGGGATTTCGAGCACGGGACAGCCGGCGCAGATTTCGACGTTTCCTATACGCTGCCATCGACTTGCGCGGCCGAACTTTTGGCCGGGACCTCCGATATCGGGATCATTCCGGCGGCGGCTTACACTGCGATTCCAGACCTGGCCATCATCCCGGGAGTGGCAATTGCGGCTCGGCGTCCGGTGCGCTCGATTCTGCTCGTCAGCAAGATCCCGCTGGAAAAGATTCAGACGGTTGCGCTGGACACGTCTTCCATGACGTCAGTCGCGCTCACCAAGGTTCTGTTCGCGCGGTGGCTGGGACCGGGGCGCAGGTTTACTCCGATGGCGCCTGACGTGGAAACCATGTTGAACGACAACGACGCCTGCCTGCTGATCGGCGACACGGCCCTCCAGGTCGATCGTTCCAGGTACTTGACGTTTGATTTGGCAGAGGAGTGGATCCGCTTCACCGGCAAGCCATTTGTGTTTGCGTTCTGGGCAATCCGCCGTGCAGCGCTGGCCCGTGCTTCCGGTGATTTGGCTGCGCTGTTTCAAACCTCACGGGATCATGGAACGCAGCCGGACAATATCGAACTCACCGCCCGCGAGTGGTCGGCTCGACTGGGGCTCTCTCAAGCGGAGGTGCGCAGCTATCTCACCGAGAACATCCACTATCATCTGGATCCCGGGTGCCTCGAGGGCCTGCAGTTGTTCTATCGCTATGCTGCCGAATGCAGTGCTTTGCCTCCGGCGCCCACGCTCCAGTTCGTGGAGGTTGCCAGGTTTGCGACGACATAACCCTGTCACCGGTGGTTTGTCCGGGCTCGCGGGCTGTGCACCATGACGATGCCTTTGGGGATCTTGCTTGCTTCAAAGCTGTGGACCTGGCTTCGCCACCTGGGCGGCCCGGGGCTTCTGCTGCTCGGCCTGGCGGACAATTCAATCATTCCGATGCCCGGCAGCATGGACGTGTTGACCATCTGGTTCGCCGTACATCATCACAATCAGTGGATCTACTACGCGGTCATGGCGACGGTGGGCTCGGTCATCGGGGGCTACGCGACGTACCGGCTTGCACGCAAGGGCGGCGAGCAGGCACTTGAACGCCGGATGGGCGGGCCACGCACGGTTTCTTTCTGCCAGAAATTCAGGCACTGGGGCTTCTGGGCAATTCTGGTCCCCGCACTCTTGCCGCCGCCGTTTCCATTCGTCCCATTTCTCTTAGCGGCCGGGGCACTGCAATACTCGCGGAAGAAGTTTGTGACCGCACTGACCCTGGGCAGGAGTTTGCGATACGGAGTGCTGGCCTACCTTGGGGTGGTCTACGGACGGCATTTCCTTCGGTTCTTCAACCGGTACACCAAGCCCACGATCTACGCGCTGGTGGCGATGTCGGTCATCGCCGGAATCTTGGCCCTGGTGACCTATCTGCGTTACCGGAATCGGGCCGAAAACGCTTCCCGCCCTGCCATGACTGCATCGCAGCAGCATGCAAACTGATAGGGTCCAGCAGTTTTTCGATTCACGCATTTAAATCAGTCTCTTACAGGGTTTTCACCAGATTTTTACTGGCCTTTTCGGCCCCCAGCGAATCTAATGGCGTATGGAAAAGCTTCTGTCCGCCAAGCATTACATCTTTGCCAGTGACTTTGACCAGACCCTGAGCTACAACGACTCGGGCTACGTGCTCAGCGAGTTGCTCGGCATCCCCATCAAGGAATTCGAGCGCAAGGCGCAGGGCATGGCCAGGCTGAACCTGGTGCAGCAGGGCGGGGAGTTGGCCTATCTGCTGCTGCACGACCCCGAGTTCCATGACCGTGTTCGTCCGGAACATCTCCGCGAAGTCGGAAAGCGAATCCGCTTGAAGGAAAATATCGACTTCCTGCAACGGGTTCTCGACAAGGGCATCGCGGGTTATCGTTTTGAGTTCTTTGTGCTGTCGGCGGCACCGGTGGAAGTCATCCAGTCGGCGCTGGAGAATATCGTTCCCAGCGACCACATCTTTGGGACGCAGTTCCGTTATCACCCGTCGGGCGAGATTGCCGCGATCGAACAGGTAACGGCGGGCTACGGCAAAGTGGCGGCGCTCGACCGGATCCAGGCTGATCTGCAGATCAGCTCCGACCGGGTGGTTTATGTGGGCGATGGGAGTTCCGACGTTCATGTCATGCTGCACATCAACCGGCGTGATGGCTTTACGATCGCGGTTTCGGAGAATAAGCACATCGCGCCGATTGCGCGACGCACAGTCCTCAGCAGCAACGCTCTCGGTGTGCTAATCCCGATCCTGGAGGAAATCGCCGGGTGGGACCGCATACAGATCCGCGGTTTCCTTGAGGCGCAGGGATTCCTCATTCAGGAATGGGACAAGGTCAGCACCGATGTGGTCATGATCCGGGACCACAGTTCGGCCACGCCCCAGCCGGCGGCGAACGCCGAAGCTGCGCGGGCGTAAGTGCGGGGCCGGGCGTGCCCGGCCTTAAGCCCTGATTGGAGCAGCGCACGTCCTGACGTTAGAATGAATGCGGAAAGAACATGACTCTGACCAAGCGACAAGCTCTCGAAATGTTCCAGTCCGATGACCTGATCGGCATCGGGATGGAAGCCGACGCGGTACGCCGCACGCTGCATCCGGAGGGCGTGGTCACCTACATCATCGACCGCAACATTAACTACACCAACTTCTGCACCGAGTACTGCACCTTTTGCGCGTTCTACCGACCGCTAAAGGGGCCGGCGGCAAAACAGGGGTACATCCTCGAGTTCGAAACGATCTGCGACAAGATCCGCGAGACTGTGGAGCTTGGGGGTACGGGGATTCTGATGCAGGGAGGCCTACATCCAGACCTGAAGATCGAGTGGCACGAGAAGATGCTGCGCGGCATCCGGCAGCGTTTCCCCAAGGTTCACCTGCACTGCTATTCCGCGTCGGAAATTCTGGCGATCGCCGAATACAGCGACCTCAGCGTGCACGACACCATCGCCCGATTGCGGGATGCGGGGCTGGATTCGATTCCGGGCGGCGGTGCCGAGATTCTGGACGACGAAGTCCGATACAAGATCGCGCGCCTGAAGTGCCTGACCGAAGACTGGATCAGCGTGCATCGCACCGCCCATCAACTCGGCATGCGCACCACTGCAACCATGATGTTTGGGGTGGGCGAAAAGCTCGAGCATCGCGTCAATCACTTCCAGCGACTGTACGAATTGCAGGAAGAGACTGGCGGATTTACCGCGTTTATTCCGTGGAGCTTCCAGCCGTCCAACACCGCTTTGGGCGGCCGTCACTGGGACGAAGCTACCGCCGTCGAATACCTGAAGGTGCTGGCGATTTCGCGACTGTATCTGTCGAATGTCCGCAACGTTCAGTCGAGTTGGGTCACGCAAGGTCTAAAGGTCTGCCAGATGGGACTGCGCTTTGGCGGAAACGATGTCGGCTCGGTGATGCTCGAGGAAAATGTGGTGCGCGCGGCGGGCGTAACCAACTGCACCACCGAGGAAGAGTTGCGCCGGATCATCCGCGATGCCGGCTTTCGGCCCGCACAGCGGGACACCTTGTATCGCACGTATTTCCTCAACTAGCCTCCCCCGACGGTTCAATCATGCGAACAAATCTGGGCATCCTGGTGTGCTGGGCCGCGCTCGCCGCGAGGGTTGCGGCCCAGAGTCCCGCCACGGCCCAGGAGCCCGCGAAAGCCTCTCTCAAAGGCAGCGTGGTGAAAGAGCCGGGCGGTGAAGCGGTCAAAAAGGCAATCATCGAGTTGATCGGGGAGAACCAGGACGAAGGCGCCAACCATACCGCGACTTCCGACCAGGACGGCCACTTCAAGATCACCGGCATTGCGCCTGGCCGGTACCGCCTGTTCGTCGAACGCGCCGGCTTCATTCAGGTGGAGAAGAAACGGCGGCGCTCAGAAGGGCTTGTGCTTGCCTTCGACGCCGGACAGGAATTGAAGGATCAAGTCCTGCGCATGCTCCCGGCGGCCGTCATTGCAGGACGCGTGGTCGACGAGGACGGGGATCCCATGCCCAACGTGGAAATCACGGTCTTGCGGCGGAAACCTTCTTCCGGCCGCCCCAAGCTTGACCCGAGCGGATCGGCGCAGACCAACGACCTGGGAGAATACCGCGTGGGCGGCTTGCTCGCCGGCAAGTACTATGTTTCCGCCAGCCCCTTGCCCAACTTTCAGAGCATCGTTCCCGCCCGGACCAATCCCGACGATTCTGCGGCACCGCCGCCCGACATGGCGTACGTGACGACGTTTTATCCGGGCACCAGCGACCGCGCCCAGGCGGGAGTCATCGTAGTGCACGCCGGGGACGACATGCCGGTAGACTTCTCGCTGACACGGACGCACACCGTGCACATCCGCGGTTCGGTCGCGGGCCTGGCGGCCGGAGCCAAGGCCGTGATCATGCTGGGCGGGACGAACTCGATGTTCAACGCCGCCGAGGTGGACAAGAACGGGCGGTTCGAACTCGTACACGTTGCCCCCGGAACCTACACGCTGATGACGATGACAGTGGTGAGCGATCGACCTCAGCAGACGATCCGTCAGACGGTCGAAGTTGGAGAAAGCAACATCGAGGATGTGCGGCTCATCCCGGTCGCCGGGGCGACGGTCCGCGGCCAGGTGCATTTCGAAGGTCTGCCTAAGCTCGATGCTTCCCCGATCATGGTGGTGCCGAGGCGTCTGGACGAAGGTGGGGAATACCTGGACAACATGAGCTTCACATCCGATGACATGAACGGAACCCGCAGGGTGGCGACGCTCAAAGCCGACGGCAGTTTCGAATTGAAAAACCTGCCTCCGGGCCGCTACCGCTTTGAGGTCTACAGCGATTCCAAAGCGCTGGCCGACAGTTTCGTGGAATCCCTGGTTGCCGGCGCAAAAGATTTCGTGGACACCGGGCTTGCCATCAACGGGGGAACGCTGAACCTGGACATCACGGTGAGCCTGGGAGCAGGATTCATCGATGGGACGGTAACCGACGACAAGAATGAAGCGCTCGCCAACTCGATCGTGGTTGCCATCCCTGAAGACCAATATCTGAAACCGGGCGACCACTGTCAAAAGGCCGCCGCCGACCAGAGTGGACACTTCACCTTGCGCGGACTGCGTCCCGGACAGTACACGCTGTCAGCCTGGGAGGTTCTGGATGACGATGACGATCTCGACCCGGAATTTCTCAAGCGCCACCAGAACCAGGGTACGGTGATCAAGCTGGACAAAGGCGGCCATAAGACCGCTCCGCTCAAGGCCATTCCCGCCCCTGCGGACCAACCGTAAGCACGCTTTGCCCCGCATCCCACGAGCCGTCCGAGCGGTGCCTGCGGTTCAGGTAGAATAGAAGGTTTAATGGGCCGCTCGTGGGCCCCGCCGTAGGGGAACCGTTTGCCAACTCACTTGCTCATTGCGCAGTCGGGGTCGTTGTTTGCCGTTTGGGCGACCAAGGGCATCGGGCCCTACATCCGTCAGCACTTTCTCGACCGCACGTTCCAGGGCCTGTATCATGCCAATTCGTTCGACATCGCGCTCCTGATTCCCTATTTCGTGGTTCTGATTCTGCTGGCGTCCTATGGCGTACACCGGTACGTCCTGGTCTACCTTTATTACAAGCACCGCAAGAAGCGGACGACCGAACCCGCAGCCTGCTTTGAAGACCTGCCCCGCGTCACGGTGCAGTTGCCAATCTTCAACGAGCAGTACGTCGCTGACAGGCTCATCGATTGCATTTGCCGGCTGAAGTATCCGAAGGACAGGCTGGACATCCAGGTGCTGGACGATTCCACGGATGAGACCGTGGAAGTCGTCAAGAATCTGGTCGAGCGTTATGCTGCGCTCGGACATCCGATCACCTACCATCACCGCACCAACCGGGAAGGTTTCAAGGCCGGGGCTTTGCAAGAAGGGATGAAGACGGCCAAGGGCGAGTTCATCACGATCTTCGATGCCGACTTCACGCCGCCGGAAGATTTTCTGCTGAAGACCATCCACCACTTCACCGATCCCAAGATCGGGATGGTGCAGACTCGCTGGACACATATCAATCGCAACTACTCATTCCTGACCGAGGTAGAAGCGATTCTGCTCGACGGACACTTCGTGCTGGAGCATTCGGGACGGGCCCAAAGCGGGGTGTTTTTCAATTTCAATGGCACCGCAGGGGTCTGGCGTGCGAACGCGATTGAAGACGCGGGCGGCTGGCAGCATGACACGCTCACCGAAGATACCGACCTGTCCTATCGCGCCCAACTCAAAGGCTGGAAGTTCATTTACCTTCAGGATGTGGAATGCCCGGCTGAACTTCCGGTGGAGATGACTGCATTCAAGACGCAACAGGCACGCTGGGCGAAGGGCCTGATCCAGACCGGCAAGAAGATTCTGCCGCGCGTGCTCAAAAGCGATGTGCCGGCGCACACCAAGATTGAAGCCTGGTATCACCTGACGGCGAATCTCAGCTACCCGCTGATGATCGTGCTCTCGGTGCTGCTGCTGCCGGCGATGATCATCCGGTTCTACCAGGGTTGGTTCCAGATGCTCTACATCGACCTGCCACTTTTCATGGCGTCGACGTTTTCGATCTCGAGCTTCTACCTGGTGTCACAACGGGAGCTGTTTCCGAGGACCTGGCCGCGCGCGCTGCTTTACCTGCCGTTCCTGATGGCGCTGGGCATCGGACTGACCATCACGAACACGAAGGCTGTGCTCGAAGCCCTGATCGGCAAACAGAGCGCGTTTGCGCGCACTCCCAAGTATCGGGTCGAGAACAAGAAAGACCGCGTCGGAGCCTCCAAGTACCGGCGCAGGCTGGGCTGGATTCCCTGGGTCGAGTTGTTGATCGGCGCGTATTTCGCGATGACGGTCTACTACGCGCTCGACAACGAAAACTACATCACGGTTCCCTTCCTGGTGCTCTTCGTTGTGGGCTACTGGTACACGGGACTGATGTCTCTTCTTCAGGGGCGCTTCTCGGGGCTCGCGCTCAGTGCCGAGACCCACACCAAGCCGTTCCCGGTGGGTGTTTAGACGGCCGCGGGAAGTCTTGCGTCCTCTCCGGAAGGCGCCATCGCCCTGGCGGGCCTCTGCGGCATGCCCTGACACGAATCCTTGGCCGGTTTCAGCGGCGAATTCCAGCAGCCGGCTCTAAACATCCGCTTCGCGGTCAGCGGGAAGCATCAGCCTTCTGGCTCCTTTTCTTTGGCGATTCCCTCGTTTAGAATCCGTGTCGCTTCCGGGTTCGTCAGCGCAGGCGTCTCAACTGCTCCAAGGAGGCTCCAATGCTTCACCCGCGCAAGATCCTCTCCCTGCTCGCTCTCGTCGTTGTCACATTGTTCGCTGCCACCTGTGGATCACGCCACGATTCGGACGAAAACTACTACATGGTCGGGGCCAATATCAAAATTGCCTACTGGGAGACTGCCGGAGCGGGCCTCTCGGCTGCGGCTTCGCAGATGAGAGTCCGAGCGGCCTTCGTGGGGCCGGACGCCTACGACCCGAAGGCCGAGAAGCAGGCCTTCGACGAAGTGGCGCAGAAGAAACCTGCCGGGATTTTGGTGTCCGCGGCCGACCCCGAACTGATGAAAGACTCCATCGACCGCGCCATCGCCGCCGGCATCCCGGTCATCACAGTCGACTCCGATGTGGCCGCGAGCAAGCGACTCTTTTTCGTCGGAACCAACAACCACCAGGCGGGATTCATGGGCGGCAAGCGCCTCGCCCAGGAGCTTAAGGGCAAGGGCAACGCGATCGTTTTCACCATGCCCGAGCAAACCAATCTCGCAGAGCGGCTGCAAGGCTATCGCGACGCGCTCGAGGGCTCGCAAGTCAGGATCGCGCGCGTGGTTGACATCAAGGGCGACCCGCGGATCGCGTTCGATACGACCACCGAGGTTCTCGGGAAGGAAAAAGACAAAATCGATGCGTTCGTGTGCCTGGAAGCGCAGTCGGGGCCTGAGGTGGCGACCGTTCTGAACAACTACAACATCCGCAACAAGGTGGTGATCGCGATGGACACCGACGTGGCCACGCTGGACTGGGTTCAGAAGGGCGTGATCGCGGCCACGGTCTCACAGAAACCCTACACCATGACGTTCGTTGGCCTGCACGCGCTTGACGATCTCTATCACAACAAGCTGCCGCATCTGGATTTAGACTGGTCGCATGACAGCTTCGCGCCCGTCCCGGCGTTTGTCGACACCGGTTCGGTGCTGATCGACAAGTCAAACGTCGCGGCTTTCCAAGAATCGAAAAAGTCGGCCACCGGAGCACCCAAATAGACCGGCGATCCGAAATAAGACGAGCGTCACTGACAGGGCGACAGGCGCTTTCCGCAACATTTTGATATATCCTAAGTTATCGTGCGGATGACGTGGTGGTTCATCGTCCTGGGATTCAGCACCCTGGTGGTGGTGTGCGTGGCGATCGCCATCTACGTGCGGATTCGCAGCCACTGGAGAGCCGCGGAGGCCGCGAAAGAGGGCCGGGATCCCCTGGAGCACGAAAGCGCTGATCACATTTAAAAGATCGCGATCGTAATTCATCAAGAAGGGCATCATGGAAAAACTGGCGATTCAATCGTTGCACCCTACCCGCGATGGCCTGGCGGAATGGATAAAGCAGGCAGCCATCGTGGTCAGTGCGAGCTTGTTCGTTGCAGGCTGTGCGCGAATCACCCTGCCTCTACCCTTTAGCCCGGTTCCGCTGACCTTGCAGAATTTCGGGGTTTTGGTGGTGGGACTGGTTTTGGGCCCGCGGCGCGCATTCGCCGCGCTCATGTTGTATCTCGCAGAAGGCGCTGCCGGCTTGCCGGTATTCAACCCGGCGGGACCGGGCGGGATTGCTCAAATGCGGGGCCCGACGGGCGGCTACCTGATGGCCTATCCCTTCGTGGCTGCCCTTGCAGGGTACTGGATGGAGCGGGGACGCACGAGCTTCGCGCGCGCTGTTGGGGCCGGACTGATGGCCGAGGTTCTGCTGTTCGCGCTTGGCCTGAGCTGGCTCGCCCTGTGGGCGGGTTCATTCAAGCGGGCTCTGCTTTATGGCCTGTACGCGTTCCTGTTCGCCGAAGTGATCAAGGTTCTGATGGCGGCTGCCGTCGCGGTGCGCGTGAAGCGCACCCCCAGGGTCCAGGCATGAGCCCGACCAGCGCGTCCGAGAAACTGTTCTCCACCCCGGTGCCCGACGCCGCTACCCGCGAGATTACGGTAGCGCACAGTCCTGATTCCGACGACGCCTTCATGTTTTACGGGCTTGCAACCAACAAGGTCCGCGTTCCCGGACTGCGCTTCACGCACACTCTGTGCGATATTGAGACGCTCAATCGCAAGGCGCAAGAGCAAGAGGGGGTGTACGACGTCACGGCGATCTCGTTTCACGCCTTTCCCTATATCCAGGATCATTACGCACTTCTGCCCTGCGGGGGCAGCGTGGGCGACGGCTACGGGCCAATGATCGTGGCCACGCGCGCATTCACACAGAACGAGATCAAGAGAAAGCGCATCGCGGTTCCCGGGAAGCTGACCACCGCCTATCTTGCGCTCAAGCTCTTTGCTCCGGGGATCGAAGTCGAGGTGGTGCCCTTCGACCAGATCATTCCCCAGGTTCTGGAAGGCAAGTATGAAGCGGGCCTCATCATCCACGAAGGTCAGCTGACGTACTCGAAAGCGGGGCTTTACCGCATCGTCGACCTGGGCAAGTGGTGGCAGAAGGTGACCGGACTTCCGCTGCCTCTGGGCGGGAATGCAATCCGCCGCGCCTTGGGACCACAACTGATGCTGAGCGTCGGCAGGGCGCTGCGGGACAGCATTCAGTATGCGCTCGACCACCGCGAGGAGGCCTTGGCCTACGCGATGCAATTCGCGCGCGATCTGGACTCGCAACTGGCGGACAAGTTTGTGGGAATGTATGTGAACGAGCGGACTCTGGACTACGGTTCCGACGGTCGGGAGGCGGTCCGCCGGCTGCTCGACATGGGGCATAAGGCGGGCATCATCCCGCGCGCTGCCAACGTGGAGTTTGTCGGGTAGTTCGCAATCTACTTCACGCTGCGCTTGAAAGAGAAGACGGGGTCGATGTCCACCGGGATGTCGGCCGTCTTTCTGGTCAGGGCAAGCTTCAGTTCGGCGGGCATGGCGCCGTATTTCTGAAACCACCTTTCCGCACGCTGGCGATCGCCGGTCGCCTCAATCTCCAGCAGCTCCTTTGCAAGATCTGCGACGGCGCCGGGAATCTTCCCGTAGTCAATCACGTACCGTCCCGAGGACTCGCGCGTAATCGCTCCCCGTTCGCTGAGGTAGTTGAACTCCATCATCTCGGCTTGTCCGTGGGCTTCGGCCACACCGAAACGAACCGTGCGGAACATCCCGCCGACATAAGACGCGTAGAACTCAGCCAGCTTCTCCTTGGGAAGGGCATCATGATCGACCAGCCACTTGAGCCCGAACATGCCCACAATGTCGGCTTTTGCTTCTTCGAGCCCGCTGAAGATCGGGCCGATCGACTCGCGGATGGTCATCTTCCCGGTCGATGTCCGGGCAAAAGCCGGTCCCAGGCCGTGCGCGATTTCGTGCATGATCGTACCCAGCAGGTAACCCTCGCCTGAGACTCTCTCTGCCTGGTCGTGCCCTAGCATTTGGCGCGCGACCGGAATGATCACGTAGTTCACGCGCGCGTCCATGAAATTCTTGAAGAAGATCTTCTTGCTGCCCTTCTGTTCGTGCACCCGGGGATCGTTGGGCAAATTGTCAGCGACGGCCTGGTAACCGTGGGCGAGGTCGCCTGCGCGGAACGGCGCGTCCATCACTTCCATCGGGGTTTCCAGTCCCCGCTTGGAAGGCCGATCTTCGGCTGCCAGGGGTAGCGCGTCCTGAATTTGCGGAACGTATTGCTGGAACATTTCGAGTTTGCGGCTCTGTTTTTCGTTGCGGATCAGCACCGCCGCCCCGTAGGTCCCTTTGACACCCAGAAGATCGTCGGCGTAGGTCTCGTAGGGCGCATAAATGACGTCGAACTTGGGATTTTTCAGGTCCAGCCATGCCAGGTCGCTCTGAAAATAGTCGTCGTTGAGTAACGCGTCGGCCCGGAGGCGAAGAAAATTTGCGAACGCTGGATCTGCGCTCAGTGGTGCGGCTTCCCGTAACGCCTGGGCGGCCGGCTCAAGGAAGGACCGGTACGCAATGTGGTAGGGCAAGCCTACCAACTGCTCCCCGTGCCAGCGCACCAGGCTGGTCGCGCTGTAGAGATCGGCTTTTTTGTCCGGATGCCCGGCCACGTAGTTCTCGACCTGGTCGCGCGTCAGTCCCTGCGGGTAAAAGCCTCGGCCCGGATACAGCGGGTCTTTGCCCACAAACGGCTGGTTGTTGTCGATCAGATCGAAGCGCGAGGCATGGATGAGAAGGTATCGTCGCAACCGGATGTCCCGCGGATTCTTGCTGCCCTCCAGCGACAGGTAGAGCGCCAGCGCCTCGGGATCGACTTGGCGCCAGTAGATGCTCTCCAGAAAGTGGCAGGCCTCGACGAGTTTCTCGACCATCGTGCGCTCGTTGGCAGTGAGGCCGCCAGAGGGAAAGGGCATCTGCACCGAGCGAAACTTCCGGACGCGCGCTGCCAGATCGGGGACGACCTTTACGGTCGAAGGATCAGAGGCCTTGGCTGCGGAGCCGTTCATGCTACGTTTTTTCTGGGCGCGGCTTCCGACCGATTCGAGCACAACCAGCACCAGCAAGAGGCAGAAGCCAATTTTTCGGGTCGCCATGAAATACCCGATTCTAGCAGAGCAGCACTGTTCCCCATCGCGCCGCCCCCCTCGCGAATCCACAGCACAAACCGTTATCATGAAAGCGGGATGGCAAACACGACCAATTCGAACGGTGCCCAGACGCTGCTGATCGATGCCGACGACACGCTCTGGGAGAACAACATCTATTTCGAACGTGCCATCGCACGGTTCATCTCGTTTCTCAATCATCGCGAATATTCCGCGGAGCAGGTTCGCGAAATCCTGAACGACGTCGAGCGGGAAAACATCGTGACCCACGGTTATGGCCTGCACAGCTTTGCGCATGCCCTGGTGGCCACCTTCGAGCGTCTGTCGGTCGCGCGGGTCACCCCCCAATTGCACGCCCAGATTCACAGCATCGCGCATACCATCGCCGACCATCCGGTGGAAATCCTGCCCGAAGTTCCCGCAACGCTCGAGCATCTTTCCCGGCGGCATCACCTGATCCTGATGACCAAGGGCGCGATCGCCGAACAGTCAGGAAAGATCGAGCGTTCCGGACTCAAGGAGCATTTTGCGGCCGTCGAAATCGTTGCCGAGAAGGATGTCCCCACCTATCAGTCCGTCATCTCCAAGTATGGTCTCGCAACCGACACGACGTGGATGATCGGCAACAGCCCCAAGTCCGATATCAATCCCGCCCTGGCGGTCGGCCTGAACGCCGTCTTCGTGCCCCACGGAAACACCTGGATCCTCGAGCACGACGAGGTTGCCGAGCCCACACCTCCCAGTCGTCTGTTGACTGTGGAAAACTTCGGACAGTTGCGGCAGCACTTCTAGGCAGGAAGTGAGGACGGCGAGGCCGGGTGCGAGAGCTGATTTCCCGGCATCAAACTAACCAACAAGTCCGGCACCACCCCATTTTTCGCGCATGTTACTCTCATTGTGCTCTGGTTTTTCGCTGCCTTGCCCATTGGCAGTGCCCAAAAATAACTTTCGACGCCTGCTGCGCACGGTGGAGGCGCTGTCTGACCTTGGCCCCGAGCTGACAGCGGAACAGGACTTCGCCCAATCAGCGCAATTGATGCTCGGCGCATTGATGGAAGCAGCCGGCGCCCAGGAAGGCGCTCTGTTCACTTTCAGTGACAAGCCCTCGCTGCTCACCTCCGCGGCCTCGCGCGGGTTTGCGATGCTGCCCGAGCCCGCAATTGTTCCGCTGCTTCCTCGGCACGTGCATGCGCTGACCTCCGCCCGCGGCCCAGTCGTTCTTAACGAGAACACGTACGACGTGTTTTTCAGTTCCAACGGCAACGTCGCACCGGAACTGTTCAAGTGCATCGTGCCCCTCAGGGTGAGCGGGAAGCTTGCAGGACTACTCGCTTTGGGACGCCGCGAAGGCGACTCGCTGTACGCCGACGAAGAACTCGATTCGCTCGCGATTCTCTCCAGCTACGTGGCGCTGGCCGTACAAAACCACAACCTGACGCAGATTCTGACCCAGCGCGTCTCAGAGAATCTCCGTCTGCTCGCTTCTCTGCACGGCTTCTACGACAATGCTCTGGAGGCTTTCGCCACGGCGATCGACGTGAAGCACGTCAACATTCACGGCCACTCTTTGCGGGTCGCGCGCTACGCATCGGCGATCGGGGAGGCCATGGGCTTGGACCCAACCGAAGTCGCAGCGCTGCGCTCCGCCGGCTACCTGCACGACATCGGAAAGGTAGCCGTCGACAAGCATCTTTTCGGCAAACCGAGCGCGCTCGATCCCGACGAATTCCGCGCAATGGCTGATCACACCGTGGTCGGTCACCAGATCGTCAGCGGTATCCAGTTTCCGTGGCCAAAGATTCCTGAAATTGTCCGCTGGCATCACGAGCGCGGGGACGGCTCCGGCTATCCCGACGGGCTGCATATGGACGAGCTGCCCATGTCCGCCCGGATCATCGGGCTCGCAGACACCTTCGACGCCATGACCAGCGCGCGCCCGTATCGCGAGCCGATGTCGGTCGGTGGCACCTTGAGCGAACTGGTCCGTCTCGCTCCGCACAAATACGACGCCAACGCCGTCCAGGCTCTGCTGATTCAAGTGCGCCGTGATGCGGTGGGGAGCAGCCGCGCCCCCCTGCTCGATGACCGCATGGCCGTAAACATCGCCCCTACCGATATCGACCAGTTGGCCGCGAGCCTGCAACACAAGACCACCCGGGCGCGCGTTCTCACCCTTCCACCTTCCTAACCTATTGATTGTTAAAGCCATGGCATGAACAGCGGGCAGCAACTTTTTGGCTGCACGGGGTTCATACTCAAAGGACGGCAGTCCCGCCGGGTGGGAAACAAGCATGGGATTCCAGCGCAGACGTCTCCGCTTTATCGCCCCTTTGCTGGCGCTCGGATTGGCCGGCTTGTCGGTTGTCGCGATCGCCCGGAAAAAGGATAACAAGACCCCTGTCCCAACCCAGATGGACGCCCACCAGCAGGCTCTGCACGCGCTGCAGCGTCTGACCTTCGGCCCGAGGCCCGGTGACGCCGAGCGCGTTATCGCGATGGGAGTCGATAAATGGATCGATCTGCAACTTCATCCGGAACGCATCGATGACAGCGCTCTCGAGGCTCACCTGGACCGGTTTCGCACCCTTCACATGGACACGCGCGAGATCGTCGAGAACTTCCCGCCCCCGCCGGTGATCAAAGCCGTGCTGGAAGGCAAGCAACCGATGCCGTCCGACCCCGTCAAGCGGGCGGTCTACCAGGCGCAGATCGAGCGCCTTCAGGAAAGAGACGAGCGCAAGCAGGATGCGGCGGCCAATCCGGTATTGCCGGCAAACCACGGCGCCCTTGATCAGTCACGCCCGACCGGGGCGTCCAACAACGCTGATGCGGGATCTGCGACCGAGCACCCCCCGGTTGATGACCAGAAGGCGCAAAAGCGCGAAGACAAGCTGTACGCGGATCTGAAAGCGCAGGAACTTCTCGATAGGCCTCCTGATGAACGCATGCAGGAAGTCCTGCACATGTCGCCCGAAGAGCAGCGCGCCCTGTCGAGTTCCCTGAAGGGCCCAAAGGGCGACGAATTCCTCGAAGGCATGAGTCCGAAGCAGAAAGAGGCGCTGCTCGCGTTGAACAATCCCGAGCAGGTAGTCGGCGACGAACTCATGCAGGCCAAACTCCTGCGCGCCATCTACAGCGCGCGGCAACTGGATGAGGTGATGACCGATTTCTGGTTCAACCACTTCAACGTCTTTATCGGGAAAGGCGCCGACCGTTATCTGGTCACCAGCTACGAGCGCGACCGGATCCGCCCGCATGCGCTCGGCAAGTTCGAGGACTTGCTGGTCGCGACCGCGAAGAGCCCGGCCATGCTCTTCTACCTGGACAACTGGTTGAGCGTCGGACCGGATTCCGACATCGCCCGTGGCATCCGAAATAACCCGAATCGCCTTCGACGCCGCCGCCCACCATTGAATCCCCAGCAGGCCAGGGGCAAAGGCAAGCGCAATGGCGGCCTCAACGAAAATTACGGCCGTGAACTGATGGAACTGCACACGCTCGGCGTGAACGGGGGCTATACCCAGCAGGACGTTACCGAAGTGGCCCGGGTACTCACAGGGTGGACGATCGACCAGCCTCAAAAAGGCGGCGGCTTCAAGTACGAAGAACGCATGCACGAGCCGGGTACCAAGATCGTCCTCGGCCACCGGATCAAGGAGCACGGCGAGAAGGAGGGCCTGGAGGTGCTACACCTGCTGGCGCACCATCCCTCGACTGCCCACTTCGTTTGTACGAAACTCGCGATGCGATTTGTCTCCGACGATCCGCCCTCCGCGCTGGTCGATCGCATGTCGCAAACGTTTCTGAAGAAGAACGGGGACATCCGCGAAGTCCTGAAGACGATGTTCCAGTCGCCAGAGTTCTGGAGCGATGCCGCGTATCGTGCCAAGGTGAAAACGCCTCTGGAATTCGTGGTCTCGGCCGTGCGCGCGACCGGGGCCAACGTCACCGATGCCTTGCCCATGGCCCGCCAGCTGAATCAGCTGGGCATGCCGCTCTATGGGATGCAGCCGCCCACGGGCTATTCGATGAAGGAAGATGCCTGGGTGAACTCGTCCGCCTTGCTGGGGCGCATGAACTTCTCCCTCGCGCTGATGTCGGGAAAGATCAGGGGAGTGCAACTCGACGCGGATCACTTGACAGGCACGACCGAGGCGACCCCGTCGGACGCGGAGAAAACTTTAGCGGTTCTGGAAGGCTCACTGCTCGCCGGAGACGTCTCCCGGCAAACGCACGAAGCAATTACGAAAGAACTGGAAACACAGGCGGCCGCCAAAACGCCCGGTGCGCGTAAAGGCGACAGGCGGGCGCCCGCCGCTTCGAACGCAAGCGCGATCGCCGGTTTGATTCTGGGCTCGCCCGAATTTCAGAGGAAATGAAAGAACCGGCTGTGCGCCGTCAGCGATCAGCCATGAGCGCGCAAACCGGAAAGATTGACCACCGGAGCGCTTGCAGCCAGACTGAGCAGTAAGAACTGGAGTCATCCGAGGTGACGCGATCAGCCTTTCAAACTCTCTGAACAGACTGGAAAGCTGAGAGCGGAGAGCTCTCTGGAGAAGCGAGAACTGGAGTGAGCATGTCCATCACCCGCCGCATATTCCTGCGCAACAGCGCTCTGGCCGTGGTCGGCACGGCCGCGATCCCGAGTTTTTTGACGCGTGCAGCTCTGGGCTCGGTCGAACCCGGAAGCAGGACCAGGCGACTGGTCGTCATCTTTCAGCGCGGCGCGGCGGACGGACTGAACATCGTCGTCCCGCACGCCGAGCGAGCTTATTACGCGATGCGGCCGAGCATTAACATTCCCCGCCAAGAGGTTCTCGACCTGGACGGCTTTTTCGGCCTGCATCCGGCGCTGGTGTCGTTTCAGCCGCTCTGGAACCAGCGCCATCTGGCGATTGTGCATGCCGCCGGCTCTCCCGATCCCACGCGCTCGCACTTCGATGCGCAGGATTTCATGGAATCGGGCACTCCCGGGTTGAAAGCGACCACCGACGGCTGGCTGAACCGCGCCCTGCATTCCATGCCCCGGTCTGCCGACAAGTCTGCTTTTCGTGCAATCTCACTGGGACCGGCGCTGCCGCGCATTCTTACGGGCGCGGAACCCGCGGTTGCCGTGAACAACGTCAATGATTTCGGCGTGGGCGGCCGGAACCCCAACGCTGCACCCATGGCCAGCACCTTCGAAGCGATGTACGATCACTCGGTCGACGCCGTGCTGCACGGCACGGGTCAGGAAACCTTCGACGCGGTCAAGATGCTCAAGGCCGCGGATCCGTCGAAGTACAAACCTGCTCCGGGCGCGGACTATCCGCGCGGGCGTTTCGGGGACAGTCTCAAACAACTTGCCCAGCTCATCAAAGCGAACCTCGGGGTGCAGGTTGCATTCGCCGACATCGGCGGCTGGGACCATCACGTCCATGAAGGCAGCACCCAAGGCCAGATAGCGAATGTGCTGCGCGAGTTCTCGCGGTCGCTTTCGGCGCTCTGGATTGACCTGGGCGATCTCGCCGAAGACACCGTCATCGTCACGATGTCCGAGTTCGGCCGCACCGCGCGGGAAAATGGCAACCGCGGAACCGACCACGGCCACGCCAACGTGATGTTCGTCATGGGAGGCCCGGTCAAGGGCGGCAAAGTCTATGGGCGCTGGCCCGGACTGGATCAATCGCAACTGTACGAGGGGCGCGACCTCGCCCTGACGACCGATTTCCGCGCGGTCCTGGGCGAAGCCGTCTCGCGGCACCTGGGCAATACCAGAGTCGACCAGGTGTTCCCCGGCTTCGACCATCCGGCCGGAAAATTTCTTGCTTGCCTGGGGTAAGAATGGAGATCCCGGGAGCGCTCTGCGGCAACCTTTCAAATCTCGATCAGCACGTCCCCGTTGTCGATCTTCAGTGGGTGCACGGCGACGCGCAGGCTGGCATTGTGCGCGGCCTCGCCCGTCCTGGGGTCCCACACCCAGCCATGCCAGGGACAAACGACTTTCCCCTTCTCGATAACGCCCTGGCCGAGCGGTCCGCCGCGATGCAGGCAGACATTGTCCATGCCCGATATCACTCCATTTACGTTCGCCACGCAGATGGTCCGGTCGCCACAGGGGAATTCCTTGGCTTCGTTGACCGGGGGAAGTTCGGCCTGGGTGGTGAGTTTGGTGAAGAGCGGCATGAGTGCAAGAAGCAGTCGCCAGCCAACAAGAGCGGGCGTTCGGCCTGACCTATTCGCGGATGGCCGAAGGCTGACGACCGCCGGATCCTTCGCTCCGCTCAGGATGACCGCAGCGCGCTCCCGCTTCGCTCCCGCCCGTCAAGCGCGGTCATTTTGGCTGTAACGTCTGCGCAATCATCACCTGCCGCTTGAAGCTCTCGACCATGTCTTCCTGCAACCGCACTTCGGTCGGCTTCCTGGCAAGCGTCATGGTGTCGATCTTGTCCTGCAGCTTGAGGAGCGCGTAGAAGAGGTTCTCGGGCCGAGGAGGGCATCCGATCACGTACACATCGACGGGCACAATCTTGTCGACCCCCTGCAGCACGGCGTAGGTATTGAACGGCCCGCCCACCGATGAGCAGGCTCCCATCGAGATCACCCACTTCGGGTCGGGCATCTGGTCGTAAATCCGCTTCACAACGGGCGCCATCTTGAGGGTCACGGTGCCGGAAACAATCATCAGGTCCGCCTGGCGGGGGCTGGGACGGAACACCTCGGAACCGAAGCGCGCGATATCAAAGCGCGCGGTCGACGATGCAATCATCTCGATCGCGCAGCAGGCCAAGCCAAACGTCATGGGCCACACGGCCGATTTCCGCGCCCAGTTAAAAACATAATCGACGGTGGTGATCAGGAAGTTTTTTTCAAACTTGTTCTGTAGCCAGCCCATGCGCCCTCAATCGTGTTCAGGATAGCCGCCGGGCCGAACCACGCCCGGCCACCATGTGATCTGATCCCAAGTCTAGGTCTCGCTCGAACCGGGTGTCAATTGGGTGCAAGCACAGCCTCGGGGTTCACCCACGGATGCGAACCGGAGTCGCCCCCTCAAAGCTTGAGCGAGGCCAGATCGATCACGAAGCGGTAGCGTACGTCGCTCTCCAGCACCCGCTGGTAAGCTTCGTTTACTTTCTGGATGGGAACGACTTCGATGTCGGAGGTATGGTTGTGCTTGCTGCAGAAGTCGAGCATTTCCTGGGTCTCCCGGATTCCACCGATTTGGGAACCGGCCAGGCTGCGGCGGCCGCTGGTCAACGCGAAAGCCGCAATCGCCGCTGGCTTGTCGGCAAGACCGACCACGACCATGCTGCCATCGACCCGGAGAAGGCCGAGATAGTCGCTCCCATTCATTTCGGCCGAGACCGTACTCAGGATGAGATCGAAAGAACGCTTCAGGGTGGTGAACGTGCCCGGGTCAGAGGTCGCATGGAAGTGGTCGGCACCCAGGCGTTGGGCGTCGAGCTGCTTCTTGAGGCAGTGGCTGAGCACCGTGACTTCGGCGCCCCTGGCGTGTGCCAGTTTGACGCCCATATGCCCCAGCCCGCCAAGACCGACGATGGCCACTGTTTTGCCCGGGCCTGCCTGCCAGTGTTTCAGGGGCGAATAAAGCGTGATGCCGGCACACAGCAGGGGCGCCGCACCGTCCAGGGGAAGACTCTCGGGGATGCGCAGGACGTAGTTCTCGTCCACCACGATCTTGTCGGAATAGCCGCCGTAGGTGGGCGCGCCCTCGTGGTCACGGCCGTTGTAGGTCCAGACGGTATGAACGCTGCAGTACTGCGCGAGGCCCTGCTTGCATTCCGCGCATGTGCGGCAGGAGTCGACGAAGCAACCCACGCCGACCTTGTCGCCGACCTTGTATTTCGTCACCCGGCCGCCCGACCGCCGTTGCCACTCCCGCGATCTCGTGCCCAGGCACCATGGGAAAGATGGATTCTTCCAGCTAGTCGCTCCACTCGTCGCGGGTCTGGTGAATGTCGGAGTGACAGATGCCGCAGTACTTGATGTCAATGAGAATGTCGTGTTCGCGGCGTTTCGCGTGGTTCGAAGCAAATAGGGAGCGAGCGAGGCCTTGGGAGTGACGGCAGCATAACCTTTCGTCTTAAGCACGATGAATCCTGTTTGCCGGAATTTAAGAACGATTCGACCTGCAGGCAGCTGAATACTCGGCCGGAAGCAACGAAGCCTACCGACGGCTCACAGAATACACGTTTCACCATTTCATCCCGTGCAGGCGCCGTGCGCCCGGCCCCAGGGTATCAGGCAGGCGGTTGGGGCCGGCCGTGCGCGGGCGACAGAAATGCATGGGCGCCCGCCTGGCCGACGGCCTATTCCAATGATCCTCATAAATAATTTCGATTGGACTTGCCGGGAAAGGGTTCCTACAGTCTATCGAGCAGAAGACTGGGCGTCGCACCGATGACGTCCGCTTTCTATCGCTTATGGCCCTCTCAGGAGTTCGCTTGCCGCAGGACGATGATGGAGTCGAGGAAATGGCGACCGCGACCCAGGCACCGAATGACAGTTATGTCCTGACGCTCGAGGAAATCAGCAGTCTCGCGCAAGAAGGCGGCAAGCCGGCCGAGACGCTGATGAATGTCGTCGCCCTCATCGCGCGGCGATGTCAAACCGACGTCTGTTCGGCGTACCTGCTGGAACCGGATCGAGCGCACCTGGTGCTGGCGGCCACGTTAGGACTTCGGCCGACCTGCATTGGCAGTCTGCGGATGGGAATTCACGAAGGGCTGGCCGGCCTGGTGGCGGAGCAGGTCAGACCGGTGGCCGTCGAACAGGTGCGAAAACATCCCCGCTTCAAGTATTTCAGCGAGGCGGGCGAAGACGCTTACCAGTCGTTTCTCGGGGTTCCCCTCGTTGACCGTGGAGTGCTGCAAGGGGTGCTGGTCGTGCAGACGGTCGAGCCGCGAGTCTTCCACCCACATGAAATTCAGATGCTGACCGAGGCGGCCGCCCAGGTTGCGCCCGTGGTCAGCGAAGCCCGCACACTGGACCGGTTCATCGCTCCGGCGCAGGAGCGCCTGTGGACCCTTGCCAGGAATCTTTGGTGGAGCTGGGATCACGATTCGGCTGGATTGTTTCTGGATCTGGATCCGGTACGGTGGCGGCAGCTGAACCAGAATCCGGTGTCGCTGCTGGCAGAGTTTCCCCTAGCCAGACTGGAGCGGCGGGCGGCGGAACTGGTGCTGCACAGCCGGATCAACTACGCGTACCGGCGGATGCGGGAATATCTGCACGCCGAGAGAACCTGGGGTGCGCGGCATGCGGGCGTGCTGCGTCCGCGTCCGGTGGCGTATTTTTCCGCGGAATTCGGCCTGCACGAGTCGCTGCCGGTGTACTCGGGCGGCCTGGGAGTGCTGGCCGGCGATCACATCAAGAGTGCGTCGGATCTGGATATTCCGCTGGTGGGCATCGGATTGTTTTACGGGCAGGGATATTTCCGGCAGCGGCTGGATCGACATGGCTGGCAGCAGGAGGAGTATCTCGAGACCGATGTAAACCAGTTGCCGATGGAACCGGCAATCGGCACCAATGGCCGTCCGGTGGTGGTGCAGATCGAGACACGGAGCGGGCAGATTCACGCCCAGGTGTGGCGGGTGAAGGTAGGGCGCTGCGATCTGCTGCTGCTTGATTCCGACGTGGAGGGCAACGCGCCGGAGGATCGGGAACTGACTTCCCGCTTGTACGGGGGCGACGGCCGGACGCGGATCCGGCAGGAATTGCTTCTGGGGGTTGGGGGATTCCGTGCCCTGGGGGAGTTGGGGATCACGCCCGGAGTGCTTCACCTGAATGAGGGTCATAGCGGATTTGCTGTGCTGGAAGCGATCCGTGCCCGCATGCAGGAGGAAGGGCTGCCGTTTGACCGGGCCGCCGCCCGGGTATCACGGGAGGTGGTGTTCACGACTCACACGCCGGTGCCCGCCGGCCATGATCGCTTTGGCGCCGACGTGATCGAAGAACACCTGGGACCGTTGCGGGACCGGTTGGGGATTTCAAGCGATACGCTCATGGGGGTCGGGCGCGAGGATCCCAACAATCCGCAGGAAGCGTTCTGCATGACGGTGCTGGGGCTTCGCCTGTCGCGACGAGCCAATGCGGTTTCGGCACTGCATGGCGAAGTCTCGCGAGCGATGTGGACGGGCCTGGTTCCCGGAAAGCCGGAAGATGAAGTGCCGATCGGGCACATCACAAACGGAGTGCACGTCCCGTCCTGGCTCGCCCCGCAGATGTTCCGGCTGTATGACCGGCACCTGGGCAATGGCTGGCAGGAACACAGCAGCGACGCGAAGATCTGGGAAGGCATTGAAAACGTCGATGACGGCGAGTTGTGGGAGACCCATCTGAACCTGAAGTCCAGGCTGCTGGAGTTTGTGCGACGGCGCGCGATGGAGCAAGCGCAGCGTCGAGGTGAAGTGCCAGAAGCGCTGTTGCACCTCAGGAAAGTACTCAGCCCGGATGCTTTGACGATCGGATTTGCCCGCCGGTTTGCGACCTACAAGCGGGCGAATTTGATCCTCGCGGACATGGAAAGGCTGGCTGCGATGGTGAACGATCCAAAGCGGCCGGTGCAGTTTGTGTTTGCCGGAAAGGCACATCCTCATGATGAGCCGGGCAAGCGGATGCTGCAGCAAATTGCCGAGATGATGCGGGATCCTCAGTTCGCGGACAAGTTTGTGTTCGTAGAGGACTACGACATCAACGTTGGCCGGCACCTGGTGCAGGGCGTGGATGTGTGGCTGAACAATCCGCGCCGTCCTCTGGAGGCGTCGGGGACCAGTGGGCAGAAGGTGGTGCTGAACGGCGGCCTGAACCTGTCAGTGCTCGACGGGTGGTGGGCTGAGGCCTATGACGGGATGAACGGGTTCGCGATTGGCACCGGGCGGACACACTCGAACGTGAGCGTGCACGATACACGGGACGCGGAAGATCTGCAGAAAGCGCTGCGGGATGAAGTGATCCCACTGTACTACCAGCGCGACCAGGACGGATTGCCAAGAGGCTGGATCAAGCGCATGAAGCGGACGATCCGGACGCTGGGATGGCGTTTCAACGCGGATCGCATGGTCATGGACTACACGCTGAAATGCTACGTGCCGGCGGCGGGAGGCACGTCGAGCGAGATGCGGTCGGTCTGAAAGCCTTCGACCGAATCGGGCTCGCTGGAGATGCCAGTCTGAAAGGGGAGTCGTAGAGATGGCCAATAACATCGTCATCCTGCAAAACGATCCGACGCGGGCAAAGAAGCTGATGGCCAGGATAAAGTCGGTGTCCGCGGGGGTGTTTTCCGTACCGTCGCTGGCCGAGTTGCGCACGCTGGCATCGAAGTCATCGATTCGGGTCATCGTGCTGGATCTGGATGGGGTGAGCTTTCCCGAAGTCGCACGCTTGCGCGAGCAGCTGGGGATCGAGATCGTTTGCACCCATCACGCGCCCGACGATGCAATGTGGACCGAAGCGCTGCGAGCGGGAGCGTTCGATTGTTGCTGCGACGAGGATGTACCCTCGATCTGCCGAGCCATTCGGCAGAGTATGGCCGCGTAGCACCCGCATGCTTGCGGCCTGCCGGCGGGTGGACGCCCCTGGCTCCACCGACAAAATCAAAATCTGGTTAGTTTGACTGCGTGACCGTTTGCCGGGACTGGAGCTTGTCCAGAATCGCGGGGCCCAGTTGCGAGACGCTGCCTGCACCCAGAGTGAGAATCATGTCACCCTCTTCGGCCTCTCGGGAGACGATCTCGGCGACTTCCGGAAACGAGCGCACGTAACGGACATTGTGTTCTCCGCCTGCGTGGATGCGTGCGGCCAACGCTTCGCCGGTGATGCCTTCGATGGCCTTCTCGCTGGCGGCATAGATGTCCAGAACCGCAATCGTGTCGGCGTCACGAAAGGCTCCGGCGAATTCGTCCATCAGTTCCCGGGTGCGGCTGTAGCGGTGCGGCTGGAAGATCACGTGGATTTTGCGGAAGCCGCACTGACGTGCAGCCGCCAGCGTCGCTTTGATTTCCGTAGGATGATGGCCATAGTCGTCGACCACGCTGACGCCGGCGGCCTTGCCGCGGAGCTGGAAGCGCCGGTCAACGCCCCGGAAGGTTTCGAGCGCGCTGCGGATACTCTCGGCGGAGACGTCGAGGCCGACCCCGACCGCGATGGCGGCGCTGGCGTTGAGGATGTTGTGGAGACCCGGCACGTGCAGAATAAATGTTCCGAGGTCTTTGCCGCGATAGCTTACACCGAAATGGGTGAGCGGGCGGTGCTCACCGGGTTGGGGCTCGATCGAACCGGGCTGGATGAGGAAATCGGAGCCACGCCGGGTTCCATAGGTCATGACCCGGCGCTGCACCTGTGGGAGCAGCTTGCGCAGGATGGGGTCATCGTGGCAGGCGACAATCATCCCGTAAAACGGGACACGATCCATGAAATCGAGGAAGGTTTGTTGGACGTCGCGCATGTTGCGATAGCAGTCCATGTGCTCACGGTCGATGTTGGTCACGATGGAAAGAATAGGAGACAGCTTGAGGAAGGAGCGGTCACTCTCGTCGGCTTCGGCAACCAGGTATTGCGATTTCCCGAGACGAGCGTTGGAGCCCATGGCGTCGACTCGGCCGCCCACGACGACCGTGGGATCCAGCCCGCCCGCCGCCAGGACGGCAGCCACCATCGAGGTGGTGGTGGTCTTGCCGTGCATGCCCGCGATGGCGATGCCGTACTTCAAGCGCATCAGCTCCGCCAGCATCTCGGCGCGCTGTATGACCGGGATGTGCAGGCGACGGGCTTCCGCGACTTCGGCATTGTCGGGAGCGATGGCGGAGCTGGTCACGACGACTTCGGCACCCTGCACGTTTTCGGCGAAGTGACCTTCGTAGGTGGTTGTACCCAGCCTGGCAAGGCGTTCTGTGACGGGCGAGGTCTTGAGATCGGAACCTGAGATCTTGTAGCCGAGGTTGAGCAGAATTTCGGCAATACCACTCATGCCGATACCGCCGACGCCCACGAAATGGATGCGCTGGATTTTTGCGAACATAAGGCAACTTCTCTGGCTGCAGATCTACCGAGAGGAACGCTGATCATAAAGCATCCGGATGTTTCATGGTTCTGAACTTTATTGCGGGTCCGGGTTGCGGGCGGCGGCGTGGCCTCGCGCGGGAAACTGCAACCGCCTACCCGAGTGCGCCGGCCAGCTCATTCACGATGGCGGCAATTTCTTGCACTGCCTGCGGATGAGCCAATGACGTAGCGGCCGCAGCCATGGCTTGCAGCCTGCCGGGATCGGTGATCAGGGCCGCTATGGTGTCCACCAGGTAGGCGGCTTCCAGACTGGATTCTTCGACCACTACGGCCGCGTTCATCCGCTCGAGGGCCCGGGCGTTCACGTTCTGATGATCGTCTGCGGCTCGCGGGAACGGCACAAAGACGGCGGGCTTCCCGGCGGCCGTGATCTCGGCTACCGTGCTCGCTCCCGAGCGGCACACCAGCAGATCGGCCCGGGCGAACATGGCGGGCATGTCGTCGATGAACTTGTGGACCTCTCCCAGGACGCCCGCCTTTTCGTAGGCCGCCCGCACCCGCTCAAAGTCACGTTCGCCGGTCTGGTGGACGATGTAGATTTCCGGGATCCGCTCGCGCAGTCCGGCGAGGGAGTCAATCATCGCGTCGTTGATGGCGCGTGCCCCCTGACTCCCCCCAAATACCAGCAGGGTAGGTTGAGTACCCGGAGCCTTGCGAGCCATCCTGAAGAAAGCTGCGCGCACCGGGACGCCCGTCACCTGGCAATGGGGAAAATACCGGCAGGTTTCTTCAAAGTGGACAGCGGCGCCGGAGACCCAGCGGGCAATGACGCGATTGGCGAATCCAGGAATGACGTTGGGTTCAAAGGCGAGAGTGGGAATCTTCCGCAGGATGGCAGCGGCCATTGCCGGGCCTGAGGCATAACCGCCGACACCAATGACGACGTCGGCCTGGAAGTCGGTGAGTAGCCGGGACGCAGTCCAGACTGCCCGGGGCAGGTCGACCAGTGTGCGCAGGCGAGTGGCGAGGCTGACTCGGTTGAGCGCTCCCACCTGCACCAGGCGAAGTTCGAACCCGGCGGCGGGAACAAGACGGTTCTCCATGCCGCGCGCGGTCCCGATGAACAAGACCTCGGCGGAAAATTCTCTCTGCAGTTGCTGGGCGATGGCGAGCGCCGGGATCACGTGTCCACCGGTTCCGCCACCTGCTAGAACGGCGCGCATGACTTGATTGTCAATTTTCGGCCGATGGTTGTCGATTGCAGAGTTAGCTTCCAGCTGCCAGCTACCGGCATGGCTGAGTCAGGAGAGATCCAGGATTCCGGGACCGGCTCGAAGATCACGGCTGGAGAGCTCACTCGGCTTGCTTGGAAATGTTCAACAACACTCCGACGCACGCGAGTGTGATGAATAGAGACGAGCCGCCGTAGGACACAAAGGGAAGCGGGATGCCTTTGGTCGGCATCAGGCCGAGGACGACGCTGATGTTGATGAAGGCCTGCAGGATGACCATGCTGGTGACGCCGACCGCAAGGAACCGTCCGAACAGGTCGTTGGTCCGCAGCGCCGTGCGGGTACCGCGCCACAGGAAAATCGCGAACAGTCCGGCCACGAACAGGGCTCCGACCAGTCCCAGTTCTTCGGCCGTGACGGCGAAGATGAAGTCGGTATGCGGCTCGGGCAGGTAGAACAGCTTCTGCTTCCCTTCCATGAGGCCGAGCCCGGTAAGGCCGCCGGTGCTGACGGCGATCAGGGACTGGATGATGTGGAAGCCGGTGCCCCGCGGGTCAGCGTAGGGATTCAGGAAAGCGAGCATGCGGTCGCGTCGCCAGCTCACGTGGAAGAGCAGGAAGTAGAGCGGTAACAGCGAAGCAGCGGAGGCGTAAACAAAGTAGCGCAGCTGCATCCCGGCCACAAACAGGATGGCGGCGGTGATTCCGGCGCAGGCGATGGCGGTGCCGAGGTCAGGCTGGGCGGCGATGAGCAACAGGAAAACCATCGTCGGGACCACGGCCGGGAGCAGCGTGCGTTTCCAGTCCTCCATGAACTGGGTGCGGCTCTCCAGGAAGAACGCCATGAACAGGATGAGGGCGGGCTTGGCGAGTTCCGAGGGCTCGAAGGAGAAACCGCTCCAGCGGATCCAGCGGTGGGTGTTGTGCGAGCGGTCGAGCAGGAAGGCGGAAAGCAGCAGCAGCGTGGTGACCGAGAGCAGCGAAAAAACCACCCCGGGATGCTGGTAGCGGCGGTAGTCGACCCTCATGGCAACCAGCATCGCGATGATGCCTGCAACCGCCCAGACAAACTGCTTTTCAAGGAAACCGTAGGCGCTGCCGAAGCGCTCCTTGGCCATCACCGCGGACGCGCTGAAGACCATGACCAGTCCCACGAAAACGAGGAGCATGGTCACGGTGAACAGCCACCGATCAACATTGACGCGCTTGGCCATGGAAGACCCTTATTTCAACACGGAGGCGCGCGCAGAACGTGAATTTAGGTGGTCGATTTTTTGCCGTCTGATTGGCGACTTTGGTTCTGGCACGAAAGCGGGGGCATTCCATGGTGTCAAGGGGGCCTCGGCTCACAACCCCTTGTGCCCGAGCGGTACGGGGGCGGCCCGCGCAATGCCTGCGCACCAGGCGCTCCGGCAGCCGCCTAGTTCTTGCTCTGGTCGGTAAGATTTCTCACGATTTCCTTGAACACGCTGCCGCGCTGGTTGTAGCTGTGAAACTGGTCAAAGCTGGCGCAGGCGGGGGCCAGCAGTACGATGTCGCCAGGCTGGGCGACTGCCGCGGCGCGACGGATGGCATTTTCAAGGGTTTCGGCGTGCACGATCTCGGCGGCACCCTTGATGTGTGATTCGATTTTTTCGGCGGCCGCGCCAATGGTGTAGACGCGCTTCACGCGGGCTCGCAGCAAGTCGTTCAGGACCGTATAGTCGCTTCCCTTGTCCTTGCCGCCGAGGATCAGGTGGATGTTGGCGGGGAACGACTCGAGGGCCTTGATGGTCGCGTCAACGTTGGTAGCCTTGGAGTCGTTGTAATAGTCGACGCCCTTGAGGGTGGCGACGTATTCCAGGCGGTGCTCGACGGCTTGGAAGTCGCGAATGGCCTGGTTGATCTGCCCGGGCTTGCACCCCATCAGTGCACCCGTGCAGACCGCGGCCAGGACGTTTTCCACGTTGTGCGCACCTTTGAGCGGGATCTCAGAAACCAAAAGGATTTCGCGCTGACCGCTCGAGTCTCGGAACAGGATCTGCCCGTCGTGGACCCACGCACCCTGCTTCACTTCTTTCTTGCGGCTGAACCAGTAGACCTGAGCGCGAGTTCGCTCGCCGAGCGTGAGGCAGGTAGGATCGTCTTCATTGAGCACGGCGAAATCGGAGGCCTGTTGGCGTTCGAAAATGCGGGTCTTGGCGTCGACGTAGGCCTCGAAGGTGCGATGGCGGTCGAGATGGTCGGGCGTGACGTTGAGAATGACTGCGACTTTCGGCCGGAAGGTCTCAATGGTCTCCAGTTGAAAACTGGAGACTTCGAGCACCACAACGGTGTCGGGCTGGGCTTCGGCGACCAGGGAAATAGCGGGTGTGCCGATGTTGCCGCCGACCAGCGTGCTCATACCTCCAGCCCTGAGGATTTCGCCCGCTAGCGTGGTGGTGGTGGTCTTTCCGTTGGAGCCCGTGATCGCAACGATCGGGCCGGGCAGATGCCGGGCGGCGAGTTCGATTTCCCCGATGACGGGCTCGCCGGAAGCGCGCGCCTGCACCAGTGGCGGAGCATCGACGGGAACACCCGGGCTGACGACGATCAGGTCCTGGCCCCGAAACGTTCGCTCGCCGTGGCCTCCGGTTTCGACCGTGATGCCATGATCGAGCAGGATCGGGATTTCGTCGCGCAGCTGGTCAGGGGATTTGGTGTCGGAGACCGTGACACGGGCGCCGCGGTCCTTGAGAAACAGGGCGGAAGCCACGCCCGACCTGCCCAGCCCGACCACCAGGACGCGCTTGTCTTTGAGGTCCACCGGAGTTAGTTTTACCACGGAGACCTGGAAGCAGGCAGAAAAGCGGGGCCGTCTGTTCCCCCTGGACCTGTGCTCCCATGGTCGATTCTCATCTCAGTTTCAGAGTGGTCAGGGCGAACAGCGCGAAGACCAGCGACGCGATCCAGAAGCGGACGATCACTTTAGATTCCGACCATCCCAGCAGCTCGAAATGGTGATGGATGGGCGCCATCTTGAAAATTCTTTTCTTGCGGAGCTTGTAACTTGCAACCTGCAGAATGACGGAGAGGGCTTCGATCACGAAGACTCCCCCGATAAAGGGCAGCAGCAACTCCTGCTTGATCATGACAGCAACCGTGCCGATGGCGCCGCCCAGGGCGAGGCTTCCAACATCGCCCATAAAGACTTCCGCGGGATGGGCGTTGTACCACAGGAATCCGATGGCAGAGCCCACCATGGCACCGCAGAAAATCGTCAGTTCGCCGATCTGCGGCATACGTTGCAGTTCGAGGTAGGAGGCGAAGGTAGCGTGCCCGCTGACATAGGTCAGGACCGTCAGCGCACCGGCGGCGATCACGGTGCACCCGATGGCGAGGCCGTCCAGTCCGTCGGTGAGGTTGACGGCATTGCTTGAACCCACGATGACGAGGCATACAAAAATCACAAAAGGGATGAAGGCGAAAGGCCACAGATGCGGGGTGTGAGTCCATCGCTCGATGACCAGGTCGGGCCGGAACTGCTTGAAAAAGGGAACGATGAGCTTGGTGGAATACATCCCCTTGGCCTGCATGGCGATGAGCGCGACTGCGATGAGCAGGCTGGTGACCACCTGGAGGCCGAGCTTGGCGCGGGCGGTGAGTCCCAGGTTGCGGCGGTGAACGACCTTGATGTAATCGTCGGCGAATCCGACGGCGGCAAAGGCACAGGTGGACCCGATGGCGAGCCACACGAAAGGATTGGTGAGGTCGGCCCAGAGCAGGGTCGGGACAACGACAGCGATGGCGATCAACAGGCCGCCCATGGTGGGCGTGCCGGCCTTTTTCTGATGAGCCTTCGGTCCCTCTTCGCGGATGTACTGGCCGATCTGGAATTCGCGCAGTCGATGAATCACGAGCGGGCCGACGATGAGGCCGGTGAACAGCGCCGTGAGACTGGCGAACGCGGTGCGGAACGTCAGATAGCGAAAAATGCGGAACGGCGGAAAGTAGTGGTAGAGCTTGACGAACAGCAGCCAGTAGAGCAATCAGCCTCCAGATACGGTGGTTGGCTCTCGGTCGTCCCGCGCTGGCCAAAACAACTCGGAGAACCCAGTGGATGGTTGTTCGCGAACGACCGGAAGCCAGGGACTAACCACGAATTTCCTTCCACTTCTCCAGCGCTTTCTCGAGCTTCACGCCCCTGGAGGCCTTCAGCAAAACTACGTCTCCGTCACGGGTCTCGCGGGCCAGCCATTCGCCGGCTTCCTCCGGAGTGGAGACGAACTCGGCGCGCATACCCGCAGCTTTGGCCGACTCCACCATCGATTTTGCCAGCCCACGAACTCCCACCAGCACATCCGTTCCCTTTCCCGCGATGTGCACACCGCAGCTCCGGTGCATCTGCTCCCCGGCGGAACCGAGTTCCAACATTTCGCCGGCGACCACGATTCTTCGTTTGGCAGGCATCGCGGCCAAAGCATCGACCATCGCTTCCAAAGCCTTTGGATTGGAATTGTAACAATCGTTCACAACCTTGATGTTGCCCACTTGGACGACCTGCCCGCGCTTGTCGGCAGCCACCAGAGTTGCCAGGGCGCCGACGGCATCGGCCAGACCAATCCCGCGCTCCAGGCCGACGGCAACCGCGGCCAGCGCATTCCCAATGTTATGAGCGCCGACCAGGGGCAGCAGGGCGCGCTGGCGGAGTCCTTCCATCACAATGTCAAAGGCCGAACCTTCGGCGCCCCGGGACTCGATGTTCTCGGCACGGACATCGGCAGGAGGCCGCGTGCCGTACAGAACGACCTTGCCCTTGAAGTCACGCCCGAACTGGGAGACGTACTCGTCGTCGGCGTTGAGAACGGCGGTGCCACCGGCAGGGAGCGATTCGATCAGTTCGTATTTGGCCCGGGCGATGCTCGCCAGCGAGTCGAAGTACTCCAGGTGGACCGGGGCGACGACGGTGACGACGCCCATCTCGGGCTGGGCGATCCGAGCCAGAGCCGTGATCTCGCCCGCGTGGGACATGCCCATCTCGATGACCGCGATTTCGTGCTCGGGTTGCAACTTCAGCAGCATCAGCGGGAGTCCGAAATGGTTGTTGAAGTTGCCCTCCGACTTGAGGACACGACAGCGCGTCGACAGCACGTGCGCGATCGCTTCCTTGGTGGTCGTTTTGCCGGCAGACCCGGTGACCCCGACCACCGGCTTGCCCCACAGACGGCGAACGCCGGCGGCGAGGGTCTGGAGCGCGGTCAGAGTGTCATCCACCGCCAGCAGACAGGTCTTCACCGGGAAGCGGGCAAGTTGATCCTTGCGAACGACGGCAGAGACGGCGCCGCGTTCGAGGGCCTGGTGGACGTAGTCGTGACCGTCCAGGCGCTCGCCCTTCACGGCGAAAAAGAGTTCGCCGGGCTGAAGGGTGCGAGAGTCAATGGAGTAGCCCTGCGCCACTTCCTTCAGTTCGCATTCGCCGGTCGCGCCGAGAAGCTGTTCGATCCTGGAGAGCGAAAGCTTCATGCTTTGTTTCCGGCAGAGGCTTTCGCGGCCTGGCACTCGTAGCCGGCCCGAGCGAGAACCTCACGGGCGACGTCGACGTCATCGAAAGGAACCGCGCCTTCCCTCGAGACCTGGACTTTTTCGTGGCCTTTGCCGGCGAGGAGCACGATGTCGCCGGGAGCGGCTTCCCGAACGGCGAGCGCGATGGCAGCCCGGCGATCGGGTTCCATCGAGTACCGCGCGCCGGAACGCTGCAAGCCGACTTTCGCGTCGTTCATGATAGCCAGCGGATCTTCACTCCGGGCATTGTCCGAGGTCAATACCACGAAGTCACTGCCGCGCCCTGCTGCTTCGCCCATCAGGGGACGCTTGGCACGATCGCGATCGCCGCCGCAACCGAACAGGGTGATCACACGGCCCTTTTGCCCCGCCTGGACGACAAACTCGCGAGCGAGGGCGGTCAGATTGCGGAGTGCATCGTCGGTGTGAGCATAGTCGACCACCACCGTGAAGGGCTGACCACAGTCGACCCGCTCGAAGCGGCCGGGAACGCGCGTGAGGGCGGCAACTCCGGCGGAGATGGCTTCGTGAGTGCAGCCGCGGGCCGAGGCCGAGCCGGCAGCGGCCAGAATGTTATAAACGTTCACTTTGCCGATCAGCGGCGAGAAGACCGGGATCGTTCCCCGGGGTGTCACCAGGTCAAACCGGGTTCCGCGCGCGTGAATTTGGACCGACTGCGCGTGAAAGTCTCCAGCCGACCAACCGTACCTGAACACCTGTGAGCCGCGCTGCCTGCTGATTCGAGCCAGCCTCTGACCGTATTCATCGTCGATGTTGATGACCACAGCCCGTGGAGGCTCGGTTCCACATCCTTCGAACAGAACTCGCTTGGCAGCGAAGTAGTCCTCCATGGAGTGATGATAGTCGAGGTGGTCGCGGGTCAGGTTGGTGAACGCGGCGACGTCGAACGGAACGGTATAAACCCTCTGCTGGGCGAGGGCATGCGACGAGACCTCCATCACGGCTTCGGTGGCGCCCTGGGCGAGACCCTCGGCCAGCATCTGGTTGAGTTCCAGGGACTCCGGAGTGGTGTGCGGCGCAGGCCAGATTTTGCCGGCAACGTGATACTCGATCGTGCCCACCAGGACACTCTTGCGGGCCGCGGCGTTGAGGATCGCTTCGACCAGGAACGTCGTGGTGCTCTTGCCGTTCGTACCCGTGACCCCGGTCATCGCAAGACGCTCGGCGGGGCGTTGGTACAAGTTCGCACTGAGCCGGCCGAGCGCGCGGCGACCATGTGGAACTCGAGCCCAGGCGACGCCGTCCCGTGGCGACTCGGTCGCCGAATCGGTGACCACCGCGACCGCTCCGCGGGCGATGGCCTGGTCGATGAACTTGTTGCCGTCGCTCGCCTCGCCCTGTATGGCGACGAAAACGTTCCCCGGCTTCAGGCGCCGCGAGTCGTACTCGATGCCGGTGATGGCGGGGTTACCGCTCTCGGCGAGGACTTCGGCAGCTTGCAGGATTTGCTGAAATGTCATCGCCGCGATTCTAGTGCACAGCCGCTTCCGAGACCACCCAAGGACACAAAACTCACGCAGGGAGATTGCTCGATTGCCTCGTGGTCGTGCGGGGCCCGTGAAGTCATCGACCGAATTTCACGACCACTCTTGACCCGGCGACCACGTGGGTGCCGGGAGCGGGGGATTGCTGGCGCGCAATTCCGCTGCCGACCGGGTTCAACTCCAGGCCACTGTCTTGTGCCACCTCCAGCGCGTTGCGCACGCTCTTGCCGATGAAAGAGGGCACCTCGATGCCACCTTGCTCCACCTCGAGAACCACAGTCCCGCTCCCCGGAGGAGCCGGCGCAGAGGGCAGTGAATCGTCTGGCACAGGGGCTGGCTGGGCGGCCACTTCGGTTGTGGCCCGTTCCTTCTCACGCAGCGCGGCAGCCACGATCGGCCCCTGGGCAGCCGATGGTTTGGCGGCGGGCGCTGCGGCGGGGGGCAGCGAATCGGACAGAGTGGTATCTGCCAGTTCCAGCAGGGAGCCCAGATGATCGGGAGAGCTTTCGTCCAGATCCGAGTCTTTTACCTTGTTTTGGGCCAGCCAGACCTGGCGGCTGGGTGGCAGTTCGATATCGTGCGGAATATGCAGGTACTCGAGAACCTGCTGCGTGATGCGCTGGAAAACGGGCGCGGCGATCTGTCCGCCCTGGTGCAGGCCCACGGCCGAGTCAAGAATCACTGCCACCGTAACCGCGGGGTTGTTGAGGGGAGCAAATCCTGCGAAGGAACCGACGTACTTCGTGCGGGAATAGGCTCCGGTCGCGGGATCGACTTTTTGCGCGGTGCCGGTCTTGCCGGCAGACGTGTAGCCTTCGAGGACCGCTTTGCGTCCGGTACCGTGCAGCACGACCTGGCGCATCATCTGGCGCATTTCGGCGGCAGTCATGGGCGAGACCACGCGACGCTCGTGCTCTGGGCGAAAGACCACGGTTTGCGCGGCCCTCTGCGGGGGCGTCGTCGCTGCCACAATTCGCGGCCCCTCCCACACACCGTCGTTCGCAAAGGTCGAGACCATCGCAGCCAGCTGGAGCGGGGATACCCCGATTTCCTGGCCCATGGAGATCGCGCCGATGGAGACTTTGGACCAGCGACTGACCGGCTTGGTCAGGCCACGGGTTTCGCCGGGAAGTTCGATCCCGGTCTGCTGGCCGAAGCCGTAGGCTCGAATGTAGTTGTAGAAGCGGTCTTCGCCAAGGCGCAAGGCGATCTTGATGGCCCCCACGTCACTGGACTCGGCCAGAACGTCCGACACCGAGAGCAGACCGTGAGGCTTGCTGTCGCGGATGCGCATGCCGTTGATCAGGATCGAGCCCATCTGGCAATCGAACACTTCCTGCGGATTGGTGAGCTTCTCCTCGAGCGCCCCGGAGATCGTAACCAGTTTGAAAGTCGAGCCCGGCTCGTAGACGTCGCTGACCGCACGGTTTTTCAGAGCTTCGTTGCGGATTTCTTTCTTGATGTTGGGATTGAACGTGGGACGGTTGGCGAGCGCGAGAATCTCGCCGGTACGCGGGTTTTCGACGATCACCGTGCCCGCAACGGCGTGCGTGTCTTTCATGGCCTGATCGAGTTCGCGCTCGGCGATGTACTGGATCTTTTCGTCGATCGTGAGGACGATGTTGTTGCCAGGCTCGGGTTCCTTCGCAATGCTGGAGAACCATTTCTTCCGGGCGTCGACTGAGATCAGCATCTTGCCGGGCTTGCCTTGCAACTGGTCGTTGTATTCGCGCTCGATGCCGCTGAGGCCGTCGTCGTCGGTACCCACATACCCGAGAACCTGGGCTGCGAGTTCGCGCTTGGGGTAGAAGCGCTTGGATTCTTTCTGGAAATGGACGCCCTGCAGGTTCAGGGAGCGGATGCGATCGATGGTCTCGGCGCTGCCCTTGCGAGCGACCCAGCAAAAGGTCTTGCGAGACCGGCAGTCGGCCAGGACCATGCGGGCATCTTCACCGGTGATGCGGGTAATCAGCGAGATGGTGCTGGCGAGATCGGGGATTTCCGTGGGAACTGCGAATGCCGAGTCGACCTGAATCGACATGGCCAGTTCGTGGCCCTGGCGATCGTAAATAACGCCGCGCTTGGCGGACACGTTGATGGAACGCTGCTGCTGATGTTCGGCACGCTGTTCGAAATCGCCGTAGCGGAAGACCTGGAGGTAGACCAGGCGCAGGCAGATGACGCCGAACCACAGCAAGAGAAGGCCGCCCAGGATGTAAAGGCGGTGGTTCGCGACGGTGCGAGACGTGGGCACGTTTGATCGCTTGCTCGACAATCCGGGTTAGGAACCTTCAGAGACGAACATGGCGGCTCACGGTGTGCAGTGAGGCCGCCAAAAATCGTGGCGGGAAAGCGCAAAGCATCCCTTCCGCGCCGTCCAACCCAGCTAGCGGGCCGAGATCACCGAAATCGGCGATACGCTCGCCATCACAGGTGCGCCGCTGTCGCTCGAGGCGTCCAGGCGCATGACCTGTCCGGCCTGCGGCGACTGGAGTCCGAGTCTGCGCGCCATCGCATCGATGCGCCCCGGATCACGAAGCGACGCGTCTTCCAGGCGTAGCTCATGATTCATTTCCGCCATGCCGTCGCGTTCGACCTTCAGCGTCTCGATCTTGTAGCCGTACTCGATGGCCTTGAAATGCTGCCCGGCGTAGGTCATCACCAGCAGGAACAGGCAGGAGAGAGCGATGCCGAACTGGCGCATCTCGCGGCCGCGGCGCGGATCTTCCAGCTTCACGAGGCGCGAGTTGTCGATCGCCTTGGAAAAGTAGATCTCGGGCGTGCCGATCCAGAACGATGGCTGCGTTGGCCCGCTGCAGGCTCCCTGTACCGTCGCGGCTGCTGCCATCACGCCACTCCCAGCAGGTCAGCCTGCGCCTGCAGTGCGCGGTGATGCCGGGCATACCAGCGCTCAAGTTCGGTGTCCGGGCTAATCTCGCGCGCGCGGGCTTCGGCCTGTTCGACCGTTTTCATGAGTTCGTCAATCAGTGTTCCGGTGTACATGGTCAGGACTCCTGCTCCTACCTTGATTTCTCTCCGGGACGAAGCTGAGAGATCGGTAGGATTTTTTTGTTTCGCCCTCGTGTTGAGAGGCGATGCCGTCCCCCAAACCTTGCCCCGGCACGCCCCCCCGCGGGTGCCTGCCGGGCTACCCTTCACTCCAGCCCGCCCCCGGCCGAAGAAGCGGTCCCGCCGGGGACCCCGGCGGTTTTCTCCGGGCAAAGACTCCTAGATTCGTTCCGCCGATCGCAGCTTGGCGCTGCGCGACCGCGGATTGCGATCAATCTCTTGCTCGCTGGCCGTCACCGGCTTTTTCGTGAGCAACCGGTAATGACCTTGCTTCACTGCCTCGCGGAAGGCATCTTTGACGATGCGGTCCTCCAGCGAGTGGAAGCTGATGATCACGATCCGTCCACCCGGTTTCAGCAGTTGCGGGGCTGCCTTCAGCAGATCCCGCAGGTCGTCCAGTTCGCGGTTTACGAAGATTCGGAGAGCTTGAAACGTGCGCGTCGCGGGATGAATCCTTCGTTCGGCCTGGTTCATTGGCCGGGCCGCGGCTGAGACGACATCCGCAAGTTGCGCAGTAGTTCGTATCGGCCGCGACCGGACAATGGCTCTGGCGATTCTCCGCGACCTCCTTTCCTCACCGAATTCGTAAATCAGGTTGGCAAGTGTGACCTCGTCGACCTGATTTACCACTTGTTCGGCGGTCTCGCCGGACAGCGTGTTCATGCGCATGTCCAGCGGTCCTTCCGCCTGAAAACTGAATCCGCGCTGCGCGTTGTCGAGCTGCAGGCTGCTTACGCCGAGGTCGGCAAGAATTCCGTCGATGGTCCCTGGTCGTTGCTCGTTGGCTGATTGTGCAAACGAGCCCTGTTGCCAGCTGACCTTCGGCCAATCCCCAGCCTGTTCTGAACAGGGCGTCAGCCGTGTGCGCGCGATTGCAAGCGCTGCAGGATCCTTATCGACCGCAATCAAATGACCCGGTGCGCCGAGGCGTTTTGCGATTTCGTAACTGTGCCCACCCAGGCCCGCCGTGCCGTCGATATAGGTCCCATCGCGCCGAATGGCCAGAAAATCGATCGCTTCGTTTAAAAGAACCGGGACATGGCCAACCCGCCCATGCCCACCCCGCTCGGGGGTGTCTGTGTAACCCTCGCCCACTAGATGCCCAATTCGTCGAGCGTCTTCTCATCCTCAGGCGTGAACTTCTGTTCGACGATCTCCTGGCGGTAAGCCTCCAGGTTGCGTACCTCGAGATACTTCTGGTAGCCGACCACGGCAACTTCGCCCCTGATCTGCGCCGCTTCCCGAAGCAGTTGGGGCAGCAACAGCCGGCCCTGACCGTCCATTTCCACCTGCTGTCCCCAGTAGTTCACCCGGGACAGGAACTTTTTCTTCGTCGGATTGAAAGTGGAGAGCCCGGCCAACTTCTGCTCGATCTGCTCCCATTCCTCGAAGGGATATATCTGGGCAACCTTTCCGTCCAGACTGGTGATATAGAATTGCGTGCTGTATTTCTCGTCGATCACCCGCTTGAATTCCGCGGGAACTTTGAGACGCCCTTTTTCGTCCACGCGAGTTGGGTGGTTGCCGCGAAACATGTGTCTGCCTGCCCCTTAGCGGGGTTCCGAATCGTTTGACAGTCGCCACCGCAGCGACCAGGGAGGAGGTAAAAGCGGCGAAAAGCTGGGCCAATTCGGGTTCGTTCGGGCGGTTTCTCTGGGTGTCAGTCTCGAATTCCACTGGCGCCTCGAAGTCTTCTGCTTCTGCCCACGACCTCTATTGACTTGACCACTTACTGCCACTTTTTCCCACATCCTACGCCTAAATGGTTTGTTGTCAACAACAAAGTTAGAGGTTCGGGTGGCGCTCGAAGACGCTTTTGCAAAACCGCCAAGTCTTGTAGCTAACTTGTGTGGTGACCACAAGATGTAGGGTTTAAGAATGTGATTCTTTCGGCCTTTGTTCGCTTCGGTTTTCTCTTGCTTTTCAAGATTTCTGTCGATGCGGCCTGCCAGTCTGCCGATCGCTCTGGCTTCAAGCCACCGGCCAAGACGGCGAGGAACCAGTTGCTCATACCCCCCAGCGGCGTCATTTGGAAACACGATCGCTCGAACGAGTTTGTGACCGCGGAGCGGTGCCACGTGCTCGACACCTGCAACACCGCCGCCGACCAGACGCTTTCGATCGCGCGGGCGCGCGTGGAGCCGAAAGTGACCACCGCTTGGCACTGCGTGGAGAGCACGGTCGAGCGCTACATCATTGCCGAAGGTCGGGGATGTGTGGAAATCGGCGACTGGCCTGCTGCTCTGGTTTCACCGGGCGATGTCGTGGTGATCCCGGCGGGCGTACGCCAACGAATCGCCAACCCCGGAACAACCGATCTGATTTTTTACTGCGTATGCACGTCACGGTTTCGTGTGGAGAACTACCGGGCACTGGAGTGAACTCCGGACAGCTCAGTTTTTTGGGCCGATGGCTTTGCGCAAAACCTCCGGGCTCAGGTTGGCTCCGCTCACCCGCAGCACGACCCGGCGGCCGACCGGAATGCCCCCCGTTCAGGACAGCGGCTGTGGTGGCCGCACCCGAGGGCTCGGCCACGATGCGTTCCTCAAGGAGCAGATGAGCAAGGGCAGCGAGCATCGGCTCGTCGCTCACCAGGCACACCTCGTCCACCAGTGCACGGATGGCTTCCCATGGGAACATAGAGGGTGTCGGTCTCGGGAACTTGCTCGAGGATTTCACATGCGATGAGGGCGGGCCCGGCGGGCAGATCGGGATCGGTGGCATCGTTGAGGAAACAGGCGCCCTGGCTTTGCGCATAAACCGAGGCCTGCTGACGGCGTCACTGATATCGCGTCCGCCCTCGACGATCCGTGCGCCCAGTTCGGCAATGCGCGCGCGCTTGACCGGGTTCGGGCTTTCCGGCAAGCAGATCGTCGCGGGAATCCCGAGCAGTTTGGCAGCGTATGCGACCGCGGCACCGTGATTGCCCGTACCGGAGGCAGTCACTTCCCTCACTTGGCCGCGTTCTAGATTCACCCGGAGCGCGTACAGTGCACCCCGCGGCTTGAACGAGCCGGTGGGCAGTTCAGTTTCAAGCTTCCGACAGACGTGGGCGCCGGTCCGGCGGGAGAGAGACGCAGCCCGGACCAGTCGGGTCACGGGCAGATATCGGCGAAGAAGTTCTTGCGCTTCGCGGATCGTCGATAAGGGCAGGTTCATGCAGGGTTGCGATCGTACGGAAGAAATCCTACAGGGCGCGTAAAATCTTCTCCACGGCGATGAGCGCACGGGTTGAGTTCGAGCAGTGGGTTGCGTTTCCGCTGGAGCCTGTGTTCCTGTTCTTCGCCAACCCCGAGAATCTGCCGCGGATCATGCCGCCTGAAAGTCGCACTCGAATCGAGCGGTTGAGCCTGGTCGCGCCGGTCCGACCGGGTGAGCCCGGGACGGTGCCGAACGGTCCCAGACTGGCCGGTGTTGGATCGGAGATTGTGACTTCCTTCCGTGTAAGGCCGCCTCTTCCCTTTCGTGCGCAATGGATCGCCCGCATTACAGAGTTCGAATGGCATCGATATTTCGCCGATATCCAGGAAAAAGGGCCGTTCAGGAGTTGGCATCACCGGCATGAATTCGGCCCCGAAATGAGAAACGGGATCGCCGGCACGATGGTGCGTGACCGGATCGAGTATTCCATCGGCCCGGGAGTGCTGGGCGACATGGCTGAGAAGCTATGGGTCGGCCGTCAGCTTCGGCGCACGTTTGCACAACGGCAGAAGACATTGCCGGCGCTGTTGTCCGGGATCTGACCGGGTTCACTGCGAAGCGACCACCGAGCTAACATTGCGAAATGTTCGGGTTGAAGATTCCCGGGCAAGTGGCGGGTTTCGTCCACGCGTTCGTGAGTGTCTGCCCGGCCTCGGACGGTATCGCAACACCCAAACGCCGCCGGGTGCGTAGTCACGCTGTTCGACCCAGCTACTTGGCCGGCTTCAATTTCTCGGCCTTCTCGAGGGCGGTGTCGGCCTCGGGCTGCTTGCCTTTGGCTCGATACGCTTCGGCGAGGGCCGTTTCGGTCTCGGAATCGTCCTCCCCGCTGATCTGTTGAGCCTTGAGCAAGGCAGCGATGGCCTCATCGTAGCTGTTGAGGTGCAGTTGCGAGAGACCGAGATGGTAGTAGATGTCGGCGTCGTCAGGTCTGAGCTGGGCCGCGCGTTTGAACTCCTCTACGGCGGCAACATGGTTGCCCTCATCCGCGAGTGCCATGCCCAGACCCACGCGGGCACTCCAGGCATTCTGGTTCCCAGCAAGGATCTGGGTAAACAAGTCCTTTGCGGGTCCGGTCCGCCCCTGGTTCAGGTACACGATTCCCAGCTCGTACTGGGCAGGCTGGTAGCCTGGCTGGAGAACAAGAATGCGTTTCAGCTGGTCTTCGGCAAGGGCGAACTGTTTCTGGCTGAAGTAAGCGTGGGCCAGCGCAAAGTGGGTGGGGATGGAGTTGGGCCGCTCGCCCGCCGCGCGTTGAAGCTCCGCAATGGCCTGATCGATTTTCCCGTCATCGAGCAGTTCCACGCCGCGGTTGGCATGGATCTGATAACTGCGCGTGCGCTCCAACCACCCGCCCCAGGCGACGACGAGCAGGGCCACGACCAGGATCACCGCGGCTCGCGGGAACATTTCGCCTCCGGGAGCCAGACGAGCGATCAGAGCGCCGAAGATCAGTCCGGCGACCAGGCCTCCGATGTGGGCTGCGTTGTCGGTGCGGCCTGAAACTGCCCCGAAAAGGAGGCTGTAGCCGGCGAACACTAGCACGCTGCGAAGGTGGCCTGCAACCGCGAATCGGGGCATCGAGAACTCGCCCAGGTAATAGGAAGCAATCAGCGCGCCGACAATTCCGAAAATAGCTCCGGAGGCCCCGACGCTGGGGACCGCCGGATGCCACCAGACGCTCGCCAAGCTGCCGGCGATTCCCGAGATCAGATAGACGGCTGCGAAGGTCGCCTGTCCGTAGAGCGACTCACACAGCGTGCCCAGATCCCACAGGCACCACATGTTGAACAGGATATGCAGCAGGCCGCCGTGCACGAACATGGAGGTCAGCAGGCGCCACTGCTGACCGCCCAGGGTAAGGGGGCCGTAGTTGGCTCCCCATGGGATCAACTGCCGGGACGTGGGATCAAGCGCGATCCCGGACAGGGCCATGGCCACAAACACCGCGATGTTGATCCCCAACAGCGCCTGGGTCACCATCATGGGAGACGTGCGGGACCTCGCCCAGGGCGTTGGCATGACGGGCTGGATTGCGTCTTCCGGTTCTTCGCCGCGTTTGGCGGCCTCGTGGCGGACGCACCATTCGCAGATCTTCTTGCCAAAGAACAGCCCTGGCAGTTTTCGACCGCATTGGACGCAAGTCGCCATGAAATTGTTCGGAGAGTTCGGGGACCTCGTTCCCTATTTTGCCGGCTCGACGTAGACGGCGGTGCCGTAGGCCAGAACTTCAGTGACGCCCTGCATGATCTCGGTGGCGTCGTAGCGCGCGCCCACCACAGCGTTGCCACCGAGCTCGGCGGCATGCTCCAGCATCAGGTCGAAGGCTTCGGAACGAGTCTTTTCGCACAGGTTGGTCAGGAGCGTGATATTGCCGCCCACCAGTGTCTGCAGCCCGGCGCCGATGGTCCCGAAGATGGAGCGCGAGCGGACAACGATGCCGCGCACCACGCCAAGCGTGCGCGTGACCCGATAGCCATCCAGTTCAAATTGGGTGGTGACCATGTTGTGAGAAACCATCCGACTGATGGGCGCACTGTAGTTTGCCATGTACGTCCTTTCCAACATGGAAATCGCCCGGACTCTCCGGACCCGGGTACCTCCACTATAGCGCGGCCCCGAACAAGCCGACGGTCCTGACCGGGTCATTGCAGCTTGATCGCAGCGATTCGGCTCCCGTCATTCGAGTTCCGCCGTGATGCAGAACTCCCCGGTCTCCGGATGGTAGGCGATTTCCAACACGTTCGGCTTGCAACACACCTGGCAGTCTTCGACGTAGCGCTGGGTGCGGCCGGCAGATTCGTCGACCGGGGTGTCGTTCCATTCTCCGCAGCCGGCGCATTGGAAACCTGTGTCCACCGGTTTGATTTTAGAACGTGCAACTCGCGCACGAGCAAGTGCGCGGGGAGCCGGCTCGGTCGGCGAGCACGGGACCGACCGCGATGTCGACCTGGCCCGGGATTCCCACGGTTCCGAGTCAATGTTTCAATGGCGCGCATCAAAACAATGCCGACCCCTCGAGATCTACAGGATCTCTTCCGCGTGGTACACCAGTGGTAGAGGCGAATGCGAGCAAAAGTCATCCATCAATACCAGATTCTGCGCAAGCTCGGCTCGGGCGCCGGCGGGGTGGTGTACTACGCGCGCGATACCAAGCTGCTTCGGCCGGTCGTGCTGAAGATGCTGCGCCTGCCGAAAGGGACGGGCGACTCTGCCCCCGAGAAAGTGCTGCGCGAGGCGCAGCTGGCTTCGGCAATCGAGCATCCGAACGTGTGCGCCATTTACGAGGTGGGCGAATTCGAACGACAGAGCTACATCGTGATGCAGTATGTGCCCGGGCGTACCCTGGCACAGCTGATCGCCGGCGGCCCCTTGAGCTTGCAACTGGCGCTGTCGATCAGCGTACAGATCAGCGACGGCCTGGCGGAAGCACACCGGCTGGGCATCTTTCATCGTGATTTGAAACCCGCCAACATCATGATCACCGACGGCGGCCTGGTGAAGATTCTTGACTTCGGCCTGGCGCGCCGGAAGACGACCGATGAAATCGCGCCGCCGGCCACGAATGGATCCAAGCGCCGTTCTTATTCGACCCGCGGTGGAACCCTGGCCTACATGGCCCCGGAGCAATTCGTCACCGGCCAAAGCAGCGAGCAGACCGACGTTTTCTCTTTTGGCGTGATCCTGTATGAGATGGTGACGGCCAGCCATCCGTTCGACCTGCCCCACCTTAACCAGGCACCGTGGCAGGTTGCACGGGCAATCCAGTATCAGGAGCCCGATAGTCCGCGGCGCAAGCGGCCGCAGATGCCGCCGGAACTCGAACAGGTCATCCTGAAAGCGCTGGCGAAGACCCCGGCGCAGCGTTATGCGTCGGTGGCCGAAATGCGCGAGGCGCTGCGCACGGTAATGAGGACCCTGCAGCATGACGGGGCGGTCGTGCCGGTCGAAGTGCCGGCGCTCGCCGGCAATGGTTCCGAGCCAGAGCGCAAGGCGGGGCTGTTCTCGATGCTGGCGGAGCGATTCATGGGGAGTACGGAGGGCGAGACGCCCTCCAACTCGCTGGCGGTTCTGCCCTTCACTTCGCTCAGCACCGAGGATGACGCCCCCTTCTACGGCGTAGCGCTGGCGGATGCCATTGCGACCCGGCTCGCACGCCTGCCCTCGCTGGTGGTACGCCCGTCGAGCACACTGGCCGCTTCCAAATTACCCGCCGATCCGCTCGAGGCCGGGCGCAAACTGCTGGTCAGTCATGTGCTCCGCGGAAGTTTTGTGCGTTCCGGCGAGGGTTTCACCCTCAACTGGCAACTGTCGGAGGTCGAAGCCGGCGCCGTGCGGACGGGCGGAACGATTTCAGTGCCGAACCTTGACCTGGTGGCCATCCAGAACGAGATCAGTGACCAGGTATTTGCTTCGCTGCGGGGTACCGGGCATCTGGAACCGGCACGCAACCCGGAGCGAAGCTCCCCGGGGGAAGGCAACTTGTCCGAGGAGTATCTGGAAGCGCGAGCGGTCCTGACCAGTTTCCTGCTCCGCACCCGCCACCGGCAGGACCTGGACGAAGCCCTGCGCCGGTTCTCCGCGGTACTGGAGAAGGATCCGGAGTTCGCGGCAGCGCATTCGGGGCTGGGCATCACGCACCTGCAATACGTCCGGCACGGGTTCGGCGGGACCACCCACCTGATTGCGGCGCAGAAGTCGTTTGAACGCGCGCTGGAGTTCGACCCCTCGCTGGTGGAAGCAAAAATCTTTCGCGTCTATACGTTTCTGGCGCGAGGCGAGAAGGAGAGCGCGCGTCATGGGGTGCATCATCTGCTGGAAACCGCCCCCCACGACTACGACGTGCACATGGTTGCAGCCACGATTCTGCGGCTCGACGGGCTCTATGACATGGCCTTGCACGAAGCCAGCACGGCTCTGCGGCTGAATCCGGCGGCAGCCACGCTGGTGTACAACGATCGGGCGCGCATTTATGGATACCAGGGGCAGATCGAACTGGCGCGTCAGGAGATCCAGAAGGGGCTGACCCTGGATCCGACCCAGCGCCTGCTGCGGACTTCGCTGGGGTACCTGGATTTCCGCCAAGGCGACTGTGCCAACGCCATCACCACGCTCGAGTCGGTGTTGCACGAAGACACCAGCCTGCGGCTGGTTTATCCCACGCTCGCGCTGTGTTATCTCGCGGCCGGCCAGCGCGCGGAGGCGGCGGCGATGATCACCGAAGGGACGCTGTCTTCCGCCGACGCCGATGGCGAGATGGCGTATCGTCTGGCGACGTATTTCGCGCTGGATGGCGACGCGACCGAGGCCCTGCACTGGCTGCGCAAAGCCATCTACCTGGGCAACGAGAACTATCCTTGGTTTGGGAGCAATCCAGCCTGGGCCAAGCTGCGCGACAATGAAGACCTGGTGAAGGTCATGGCGCGACTAAAAAAAACCCACCGGCAAAACCAGCAGCGCTGGCAGCAGCTGATCGGAAGCGGTGTCCAGACCAGACGCCTTTTGAGCACGGAATAAGACGGGCTGCGCCGAGCAGCCCGTCTCGTCGATCCCCGCTGGCGCGGGGTGCCCGACGTTCAGTTGGAAAGACCGGGAAGGACCGGGGTGTGTTCGACCCGCACCGATTTCAGCGCCGACGGATCGATTCCCAGGTACTGGAGAATCGTCGCCGCTACCTGCGAAGTCGCCACCGGAGTCTTGATCGAACGGCTGTGGAAGGTCGGATTCGAGACGATCAGACCAACGTTGGTATCGGCGAAGCTGAAACCTCCATGCTCGGCATTTTTTGCGTGCGACCCGGTGTAGATGGTGCCGTATTGGGGCTGCACGATGATGTCGGGCACGCGGCTATCGGCCAGGGGGCTGTTGAACTTCAGTTTGAGCTCATCTCCCGCCATGACTTCATCAATGAAAAGGGCACCGGCGTTGGCGTTGAGGTAGTCGGCAACCACCTTGGTCTGGCTCTGGTCCTGTAACCAGATCAACGCGATGTCATCGTCCTGCACAAAGCCACACGCCCCCGTGCTGCAGGCCGCCGCGCTGGCGATGGCAAGCGCACCGGCGCTCGCACCAGCGTCGGGCAACGCCGCCACCAGGTCCGCGAAATGCCCCGGCTTGTTTGTCTTCAGCGGGTTGATGGGAGACTGGCCGTGCTTGGCGGTCACGATAAAGACGGTCGATTCATAGAGCTGCTGATCCTTCAGAGCCTGAATCATGCTTGCCAGGGCCTGGTCGGTCTGCTGCAGGCCATATGCCAGTACGGCGGTCGGCGTTCCGGAGCCGTCTTTATAGCCGCCCGGCTGACCATTGATCTTGGGATCGGTGTCGGCGGTGCAGCCCCCGCTGGCGTTGTCTTTTTCGAGCTTCTGCCCAACGCTGACCCCCTGGAAGTTCATACCAAAGACCGTCGGGACGCCCGCCCCGGGCGTGCCATCGTGCTTCAGGCCATGGATTTGGTTGATGATTCCCTGGACTTTCAACTGGTCGTTCGCGACCGTGCAAACCACGCTCACGGTGTTGTCGAAGCCGGGAGCGTTGGTCAGTTCGGGGGTGTACAGGTCGTCGACACCCTTGCCGGAGGGACCGTTCACCAGATCATAGGCCGGGTGCTTGTCGGCCCAGGCCGTCGTTCCGCCCGCGGCCTTGACCGCCTCAAAGATTGTGTTCGTGCGGATCGCGGTGTGCGGATAGACCAGGACGCAGTTGCCCTCCGCGTCCAAGCGACGCGGCAGCTTCTTCGGATCGATGATGTTCAGCGAAAGGTTCGCCGAGTTGTAGACATCGATGCTCTCATCGAACACCATGGTGTTGCCCGGTTTGCCAGTGCAGGTTGTATTGCTGGGGTCAAACAGTGCCCGGTCATAGCTGACGTCGTAGAAAAGACCGTGGGAGAGGGGGGATCCCCCGGTCACCAGAGCGAGCAGGCCGGGAAACGAATCTGAGTTTGCCGGCGTGCGCGCGTTGGTGTAAGTGACGCCGTGACGGGAGAGTTCGGCCAAAGCGGATTTTGGATGGCTCTCCACATAGCGTGCGACATCGAGAGCGTGCAGACCGTCCACGCTGATCAGGAGTACATGTTTGAGATTCGATTCTTGCGCCGCTGCCGCCAACGAAAGCAGAAAAACAAGCAGCAGGGATGCCAGCTGGGTCGCGGTAGAACGAATTGACACAGGACTTCCTCCATTTTGTGAAAGTGAGAGCCTCGACAGAAAATCCGAAAATACGTCTCTGGGAGTCGCACCTTTGATACAGGGCGCAGGTTACAGCCCGGTTAGAGAGAAGTTAAAAGGCTGTTACAAAGCTGCAAAAACCGCGTTGGACAAGGCTTTCGGAGCTCACCGGCTGTGGAAAACGCGAGCGGGACCGAACCGGTCCTATACTTTGGAGGAAACCCATGACTTCCCGACGAACATTTCTCCAAACTGGCGCCCGCTTGGCGGGCGCTGCGCTGGTGCCCCCAAGCTCCGCGGGTCGCGATTCTGCCAGTGCCACCCCGCTGCCGGCTGCGATCGCAAACTTGAAATCCCTGAAGCAGGCCGCCCGGCCGATCACTCGCGAAGAGCGCCGTGAACGGCAGGAGAAGGCGCGCGCGCTGATGGAGGCCAACGGTCTCGACGCCATTGTTCTGATGGAAGGCACGTCCCTTCACTACTTCACGGGCATCCGCTGGTGGGGTGGCGAGCGCATGTTTGCGATGGTGCTGCCCGCCAAGGGTGCGGCGTTTTATGTCTGCCCGGCGTTTGAGCAGGGACGCGCCGAGGAGCAGATCGCCCACGCGCCCGAAGGAGAGCAGGCCGACGTTCGCATCTGGCAGGAGGACGACAGCCCGTATCAGCGGGTGGCCCAGGGGCTGAAAGATCGCGGCATGGTGAGCGGCAGGATCGGGATCGAAGAGACCGTGCGCTTCGTGTTCAGCGAGGGCCTGGGCAAGGTCGCTCCTCAAGCCACGCTGGTGATCGCAACTCCAGTCACCGCCGGATGCCGGATGATCAAGAGCAGCGCGGAGCTGGAGTTAATGCGGCTGGCGTCGAGGGTAACCCTGACCGCCTACCAAGCGGTATACCGGGCCCTGAAGGACGGCATGACGCAGGTCGAAGTCGAAAATCTGCTCGGGACTGCTCACGAAAAGCTGGGCTTCCCGGGCGATGCGCTGGTGGAAGTAGGCGAGTACGCCGCGTTTCCTCACGGCTCGATCCAGCCGCAGGTGATTCGCGAGGGCATTCCGATCTTGATCGATGGCGGCTGCAAGGTGGAAGGCTACCAGTCCGACATCACTCGCATGTTGCTGATCGGGAAACCGCCCGGGAAGGTGAGCAAGGTGTTTGACATCGTGCAGCGCGCGCAGAGCGCTGCGCTGGCGACCGCACGGCCCGGGTTGGAATGCGGGGCAGTGGACTCGGCGGCGCGCAAGATCATCACCGACGCCGGCTACGGTCCCGACTACAAATTCTTTACGCACCGACTGGGACACGGAATCGGCCTGGATGGCCACGAATGGCCCTATCTGGTCCGCGGAAATTCGACCAAGCTCGCCCCCCACATGACGTTCAGCGATGAACCGGGCATCTACCTTCGCGGGGAGTTCGGCCTCCGCCTGGAGGACGACATGCACATTACCGAAAATGGGGCGGAGCTGTTCACCGCGCAGAGCCCGTCGCTTGAAAAACCGTTCGGGGAAGGCGTGGCCTCCTAGCCGGCGAACTTGTATCCGATCTTGTGGACGGTGACGATCAGTTCCGGCTTCTTCGGATCCTTCTCCAGCTTTTGACGCAAGCCGGCGACGTGCACATCGACCGTCCGGGTGAACGTACCCACCTCGTAGCCCCAGACTTCGCGAAGCAGTTTTTCACGGGGCAGCACAATGCCGGCGTGCTCGACGAAGTAACGCAGAAGTTCGAATTCGCGCACGGAAAGGTACACCGCCTCACCGCCACGGGTGACTTTGACGTCGCGATGATCCAGCGCTGCGCGGGTCTCGATGCGGATCGTGCCGAACTGGTAGACGGCTTGTCCGGTGCGGATCGGTGCCCGCCGCAACAGGGCCTCGATGCGGGCCATGAGTTCCTGCATATCGAAGGGTTTGGTGACGTAGTCGTCGGCGCCCAGCTTGAGGCCAACAATCTTGTCGATGGTTTCGCTGCGGGCGGTGAGCAGCAGAATCGGAGTGCCCAGTCCGGCGACGCGGATGTCGCGGCAGAGGTCGAGGCCGTTACGTCCGGGCAGCATGATATCAAGCAGAATCAAATCGAACGGCAAGGTGGTGGCTTTGTCGAAGCCGGTTTCGCCATCGGCGACCGAATCGACCACGTAACCTTCCCGCAGGAGACGATCACTCAAAGCCATGCGCAGGGCTTCTTCGTCTTCGACCAGTAGAATGTTCTCTCTCATTGTCGTGTGAGCAAATCCGGCCCGAGGGCCTCCGTTTGCCAGGAACCCTTCTTCAGGACCGGCAGGTGCAAGATGAACACGCTGCCAACCCCGATTTTACTGACTACCGTGATTCTTCCGCCCATCGCTTGGGCAATGCTTTTTGCCAAAGGCAATCCTAACCCGGTCCCGTGAATTTGCGCTGCGGCGACCGCCGGGCTGCGATAGAACGGCTCGAAGATGTGAGGAAGATCGGAACTGTCGATGCCGATGCCGCGATCCTCGACGCTGATGCGGATCTCTTCTGCCCGCGGATCATCGGATTTGTAGAGGAAGGCACGCAAGTGGATCCGCCGATGGCTGCCACCGTACTTGACGGCGTTTCCCAGCAGGTTCTGCAGGCATTGCGACAAGGCGGAGGCGTCTCCCACGATCCCGGGAAGTCCCGCCTCGATGCTCGATTCCACCGTAAACCCGGCTTCCTGGACGACTTCCCGGGTATTGCGGAGAACCGACTCGAAGATCTGCTCCACCTTCAGCGGGCGCAGGATGTAATGGATCCTCCCCTCCCGGGTGGAAGCAAACAATAGGATCTGGTTGACCAGCTCGGTCAACTGGCGCGTATGGTTTCGGATGACCGCCCCGTACTTGGCCAGCTGTTCCTTCTCCTCCACTACACCGTCGGCGATGTTCTGCGCGGAAGCCGAGATCACCGCCAGGGGAGTGCGCAGCTCGTGGGAAACCGAGGCCACGAAATCCATCTGGAGTTTGGCCAGCTTCAGTGCACTGAGCATCTTGCTTCGCTGAATGACCCAGATGGAAACGCTGGCAAACAGCAGGGTGAAACAGAGCACGCCCACCAGTCTCCCGGTGGAACGGCGGGATGAGGCATCGACGATCGCGAGCCGTTGGGAGGCTTGCTCGTCATAGAGGCGCTTGATCTCTTCCAGATCCTGCCTCACACGATCGAAGGAGGGCACACCCCCGGTCAGATCGTAGTCCACCGCTTCCTTGTTGCTGCCCTCAAGAATCGAGGCCAGCACTTCGTCCCGAACCTTCAGGTAGGCGTGCCAGTCATCCTGCAAGCGCCGGCCCAGGTCAATTTCGCGCGGGGCGCGGGCGTGGGCGAGATAATCACTGATGCCATCGGTCACGCGACGGTCAGCAGCCCGGGACTGGTCGGCGTATTCGACCTGCAGGTTGCTGTCGTTGGTGGTCAGGGCGTAGAGCGTGCTGCGCCGCGTCTCCTGCGCATCGTACTGCAGGCCGCCAATGCTGCGCAGGCCGAGCACCGATCCCACATACATTCTCTGAACCTCGTTATCGGCGGCTCGCATGTCGCGAATCACGAAAATGACCACCCCGGTTTCGACCGAGAAGACCATCAGCAGCAACAGCGTGGAACTGTAGCGCGAGACTTCGTAAAGGAAACGGTCCACCAGCGGCAAGGAGCCGGAGGCCCCGCCCCGCACCACGTGTTTGGCGAACGAGCTCATGTCATTTGACCGCATGCGGCTGCAACCGGAGACCGTAATCCTTGTCTTCCGGCAAGTGCCCGTCGACGCGGATCACCTTTACCGATTCGTCGACGTCGCTGGCGCGAACATAACCGATCGCGCCCGGCACGTTGAAGACGAACTTGCGAACGCCCACTGGCGTCGCCAGAGTTTTCGGGGAGACAAACACTTCGCCGGTAAACAAACCTTGCAGGAAGTGCCGGCTAAAATCGTTTTCGTTCATCCGATAAATCTCACGAAGGATTGCCTTGCGCTCGGGCTGTCCGGGCTCCAACATGACCAGCGTGATGCGCCGTCCATTGGGCCAGTGACTGCGCTCCCCCAGAAACACGGTGCGCAGCTCCTGCAGGGTGAGGTTGGCGACCGGATTGGACTGGTTGACGACGATGGCCAGGGTCTGATCAGGTTGAACCGCACCTTGCGGGTCCCCCGCAGCGTGCACAGCGGTGTGCGGGCACACGTCGAGCAGCAACACTGCCAGCGCCGCCGTGATCGGGACACCTAACCTGCGCCGCATCTCCTTATCCTTCAGAACGTGAACCCAAGTTGCAGGGTCAGACCATTGACGGCCGGCTGAGCCCGGAGCGTGTTGTAGTCGTACTGAAGCTTCAGCGCAACCGACTCGGAAGCGTCGTAACGCAGCCCCACGGATGGTCCGGCACGCAGGCCGACGTTGGGGAAAATTGGCTCCGAGTTGGGAGCGTTGATGTACTGGTACCGGAAGTATGGACGGTAGGAACCGAAACGTTTGGATATTTGTGTGTAGAAGCCGGGCGTATCGAACACGCGCGCACTCCCCTGGGGCGAATGGCGCACCACCATCACCTCATTGAGCCACTCGAAGTTGGGAACCATATAAACGGCGTGGGCGGCGAGAATGGTCTCGCTGACCGGTGGGGCTGCAATCGGTGTGAGCAGGTCGTGGTAGCCGGAAAAGCCGATCTGCAGTCCGTGCACCGCTTCCGGCCGGGCAAACAATGCCAGGTTGAACGCCTTGTGGTTGTTCTCATCCACCTCGTTTTGCACAGGCTCGTCCTGCAGTGGACTGCGCGAAGCCCGCCCGTTGCCGATTTCTGCGACATAGTGCAATCCCAGAGGACCCGAGGGCAGACGTCCGGACGCGGAGACTCCAACGTTGTGGATGGGCAGAATGCCACCCGTATCCTCGAACTGAAACAGGAGAGGCCGGCCGGTCGTGGTCTGGAACCAGGTGCTGTGGTGGTACGCCGTGTTGTAAAAACCGATCGCCGTGTGGTAGCGGCCCACCGCCAGGTTGAAGTAGTCGTTGTAGGAATATTGCAGAAGATAACGTTCGATGTCGACGCTGAACTGGTTGGAGCGCCCTCCGGGCACTTCGTAGAAGTTATCCGGGCCCGACTCAAAGACGATTTCGCTCAGAAACTTGAACTTCTCGGAAATGTCGGAAGTGATAAACAAGTTGAGCTGGCCGAGACCAAAAGACGTGGTTCTGCCACTGGCATTGCTTCCGGAAAGCGACATGTCGCCAAAACCCCGAATGCGCAGCAGGGTCTTGCTCATGTCCATTCTCTCCGGCTCCGGATGCTCGAGCTCGGGCTCAACGCGCGACTCAGGTACGGTCGCGGGCGGAACCGGGGGCGCCGCTTGAGCCGTCATCTGGGCAGGCGATTGAGCCGGAACCAGAGCCAGTGCAGCACTTTCCAGTTTGGCCGCCGAGGGTTGTGGAGCGGCCTGCCGGGCTGCTTCGAGCTGCGCCACCCTTGCTTCCAACCGATCGATCCTCTGCAGAAGCATTTGAATGGTCTGCTGGTCAGAGGCGGTTTCCGCAACCGCTTGCTGGGCGGGCAAAGGCGCGGTCAGCAGAATTCCGAGAAGAAACGGAAGCGCTCGCCTCGCGATCGTTCCTCCGGAGCGGACAGGTCGGTTGGGGTCAAACGTACGGGACAGCATGGCTACCTCCTCGGAAAGATCTCCCCTGGCGCAGAGATTCCGCAGGGTCGTCCCCCCAGCCCGTGGGGGAAAGCCCAAATATGACTAGCAACCCTAGTCGTTGTGGAATCACCCCTGCGAAATGGACTGTACGAACCGGCAATGCAAACATTGTGCGCGTCGCTTGAATCACGCAGCGCAAGACGCTGCGCCTGATGGTCTGGGGGGACGCTGCAATTTCAAGCTACGGCAACTTCCGGAGTGCCTCAACTGAAACCGCGGGAGAAGGGAGCCAACCTGACAACAGGGGATCAGCCAAAAACAACCACCCCCCACAAGACGGCGGCGCCCTGCAGCATCACTGATGGGGCAGGCACACGCAACGGATTCTACATCACGTGCCGGCACTGTCTGGCTGCTCAAAGGCTGCAAACAGCAGTCAAGCCCCGGGTGTGCTCGACCGGAGACTGTTCCCCGGCGAAGCGAGGTGAGTCCCTGGGCGCCACGGTCAGCCGACAAAACTGCGTTTCGCAGAACGTTGAAGGCCTGTCACCATCTCTGGATCCAGGGATGTAAAAAAAATGTAAGGGAAATCCTCTTGACACAAGTTGAGCCGGAGATGCGCTCGCGCTACGCAGGTCGAATCACTTTGACGTGCTCCTCCGGTTGACATGCTCATCCAGGAAGTTATCGCGCGCCACTTCACGAGCCACCATCTGCCCGAAGGTGGACGTATGGAGATCGGCTCCCTGCTCCCGTTGAACCGGCTTGGCAATGACTTCGGGCGGGGCGACGATCCATCCCAGCGGCCAACCGGGCCCCAGGGGCTGGGAAAACGTGTTCCAAGAAATGACGCTGCCGATCCAATACCCGATGTCCCGGCGAAGATTTCGATCGGCTGGTCTCGCTGGTCTTCCCGCGGTTGTGCGCTGCGGGCGTTCTCCTCAGTTGTGGCCAGGGTTGGCTGCGGCGAAGCTGTTCGGATGAATCGCTTCGGCAGGAACCGTCCCCGCGCACGCGAACCGCGCGGCCGACTCCGCCGACACGCAGGTCGCCCTGCCCGGCCGTCTAGCCCTGAAATTCAGCCCGCAAAAACCACTCCGTCCCTCCATCTAGGTTGCATGGCATGCTTGCACCGGCCCGCAAGCGGGCGTGGCCGCAGTTGCGTTCCGCGCCGGCCTCTAGTGCCCTTCCGGGGACTGTTCGCACATGGCCCTGGCTTGATAGACTTGCTCTCATCCATGCAGGACGAGCAGTTGGACAGAGGACGGTACAGCCGGCGAGGGGCGTGACTCGTTGCAAGATCGATCGACCTACCACGAACGGCATGGTGCGCAGATACCTGGCAGCCCAGTCCGCGAGCGTACTCGAGCGGCCGCTGCCCTGGTCATCCTTCTCCTCCTTTTTATACTAGGGCTGCTGTCAGCGAGCGCGGCCGCACAGATTTCGCCCGGACCGCTCGCCCGCCCTCACCAGTATCTCGACGGAGCCACGCACTGTACGGAATGCCACAGGATTGGCGGGGGCGTGGCGCAGTTCAAGTGCATCGGTTGTCATTCCGACATCGGAGCCAGGGTCGCAGCCAAGCGAGGGCTGCACGCGACCTATCACATTCCCGCGGGTTCAAGCCAGGAGTGCGTGCGTTGCCATTCCGATCACAATGGCGTGAATTTCCCGCTGATCAAGTGGGATCCCAACAAGTTCGATCACAAGGAAACCGGCTACCTGCTCGAGGGCAAGCACGCCGGATTGGCCTGCAACAAGTGCCACACCCCGGATCGCATTCCCGCCGCCGAGCGAGCCAGCATCAAGATGAAGGATATAAGCAAGACCTTCCTCGGGGTTCCGCAAGCCTGCGTCACTTGCCACAAGGATTTTCATGAAGGCCGACTCGGCCAGAACTGTCTGCAGTGTCACAACTTCGTCGACTGGAAGGACACCTCCGGTAAGTTTGATCACAATAAGACGCGCTATCCGCTGACCGGTCTTCACCAGGAAGTGAAATGCGAAAAGTGCCATACCCGGGGAGCCGACGGCGCGCCCCGATACAAGGGACTCCCCTTTGGCAAATGCGACGACTGCCACGCCGATCCCCACAAGGGAAGTTTTGGGGACAAGACGTGTCAGTCCTGCCATAACACCAGCGGCTGGAAAAAGGTTTCTAGCGCCGGACTGAGCAACAACTTTGACCATTCCAAGACCAAGTATCCCTTGCTCGGCAAGCACGCCACGATCGAGTGTGAGGCGTGCCACGCCAAGGGCGACTTTAAAAAGGAGTTGCCCTTCGCCAAGTGCACCGATTGCCACATGGACGATCACAACGGGCAATTCGCCAAGCGCCGGCCCGACGGAATCGAGTGCTCTTCCTGCCACACAGTCGACGGATGGAAGCCATCTTTGTTCGACGTGAAAGCTCATGCCAAGACGGACTACCCCTTGATCGACGGGCACGCCATGGTGAAGTGCGACGGTTGCCATCTCCCCAAGGGCAAGGACACCCAGTTCACGACCGTAAAGTTCAAACTTTGTACCGACTGCCACAAGGATGAGCACAACCGTCAGTTCGCCGGAAAGCCCTACGAAAACCAGTGTGACCAGTGCCATAACCTGAAGGGGTACAGTCCGTCAACCTTCACTCTCGCGCTCCACAAAAAGACCAAGTTTGATCTGACGGGGGGCCACATTGCAGTTCCCTGCAGCGACTGCCACAAGCTCGCGGAAAAGGACCAGCCGAAGTCGCTGATCCCGTATCATTTCAACGATTTATCGTGCACAACCTGTCACAAGGATCCGCATAACGGCCAGTTCCAGGAGCGCATGATCAAGACCGGGGCGAGCGGCCAGCCACTGGGCTGCGAAGCCTGCCATACCACCAAGTCCTGGAGGGAGCTAGACCGATTTGACCATGGCGACACCTCGTTCCCCCTGGTCGGGGCACACCGGGCAGTGGCATGCATCGACTGCCACAAGCCGGATAACCTCGAAACGAAGCTGACCAATGTGGACTTCAAGAAGGCCCCGCAAAAGTGCGAGGAGTGCCACGAAGACATCCACGGCGGCCAGTTCACCAAGTTCTACGCGAATCAGGTGACCCAGTGCCAGGACTGCCACAATGCTACCAAGTGGAAGCCGTCGCTGTTTGATCACGACAAGCGGACCACCTTCGCCCTGGAAGGAGAACATCGAAATGTGGCCTGCTCGGGTTGCCACAAGCTGTTCCGTGCCGTCGACGGCAAGCAGGTCCTGTTCTATCTCCCAACGCCCAAGGCTTGCTCGGACTGCCACGGCCCCGAGGTCAAGGAACTCAAAAAGAGCTGAGAAGCAAACTCGGCATGCCACCCTCGGTTCCGCCAAAGCTTTGATCAGTCAAGAAAAATGTCTTTGTATTATTTTTTGAACGACAATCGCTACCGAACGGCTTCATACCGTTATTCCTCTAAATTAACGAGGAAAAAACTCCCCAGGCGTTTGAAGAACTTACACCTCGGTCGCTGCTTGCAGCCCGTTCCCTAGTCGTTCAAAATTTGACGCATCAGAAAATGGGCAAAGAAAACATGTACTTGTGTAACCTTTTACAACTATCCACAACTGAATAAGCTTCCTGGGTATTTCGATTGCTGTTCCTTCTCATACGTTTACTAGCAAAACATAAGCTACTGTCTCGCGGGTCGAAATCCTTTTCGTTAAGAGGTTGGGGCAACCTTGGGATCGACAATTCTTCTGCATTTTGTGATCGCGTTGGCGATTCTTCCTGGCGGGAAGCTGGCAGGCGGACAGTCGCAGTCTTCTGCGAACACCCGAAGCCCGCATGGAAGCCTGAGCATTCCCTGCCAGAATTGCCACACGCTTAGCGGCTGGAAACCGATCCGGGCCGTTCCCGAATTCGACCACAACACCACGAAGTATCCTTTGCGCGGGATGCACCAGGGCGTCAGCTGCACGCAATGCCATACCAAGCCGGTCTTCTCGAATGTTGGCATGGGCTGTGCGGATTGTCACGCCGACATTCACAAGCGCCAGATGGGCGCCAATTGTGAGCAGTGCCACACCGTGAAGGGATGGCATGTTTCGATCCAGCAGATCAATCAGCACCTGAACCGCTTCCCGCTGGTGGGCGCGCACGCCACTGTGGATTGCGATGCGTGTCACAGGGGTGCGGCAGTGGGACAGTTCCAGGGACTGTCGACCATGTGCTTCTCGTGCCACCAGAGAGATTTCACGAGCACCAAGGCGTTCGGCATCGATCACGTTGCGCTGAATCTGCCCACCACCTGCGAGCAGTGCCACTCGATGGACAATTGGATGGGCGCGAAGTTCGATCACCTGAAGTTCACCGGATTCGCCCTGATCGGGGCACACGCCAATCTCGATTGCAGCGCGTGCCACGCCGGCGGGAAGTTTGCGGGAGCGCCGGCGGCTTGTGTTGGCTGCCACCTCGCGGACTTCAACAAGACCAACAATCCGCCGCACGCGCAGGCCGGCTTCCCGACCACTTGCCAGACCTGCCACAACAGCAGCGCCTGGGATCCAACGACTTTCAATCACAACACGTTCACGAAGTTCCCGTTGACGGGTGCGCACGCAAGCGTGGCCTGCACGCAGTGCCACATCAACGGACAGTTCGTAGGGACGGCCACCGATTGCGCTTCGTGTCACATGAAGGATTTCAACGGCGCGATGAGCCCGAACCATGTGCAGTCGGCTTTCCCGACCACCTGCCAGCAGTGCCACAACACCACTTCGTGGTCGGGCGCCGCCTTTGATCACTCCACCACCGGATTCACCCTGACCGGGGCGCACGTTGCGCTGCAGTGCACCCAGTGCCACAACACCACCTTCAGTCCGTCCGGTGCCTACACGTTGACCAGCACGACCTGCGTCAGCTGCCACCTGAAGGATTTCCAGGGAACGACCACCCCGAACCATGTGCAGTCCGGCTTTGCCCAGACCTGTCAGCAGTGCCACAACACCACTTCGTGGACGGGCGCCGCCTTTGATCACGCCACCACCGGATTCACCCTGACCGGGGCGCACGTTGCGCTGCAGTGCACCCAGTGCCACAACACCACCTTCAGTCCGTCCGGCGCCTACAGCCTGACCAGCAACGCGTGCGTCACCTGCCACCTGAAGGATTTCCAGGGGGCGACCACCCCGAACCATGTGCAGTCCGGCTTCGCCCAGACCTGCGAACAGTGCCACAACACCATCTCCTGGTCGGGCGCAACCTTCAACCACAACAACACCGGCTTCCCGCTGACCGGGGCGCACACTGCGTTGCAGTGCACCCAGTGCCACAACACCACGTTCAGCCCGTCGGGTCCCTACAACCTGACCAGCAACACCTGCGTCACCTGCCACCTGAAGGACTTCCAGGGAACGACCACCCCGAACCATGTGCAGTCCGGCTTTGCCCAGACCTGCCAGCAGTGCCACACCACGACCAATTGGCTGGGCGCGACCTTTAATCACGCCTCCACCGGATTTGCGCTGACCGGATTCCACGCCACCTTGCAGTGCGCCCAGTGCCACAACACGACCTTCAGTCCGTCCGGCCCTTATAGCCTGACCAGCACCGCGTGCGTCACCTGCCACATGAAGGACTTCCAGGGGACCACGGCTCCCAACCACGTGACCGCGGGTTTTTCACAGAGCTGCGAGCAGTGCCACACGACCAACAACTGGGGCAACGGCACGTTCGACCACGCCACCACCGGATTTGCGCTCACCGGATTCCACGCCACGCTGCAGTGCACGCAGTGCCACAACACCACCTTCAGTCCGTCGGGTCCCTACAACCTGACCAGCAACACCTGCGTCACCTGCCACCTGAAGGACTTCCAGGGAACGACGAATCCGAGCCACGTGCAGTCCAACTTCCCGCAGACCTGTCAGCAGTGCCATAGCACGACCAACTGGCTCAATGCAACCTTTGACCACTCGACGACCGGATTTGCGCTGACCGGATTCCATGTCACGATGCAGTGCGCTCAGTGCCACAACACCACCTTCAGTCCCTCCGGCCCGTACAACCTGACCAGCAAGGCGTGTGCGACCTGCCACATGACCGACTTCAATGGGACGACCAATCCGAGCCACGTACAGTCAGGTTTTCCGACCACCTGCGACCAGTGCCACACAACCACCAACTGGCTGGGCGCGACCTTTAATCACACCGCGACGGGATTTGCGCTGGTCGGATTCCACGCCACGCTGCAGTGCACGCAGTGCCACAACACCACGTTCAGCCCGTCGGGCCCCTATAGCCTGACCAGCACCACCTGCATCACCTGTCACCAAACCGACTACAACGGCACCAACGCTCCGCCGCACGCGGCGGTGGGCTTCCCGACGACGTGCGATGCTTGCCATAACTTCAACAATTGGCAGGGCGCGACATTTAATCACAACAACACCACGTTCCCGCTGACCGGCGCCCACGCGACCGCAGCTGTGACCTGCCTGATGTGCCACGTGAACAACAACTACACGACGCTGTCGACCACCTGCGACGGCTGCCACGACGCGGTTTATCTCAGTACGACGAATCCGAACCACACATCCGCCGGCTTCCCGAAGACCTGTGACACGTGCCACACCACCACCGCTTGGACGGGCGCGACGTTTAATCACACCTACTTCAACTTGAACCACGGCAACGCGAACGGAGTCTGCGCGACCTGTCACACCAATCCAAGCAATTACCTCGTATTCCAGTGCACGGGTTGCCATGGCAATAATAACGCGGCCAATTTCAATCACCCGAACGTCAGCGGCTACGTGTACAACAGCGTGAATTGCTACCAGTGCCACGGGAAGGGCTAGAACCTTCGATTGCGCAGAATGCAGTCGGAGTCGCCAGACCGGCGGTAGAAGTGCAGCAGAGCAGAGTAACTTTCCCCCCCGCGGGTCAATTCCCGTGAGTTATGAGGTCTGATGAATCGGCTACTAATCGCGCTCTTGCTCCTTGCATCCCTGGGTGCTGCCCAGAACACAGCAGGCGGCGCCGCTGAGATCGAGCAGTTGCGAGTCAAGCGCGAGGGCGCGGATGTCAAGATCGAAGTAATCCTGACCGGCGCGATCCAGCCATCGGTCGAGACGGCTTCGAACCCAGACCGACTCGTGCTCACGCTTCCGGGTACGGTCTCCGATGCAAAACAAAAACACTTCCCCCTGAACGCCAATGGCGTCCAGGGCGTGCGCGTGGGTTTGAACAGCGCGAACCCGCCCGTGACCCGGGTGGTCGTGGACATGGTCAGCGCGCATCCCTACACGGTCAGCACCGAGGGAACCCACATCATTGTGCGGGTGCAGGCGGCCGAGAACGAGACGGTCGCGCGCCGGAGCGGACCGGTTCCGGCAGCATCGGCGCCCATGATCAGCGTATTCCGGCGCAAGCCGCAGTCTTCCCCGGACGACAGCAATGCGACGGCGCAGGCTCCGATTCCGGTGCCGCCCAAGCTGCCCCCGCTCAACTTCCCCGAGAAGGCGGCTGCCACCTCTCAGCCCGGCACAACCACGGCGTCAGCGGCTGCCGCGTCGGCGTCTCATCCGAAGCTTGGCAGCCTGCAGCAGGGGACGGTCTTTCCGGGAATGGGCACGCCGGGAGCAGGAACGGTCCCGCAGGCACAGAATCAGGCGGTGAATTTGGCGCCTGCCAATGCGCCAAAAAGCGCACCGTTGTCCATCACCGTGACACAAGGAAACTCAGCTGCCGCAACCCCGGGGGCACCGACGGCGGCAGCCGCGCAAAATGCAACTGCGGGCACCCCGGCTGCGCAAGCGACGACGTCTGCCGCTTCTGCGCAAAATACGGTTCCTGGGGTGGTGGCGGGCTCCCCCGCACCGACGAACTCAGCACCCGTGGCAGCCGCCAGCACGATTCCGGCCTCGAAACCTGCCGCCCAGAATCAGACGGCGACCTCGGCCGCCACCGGCTCGACGACCAGTTCTGCAGGCGCCCCGAACGTGACCACCAAGGTCCTGTCCGCAACGGTAACTCCGTCGGCCCCGGTCTCCGGGCCGGCAATCTCGACGACCTCGACCGCGACGATCCCAGCAAGCCAGGCGTCTGCTCCATCATCGTCCAGCGCCGTTCCTGCAAGCGGTGCGCTGGGACAGGCGGCGGTCACGACTGCTTCTTCGACCCCAGCCCCCGACGCGACCCCTTTGACGGGAGGCAACGGTCAAGAGGCGGCAGACGCCACCGCCGTGGAGAAAGAAACCGAGCCTGAGATTCCGGCTGGCCTGGCGCTGCGCGCGGCCCATCCGGATTTCCGCACTGCATTCCGGATCAAGTACGTCGCCTCGGGAGCAGCCTATCTGGACGGCGGCCGTAGCGCCGGACTCACCGAGGGCATGAAACTGGTGGTTCGGGAAACGCCCACCGGGTCGGTGGTAGCGGCAGCCGACGGCAATGACGACAACATCGTGGCCGAACTGGAAGTGACGTCGGTTGCCGAGTCTTCGGCCGTCACCGATGTCCATACCCCCAAGCGCGACGTTAAACCGGGGGACGTTGCCTACCTATCATCGCAGGATGAGCAGACGCTGGTGCAACAGAGCACCTTGAGCGCGACCCGCAAGTACCCGACGGTGATTTCCTTCACCGAGGGGGATACGCTCGATGAAGAGGCACGCGCCGAGGTTCCGCGACCGCCGATGCCTTCGGTAAACCGGGCACGCGGGCGCCTGGGCTTCGATTACATGGGAACTTCGTTCCACGGGGCAGCCGGCGGCACCAGCACAAACCTGGGCATGGTGGCGCGCCTCGACATGACCCGGATCGGCGGGACCTACTGGAACCTGAGTGGATACTGGCGGGGCAGCCTGAGTTCCAACTCCTACCAGGGCACGTCCACACTCCAGGATCTGATCAACCGGACCTACCACATCGGCATGACCTACGACAATCCGCATTCGGCGTGGGTCGCTGGTTTTGGACGAATGTATTTGCCCTGGGCCACCAGCCTGGACACGATCGATGGGGGTTACTTCGGGCGGCGCGTCGGCCACGGTGCTACGGTCGGGATGTTCGCTGGGTCAACACCGGATCCGACTTCGTGGAGCTACAACCCGAACCGTCGAATCGGCGGCGGGTTCGTGAACTTCGAGGGTGGAAGTTTCGACGGTTTGCGCTACACGAGCACGTCGGGAGTCGGGCTCAGCACCATCCAGTGGAAGATTGACCGGCCGTTCGTCTTCTTTGAGAACGGGCTCTACTACAAGCGGTATGTGTCGATTTACGACTCGCTGCAGGCAGATAGTCCCGCCGGAAATCAAGCCGTCTCTGCCCCGGGGACCGGGATTGGGCGAAACTTCCTGACGGTGCGGTTCCAGCCCCACCAGCGGATCGAATTTGACGCGAACTACAATTACTTCCGCGACGTTCCGACCTTTGACCCCGCGCTGATCGGTACCAGCTTGCTCGACAAGTATCTGTTCCAGGGTTTCAGCGGGGGCGCCCGGTTGGAAGTGCTGAAGCAGGTCTGGCTCTATACGAACCTGGGCCGGAGCAGCCGCTCCGGGGATCCAACCAGTGCTCTGAACGAAATGTATGGCATCACTTTCGGACGGATTCCCTGGGTCAAAATGCGGGCAGACGCTCACTATTCGAAGTTTAACAGCTCTTTCGGCAGTGGCTATTACGAGACGGTTTCCCTGGCGCGCAGCCTGAGCGATAACTTCCGCCTGGAGGTACTCGGCGGACGGCAGAATTTCAGCTCCGCCTATTCGAACAACAGCAATTCCAAGTTCGTAACCAGCAACCTTGATATGAACCTGGGTCTGCATTACTTCATCCAGGGTGGCTTCACGGTCAGCCGGGGAGCGGTTCAAAACTATGACCAGTGGTTATTCACGCTCGGATACCGGTTCGACTCGAAGCAGCGAGCCGGGGCCCAATGAACTGGCATCCTAAGTGCATTATGGGTTTTGTGAAATTCTATCCAGCCATCCTGTTGGCCGGCTTGGTCTGCCTGTCGGGGCAGCCTTCCCAGGCTGTGACATCTCCGCTCGAGGAGATGATCGGACGAGCCAACGACCAGGTCTCCCACTTTGTCGAGCAGTTCTCCGACGTCAAGTGTACCGAGCACGTGCTGCAGGAGAAGTTCAAGGCCGACGGCAAGGTTGAGCTCAAGGAAGAGTCGACCTACGATTACCTTGTGATTCTCACCAATGCCGGTGGCGAGATCAGTCTGGACGAATCGCGGCTTGCACTCCACGAGGCGAAGAAAGACCAGAAGAAGAATATTTCGATGCTGGTCAGCAACGGTTTCGCCACCCTGTTCCTGGTCTTTCACCCGTACTACTCCTCCGGATTCCAGTTCACCGATCTGGGCGAAGATACGATTCAGGGCCAGAAATTCCGCAAGGTCCAGTTCAAGCACATCCCCGGGATGCGGTCACCCGCCGCCCTGGCATTGCGGGGACGGGAGTATCCGCTTGATCTGGCGGGTGTTGCGTGGATCGATCCGGGAACCGGCGCCATCGGAAAAATCGACGCGGGGCTGGCCGGCAGCATGGAGGACATCGGGTTAAAGTCGATGCGCTCCGAGGTTGAGTTCCGACCGGTTCCGTTCAGGGGCTCAAAGGATGTTTACTGGTTTCCGTCCCAGGCGAGTGTCGAAGTGCAGACTCCGCGCCAGCACTGGCGGAACACACACAACTTCACGGACTACAAGAAATTCTCTGTAAGTACGGAAGAGAAGGTTGCTGAAAAATGAGTGCGAATGCTTCTGTGGCAACTGCGGTTGCTCCCAGCCAGGATCGCGAGCGCGGTCACCGCTCTCGGGTTGCCGCCGGATATTTTCTTTTTGCGACCTTGATCGCTGCCCTGACCGTCTATGGCTTCGACTACTACAGCCTGGGCTCGGCCGATCGTCCTTTTTCGCTCAAGCACATTGCCTTGAGGCCCAGCGGCACCATTGGGCTCAAGCTGGGATGGCTGGGCGTGTCCATGTTCCTGGTCATCTTCCTCTACCCGCTGCGCAAGGCCTGGCCCTGGCTGATGAAAAAGGGAAACTCCCGGCACTGGCTCGATTACCACGTCATCCTGGGGATTGCTGCTCCATTCGTGATCGCTTTTCATTCCTCTTTCAAGTTCCGCGGGTTCGCTGGAATGGCATTCTGGATCATGTTCGCCGTTTCGGTCAGCGGAATTGTTGGACGGTATCTCTACGGGCAGATTCCCCGCAATCTCAAGGCTGCCGAATTAACGCGGAAAGAGTTGCAGGAACTCCATCAGAAGTTCGCCGGCCAATTGACAGAGCAGCGTCTGATTTCCGCTCGCGACCTGCAATCCCTGCTGACTCTGCCCAGCGCCGAGCGCATCGACCGCCTTTCGATCCTCAGCGCTCTGGGTTACATGTTTGTGCTCGACATCGCGCGAGCCGTTCGAGTGGCCCGGCTGCGCCGGCACGCCCTCGATTTCGGCGGCATGATCAGGACCCTCGGTGGGCTCCGGAGCACGGGGAACACCCAGGTCGAGAGGGCGATTGTCGCGGCCCGCGAAGACGCAGCTCTGAGCAAGCGCATCCTGTTCCTGAAGCGTTCCGAGCAGGTGTTTCACCTGTGGCATGTGATCCACAAACCATTCAGCTATACTTTTGCCCTGCTGGCAGTGTTCCACATCGGACTGGCCCTTTCGATGGGCTATCGATGGTAGAGTTGTAGGGTGGTATGGATACACTGATAGCCTTTGCGGTCGCAGCAGCTCTTACCCTGTTCTTCCTGCGCAACTACTTCAAGAGTCTCAAGGAACGGGACGCGAAGGCGCGGGCAGCAGCGGAAAAGGGAAAGCTGTTCTCCGAAGGCCCCAAGGCCCAGCATCCCCACATCGATACCACCTACTGCATCGGGTGCGCCACCTGCACCACGGTCTGTCCGGAGGGTGACGTGCTGGCGATGCTCGCCGGCAAAGCCGTCATCGTCAACGGCTACAAGTGCATCGGACACAGCCTCTGTGCGGATGCCTGCCCGGTGGGAGCCATCACCATGGTGATGGCGAGCCCCAGCATGGGAGCGGACATGCCCACGCTCAGCTCCGAGCATGAGACGACCGTCCCCAACCTGTTCATCGTGGGGGAACTTGGGGGGTTGGCGCTCATCAAGAACGCGGTCAACCAGGGCCGCGATTGCATCGATACGATTCTGGACCGATTTACCGCGCGGGGGACGGCCCGCACCCTGCCGGATGTCTACGACGTCCTCATTGTGGGCGCAGGTCCAGCGGGCATTGCGGCGTCCCTGCGAGCGATCCAGCACAAACTCAAGTACGTTACGATCGAGCGCGACGAGGTCGGCGGCACGGTCGCGAAATACCCGCGCCAAAAGCTGGTCATGACCAGTCCAGTGGAATTCCCCATGTACGGGAAGTTCAAAAAGACCGAGCTTTCCAAGGAAAACCTGCTGGCTTTCTGGGACAAAGTGCTGCACCGTGCAGACTTCAAGGTCCGCACCGGACAAAGAGTCGATGATATCAAGCGGGGAGCCGACGGAATCTTCACCGTCATCACCCAAGACGCCCAGTTCCGCGCGCACGCCGTCATTCTGGCCCTGGGCCGCACGGGCACTCCGAGGAAACTGGGAGTCAAAGGCGAAGACCTGCCCAAGGTGATGTATCGTCTCATCGAAGCCGACCACTACATCAACAAGAAAATCCTGGTCGTCGGGGGTGGCGACAGCGCGGTTGAGGCAGCCATGGGGCTGGCTCATCAGATCGGCAACAAGGTGACCCTCTCCTACCGGTCGGCACAGTTCAGCCGCATCAAGGAGCGTAACTCCCAACGCGTCGCCGAGGCCATAAAGTCCGGGAAGGTCGAGGTCTTGTTTAACTCTAACCCGCTGGAGTTCAAGGAAGAGGCCGTCGTGATCGACGTCCAGGGACAACCGCGCGAAATCCCGAACGATTACGTTTGGATCTTCGCCGGCGGTACGCCCCCGAATGACTTTCTGAAAAAGATAGGGGTAGGCTTCGGTGCAAAGGATCTGACCCAGGATGCGAGCACCGAGGCCAAGCAGGCGGCTGCCGACAAGCGGGTGTTGGCCGACCAAGCCAGCAAGCCCCGGAGGCCGGAGCCTGCCATTCCCGTCGTCGATGAACTGGCTGCCTTCCGACTCGGCATCGCCGGCGAGGAGCTCCCGAAGGTCGTCTACCAGCTCGACGACGCTGCTAGGTACCAGGACCAGGATATCCTGGTGGTCGGTGGCGGCGATATCGCAATTCACGCCGCCATCGCTCTCAGTCACGCTGCGCGGAATCGGGTCACGTTGAGTTATCGCGGCGACCATTTCCAGCGCGGCCCGGAACGCAACCGCCACCTGGTCGAAACCGCCGAGAAAGAGGGCAGGATTCGCATTCTCCGCCACTGCAGTGTAGCGGCGATCACACCGGATTCGGTGATCCTCGATGTGAACGGGAATCCCGCCGAGATTCCCAATGATCGGGTGTTCATTCTGATCGATAGTGACTCTTCGGTAGGGTTTTTGCCATCGGTGGCCGAGGACGGTCTGCGGCCAGCCGGAACCCTCCGCTAGAGCAACCGCTGGGCGAGCGCCCTGCTCTGCTCAGAATCGCACACCTTCCAGATAAGCAAAGCTCGTCCTCAGGGTGTCGAAGGGAGACTGCCGGTCGTCATGCTCCACAAAGTAATGCCGGATACCCGCTTGTCCCGAGTGAGCCAGCAGCGCCTTCCAATCGACAGAGTTGTCGGCGGCGACCGGGGCCATGTCACCGTTTTTGTCCCTTCCCTTCAAATGGACAAGCGGGAAACGCCCAGGGTAGCGAGTGAAATAGGCCAGGGGATCGGGACCCGCCCTTCAGGATCCAGAACAGGTCCATCTCCATTTTGACAAGACTCGCATCGGTCTCGGTCAAAACGATGTCGTAGGGCAACTTGCCGTCCACCGCCTGGAACTCAAAGGCGTGGTTGTGATAGGCAAACTCGAGCCCCGCCATCCTGGCGGCCTCGCCAGCGCGCGGTTAAACGCTTGCGCTGCCTGGTGCCAAATCCCGGGCTGCTGCCGGGTCCTCTCGTCGATCCAGGGACAAACCACATAGCGGTGGCCGATCACCCGGGCGGACTCCAGAACGCCCGGCCACTTGTCTCCGAAATAGCTGTAGTCGAAGTGTGCCGAGGGCGCGACCAGACCAGCGTGCCGTCGAAGTCGTCCTTCATCTGCTTTCTGACAGTGTAGAGCTGCGCGCCAACCAGCCCCCGCCATCTGCGGCAAACGCCGACTTTGTTCCCGGCAGGCTTGCCGCCGCCAACATCCCTAGGAAGGTTCGGCGATTCATCGTGATCGATTCTCCTACTTCACAACCACCATGGAAGTGGGGGCCGAACTCGTGCTGGCCGTGGCGATCGAGGTGAGGACTCCATTCGCATGGGTGATGCGAAACACCGAGACGTTACTGGAACTCTGGTTCCCGACGAACAGGAATTGACCGGCAGCGTCGGTCGCGATAAAGGCCGGACCACCCCCGGTCGCAAACGGGGAATTGCTGATCTGGGACGGAACGCCGGTGGTTGCATTGATGGTGTAGGCGTAGATCTTGTTGGAGTTCAATGCCGTGACATACAGGAACTTCCCCGACAGATCCATCGCCACCGCGCTCAACGGAGTCACCGTGGGGGATATCACGACCGCGTAGGGGGAGCCGCTCATCGGCCGCAAGGCGCCTGAGCTCGAGTCGATGGCAAAGCCCGAAAAATTGCCGGCATTCAGACTGGCGACATAAAGGAATTTTCCGGAGGGATCGATCGTGATCCCGTTGGGACTGGCGCCCACCGCAAAGGGTTGACCGGCAATCGCGGTCAGTCCCCCCGAAGAATCAACCGAATAAGCCGAAAGCGTGCTGCTCACGGAGTTGGAAACGTAGAGGAACTTGCCGGAGGGCGAGATCGCGAGCTTGATGGGAGCAAAACCAGTTTGGGCGGCAGCCCCGGCAACCGGAGTGAGCGCGCCATCGCTCGAACCGATCGAATAGGCCGTCACGGTGTTCGAGCCGGAATTGGCCACGAAAAGAAACCCGCCCGCAGGATCGATGACCAGCGCCGCCGGGTTGTTCCCGGTGGGCGTACGCGGCATCACTTCGGTGAGCGCCCCTGAGCTGGAAATCGTAAACCGGGAGAGGTCGGCCTCACCGCCATTGGCAATGTAGGCAAACTTGCGGGAAGGATGAAGAATGATTTCGGTCGGAGAGATCCCGGTCGGGTAAGGCGATCCCAGTAATTGGGTGAATTTCCCGGTGTTGTTGCTGATGGTGAAGACGCTTACGCCGCTGTTCAGCGGCGTCGTGACGTAGGCGGTCTGACTTCCACCTCCGATACCAAAACACGCGGTCAGGGCCAAAAGCGCGGCCAAAATGAGGATCGCGAGGCTTACTCTGGTAGACACCGATCGGGCTCCTTTGCGCCGGACGCACATGCGGGCGAAACCACCCGGCGTAAGTCCAACTGTAGTTGAAAACTGGGTCGTGACATTCTATTCCATCGGCGGCTGAAACGGCTTGATCCGGGCGGCCCGGCAATGCACCCTGCGGACGGCGGACGACACCTTTTAGACGGCCTTTCCGAGCGAAGCGTTGCCCTGGCAGCTCCGGGAAGTCCCCGAAGCCCGTGCGGCATGATCAACCGGGGTTAAGATGTGTGAGGAGCAGATTCCGCAAATTTCATCTGCCCTTCAGGGTCTAACTGTAATACTTAGGGTGTTCGGGCCGAGACGCAATGAAGCTACTAGTCGTCGAAGACGAGGCGCGGATGGTCGAGCTGCTGCGCAAGGGCCTGTCGGAAGAAGGCCACACCGTGGTGTGCGCTTCGGATGGAAACGAAGGACTTGAGCTAGCTCGAAATTACGAGTTCGACGCCATAATCCTCGACATCATGATGCCGAAGCTGAACGGCTACGAACTCGCCCAGCGGCTTCGAGCCGAGCGAATCGTGACGCCTCTGCTGATGCTCACCGCCAAGGACTCGGTCCCTGACCTGGTGCGCGGCCTGGACGCCGGGGCAGACGACTATCTGACCAAACCCTTTGCCTTTGAAGAGCTGCTCGCGCGACTCCGCGCCGTGAAACGAAGGGCCCCTGTTCCCCAGCAGACCAAACTGCAAGTGGGCAATCTCACCCTCGATCCGGCCACCCGCGAGGTAGCGCGCGCCGATGCCCAAATTCTTCTGACCCGCACCGAGTACAACCTGCTGGAGCGCCTGATGTACCGGCCCGGAAAGGTGGTGCCCCGACGGTCTCTGATCGAGGCAGTCTGGGGATTTGACCGCGAGATCGAGGAGAACACGCTCGATGCCTTCGTGCGCCTGCTTCGTACCAAAATCGACACTGAGGGTCAGCCGAAGCTGATCCACACGGTCCGCGGCGTGGGATACATGATCCGGGCGGAGGTCCAGTCGTGAAGAGGCTCTCCATCGGACTGCGTCTCACGCTCTGGTATCTGGCGATCTTCGCGCTCGCGCAGCTGATCTTCGGGGTGGGGATGTGGTTCATCCTGCGCGAAAACATGCACGACATTGCCGATGGCGCCCTGGCAAGCGAAGTGGAAGACGTCCGGCGTTTCCTGGAGAGTCAACGAACCGATGCCACGCTCGACGAACTCCGAAAGGCCGTGACCGAGGAGTACAGCGCGGAGACCAGCGGTGACTATCTGCAGATCGTCAACGCCGATGGGAATTGGATCTACCGGTCTCCCTCTCTTGCAGAACACAACTTTCCTCCCGTTCCACCCAGCCTTTTGCGCAAATCCGTTCACCACGATGGCCAGCTGGGCAAAGAGCCTTTTCGTTTCGTGAGTCAGCGCATTGACATCCACGACCGCCCTTATACCGTGCAGGCCGCCATCTCCACCGACGAAGAAATGGAGACCCTGGAGCGTTTCCAGAGATACCTGCTGATGTTCGCGCCCGGGTTGTTGCTGGCCGCCGGAGGCGTCGGATATTGGATGAGCCGGAGGGCGCTCTCCCCGGTCGACGCCCTCACTCGCACTGCTCGCACCATTACCGGCCACACCTTGAGTAGCCGTTTGGAGCAACTTCACACCGGGGACGAGCTGCAGCGGCTCTCCGACACCCTGAACCAGATGCTGGCGCGAATCGAGACGGCATTTACGCGCGTGACCGAATTCACCGCCGACGCGTCCCACGAACTACGAACTCCGATCTCGCTGATTCGCACCGAGGCGGAACTGGCCCTGCGACGATCTCGGGGCGAAGAAGAATACCGCGAGGCTCTGCGACACATTCTGCTCGAAGCCGAGCGCACCACTTCCCTCATCGAAGAACTGCTGGCGCTTGCCCGGGCCGACTCCGGGCGGCAATCCCTGCATATCCAGACCATCGACCTGCGGGAGACTCTGCAGGAAGTCTCGTCCGGCTGGCGGGCGGTCGCAAGCGTGCGCGGGCTGCAGTTCAGTGAGAGAATCCTGGACGCAGAATTACGCGTGCTGGGGGATGTGGAGGCCTTGCGGCGCGTCGTCAACATCCTGCTCGACAATGCGTTCAAGTACACACCGGCACCGGGAGGCGTGGTCACGCTGGCCGCCGAACAGAGGGAGGGCAGCGCCCTGATCAGCGTTCGTGACAACGGGATGGGGATTGCAGAAGAAGACCAGGCCCGGATCTTCGAGCGCTTCTACCGTGTCGACAAGGCCCGCAGCCGTGAATTGGGCGGAGCGGGACTTGGACTGTCGATCGCACAATGGATTGTGCAGCAGCACGGCGGAAAGATTCAGGTGGAGAGCGCACTGAACGCGGGCTCGATCTTCCGGGTAGAACTCCCGCTCGCCGTTGCCAGAATCCCGAAGGAACTGCTGATCCGGTAGCGGCTGGCTCGGTCACTCCGCCAGGAGCAGGCTCTCGGCAAACGGCCATTCCCGGTCGATCCACTGGGCTTCGCAACGAAAGCCGGTGTCGTTCGCCATCTGAAACACTTCTTCGGGGGAGTATTTGTGGCTGCTCTCGGTCCAGATCGTCTCGCCGGCGAAAAACTGGACAGAGAAACCCGCGCCGTGAACGGTCACCGTCTGCATACGCTTGGATCGCAGGTGCATCTCGACACTGCGTGCTTGCGGATTGAACTTCGCGACATGCTCAAACTGATCCAGCAGGAAATCGGCATCGAGTTCGCGATTGATGCGCGCGAGCAGATTCAAATTGAAGGCAGCCGTGACGCCCAGCGGATCCGCGTAGGCCTCGAGCAGTTGGGCGGTGGGCTTCAGGAGGTCGGTGCCCAGCAGCAACGAATCGCCCGCGCGCAGGGTATTCCGGATCTCGCGCAGGAACTTTATGCCGGCCGGACGGTCGAAGTTTCCGATCGTGCTGCCCAGAAACAGGACCAAGAGATGCTGGTTGTTCCTGCGGCGCTCGGCGACTTCAGCCAAGCCGTCGAGATACTCCCGCTCAAAACCCAGGATGCTAATGGCGTCAATATCCCCCAACTCGCGTTTGCACATCGCCAGGGCGGTGGGCGATATCTCGATCGGGCAATAGGCAGTGTGCTGCCGCCGGGCCAGCGCCTTCAGCAGCCAGCGAGTCTTCTTTCCGCTGCCGCTGCCGAGTTCGGCAACGGTGAGCGGCATGGGCAGTCTTTCCACGATCTCAAAGGCATTGCGGAGCAGCACCCGTTCATCGGCTCGTGTCAACCCGTACTCGGGCAAGACACTGATGACCTCAAACAGGGCCGAGCCAACGTCATCGTACAGGTACTTGGAAAGCAGTTCCTTCTGCGGTTTGGTAAGGCCCCTGCGCACATCGGCGGCGAACTCCGAAGCCGGATGTGCGGCAATCGCATGGGTCAGCATGCCTGGCTCCCTTCAAAATTTGATCTGATTCAGCGACTCACGCAGCGGAAGCCCGCGTACACATGAGGATAGTGAGGCTGAAACCAATTACGGAACGAGCGGCGCAGCATGCAGGCGGCGGTTTGCGCAGACCCGCCTTTCATCACGAAATGTTTATGGTCGAAGAAGTCTGCGGAATATCCTTTGTAGAACGCAAACGGCTCGAACCCCGGAAAAGGTCCGAAAACAGTGGATGTCCACTCCCAGCCGTTGCCGGCGAGATCTGAAGCGCCGAATGCACTCTGGCCCTCCGGGAAAATCCCAACCGGTGTGGGATCCCAGCGTTGGAAATCGAAATTGCCGCGTTTGGCGGTGGGCGCGTCCGATCCCCAGGGATAGGCTCGCTCTTCGTCGGTGTCGGTGGAAGTCCCATAGGCAGAGCGTTGCCATTGCGCTTCAGAAGGCAGTGCTTTGCCGGCCCAGCCGGCGTAGGCGGCGGCTTCTGCCTGACTCACATACACCGGCCAGTCTGGAGGGAGCCGAACCTCATCGAACATGGTGCGCAGGTACCATGCGTTCTCCCGGTATCGCCAGAAACCCGGGTGAGTGATGTGGTTGGCGGTCTTCCACTCCCAGTCTTGCTTGCTCCAGAAGCTGGCTTGCTCGTAACCGCCGGCGTTCACGAACTCGATGTACTGCGCGTTGGTGACCTTGTACTTGTCTATGGCGAATGCCGGAACATCTACCCGGTGCTGTTCGAATTCGTTGTCCCATCCAAAACTGTTTTCACCGCGCCCTAGGCCTAACGTGATTTTCCCGGCGGGAATGTCAATCATCGTGGGCCTGACTGCTCCCGTTCCCGGTTCGGGGCGCGGAAGCGGACGCATTTTCCGGTCCAGGGGCAGCTGATGCAACAGGTACGTCAGGGTCTCGGCGTGCATCAGCCGATGCTCGATGGCAACCTGCAGCAGCAGGGTGGCAGGAAATTCCCGGGTGGCGAGGGAGGTCGGATCCACCAGCCTGCCATCGAGCCCGTCGTCAACCGTCCGCCGGGTTTGGCCGACGTAGTCGCGGATTTGACCGAGCGAAGGCCAGTCCTGGGGCTGATCGGTGGGAAGGCTCCCGCCGACCGGGTCGATGCCGAACGCAAACAGGCGATCCAGCTCAGGATCCGAAGCCGGCGTTTCGAGGAGCCTGTCCTTCAGAAGATTCCAGTCGAAAGCTTCCAGATGGCCAATGTAGAAAACGATACGGTGTCTTTCCGCGATCGGTCGCTCGTAGAGGGAGTCGGGCCGGACCAGAGCAAAGAGCTGGTCGGTACGAGCACGGGCGTTAGCCAGCCGCTCGAGCAGTGCATGCTGGAGCTCGACTTCTGGTTGGGCTGCGAGCATTTCCCTGCCCCCTTGAAACCGGATGATAACGAAGCGCTCTCGGTAAGATGCCCCACCGGCCGAAAGGGCTCAAGGTTTCGAAGGTTTCGAGCAGCCGGAAGGGCAGTCCGGACGGGTGCGGAGCGGAGCTTGCTGGGATCCACATGTGATTATAAATACAAGACTTATTTCCATCCTGCCGGGAAACGCCGGGGCCGACGAGGCCTGGTCCTCGGGCAAGATTCCGGTTCTGCTACCGCGATCGTGGTAGCCAGCCAACCTCCTGCGGGCCATTCCCCCCAGGCGTTTAGCACGGTTCCCAATAAGGGGCCTTTCGATGGCTGCCCGGGAACGGACGGGAATGATATTCCCCAGCAGCGCCGGGCTACTTCTGTCTGAATTCGACCCAGCCCCGGGTCTTGCCATAATCGACGTCTACTTCGCATTTCTTCGCGCCGGTGTGGCCGAAGTAAATCGTCAACCGGTCGCCCGGAGTGCTGAGCTGTCCGGTTTCCATGGGAGCTCGCGCCAGGTCCTGCTTGTCATCGTATTTGGCATCGACCTTCACATTCTTGCTGATGATCAGCGTCCACTCTTTTTTCCCTGGAATCACATACATCGTGTAGCCCCCGGGTGGAATGGCGGTGTGGCCAAGGATGATGTCGGTTTCTGTGAAGAAAGTCATGGCGGAACCACCCGGCGTGAGGACCTTGCCCAGGGGGGCACTGTCATTGTGCCCGATGGAGATCGGGGCGTAGCGGGCGGTTACCTGTTTTCCGTCTTCGAAGGTGCAAATGGCGGCCTCGTCGTCTGCGTTCGGCGCACCCTGATAGGCGACCACCACCGGGACCAGGAGCAGCTCACTCAATACAATCGTACAGATCAGAACTGCACGCATAGCGCTTATCTCCGCGCAAAAATTGAGTGCCGCACATCATCGCAAAAACACCTGCGAAAGAAAACACTTTCCCCGGGATTATTTCAAAAAAACGGCCTCCCTCTGGGCTCGGGGATCGGCCGCATGGGTCCGAGAAGCCGCAGAAACCGGGACCCCTAGGAGCGTTTTTCGCCCGCCCTGATCCGGCGAAGCGCGTCTTCATAGGCCTTGCGGGGATCGCGCCCGGTGACCTGTTGGAACCAGGCCGGATGAAACGTCCAGGCCCACGCTTCGCTCACCCCGCCGCGGATCATTGCCTGCAAGGTGCCGGGCTCTCCGATGGTGCTGAGGTAGATGTGGATGAAGATACCGCCCAGCATGACCAGCGCCGAGAGGTCGTGCAGGACGTAGCTGACTGCGACCGCAATCCGCCCGAAGACAGGGGCGCCAGCCCACAAGACAATGCCCGTGATGAGGTAGACCACACAGCCACCGACGATCTCCCAGAACTGGGCTTTCTGGCCCGCGTTGAAGAACCCGGTGTCGGGCGGCTCGAGTTTTTCCTCCCCACTCACCACGTTCCTGAGGTTGCGCATCCAGTTCGTGTCCGCCTGCGTCCACTTCATGAGCTTGATCCAGTTCAGCATCTGCAGCCCGAAGAAAAAGACGAAGGCAACCCCGAACCAGGGGTGCAGGGAGCGGCTGAGCGCACCCCCTCCGAAGATCGGCGTGAACCAGCGAAACAGCCAAGGCAGGTAGATGCCGAATCCGGAGAACAAAGCCAGGAAGAACCACAGCGCAACCATCCAGTGCAGGAAACGCGTGTAGACGCGGTGACGAAGCAATTCGCCTTCATAGACGCGGTTCTGACCCAGTCCATCGAAGAGCTCACGAGCTTTGTCGTCGAAGCGCTCAACCGCGGTTCCCATCGGCGGCCTCCTTTTCCAAGGGCTCAGGCTGAGGGCGCCGGGGGCCGACCATGACGTAGTGCATGAACACGCCCAGCAATCCAAACAGGGTAAAGGTGCCGAGCACGGGCTTCGCTAGCCACTTCCAGATGGTGTAGCTCCAGGGAATCTGGGGATTGCTGGGCAAGCCGCCGTAGATCTCGGGCTGAGTCGCGTCGTGCAGAACATAGATCACGTGCGTGCCGCCGATCGATGGAGGATCGTAAACGCCTGCCTTCTCGAAACCAAAGTTGTCATGGAGTTGCTTGGCGCGCGTCTGCGCGATGAACTTCATGTCGTCCTTCGAGCCGAACTTGAGGCAGCCCGTGGGACAAGCCTTGATGCAGGCCGGCTCCAGCCCCTGGCCCACCCGGTCCGAGCACAGCGTGCACTTGTAGACCTTCTTGGTGGTCCCGTTGAATTTCGGGATGTTGAAGGGACACCCGGACACGCAAAACTCGCAGCCGATGCAGTTTTCCTGCTGGAAATCGACAATGCCATTGGTGTATTGCACGATGGCGCCGTCGGCCGGACAGGCGCGCAAACAACCCGGATCGGCGCAGTGCATGCACTGATCCTTCCGCATCAGCCACTGGATCGTGCCATCTTCTCGCTGGTGTTCATTGAATTTGATCAAGTTCCAGAAGTTCCAGCGGGTTTCGGGCATCGTCTGGTAGGTGTTGTCGAACGTGGTTGCACTGAACGGCATGTCATTCCACTCGACGCAGGCGACTTCGCACGCCTTGCAGCCAATGCAGATGGTCGTGTCGATCAGTTTGCAGACCTCGTAGTCGCGCTGCACCTCCTCGCCCGGCGCACCCCCCGGAATGGGTCCGGGATGGGCTGACATCTGCTTGATCTGCAGCGTTCTTCGATCGCTCATAGGTCTGTCCTTCCTACACTCTCTCGATCTTCACGAGGAAGCCTTTGAATTCGGGCGTGTACGCGTTCGGGTCGATGACCGTAGGAGTCAACTGATTGGCGAGAGTCTTGGCCGTCTTTCCTTCATCTTCCGCAATACCGCGGAAACCCCAGTGAATCGGGATTCCGATCTGGAACATTTGCTTGCCGTCCACCATCATCGGTCGGATGCGACGCGTGACCATGGCCTTGGCGATGTAGTGGCTACGAATGCTGGTGACCTTCACCTTTTCTCCGCCACGAATCCCCATCTTGTCGGCCAGTTCCGCCGGAACCTCAACGAACGGCTCGGGCACCAGCTGGACGTTCATGGGATTGTTTTTGGTCCAGTAGTGGTAGTGCTCGGTGAGCCGGTAGGTTGTGCAGATGACGTTGTATTCGCCGCCGGCCGGAGCGTACTTGTCAAGATCGGTCTTGTATTTCCTGACGACCGGATTGTTCGACTGGTTCGGATGCAGCGGGTTTGCAATCGGGCTCTCGATGGGTTCGTAGTGCTCCGGGAAGGGCCCATCGGCCATGGCTCCCAGCGGAACGAACAAGCGACCCACCCCCTCGGGGTTCATGATGAACGGGCCCATGTGATCTTTCGGCAGTGAGTCGGCTTTGAAGTCGGGCACGTCGTTGCCAACCCAGGATTGCCGGGCCTCATCCCACCAGACTTGCCGACGCGAAGGATCCCAGGGTTTACCCTCGACGTCGCACGACGCCCGGTTGTAGAGCACGCGGCGATTCGCCGGCCACGACCACGCCCAGTTCGGATAGATGCCGAGACCGGAGGGGTCTTCGGTTCCCCTGCGCTGGATCATCGCTCCGGCTTCGGTCCACGACCCGCAATACAACCAATTGCCGGACAGGGTTGTGCCGTCGTCCTTCAACCAGGCGAAACCGGGCAGCTGTTGACCGGATTTAATGGTTTGATTGGTCTTCGGATCGGTCAGATCCGCGAGCGCCTTGCCGTTGAGCTCTTTGGCAATTTCCGACAGCGACGGGTTGTAGGCATCGGTGTACGGCCACCAGGCATTGAGAATCGGATCGGAAAACTTCCCGCCGTCCTTTTTGTAGAGATCGCGAACCTTCAGGAAAATCGTAGCCAGGATTTCCTGATCCAGCCTGGCCAGCCCCGGTGGCGGCAGGGCAACGTTTTTCCACTGCAACCAGCGCGCCGAGTTTACAAAAGTCCCGTCCTTCTCGGCAAAACCAGCGCCCGGCAGGCGATAGACGGTCGTGTTGATCTTCTTCGCCTCTTCCGGCGTGATGCCGGGGGCGCGCCAGAACTCGCTGGTCTCGTCCGGGTAGATTTCGCAGACCACCAGCCAGTCCGCCTTCTTGAGAGCGTCGATGTTTTTCTGCGAGTCCGGTCCGATCATCACGCCGTTCATGCCGAAGGCAAAAATGCCTTTGATCTTGCCTTCGTACATGTCGTTCCAGAGATTGACCCAGGAGTAGTTGCGATCGATCTTGGGCAGATAAGCGAAGGCGAAATCGTTCTCCTTTCTCGCGGCGGGCCCGTACATCGCCTTGAGAAATGAAACCACGAACTTCGGCGTGTTGGACCAGTAGTTGAACGAGTCCCACGGGTCCGGCTTCGAGGAGGTCGGTGTAATGCGCTTGAGATAGGTCGCCAGATCGGCGTCGGCCGGATTCGGCATCTTCAAATAACCGGGAAGATTGTCGAAAATGCCGGCCATGTCGGTCGCGCCCTGGATGTTCGAGTGCCCGCGCAACGCGTTGACTCCGCCACCCGCGCGCCCGACATTGCCCATCAGCAGCTGAAGCATGGCGGCCGTGCGAATGATCTGGGTTCCGAAGCTATGCTGCGTCCACCCGACTGCGTAAATGATGGTCGCGACCTTGCTCATGTCGCCGTCTTTGCGGACCGATGTGAACAGATCAGCCGCCTTGAGGAATTCGGCCTGGGGTATCCCGGTGATGCGCTCCACCATTTCCGGCGTGTAGCGCTCGTACTGTTTTTTCAGAAGCTGAAACACGCATCGCGGATGCTGGAGAGAAAGATCGTACGCCACATGAGGCGGCAACATGGGCGGCGGTGCAGGTCCGCCGGAAACCTTTGCCCCGCTCGGGCCGGCCGCCCGATCACCCTGTCCGCCGCCCGGGTCGCTGCTATGGGAAGCGTGCGCCGGCGCCGCAGAAGCGGCCGCGGCCTTGCCGGCCAGGTCGCCGCCCGCTTCATAGTTCCAGGTGGACTTGTCGTAAACTTTCTTCTCCGGATCAAAACCGGAATACAGGCCGTCCTCGGGAAGCTTGAACCCTTCCTTGACGACAAACGCCGCGTTGGTGTAGTTGACCAGATAGTCCCTGGCGATCCGGTTGTTCTCCATCGCATAGTGGATCAGGCCGCCCAGGAAGGCGATGTCGGAGCCGGCGCGGATTTGAAGATAGAGATCGGCAGTGGCGGCCGTGCGGGTCAGCCGCGGATCGACGACGATGGTTTTGGCGTTACGGTGAACCTTGGCTTCGATCGCCCACTTGAAACCACAAGGATGGTTCTCGGCTGGATTCCCGCCCATGATCAACATCATGTCTGTGTTCTTGATGTCGATCCAGCCGTTGGTCATCGCCCCGCGTCCGAAGGTTGGCCCCAAACTGGAGACCGTGGGGCCGTGTCAAACCCGGGCCTGGTTTTCCAGGTAGCAGACCCCCAGGCTGCGCATGGTCTTGACGACCAGATAATTGAATTCGTTGGTGTCGGTGCAGCCCCCGGTGAAAGCGATGCCTTCGCAGCGGTTGACGGAATGGCCGGCAGCATCGTTTTCGAGAAAACTGTCGTCGCGCGTTTTCTTCACCTTCTGCGCGATCTCGTTGTAGGCATCTTCCCAGGAGATGTCTTCCCAGTCGGTGCCCCCCGGACGCCGCACTTGCGGCTTCAACAGGCGGCGATCATTGAGAATGTCCTGCGCGAGCGACGATCCCTTCGGGCACAGCGTGCCGCGATTGATCGGATGGTCGGGATCGCCTTCCACGTGGAGTACCTGCGGGATCGCATTCTTCGCCTTGTCCCCCAGGGTATAGATGATCACGCCGCAGCTGACCGAGCAGTATGGGCAGGTGCTGCGGGTTTCGCTGGCGCGGGAGATCTTCAAACTTTGGGTTTGAGCGTAAACCGGAGTCAGATCGAACCCCAGGGCGGACAGACCCACTCCGCCCACCAGACTGCTCTTGAGGAACGTACGACGGGAGAGCTCCATGACAGGCCTCCGCGGTGCGGGTTCGGAGGTTTCAGGTTGCGACCTTCGAGACCCGACGGTCGAGTTAACCCAACAAAGCGAGTGGAATATAACTCCGCGGCCGAGCGGGAGTCAAATGAGTGGGCTGCCCCCGAATTGCCTCAGCGCCCATGGCAAGCCATAATCGATTCGTGCCCCACCCCCGATGGAAGCGGCGCATCGAGCGAGCCGAACAATTAATCCGACAATATCCCTTTGCGGCCGAAATCCTGCGTTTCTATCTGGCGATCGCGCAGTTTCAAGCGGGCCTGTTTGCGCGGCTCGAGACCGCCTCCGGAGCCAGTCCCAGGGCCGGGGCGCAGCGCCCGGCTCCGGGTCCGCCGGAGTTGGGGGAACTGATCTCGAGTTTCCGGCCATTCTTGGCGACCGTCGATCAACATGGGCCGCAGCCTCTGGCGGAACAGGCTCATGGCTTGCAATCCAAGTCGCAGGAGGTTTGCGAACAGTTGCTCAACGATTTCTGGGACGCACCCACGAACCTGGCGGGGCCAGGTTCGGACGCCAACGAGTTCTTTGCGCGAGCGTTTCTGCAGCCGTATGCCGAATTTGTCAGGTCGCGGGCTGACATGAAATGGGACGGCTACACCGGTTCCCGGTGTCCGTTCTGCGCTCGCAAGCCTGGCGTCGGGGTCCTGCGGCAGCAGGGCGATGGCGGACGAAGGTCCCTGCTGTGCTCATTCTGCCAGACGGAATGGGAATTCCGCCGCATTGTGTGCGCGGCCTGCGGGGAGGAAAATCACCAGAAACTTCCGGTTTATACCGCGGCCGAGTTCGCCCACGTTCGGGTGGAGTGCTGCGACCATTGCAAGCACTACCTCAAGACGGTAGACCTGACCAAGACCGGCCTGGCGGAACCGGAGATCGATGAACTGGCCTCGGTCCCGCTGGATCTGTGGGCCCAGGAGCACGGCTACACAAAGCTGCAAAGGAACCTGCTGCGGCTGTGAACGGCGGGTTCGCTTCACCCGCGGTCGCTTCGTCAATTCTAGCGGCTGGGTTGCAATGGACTCGGGTGTTTTGGTTCGTAGGCGCGCATTTTGCCGCCACCGGGAAGAGTGAAGCTGGCAAGCTTTCCCCAACCCTGATCGCTCACATCCGAGACCTGCACGTTTTTCGAGCGGAGATCTTCGAGGGTCGCCGTGATGTCGTCGCACATGAGGTACAGCTCGTGCCGGTCGTTGTCTTCGGCGTCATGGAAGGCGGCTTCGAGCGGCGGCATGGCGAAAATCAGCCAGCCGTGGCCCGCATCCACGGAGGCGAACTTGAGCACGTCCCGAAAGAAGGCGCGGTCCGCTTCCGGATCCTTGGTGTAAATCACAATATGGGCGCCGTTGATCAATCGTGAACTCCGCCCTCGGAATCGTGCGGGTCATATTCTCACCGTGCCTCGAGGTTGGCAACCGCGTCTTCGACCAGTCCAAAGACTCCGCTCGAGCCATCCGGCCGCCAACCATGTAATCGCTTACACCAGGGAGCGATCTGCGGATAGAATCGATGCGCTCGTCGGCTGAGGAGGAAACGGCTCCGGAATCGCCCGCGCCGCTTTTTCCCTTCTGCCAACCCCTTTGCAGGCAGGCAGCCTGATCGCCGGTCGGCCGATTCAGGCAAGAGAGGCAAAGTCATTGATGCTCATCGGAGACCCGCACCGTCGGTTCAATCCGCTGTCGGGCGAATGGGTACTGGTTTCTCCGCATCGCGCACAGCGTCCTTGGCAGGGCGCGGTGGAGAAGCTCACGGCGGAAAGACAGCCGCAATACGACCCGACCTGCTACTTGTGTCCCGGCAACACCCGCGCCGGGGGCGTGCACAACCCGGCATACGGAGGGACATTTGTTTTCGACAACGATTTTGCAGCCCTAAAACCGGATACTGCCCGGGAAAGACTCGACCTGGGAGGCAAGGGGCTGATCGTCGCAGAAGGTGAACCGGGCATTTGCCGCGTGATGTGCTTTTCTCCGCGCCACGACCTCACCCTGTCGACCATGGCAACCGTTGAGATCGAGGAGGTTGTCCGAACCTGGATCGCCCAGTTTCAGGAACTTGGCGCCCGGCCAGAGATTTCTCACGTGCAGATTTTCGAGAATCGCGGAGCCATGATGGGAGCGAGCAATCCCCATCCCCATTGCCAGATCTGGGCCACCAGTTCCCTACCCGAGATGCCTGGCAAAGAACTCACCTCCCAATGGGACTATGCCCGCGAGCGGGGCAGTTGTTTACTCTGCGACTACCTGCAACTGGAACGGGAGCAGGGTGTCCGCGTCGTCGGCGAGAACGAGAGCTTTATGGTGCTGGTGCCCTTCTGGGCAGTGTGGCCGTTCGAGCTTTTGGTCTGCGGCCGGAGGCATTTGCCGACCATGGCAGAACTCAGCGCACGGGAACAAGCCGATCTCTGTGTAACTCTGAGCCAGGTGACCGCCACCTACGACCGGGTGTTTGGGGTGCCGTTTCCTTATTCCATGGGGTTCCATCAGGCTCCGACAGATGGCGATCAGCATCCGGAATGGCATCTTCACGCTCATTTTTATCCGCCACTCCTGCGCTCCGCAACCGTACGCAAATTTATGGTGGGGTTCGAGATGCTGGGCACGCCGCAGCGCGACATCACGCCCGAAACGGCCGCGGAACGCTTGCGCTCGCTGGCGGCCGGCCATTCGAAGGCGTAAATCCCCAGCGACCGGGCCCTGCTACCAGGAATGTACCGGCAGACTTTCGTGCCGGCATTTGGAGGATATTCCGCCGGCGTCAAGGCGGGTATACTCAGGTTTAAGCAATCTCATCCCGCCCCTGCCGAGGACTGCTTTTATGGACGCCTATCATCGCCAAATTCACCCCAGAGACTCCCGTGCAGGACGCGACTGTCAGTTCTGCCAGCGTTTCGATCCCGACTTCTCGAAGCGCGACCCGATCGACCGGTGGGTGGATCTGGAAGATTCTGCCCATTCCCACATCAGCGAGAACGGGCACGTACGGCACCGTCTTTTCGAAATCGCGCGCCGACGCGCCGAGAGGGTTGCACTGAGTCCTGTCCTGGTGAAGTCCGCCTAGCCGCATTCCCAACGTGCCGATCAGTGGTCGGGACCGGTTCGGTTTGCCCGGCACACCCAAATGGGACCTTACGATTTTCGCTGATCCCGAACTCAGCGCAAGACCTTGAGCTTTCCACGCAGGACCGTGATGGAGGCTTCGGGCAAGGTGAAGATCGTCTGTGAGTCCGCCAGCACGCTCTGCCCCAGCGAGGGCCCATCGGGGTCCGCGTGACTGCCCGGTCCGTCGTTTTTCCACTCGTACTGCCCGCTTCCGAAGGTAACCACCCGGACCGGACCGGAGAAAGCACGCCTGGTTTCGCCGGCGCCACCTTCGAAAACCACTCGTATCGGGTGGGCGTTCAACTGGTCACGGTTGACAAGCATCAAGGCCCAGTCTCGGTCCGGGCGGAGCACCGCATACGACGTGACGAGCAGGTTTCCGTCCTCGTCCTTGATCGCCGTCGAAGAGGGAAACAATTGGTGAACCCCAGAACGGTGCTGCACCCATTCCAGATTGATCATGTGAGCCGCGAAATAGAGCGCCGTATAGCCCGAAATGTTGTAGTCCTTGTCCGCAACGAAATTCGACCAGGTGGCCCAACCGAGACAACTCGGTTGCACCGGTTCCGGCTGAATCGGGGAGTGGTAGAAGGCCGCACCCCCGGCTTTGAGGAAAGAGCCCACGCTGTCGGCCAGCCATAGCGCCGAAAAAATTGTGCTCATCGGGCCAGTGAGGTTCGCCGCCAAGTGACTCTCGCTAACCATCAGCGGCACATTGTCCGGAACCCCGTCGTCCCTCCACACCTGCAGAATGTGCTGCATCAACTGCGGCTCGCGATAAAGGGTCTTCCAGGTGATCGTGCAGGGCTCGAACGGATAATGCTCGAACGACACAAAGACCAGATCCGCGATGTGCCCGTGAGACTTCAGGTAAGCGACGAATCGTCCCATCCATGAAGTTTGTCCGTGGAGGTCGGGCCAGGCGTGAATGTCTTCGTTTACGCCTTCGAAAATCGGGCCGCCGAGTTTGAGTTTCGGGTCCACCCGGTGGAGAGCAACCGCCCACTGGATGTAGAGGGCAGCGTAGTCCTCGGGCATGGCGTGCTTGCCGTCCGGTTCTTCGCCCATCTCAACGTAGGAAATCGGGTAGCCGCGTTTCCTGAGGTACTGAATCTGGGCGGCAGCGTCTTCCGGAGTGCCGTACAGCAAGGTAACCGGAATCATCGCGGGCAGGTTGTTGGTCAGTCCCGCGGTAAAGAACAGATCGAAGCCGGAATGCTGGTAAGCGCCGGTAGCATTGACATCGGTCTCGGAGTGCCAAGGATCGATCGAGGATGACGTGTAGCTCGGTTGACCCTCGCCGGTTGCATCCTGGGCGGCATCGAGGAACCGGGCGGCCGCGTCCAGAGTCCCGGCGGAGATTTCCTGGATCGCATAGCCCACGCAGTTGCGAATGTCGTCGCTGCCATGCAGATCGCAGGTGTTGGACGACTCCGCCATCACGACCCGCACAAATCGGGTCGCGACTGGGGCTTCTGAAAGTTTGATCGTGACCGTGCCGCCCCTGCTTCGGTTGATCTCGCCCGACGGAAAGACCTTCCATTCACCCTCCGGACCGTGATCAAAGTCGAGTGCATCCTTACCGACCCAATACTCGATGCGATACCTGGTGGCGTAAGGGTCGGCCCAGGCGATGCGGAGCGCATTGATGGACTTCCGCACGCGCAGGTCCATGACAACCCACTGCGGGTGCAGGGAGTCGCTTTCTCCGGTGAAATGGCTGGTCAGGTACGGGTTGCTTTTCCAGTAGCTGAGGTTGGGCCCTTCGACGGGCCGGTCGCCGCTGGTCGAGAAGCCGCGGTGCGGCAAAGCGTAAGCCAGAATGTAGCGGATCGGATCCTGGAGGTCGGTGCTGCCCGTGAAGTATCCGCTCTTGTGGACCGGGTCGCTCCAGGCGCCACTTCCATTCCAGTGCCACGCAGCCATGCGGAGTTCGGTGTTATTGCGATAGGAGATAGGCCCCCATCCTGCGGAAAGCGACTCCTGGACAATATGCGGGGAATAGACCTTGTCGATGCCCGCGCGGGATAAGACGTCGATCGAGCTGCCCAGCGCACGGTCCGGATCGAATACATTCAGAACGTGCTTCGACGTCGTGTCGACCTGAACAATCGCCGGTGGCCGAACCTCGGGGCGGGGTTGATGTTGGGCGACCGCGCCCACGCTCATCATCAATACCACGTTGGGAGCAAGGATCCCGATCCATGAATAGCAAGCCCGGATTTGCGTCACAGACATGTCCCTCGGCCACCTCGGGCACCGCTGGGGGCGATAGCATCCTCTCATACCCGCAGAGAACCGTTAAAAAGACAAAGACTAAAGATGACCGACGAGCCGATGGTGGGCCAGGACAGGACAGGGCTGGGCACGTCGGGAACCGGAGTGCAAGTCGTTCCTACAGGCCCGATGTTTCGTATCGCAGGACCGCGAGCGCGAGGCGATAGTCGTAGCCCGCCTGGGCGTTGCCGATTTCCGCCTGGGTTGCCTGAAGCTGGGCTTGGCTCAATTCGACGATTGAACCCAGCCCCAGCTGGTAGCGCGCTTGCGACAGATCCAGTGCCAGCTGCGCTTGCTCTAAGAGCTGCCGGGTGACTCCCATGCGTTCATAAGCGGCCTTGGCGGCAAGCCAGCAGGTGCGAACATCGCGCCCGATACGGTTTCGCAAATCCAGCACGCGATCCCTCGCCGCCTCGGACCGCAAATCTGCCTCGCGCGCGCGGGCGGTGTAGAGAAACCCGTTGAAGATTGGAATATCCACGTTTGCCCCCACGGCGCCGTACCAACTCGAGAGATGGTCATTCCGCACCGGAGCCCCGCCCACTGTGCCCAGGGCTCGGATCGTCGGGAAAAGCAGGTCGTGCTCGGCCGTCTTCAGCTTCTGGGCTGACCGGTACTGATAGTGGAGGGCCAGCAGTTCGGGGCGCGTGGCAAGCGCTTCGCTGATCAAGGCGTCGACGCTGGCGGGCGGAGCTGTCATCGGTTTGCTGTCTTCGACCAGAACAAAGTTCTGAGTAGCAGGGTAGCCCAGCACGGCCGACAGACTCGCGAGCGCTGCGTCTTGGTTGTTCTGGGCGTCGAGCAAGAGAAGCTTCGCCTGGGCCAAATTCACGTTGGCGAAGCTCAGGTCCAGATCCGATTTGAGCTTGTTCCTGGCTAAAGCGCCGACCTGATCGGCAACCACCCGGCGGGCACTCACGGTTTCCTCGGCAACCCGCAGGACTGCCTGGGTCTTGAATGCATGGAAGAAGGCCTGATGCACCTCCAGCAAGATCTGTTCTTTGGTGGCGAGGGCGGTCTGAGCCTCGGCACGGGCCGACAGATTCGCACTCGCCACCAGGTTGTTGGTACGCCCGAAGTCGGTGATGAGCTGACTCACGTTGACGCCCCCGGCTGCGCGCTCATAGAGAATCGGGTTATTGAGCCCGCCCGCTGTAATCCGGCTGTTCTCGTGCGAGTCGACGCCGGTAAGATCCGCAGTTGCAGCAGGCCACAGGTTGGAACGCGCCTCGCGCGTCACCTGTTGGGACGCGAGCGCGAGCAGGCGACCGACAGAGATTTGGGGATTCTGTTTTAGAGCAAGCGCTTCGGCATCTTGCAGCGACAGCTGCTGGCCGGCGAGGGGAGCGGCGGTTTGCGCCTCGGGCGAGACGTTGTGCTGCATCCGGTCGAGTTCGGGTTGGAACGACCGCCGCAGGCTCGCCGACGCCTGCGGGAGGGGGGCGGAGGGCAGATCCGCGCCGGGATTCGAGGTCTGCCCAAAGGCGCACAGCGGGAGGGCAAGCACCCCTGTCGTCAGCCATCGCTTTCGCATCACGCCGGTATCTCCTCGCTGCCAGTCTCATCCCCGGCGTGCAACCAGAGATAGGCCGCGGGGACCAGGTAGACGGTGACCACCACGGACACCAGAAGACCACCGATGATCGCCCGCGCAAGCGGGGCATAGGCCTCGGCACCGGTGCCTAGCTTCATCGCCATCGGAATCAGTCCGAGCAGGGTAGCAAGCGCGGTCATCAGGACGGGTCGGAGACGCAATCGAGAAGCGTCCCAGACGGCTTGCTTCAGAGGCTTGCCCTCTCGACGCAGGTTGCGAGCAAACTCGACAATCAGGATGCTATTCGACACCGCGATTCCAACCATCATCACGACACCCATCAAGGACATCACGTTTAACGTGGTTCCAGTTGCCAGAAGAAATAGCAGCACGCCTGCCAGCCCCGGAGGAATCGCCAGCAGGATGATGAACGGGTCCAGAAACGACGCGAATTGCGCAACCAGAACCAGGTACACGAGCACAATCGCCAGAATCAGACCGACGCCGAAGCTCCTGAACGATGACCGCATCCCCTGCACGGAACCGCGCAGGTTGACTCGGGTTCCTTCCGGCAAAGTGGTCTGGTGCACGATTTTTTCGATTTGAACGCTCACCTTTCCCAAGTCCTCCGTGTTCGGCGAGACGTAGAGGTCGATGACTCGAAACAGCTGATAGTGGTCAACCTCAGTCGGAGACCGAATCGTTTCGACTTTGACCACCGTATCGAGAGTCGTCGGGTTGGCAATTCTCGGACCGCGCAGCGGAATCTGCTTCAGGTCCGCAAGCGTCTGGATGGCATCTTCGGGGTACTGCACCGTCAGCAGGTATGGATTCCCGGTCTTGGGGTCGATCCAGTAGTCGGGGGCAATCATGCCGTTGGAGGTCAGGGCCGTAATGATGTTGTCAACCACCTCCTGCTGGGACAAACCGACCAAGCTGGCTTTCTCCCGATCAACATCGAGTCGCAGTGCCGGGTAGTCGATGTCCTGGGGAATCAGCACGTCGCTAACATTCGGAAGGCGGCGCACCCGCGAGGCAATCTCGGCAGCCGTGGCGTAGGCCTGTTTGAGGCTGTTTCCGCTCACCTGGATGTCAATGGGAGCGGGCATGCCCAGGTTGAGCACCGCCTCCACCAACCCGCCCGATTGGAAATAGGTGCTCAGTTGAGGCAGGTCGCGGCTCAGACGGTTGCGGACCTGGCTCATGTATTGATCACTGCCCACCCTATGTCCTTGTTTCAGACTCACCTGGACAAAGGCCGTGTGGGGAGCCGAATTGGGCGTGTAGATCGCGGAAAAATCGGTGGTGATCCCGATGTTGGAAACGATCATCCCGAGTTCGTTCGGAGGAATGATCTGGCGGACAGCTTCCTCCACTTCCTTGATGTACTGCTCACTCAATTCCACCCGCGTTCCGGAAGGTGCCTTCACGTTGATGACGAACTGTCCGGGATCAGTCCGTGGGAAGAACGCCACCCCCAGGAGCGGATACAGCGTGAGGCAAAAAATGGAAATCCCCGCCAGACCCAGAGTGGTAGCCGCCGGCCGCAGCAATGACCGGCTCAACGTGCGATCGTAGGAAACAAGCATGTTCTCGAAGTGGTGGTTGAATCTCCGCGCAATCGAGCCCAACCGCGCACCCGGAGACCCTTCGCCAACCTCTTCATCAACCTGATGCTTCCGAATGAGCTTGGCGCAGAACAGGGGCACGACCGTCATGGCAACGACATAAGAAGCCCCCAGCGACAAGACGACCGCCATGGCCAACGCGACAAATAGAAAGCGGCTGACGCCATACAGGAAGACGACCGGAAAGAACACCATGGCAGTGGTGATGGTGGCGGCCAGGACCGCCAGAGACACTTCCTGCCCGCCCTTCTCCGCAGCCACCTCCGGCGCTTCCCCCATCTCGAGGTGGCGAAAGATGTTCTCCAGCACAACCACGGAGTTATCGATCAGGCGAGAGAACGCCAGCGCGAGACCCCCTAACACCATGGTGTTCACCGTACCTCGTCCCGCGCTGATTGCGAGCAGTGCGGCCAATGCGGAGAGGGGGATCGACAGAAAGACCGCTGCCGTGGCTCGCATGCTGCCCAGGAAGAGCAGGATCATCAGCCCGGTGAGCACCAGCCCAATGGCGCCTTCATGAAGCAGGTTCTCGATCGCACGCTTCACAAAAATCGACTGATCAAACACCACCCGGGCGACGAGCTGGCGGGGAAGGTCGACCAGCCGGGAGATCGCTTCCTTGATGCCATCCACCACCGCGATGGTGTTGGTGTCTCCACCTTGTTTGAGGATCGGCAGGTAAACGGAACGCTGGCCATCCACACGCACGATGTTGGTCTGGATCGCCTGCGCGTCCAGAGCCTTACCCACATCGCGCACGAGCACCGACGCCTGCCCCACGGTCTTCAGAGGCATGTCATTGATGGCTTGCGCAGTGGATGCCTGGCTGTTGGTGTAGAGGTTGTAGTCGTAGGGACCGATCTTTACGTCGCCTGCCGGAAGAATCAGGTTGCTCTGGTTGACCGTCCGAACCACATCCATCACCGATAGTCCGTACGCGTCCAGCTTGAGGGGATCGACGTACACCATGATCTGGCGGTAGCGTCCGCCGAACGGTTGGGGCACCGAGGCGCCGGGCACGCTGGCAATCTGGTTTCGTACCGTGTACTGGCCGAGGTCACGCAGTTGGGTCTCGTTCAACCCTTGTCCCTTCAGGGTGATCAGGCATACCGGAAGGCTCGAAGCGTCGAACTTGAGAACCACCGGTGGAAGCGTTCCCGCCGGAAGACGCCGCAGGTCAGCCATGGCGAGGTTGGAAATCGTGCTCAGATCGGCGTCCGCGTTCGTCCCTGGCTGAAAGTAGATCTTGATCAGGCTTACTCCCGGCAACGATCGTGACTCGATGTGATCAATGCCGCTGCCCAGCGTAAAAAATCGCTCGAAAGGATTGGTAATGTCGGTTTCGATCTGCTGGGGAGGCATTCCGGAATAGAAGGTCGCCACCACCACCACCGGGATGTTGATCGGAGGAAAAAGATCAACCGGCATTCGCACCAGGGTGACCGTGCCTACGATGGCCACCATGAGGCAGGCGACCATGATGAAAAAGGGATATTTGATCGCGAAACTGCACATTAGTAGTCGGCCCCTTTGTTGTCCGGAATGATTTTGGGTTCGACCTTGTCTCCCGCACGGAACTGGCCCCATGATCCGATCAGGACGCGATCGCCTGCCCGCAAGCCCGACCGGATCTCGACGCTGCCGGAACCCTCCAGGCCCAGTTGCACCGGTCTTTCTGCGAGGCGGTTCTGCGCGTCCACCAGCAGCACGCTGGCCTCTGCGCCAGTACGAGAAACCGCCTGAACAGGAACCACGAGCGCCCCGTCTTTGTGCGCCAGCACCAGAGACACCTCTGCGTACATCCCCTGTACCAAGCCACCGCCGGGATTGCCAACATCGACTTCGGTGTGCATGGTGCGAGTATCTTCGTCCACCGAATCTGCCAACCGTGCCACCTTGCCCTCAAACGTCCGGCCCAGGGCCTGGACACGCACCTGCACCACGCTGCTCAGATGAACCTGCGGGACTGCGGATTCAGGCACCGGCAGCGTCAGGCGAAACACGTCGGTTTCGGCGACTCGCACCACCGGCAGCGCCTGGGTGCTGGAGGAGGTACCCGCCTGCACCAGGGCACCCGTGTCGGCATAACGCCTGGTCACTACTCCGTCGAACGGGGCAACGATGTTGGTATAGTCAGAAAGCGCTGTGTACTGCTTCTGACTGGCCAGAGACACATCCAGTTGGTTCTCCGCCTCGGAGAGCGCAGCCTGGTCTGCCGAGATTTGCGCTTCGGCTTCTTTGTCCCGGGCCTCGGAGTCGTCCAGTTCCTGTTGCGCGATGATTCCGGGACGTGTGGCTGACGCTTCCTTCAGTCGCGAGAAATTCAGGTGAGCTGCATCATGGACAGACTCGGCGCGCTGCAAGTCGCTCTGGGCGCGGCGAACGGAGTCCTGGCTGCGCCGGACCAAGGCATCGCTACCCTGCAACTCGGCCCGAAGTTCCGCGACCTCAAGAACGGCCAGCACTTGGCCCTGCTTGACGCGGTCGCCGACCTCCACGCGAATGACGCGAATGTAGCCCGCCACCTTGGCGTGGACGTCCACCTCCTGAAAGGGGCGGAACTCCCCCGACAGCTTGACCGTGTCAGACAGGGGCTTTCTGAATACCAAGGCCACCGCCGCCGGGCGGGCTTCTGAATCACCCTGATTGGCTTTCGCGCCCCGCCCGATGATGGAAGTGAACGTCCCGGCTACGGCAGCCAGAACGCACCCCGAGACAATTGCGTGTTTACGATTGATTGGCATTCCGTGCACCGGTCCTTGAATCGGGTTCCACCCACCTGAGTCCCGCACCTGCCGGGAGATGCGTCCTCGACCCGACTCCAAGAAACGATAAGACGGGGTCGGGGCGAGGGTTTCGCTCGCTCAAGCGCTCAGCGGACGAACCTGGCCTGCACGCTCGGTTGACTGCGCGCCGATCGCCCACCACATTGCACCCCTGAGTCGGTGCCACGCTTGAGAATGGCCATTTTCGCGTCCTCGCCTCCCGGCATGGTCGCGTAAAGAACATGTTTCTCGACGCGCACATCCACCCGACGATCGGGAGCAAAGATCGGAGGCGGCTGGTCAAACGAAGACTGGTAGCGAACGACGTAGATCGCGCAGTCGACCTTCAGCGCGACGTCATAGAGATACCCATCCGCGCGCACAGGCGCATCGGACCCGTTGCTTCCCACCCAGGATGATTCCACCTCGTGTTTCTGGACGCCGATCACGGTTGCGGACTGGTGCGAGGCACCCGTTTTCGCCTGGGCCGCACATGAAAGCAGAAGAACAGCCAGACAAAACGACAACCCATTTCTCATGTCCATAACCTCGCGTTGGAAGGGCTGCGAGATCAGTGGATCGGCGTCTTTCGCCCGAAACGTCGGCGCGTTGACAGCCAGGGCGGTTCGCCTGTGGCGAACGGCGCTTCCGGCCCAGAGCCGGCCTAAATCGCAGCTGTTATTCCTTTGGGAAACGCGAACGAGGACTCAGGAAAGCGGTGGAGGACGGTTGTAAAGACAGTCGTCAACTTCTTCGGAGAGGATGGGCGTCGTCTCCGGGGCAACGGGTTGCGGGGAAACTGAAAGGTAGAAAGGCTCCGAGTTCGCAAGGGCCGGTGCCCAGCCAAAGGCATCGCGGTCGCGATGCTGAATGGTCGCCTGTTGGGTTTGCGACGCTACCGACGTTTGAGTGGAAAGCCTGAGATCAAAAGTACGGCTGGCAAGACTGATCGTGAGGGCAACAATGCCCAGGGTAACGACCACCCAGCGCCCCCACTGCTCGGGGCGCTCCCATGCTCGTTCATGAGATCGGAGCGGCATCGTCAAGGCATCTGCCATAGCCAGACTTTCATTATACGGCAGTGCCGGTTCTCATCGGAAGACGCTAGGCCTGCAGCGCAACCAGACGCTCGCAGACGCTCGCCTCCTTTTTCAACTCCAGTGTTGAACATGGTTGAGGACGTGAGCCGCGGCGCACAACAGCGGCAATTTACTGGATATTAACCGCAAATTCACATGTTTGTAACAAAGCGCGGCTAGCATCCACCTTCCGAGTTCTAACTCAGGGTGTAGTGTGAGTCCCTTCGGATTTTTTTTGCGCGTCGAACTACTGGTTTGAGGAGAATTGATAATGAAACGAGTATTAGCCCAGGTGTTTTTGCTTGCGCTGGCGGGAAGCATGATTGCAGTTTCTGCCCAGACCGCAGCCAGTGGCACTCACAAGGCTCGCAAAGCCCCCAAGACACCCCCCGCACCAAGCGTCGCGAGCCAGCTGAAAACGATGTCGGAAGCGCTCGAGGCTCAGCAGAAGCAGATTGAACAACTGCGCCAGGACTTGCAGAACCGGGACCAGGCAGTGGGGCAATTGCAGCAGCGGCTGGACCAGAGCCAGACAGTGGCCACCCAGGCTCAAGCCAAGGCAGACTCGGCCAGCGCCGAGGCCAGCAAGCAGGAACAATCGGTCACGGCGCTGCGCAGCGACGTCGATGACCTGAAGCAAAATGCGAGCACGACCGCTCTGACGCTGCAAGAGACGCAGAAGAACGTCAAGGATGCGATCGAGAGCCCGGTGGCCATCCATTACAAAGGGATCACGATTACCCCGGGCGGGTTCGTGGCAGCGGAAACCATATCGCGACAACGGGCGACCAGCGCCGACATCAACACTCCTTTTAACAGCGTTCCTTATACGGGGAACGCGTTGGCCCATATTAGCGAGAACAACTTCGCGGCTCGCCAGAGCCGAGTCAGCCTGCTCGCAGAAGGCAAAGTCGGCAGTGTCAAAATGAGCGGTTACTATGAGGCTGACTGGCTGGGCACGGGCGTCACTTCCAATAACCGGCAGAGCAATAGCTATGTGCTTCGCCAGCGGCAACTCTTCGCGCAAGCCGCATTTGACAATGGATGGATCTTCACCGGCGGTCAGATGTGGACCCTGGCGACGGAGGACAGAAAAGGAATCCTGAACCGGCAAGAAGCTCTCCCGCTGACGATCGACCCGCAATATAACGTCGGCTTTACCTGGGCCCGGCAGTACGGCTTCCGGGTGGTCAAAGACTTTGGCGGGAAGTTCGCGGTTGGTATTTCCGTAGAAGGACCCCAGTCCACCATCGGTGGACGAGGCTTTTCGCTGGCTACCACCACCACGGTTGGCTCGGCTACCGTCGCCACCAGCGGGAATAATTTCGTCGATGCGCCGGGCTCGGGCGGCGGCCTCTATAACTTCGTCGACACCTCCGGATACTCGCTCAACAAAGCCCCTGACGTCATCGTCAAGGCGGCCGTGGACCCGGGCTGGGGCCATTACGAGGTGTTCGGCATCCTCAGCACGTTCCGCAATCGCGTCTATCCCTGCGGTGTGGTGGGCACGAACGCAAAAGATACCGCCCCTCCGGCTACTCCCACAACCATTGCTTGCCCGCTGGACGGATCTTTGTCGCCCAGCGCAATGGGCGCGTTCAACGACACACGAACGGGCGGTGGCGGGGGAGCCAGCTTCCGCGTCCCGTTGTTTGCGAAGAAGCTGGACGTGTTCGCCAAGGGAGTCTACGGAGATGGCATCGGTCGTTACGGCTCGGCCCAGCTCGGTGACTTGACGTTCCGTCCCGACGGCACTCAAGCCTTGATCCGTACGGGCCATGGACTTGGCGGTCTGGAACTCCATGCAACCAAGAAACTGGACATTTTCGCCTACTTCGGGGCAGAGTACGCAGCGCGTACCGCGTATCAAGGTTACAACAGCATTTCAATCACCAAGACGCCCCTAATTCCGCAAACCGCTACGACGCCGCAGATTCCCGCCACCACTACGACCACGTTCAAGCTGAACCAGATCGGTGGGTACGGCTCGCGACTGGCGAACAACTCGGGTTGCAGCACGGAACTTCCACCGTCCAATCAGCTCACCCCATCGGGCGGCGGTACCTGTGCCGGGGATACTCGCATCATTACGGAGGGAACGGTTGGCTTCTGGCACAGGTTCTACCAGGGTCCCAAAGGCGGCCTTCGCTGGGGTCTGCAGTACTCCTACTTCACCAGGAACGGCTGGTCCGGCACCAATAACACGGCCGTCTCCATCTCCCCGAAAGCGATTGACAACATGGTTTGGACCTCGTTCCGCTACTATCTTCCGTAGCGTGTGAAACCTCCCCCCCGCGGGCGCGGTATCGCCGGCGGGGGGGTAGCTCATCCCTGAAAAACCCATCAACGCCAACGGTTGGGACAGGCAGTGGCACGCCCCGGGCTGCGCTAGGCCACCGCGAGTCGCCGGGGTAGATCTCGACGCCGCAGGTGGGCGACCGGTTTTTCGTGCAGCAGCAGTTCTGTCGCCTGCACGCGACGCTCGGCGTGAAACCACTCCTGCACGACGTTATCATGCAGAAAATTAGCCAGCGCCAGCAGACTCATGCCCTGGTGATGCACCATCCAGCAGCGAACCAGCTGATAGCGATCCTGCCAGAACCTGCGCCGCACAGAAGTGAAATCAGCCGCCTCGTAGAAACCGTAGCTTCCGACCCATCCCATGTCCGCCATTCTTCGCAGATTTTCAACCGCTTCCACGGGATCGGTACCCAGCGCAAGAAATGTCGAATAGGGCGAGATCACCAGGGCGTCGATTTGCGGCTTGCGTAAGGCAAGATGCGGAAGTCCAAATGCGCAGTACTGGTAGTTTCCTCCGTCGTCCAGCTGGAAATAGGCCGACTCGGAAATGCCCCAGGGGACACCTTTTCGCTCGGCGTAGACCTGTTGCGAGTGGACAGCGGCGAGCCGGGAGCGTTCCAGCAGCGTGTTCGGATAGGAACGCATCCAGAGCGACGGCATGAGGTACTCGAACAGAGTTCCTGTCCAGGACAGCAGCACTGGACGTCCCGAATCCAGTGTGTGTGCGCGGCCGAGCAGGAACCAACTCTCTTGCGGAACGTCTTCCTTTGCAATGGCGACAAATACAGCGCTGCGAGATTCGGTCGCGAGCAGATCATAGCAAGCATCATGAAGAAGCTGGGTCTCCACATCGAAGCCCACGGACACAAGTTTGCGATGGTCATTGAGCAAGAACTTGAAGTCCATCTCGTCGGCGAGCCGTCCCGCTTGGGCTGCAATGCGTCGCAGATCAGCCAGGAGGCGCACGGCGTTGGCGCGCGCGTGCTGAAGCTGATCGCGAAAACGTTCGTACCAGGGTCGTTGCTCCTGGGCAACCGACGGAAGTGACCAATCAAGCTGGCTGACAAGCTTGTCGATGAACTGCGGGAGTTGTTCGAGAGCGATGCTGTCCAGCAACTTAAGGTTGAGGCTGGGGTTGTCGCGCAGAGCCGCGAATTCTTGCAAACACCAGGGAGCATACTCGCTCGCGGTTTGTTGCATCATGCGGAGTCGAAGCCTGGCTTCATCCGCAAACGAAGTCGCCTCGCCGGAGAGTTTGGAGCGCGCACCGGCCCGCTGAGCTTGCCCGAGGATGGTTTCCGACAGGCCGAGCATGGATTCGAGCCAATGGTCGGTCTTGCGATGCTTTTCGCAGGTGGAGAGCAATTTGCGGGGGAAAGCACGCGCCTCGGTCAACACCCGCAGATAGTCCAGCAAGCCCTCCGACAGGCACGGCTGCAGAACCGGCTGACGCAACCGCGCCAGAGAGCCTTGTTGCAAAGTCCAGAGCGAGGCCAGCAAGTTCCCGCTATCCACCGAAGAAACAAAAAGCGGGGTCATTGGCTCCAGCGTGCGGGTGTCGTACCAGTTCAGCACGTGCCCGCCATGCTTCTTCAGACCGGCTACGGTGGCCAGGGTTCGGAGAGTCTGTTCGGCGAACTCGGGCACCGTAATGTATCCAAACTCACACGCCACCTGGCGGGCATTGAGCAGCAACCCGATGTTGGTTGGCGATACCCGTGCCGCGATCGCAGCGGGCTGTTCCTGAACATTGTCGGGTATCAGCCAGTTATGCTCGGCCGTGCTGAACTCGGCGAAGTATCGCCAGGTTTTCAGAGCTGCGCGCCGAAGGAAGATCACGTCTTTGGCAGACGCCTGATTTCGGGGCGCCGCCGGAGGACGATTCAACCACATTGAAACCGGCTTGCTGCAGGCCCAAAGGAACAGGATGACCGCGGCCGCCGGCATCGCCTGCGGCCGCACACTCCAGACGAGCATGGCCAGCCCGATCGAGAGCACCGGTACCCAGTTGAGATATACGTCCACCGGTGCGCGCCCGCGCGTGTTTAGATCCGCTTCGGCCGCAGTTTCCCATTCCAACAAGCCCCGGTGCGTGACCAAACGCCTGAGCAGCGCGCGGAGGACCGCGTCCAGGGACAGCATGGTCTGATGGGCCAGAAAGATCAACGTGAAGAAAAGACTTACGTTCGCTGTGTAGAGCTCGCTCAGCGCGTCCCGAGCGATGGTTGAATCAACCCGGATGGCGGCGCGCAGCAGACTGAAGGCCAGTCGAAACCACGCGGGTATGAAGAGAATGCAAAGGGTGGCCAGAGTCCATTGCCAAGGCCGTCGGCCGGGCATGAACCAGCCTGCCGCCAGCAGCAGAAAGGTGGAAGGTTCCACCAGACTGCGCCGCAAATTGTCGAAAATCTTCCATCGTGAAATCAGCGAGATGGGATTGGGGAGGCGGTCCCCCGACTCCTCCGGCACGCGCGGGAGCAGCCACCCGGCAATCTGCCAGTCCCCTCGTAGCCAGCGATGTTTGCGGCGATTGTAGGCGTTGTAGCGGGAGGGGTAGTCCTCAATCACCTCGATATCGCTCACCAGACCGGCCCGGGCATAAGCTCCTTCAATCAAGTCATGACTCAAAAGCGCATTCCTGGGGAACCTGCGATCAAGAACGCGATGGACAGTGTCGACTTCATAGATGCCTTTTCCCGTGAAGCTGCCCTCTCCGTATAAATCCTGATAAGCATCCGAGACCGCCCGGGTGTAGATGTCAAACCCGGTCTCACCGGCATAGATCGCGGCGAGTCTTGAACGCGCGGTACTCTGCACGCTGATTCCGACTCGCGGCTGCAAGATGCCGTACCCGGCGACCACGATTCTCTTCTCCGGATCAATGACAGCCTGGTTCAGGGGATGCGCCAAGGCCCCTATCATGCGCTGGGCTGTGCCTCGGGGAAGCTCGGTGTCTGAATCGAGCGTAATCACGAAGCGGACGTCAGGCAGGATGGAAAGGTCGCCAACCTTGAGCGGAAAGCTGTCGTATTGCCCGCGGAGCAGCTTGTTCAGATCCAGCAATTTCCCCCGCTTCCGTTCCCATCCCATCCACGACCTCTCGCGCGGGTTGTAAACCCGATGCCGATGAAAGAGAAAGAAAGATCCCACGCCCTGGCTCGCATACTTTTCATTCAATTCACGGATCAGGTCAGCGCACAGGGTAATCAGAGGACTGTCTTCTCGAGCCGGTTCACGCGTGTCAGGAAGATCGGTGAGCAGCGCAAAATAGACGTTCGGATCATGGTTGCCGAGAAAACGCACCTCCAGGCTCTCCACCAGCCCCCGCACCTGATCTTCACTCAGGAGCAGGCTGGGAACGGCGACCAGCGTGACGCACTCGTCCGGAACGCCTTGCGAGAAATCGAGCTTGGGCAGGATTTCCGACGGTAACAGGGCCGTGACCAGATGATTCATCAACTGGACCGCGCTCTCAGAACTGGTCAACAGCAATAGCAGCATCGAAAACAGGATGAGGGTGAGCGAGGTGGAAGAATCCGTGAGGAATAGTACTGCGATCGCCATGATGGCAAGCGTCAGTATCTCGATGCCGACCAGGTAGACTTCATTGGGATAGGTGCGCAACAGGCCCTGGATTTTCTGGTCCAGGGGCGGTCTGAAGCCGACCCTGGGACGAAGAAACGAGACCCCCTTGTCGACCAGGTAATAGCCGACCTGAGACTCGCGCAGGGCAGTGCGCGGATCCAGGTACTGCCGCTGACGGGCTTGCTCGGCAAGAGCGAGCGCATCTCGGGCGACCTCCACCTCGGTGGCGTCCGCGTGATCCGCAATTTTTGAGAGCTTGGTCCGGTAGAGTTCGCGGCTTTCACGATCCATAGCGGAGTAGCAGTCCCCGGGGGCCTGCCGCAAGATCTGGTCTACCACCAGGAGCGGCTCAAGGACATATTTCCAAGGTGTTTCTCCTATCTTGCGCATGCTGCGTACGCAGACCGCAATCCCCTGCGATTCATCGGCCGGGTTGCGGAGCACTGCCTTGGCCCGTGAAGCGATTCGTTCCAGAAGGACCAGCTTCAAGGCCGAGACCAGCGTCCACAGCTCTTGTATCTTGAGAACCGTGGTTTGTTGAAAAGCCCCGACAAATTCGGCAAAGGCTGGCTCGCTGAACTCGTAGGCGGCGGCTTCAAGAAACGCGTCCGCCATGGCCAGCACCCGCGGCACGACCTCATCCGTCGGAGTGCGGACGTGGGGTGTTTTCCGGAGCGCGGTCAGCTCCTTCGCCGCATTGTGAAGATCGGTCTCCAAAAATCGCCCATTGTCATAGAGCCAACGGAAATCATCGGAGAACGGCAATTTCGGCGGCGGCGCTTCCAGATCCCTGAAAATCGGCCGGAAGACATGTCGAAGCGCCGAGGTGCGTTTCACAAAGGTGCGCGAGGAAGGGGTGTTTGGCAGCCACCTCAAGGTGCGCGCCAGTTCCTCTGCTTTGTCCTGCAACATCCGGGGATTGGACGGGTGACCCTGCTCGGCAAGCCCTTCAGTTTCCATACTGCTGATTTCTAGATGTCGATTTTGCGGCATGTGAGTGATTGATCTCTGTCAAGCTTCTTAACGATAACTGGCAGCTTGCAATTCAAACATCGCGGCATAACGTCGGCCGAGATTGAGCAATTCTTCATGACTGCCGTCTTCGGCAATCCGGCCGTTCTCCAGAACCAAAATGCGCTGTGCCATTCGCACCGTGGAGAATCGATGAGAAATGAACAGGGCCGTCTTCCCGGCGGTGAGCTCGGCAAACCGCTGAAAGACCTCGAACTCACTGCGAGCATCGAGGGCAGCCGTGGGCTCATCGAGAATCAGCACCTGTGCGTCGCGCAGATAGGCTCGTGCCAATGCGACCTTCTGCCACTCGCCCCCGGATAGATCCACCCCGCCTCCAAAGCGACGGCCCAGCATCTGGTCATATTCGCGAGGAAGCCTTCCAATGACCTCGTCTGCCATGCTTTTGTCGGCCGCCCTCTGTAGCAGCGGCAGGTTGTTGATCTCCTCAATCTGACCGACCGCGATGTTTTCGCGCGCTGTCATCTCATAGCGCATGAAATCCTGGAAGATGACCCCGATTTCACGATAGAGGCTCTCCAGATCGTATTCGCGAAGATCGATTCCATCGAGCAGCACCTGCCCTTCGACCGGATCGTACAGTCGGGTCATGAGCTTGACCAGCGTCGTCTTGCCCTCGCCATTCTCACCCACCAGGGCGACCCGCTCGCCAGCGCACAGACTGACATTCAGACCGCTTAACACCATTCGCGATGTTCCGGGATATCGAAAGGACACATTGCGAAACTCGAATCCGCGCGTGATGGGTCTGGGAGCCGGTCGAGCATTTGGCTTGGACCGAATGGTCGGCTGCATCCCGAAGAAGGCCAGCAGATCGGTGAGAAACAAAGCTTGGTCGGCGATGCTGGATAGCGTGGAAAAAATTTGTTGAATGTTGCTGCTCGCCTGCACGATGGCACCCGTCAGAAAAGTCAGCGTGCCGATGCTGAGCGAACCCGTTACCGTGCGCCAGATCACGTACACGTAGGCCGAGTAGTAGCCGGCCGTACCGATCATGGACAGGAACGATCCTCCGACCAGCCGGCGGCGCGCCAGATCGACGTTCTCGACATAGATCTGATCGGAAAGACGGGTGAAGCGCTGGAGGAGGAAGTCCTTCAGCCCAAAGAGTTTAAGCTCTTTGGCTGCTTCGCGGCTTCCGCCCAGTGTGCGCAGGTAGTCGAGTTCCCTGCGGATGGGAGTTTGGCGAAAATTGCGGGCATATCCCAGAAAAGCGAAGTGGCTTTCCCCAAGAAACGCCGGGATGATGCCAGCCACCAGCAACAGCAAGAGCCAGGGCGAGAACAGCAGAATCGAAACCGACAAGGAGCCAGCCGTAATCACCTGCTGCACCAGCCGGCCGATGGACTGAATCATGCCCAGCCGGTCGGTGGCTTGGACCCGGGCCCGCTCCAGACGGTCATAAAACACCGGATCTTCATAAGCAATGAGATCGAGCTCGGCGGCATGTTTCAGGACCTGAATGCTGACGTGGCGGGTGTATTTGTCAGCCAGCAAAGCGTCATCGAAATCGATGGCGCGGCTGATCACACTGCCGAACAGGGCGATACCGAATTCCGCCGCGACCAGCCACCACAGCGATGTGGGCACGGACCGATGGCTGGACACAACCACCACGATGCCGTCGATGATGAGCTTGGTAATCCAGAGTGCCGCGATCGGCAACAGGGAAGCAACCAGCCGAAAGACCAGCCCCAGCGAGACCACCACCGGACCGGATTCCCAGACAATCCGTAGGACTGGAGGAACATTGCGAAGCGCCGAGAGACGCTCCACCCAGCCGCTGCGGAAGTTTTCCAGTTCTGCCATTTTCGCAATTTTCCCAAGCATCAAGCGCGGTGATGCAGAGATGCCAAAAGGGCTCCCAGGGTTTCAAACCACCGAATGCATGGGGCTTGAGGATATTATTCTCCTCGCCCGCAAACCCGATCCCCCGTTCTGCTACTTCACGTTGAAGTCCGATTCGCGGGGGACCTCATTCCGCCCTCATCGCGACCCTGCCGAGCCCGGCACCAGGACATCTGAAAACAGTTATTTTGTTTAAAATGTGCGGGTTAGCCGCATAGCGATCGCCGACCCAAGCTCTGCATTCCATCCACTAGGACAGGACCGCTGGCAAGCCTCGGGCAAAGCTTCTGGAAATTAATGCACATTCTGATGAAAGAAATTTATGGACGGCTCCCCACGGGGGATGTCTGGCTCGGGCGAGGCATCCGGCGAAAACGTTAGTATTTCTTGAACCCGGCGCGGGCCATGCCACGCCGGGCCTCCACGGCCCTCATAAAGGTATTCCAGACAAATCCGGTTCGCACATTTTCTGCCATCAGCATGGTGATTCCCGTATCGATGCCGATCACGTCGCCGTCGTACCAATTCTTGAGTGGGTTAAAGGCATTCACAAAGCCGTATTTGCTCCAGGCGGAAGGATAGCGATCCTTCATCGTCCTAAGCACGCGCATCACCGGCTGCGGCAAGAAGGGCAACGATCCGCCGGTCGCGCTGGGTACCACCGTTCCATCAATCGGTCCCATGGCAGGCGGTCCGCCCCAAATCACGTAACCGTTCTGGGAATCGGAAGCGGTGATGCCCCACAGGTCATCGCTGTAGATTGGAAATTGCCTGGCCAGTTCAAGACAGAAGCGGCGATGGACATCGGTGGCAGTGATCGAGTTCTGAAAGTAATCCGCGTACTTGTCTCGCTTGTGCCGGAAATCAAACCAGGCTTGTGAATATTGATGCACAAACAGCGGCGCGAATGAGCCAATGTAGCGCAGGCCGTCGTACTCGAAATTCAAGCGTTTCCAGGCGGTCCAGGTTTCATCGCGAAGGGGATAGGAAATAGACCCTAGACCGAGGAGGTACATCATCATCAATTCGCTGTAGTAATCCCACCGGTAGGGCAGGAAGCCGATCTCCGGGGTCCAGCCGTGAGGCAGCAAGGCCGTGTCTTCCGACAACCAGGTCCACTCCACCCGGTCGAAGATGTCACCGGCGAGTTCACGGACCTCATCCCAGTCAAAGTATTCGCGGCAAGTCAGAATTCCGCAAAGCAAGATGGTGGTGTCAACCGAAGAGACCTCGGCGTCCCAGACTCGCTCGCCGGTATTGACGTTGGCCCAGTGGTAGAAGAAGCCACGATGGTTCGGAAGCTTCCCCCACAGGGATCGCAAGGTGGCCAGGACACGCTCCTGAGCGACGGCACGGGAAATGAAGCCGCGCTGCACCCCGATGCAGAGCGCCGTCAGCCCGAAACCGGTGGCGGCGATACTGCCGACCGTTCCGCCCTCATTGCCATGAACGTTTGAGCGATCCCGGACCAGACCTGTCTTGGGATTCGCCTGCTCCCAAAAATACTGGAAGTTGGCCTTCTCCATCTCGTTCAGAAACTGGTGGTCCTCGGGCGAAAGGGTCTCCGGGGTCGCGGCCCTTGCCGAAACCCCGGCTCGTCGCTCGGGATGGGGGAGTGAAAACGCGACCTGGGCAAGCGGCAGGCAGCCGGCGGCACCGAGCATCTGTTTCACAAAACTACGGCGCGAGGTTTTTGGGGGGCGGGCGTTTCTCATTCTTTCTGTGGCAATTTTAAACGATCTGAATCGATCACAAAACGTCCAACTTTGATTTCCATCGCCGTGCGCACAGGGCGCACCTTTCAGGTAGCATCTCCCGTAAACTGTTAGAAATTGTCGTGCTGACCAAGGCGAAAAAACGAGCGCTGTGGATCGCGTTGGCCCTGGTGCTGGCCGGGGCGGCGGTAGCCGTATTCCTGCACCGCAACCCGGTGACGATTGCCGGGGCGGTCGTCGTACAAGATGCTGATTCCAGGAAGCAGCTGCCCATCGCAGGGGTCGAAATCACGGCCGCCAACACCTTGGGAGAAGCTCCCATGAAGTCCGACTCCGCGGGCTTTTTCAGACTCACGTTTCGAAAAAGGGTGCGCAAGGGGCAAAAGGTCGCCCTGAAATTCAGCCATCCGAAATATCAGCCGCTCGAGATCGAAGAGATCGCCGATGGCAGACTCTGCATCGCCCGGCTCGTGCCCCTGGCTCGCAATGTTGCGGTGGCCCCAAACCGGCCGGCGATTACCGTCAGTAATATCCGAGTTCGATATTCCATCAAGGCGCTGAGAACGATGGACGTCGGCAGCGCCGTGAAGACGTTTCAGGCGGAGAATGTCGGCAACGTTCCCTGCCAGGGAAGAACTCCCTGCTCGCCGGACGGCAAGTGGAGGGCGGCGGTCGGAGTGGTGTCGCTCGACGCAGGCATGGGAAACGAATTTCGAAATGCACGGGTCTCCTGCATCGCCGGTCCCTGCCCGTTTACAAGAATGGAGGCCGAACAGTTTCCTGCCGCCAGTCAGAGGATCACCGCCTCTGCTCTCAACTGGTCGGATACGGCAACTTTTTTGGTGGAAGCGGAAGTGATCCACGTGATGCAGAGCCAGATTGACCACCAGTCTTATCCGGTGATTTTTGGCCCGGCGCTCAATTTCACCTTGCCCGCCGACGCCGAGGGCGTGAGCCTCGAGGCGGACGTAGCCGGGGAAACCATTATCTTCCCACTCGGCCCCGATCTATTCTTGAGTTGGGCGAATTGCAACGCCAGAGTCAATCCGGACCGCACCAACGTGTACCGTTGCGAACTGAAGCCGGGATACCGGTTTCCATCGTGAAATTTCAACCTCAGGGCTCGCGATCGCCTCTTCCGACGAAAACGTAGAAATTGAAAACCAGGCCATCGAATACCTCCTGGCCAGGAGTGTCGATGCCCTGCTGTTGGCTTCGGCACAAACCTCGCCGGAAGTCTTTCGGCTCCTGGACGGGCAGGCGAGGCCCTACGTCCTGATTGACCGGGCGTTGCCCGGAGTGGCGGCGAACTTTGTGGGTGTCGATGACGTGAAAGTGGGCTGGATCGCGACCGAGCACCTCATCGATGTGGGATGCCGGACGGTGGCCTACTTGGGCGGCGTCCGGCTCAGTTCGAGTCTGGGACGGCTGGAGGGCTACCGGCAGACGCTGGAGCAGCATGGCATGTCGCCCGGTGAGGACTACGTCGTCGGGACCGAAGACTCAACCAGGCAAAAGAGCAGATCGGCTACGAAGCGACGAAGCAGTTGCTCTGCCTCCGCCCGCGACCCGACGGCATCTTCTGCTATGCCGACGGCCGCCATGGGAGCGATTCTGGCCATTGCCGAAGCCGGCTTCGAAATCCCGCAGGAGGTGGCGGTGGTGGGCTGCGGGAATTGCCACGACGACGAGTACCTGCGTGTTCCGCTGACCAGCGTCGATCAGCAGAGCGAAGCCATCGCCCGGCGTGCCTCCCAGGTGGTTGTGAATCTGCTAGCCAATCCAGCAACCAGTACTCCCCAGACGATTCGCCTGACTCCAAAGCTCGTCGTCCGGGCCTCCGCAACCGGGTTGGGCGGAGCGCGTAAACGTTTACTCAGGGGAGCGCGCGACGGGCCCTCGGCCCATCCCACAAATCCCCTGCAACCTATTGATTTGAAGATGTATAATCCGAGGGTGCCAGGTCCGGAAAGCCCAGTAACAAGCCCGCAGTTCCGTGAGCGCTTACGGTCTGCTGACCTGCGGGAAGCGCTCCGAATTGTCGCCCTTTATGAAGAGCAATAAAACCACGCTCGTCGACATCGCGAATTCTCTCGGAGTCTCCACCGGAACCGTTCACCGTGCCTTGCACAACCACGAAGGCATCAATGCCATCACGAAAACTCGCGTGCTGCAGATGGCCAAGACTCTCGGTTATCGGCCCAACCGAGCGGCTCGCTACCTGTCCCAGAAGAGAAAACTGCGCATCTCGGTAAACACGTTGCGGGGCACGACATCGTTCTGGGACGAAGTGCGTGCCGGTATCGAGCAGGAAGCGCGCGCCCTTGGCATGGAGAATGTCGAGCTCGAATACCGCACCTACCCGCAACTGGGCGATGGTGACGAGGAGGTCTTCGAGGCCGCGTTGCAGGCACAGGTCAATGGCATCATCATGTTTCCCAGCCGGCCTGGAAGTCTCAGGCGGTGGATTCGCCGGGCGTCGCGGGCGCAGATCCCGATCGTGTACGTGGCGACCGATGCTCCGGGAACCGGAAGACTCGCGGTGGTCTCGATCGACACCATGGTGAGCGGATCCCTGGCCGCCGACCTGCTGGGGAGGTTTTTGCAGGGCACCGGCAAGGTAGCGGTGACGCTCAGCGATCTCGCCATTCTCGAACACGCGGAAAAGGTCAACGCGTTTGAGAGTACGCTGCATTCGTTTTATCCCGGCATCCAGTTGGAGACACCCCTCGAGGACCATGATATCGAGTCCGAGGCTTACGAGAAGTGTCGCTGGTTGTTTCGGGAGCGGCCGGACCTGAGGGGAATCTATGTGACCACCGAGGCTTCGATCCCGGTCCTCAATGCCGCGCGGGACGCGAGCATGCTCGACCAGCTCACCGTCATCACGACCGATCTGTTCCCTGCCCTGGCGGAGCAGATTCGCTCAGGCTCTGTGGCCGCCACCATCTACCAGCGCCCGCGCACCCAAGGCGTGATGGCCTTCCGCGTCCTGCACGAGTTTCTGGTGGACGGCGAATGCCCATCGTCGCAGGTGACCCTGGCTCCCCACCTGGTCATGCGCGGCAATCTGGATTTCTTTCTGCAACGACAATCGTTCGAGAATACGCAGACCAAAGATGTGGGCATTGAGCATAGCTCAGCCGAAGTGGGCGGGTACTCGGTGCGCTAGCCTGCCGTCTTGCCCGGACCGACTTCCTCCCGTTGACCGGAAAAAAGGGTGGCTGGACGGCCACCCCCTTTGGTTCTGGCAGATGGTTTCCCGTCTCGACAGCGGGCGTGTAGGGGACTCGGCGGAGGCTGTCCAAAGAGGCCCCGGCCGTCCGAGCGAGCTACCCGCAGCCAGTCCCAACTCGATCGAGAGGCCGGTTGAGTTCGCCCAACCCCCGCGCCCCCCTAGAACGAATACTTGACCGACAGCTCGAAGATGCGCTGATTGGGCGCCCCGGCCTTCTGGTCGAGGTAGCCCCAGGTGGAAGGTCCCCATAGCCCTGGAGTAACTCCGCAAAGACCCGGTTCGCGTTCTCGGTGTCTTTCACCTTCAGGTACTGCACGGCGAGCGCATAGCCATTCGCAAGATCGGGCTCCAGTAGAACCGCCAGTTCGAATTGCCTTGCCGCCTCGCTGTCTTCAACGTTCGCGACCATGCATCTCCCAGGGTGTGGTGGGCCGGAGCGCTTTTGGGATTCACCGCAAGCGCAGCCCGGGCGGCGGCCTTCGCCCCGAACAGGTCTGCGGCGTCGAGACAAGCCCGCGCGTACTCGAGTTGCAAGTCAAGGTTGCGGGGCGCCAGCCTGGCCGCCTCTTCGAGCACCGGAACGGCCTTTGCCGATGAACCACTCGCGCGGGCACGACCCGCGGCGATTCGCCGGAGCGCGGCCGCCAGAAACTCCCGGTACTGCGCTCGGGCGTGCTCCAGATCCTCGGCAGCCTGATACTTCTGCACGCTGTCGTAGTCGCTCTGCAGCGAGCCCTCCGCACCTGTTCCTGACGTCTGTGCAGAAAGCGCCGCATGCAGAAAAAACACGAGCACCAGCGCCGAGAGCCTGGAGCAGCGCCGAAGGCTCGGATACGACCGAAGGCCTGGAAGCATTGCGGTGCGGCAAGGCAACATAGATCGCAGCAAGTCACCGTAGTGAAGTCTCGAGTCGTTTTGGCCTCCGGCGGCGCGTTTGTATCCCGGCACTCCCGGTACCAGGAGTGCCGAAAGCCAACCTCGTATGTTAGTGTAAGCCCGATTGGAAACGTTTACGGAACATTGCGGGCAGTTTCCTAAAGTTCGCTTCCGGGCCGGCTCTTGGTCCGAGCCGCGGATTCTGGCCCGCTCAATCTTCATCGATCACAGGACTTGTCCGATGAAAAACAGGCACTCCCAGGTGGCTCGCTTCCTTGCGCTGACGGCATTTCTCTGCGCGATTCCAGCAGCCAGCGCGCAGTGGGCGCCCATGAATCCGGTGGCGCGCGTACAGCAGGAAGCCGACGGCGCGCTGTTTGCCATGAAGACAGGGACGCTCAGGCTGCAGGTCTGTAGCGACACCATCATCCGTGTGCTGTACTCGGCAACCCCGGGCCTTCCGAAATTGCCGGACTACGTGGTGACCAAAACCAGCTGGCCCGCGACGCAATGGTCGATGCACGCCGACGACGACTTGGTGACGCTGACCACGGCGAAGTTGAAGGTTACCGTCGCCCGCCGGGATGGCGCGATCTCATACTTCGACGCCAGCGGGAAGGAACTGCTGAACGAGGCGTCCAGGAAACTGACGCCGGTCAAGGTCAACGGCGAGGATACCTATCGGGCGGAGTCCTTCCTGAGCATCTATGGCTCTCCCGAAGCGCTCTACGGGCTTGGCCAGCACCAGGCGGGCGTGTGGAACTATCGCGGCGAGTCGGTGGACATCTCCGAGGACAACAGCAACATTTCTGTTCCCCTGCTGGTTTCAAGCAAAGGCTACGGCCTGTTCTGGAACAACACATCTCGCAGTCGGTTCAACAACCGGTTCGCCAACTACCTCTACGTCAGTTCGGAAGTGGCCGACGTCATCGACTACTACTTCCTCTACGGGCCCGATCTGGATGCGGTCGTTGCCAGCTACCGCGAGTTGACCGGACAGGCACCGATGTTTGGCAAGTGGGCGTATGGCTTCTGGCAATGCAAGAACCGGTACAAGTCGCAAGCGGAGATTCTGGGCGTCGCGCGTGGCTATCGAGAACGGCATCTTCCCGTCGACAACATCGTGCAGGACTGGTTCTGGTGGAACCATAAGGGCGAGCATGTGTTCAACCAGAACTATCCCGATCCCAGGGGGATGGTGGACGAACTGCACAAAGAGCATTTCCACCTGATGATTTCCGTGTGGCCGTTCTTCGAGCCGGGCTCTGCCGTGTACGACGAAATGGACCGGCGCGGCTGGTTGGTCGACAAGTTCAAGTTCGCAAAGCCGCCGTACCACACCGCGGGGATGGGCGTGTACGACGCGACCAGCGCCGAAGCACGGACCTACTACTGGAAGCGGATGGAGAAGGGGCTCTTCAACATCGGGATCGACGCCTGGTGGCTCGATACCACCGAGCCCGAGACCGAGGGGCAGGAGGAAAATGTGCTGCTCCGTCACAAACTTGCCATCGGCAGCGGGGACCGCTATGTGAACCTGTATCCGTTGCTCACCACCAGCGCTGTCTACCAGGGCCAGCGAGGTGCTTCCGACAGCAAGCGGGTGTTCATCCTGTCCCGCTCGGCGTTCGCGGGCAGCCAGCGGAATGCGGTCACCGCATGGTCCGGGGACATCAACTCCGACTTCCTCAGTTTCCAGCGGCAGATCCCCGCGGGTCTGAACTTCGCTCTATCGGGTCTGCCCTATTGGACGACCGACATCGGCGGTTTCGTCTCGGGCGATCCAGACAATCCGGCGTACCGCGAACTGTTCGTGCGCTGGTTCGAGTACGGGACATTTTGTCCGGTGTTTCGTGTGCACGGAACCCGCAAGACCGATCAGAACGAGCTGTGGTCGTACGGACCGGATGCACAGAAGATACTGGTCAGTTTCGATCGCCTTCGGTATCGCTTGCTGCCTTACATCTACTCGCTCGCCTGGAAGACCACCAGAGCTTCGTACACGCCGATGCGGCCGCTGGTCATGGATTTTCGCGGAGACCTCCGCGCCGAGAACACCGGCGACCAGTTCATGTTCGGGCCAGCATTTCTCGTAAACCCGGTCACCGAGCCGGCAGCGAGCACCCGCCGGCTCTACCTTCCCCGGGCACGCTGGTACGACTTCTGGACCGGTTCCTCGATGGAAGGCGGTCACGCCGTCGACGCCGCGGCGCCGCTCGAAAGGATTCCGCTCTACCTTCGTGCCGGCTCGATCGTTCCGATGGGACCCGATGAGGAATGGTCCGATCAGAAGCCTGCCGACCCGATCGAGCTGCGCGTGTACCCCGGAGCCGATGGCGATTTCACACTCTATGAGGATGAAGGAGACACTTACAACTACGAGCAGGGCGTCTATGCGACGATTCCCCTCCACTGGGACGATGCCCAACGATCTCTGACCATCGGCGCGCGTCAAGGGAAGTTTCCGGGCATGCTGGAGCATCGTGTGTTCCGCGTCGTGTTCGTCAGTGAGCACCACGGCGCCGGCATCGACCCGACCGACGAAACAGACAAGACCGTGCCCTATTCCGGCGAAAAGATCGTGGTCGGACGGTAACGAAATCTCCGCCCCGGCTTCCGCCCTGAATCGCCGGGTTCCCCTTTCATTTCGTCACTCGGAGAGTTCGTCTCAGCCTGATGTCTTGGGACGAACTGCCCACCATCAGCTGGACTTCGCCGCTCTCGGTAACAAATTTGCGAGAGGCCTGAATTCCGGGGCTTGCGCCACTCGCTGGTCACGTTTGGTTACGGTTATGGAGTATTCGCCATCTCGAAGCCCATCAAAGCGGAATTCCCCCTCGAGACCGGACGTGTGAGAGGGCGCCGCACGGTTCCCGGAAGCCACCATTTCCAGTCCGGCCGATGAGATCGGATTGGCGGTCCCTTCTTCGCGCACGAATCCACTGATGGAGTGTCCGCGGTCCTGCGAAAACGTGACCGCACCCGCAAGCAGGCCGAGCAGCAGTACGGCAAGTGTGTTTCGCACGAAGCCTCCCGAGCGAGATTCTATCGCACTGTGGTCGCAACCGGCAGATGGCTTTCCTGCACACCGATCGGCGCCCGACTGAGAATCACAGGGCGGTCGTGGGCAACCAGCTTGCGATTCTGAAAGTCGTGCAGGCGTCCATGTTTTGGTCGAGCGCCCGGACAGATGGAGCGAGGCCCGATGGCAGATCGAAATCGTGTCGGACACCCGCGCAAGCAGCCCTGGAAGAAAAAAGTGGCAGCAAGCGGAAGAGTCACTTCCCCGGGTTGTCGCTCGGCCCGTTTCTCCGCTTCAAGTCCGGGACGCCCTCCTTTCCCGCAATCTCGGTTAGCAACTGGTCGAGCCGCGCGGCCGCAGCCCGAAGCGCGTCGGATTCTTCTTCCGTTGCCCGCTTCCGCGGGGACTGCTCGTCAGCCGTTACATCTGCGAGCCATTGATCGAGGCGCTCGGCTGCGAGTCGCAGCCTCTGAAGCTCTTCCTCGGTGGTCGGTTTGCCCTGAGTTTGCTTGTCGGCTTGTCCGAAGCTCTCGATTCGGTCTCGGATATTGCGCTCCAGATCTGGATTGTCGTCGTTGTTCATCGGACCCGGCTTTGATTGTAGCCGTCTGATCGCCCATCGCGGGTGCCCCCCCGACGTGACCATCCGCGCGAAGCAGAAGGCGACGCTCTCCCGGAGCCGCGAGGTGGGCACGTCCCCCCATCAACCCGCTGGAATGCGCGATTGCGCCAGCGCGGGTCGATTGGCCGCATGGATGAGGCAATCCATGGACTTGACCCGACCCCGCTGCCCTCGTTTCACATCGCTTTCAATTTCTCAAAAAATCAGCTTCAGTGCCAACTGCAGCTGGCGGGGATCACGAGCCGTGGTGATCTTGTTGTATACGCCGCTGGTGAGCGACGTCGAAGCCGGATTGTTCCAGTTGGTGTGGTTCAGCGCGTTGAAGGCCTCCGCGCGGAACTGCAGGCTGAAGCGCTCGCCGATCCGGGTGTTCTTGTAAAGCGAAGCATCCCAACGGAAATAGCCGGGGCCGACAACGGTACCGCGCGGCTCGTTACCAGGGCGGATTTCTCCGGCAGGGACCGCTGCGAAGGCGGACGGGTTGAACCACCGGGAGAGGGTGTGCGGGGCACCGACGTTGGGATCGCCGATGATGTCGGGACGCCCGCCTTCGAAAGTGTTGGGATCACGCACGCCCAAGCCAGCGGGATCGCGCGCGAGGGATGCGGTCAGGTGACTGCCGCTATTGGCGTAGAGGATTCCTGCCACCTCCCATCCGCCAAAGGCGTGTCCGACGAAGCGATGCTGATGTTTCAGAAAAGGCAGAGTGTAGACGTAGCTGGCAGAGAAGATGTGGCGGCGATCGTAGTCGAGACTGCCGTATTCGCCCGCGATGTGGTAGGTCGCTTGCGGAGCGCGGAAGTCGTTGGTCGCGGTACCCAGTGCGTGCGACCAGGTGTAGTTGACCGTCACGTTGGAATTCGACGAGAACTGCTTACGCACCTGACCTTGCAGTCCGTTGTAGTTCGAGGTGAACACCGGACTGAACAGATCGATGGACGCATAGCCAAGGTAGGGACGGACCTGATTCAGTTTCTGAGTGGGCAGACCCGAGCCGACCGGAGAGCTCAGACCGATTGACCGAAAGGCTCCCGGCGCAGGCTGGTTGACGTCCAGAACACCCACCAGGTGCCGACCGGCGCTGCCGAAATAGCCGATATCGAATGTCATGCTCGGCGTGAGCTGGTGCTGCAGGTCGAGACTCCACATCATCGTGTAGGGTTGCTTCCAGTTGGGAAGCACGCCCCCGATGTCGGGCGGGGTGAGGTTGAAGTTGGCGATGCCGGAAGCCGGATCGTTGACCGAAGTGTTGGTAATAAAGGTGGAGCTGACAAAGGGCGGGTTGCCGGGCTGGAATTGCTCCATGCTGTTGACAGCCGGCGAGTCGTAGAAGATTCCAAAGCCGCTGCGAATGGACGTCTTACCGTCGCCGCGCGGATTCCACGCGATCCCGATGCGCGGAGCGAACGCGGTCTTGGTGGTCTTCTGGACAGCGTCTCCGTAAGGCGAACCCCGTCCACCGATCAGAACTCCATTCACGTACGGGCTTGTGGGAGCCGTGACGTAGAGGCCATTGCCGTCGATGGCAGGCGTGGCCAGTGCATTGAAGCGCGCCGGATCGAAGGTGGTCAGCAGGCCGTTGCCATACGTGGGTGCAAGGAAAAGGGAATAGCGCACGCCGCCACTGAGCGTGAGCGTAGGGCGGATCCGCCACTCGTCCTGACCGTAAACCTCGAATTGCTTCTGATGAACGAGCGCGCGGAAGTCGATGTTGGTCTGTCTGAAATCGGCGACCCCGAGCAGGAAGTTGGCCCACTCCTGGTAGAACGTGCCGTCGGAAGGCGCGGCCGACAGCGTTCCTCCACCCGAGTCGGAAAACGAGTACGTGCCATTGCTGACACGGTAGCCGTTCACGTTCTCGTCTTTCGTGTAGTAGTTGAAGCTGGCGCCAAACTTGAGCGCATGGCGGCCGAGCGTCTTGGTGAGGTTTCCGAAGGCATTGTGATTGCGGTTGTAGTCGCGGTACGGGCCAAACCCCGACAGCGCCTGACCATCGTTGAACGCGAGATCGGGAATCCGTGGAGACCGACCGAAAGGCAAGGTTGGTCGGACGTCGGGCGAATTCACCGCGAGGTCGAGGCCACTGGGCGTGCTGAGCACGGCGCCGTAGGAATACGCGTAGCCCGTGTCAAGCAATAGTGTGGGTGTAAATGTTGCGGTTCCGTGCACAGCGATGTTCCGGCCGGGCGAGTTCGTGCTGGTATTCGCGACTCCGGGAATGCCGAGACCCGTGAAGAGGCCGCCCGGTTCCTTGGTCGGGATGGAGTCATCGAGGAAGCGGCCGAACAAGCTGAGCTTCGAGCCCAAGTTCTGATCGATGCGCACATTCTCTTCCCGGTAATTGAAGATGTTACGCCCGACCCAGGTGAGCGTGTTGTCGGTTGTATTGTTGAGCGGCGGGATCTTCGAATAGATGTCCGCGATGTAGGCCTGGGCTGTGGGATCAATGTTGGTGATCTGCGTGGTCTGGCTGGTGCAATTTCCGCTCCCATCAAAAGCAATGCACACCGCCTTTGGCATGTTCCCCTGCAACATGGCCGGGGTCGGGAGTTGACCGCTGGTGAAGCTGTTGTAGGTGATGATGCGACGCCACTCCTGCGAGTAGAAGAAAAAGGTCCGGGTCTTGTCCTTGTACAGGCCAGGGATGTAGACCGGACCGCCGAGCGTGAAGCCGAAATCGTTCCAGCGCAGTTCGGGACGGGCAATTCCAGCGCGGTTATTAAAGAAGTTGTTGGCGTTGATGGCGTCGTTGCGGAAGAACTCGTATGCGCTGCCATGTAACTGGCTGGTGCCGCTGCGTGTGATTACGGTGATTTCGCCGGCCGAACTGCGCCCGTGCTCCGGAAGGTAGCTGGAGCGCAGCACGTTGAATTCGGCGATCGAATCGATGCTCGGATAAGCCAGCAGGGTAAGGTTAGCGCCGCGGTCGACGTTATCGGCGCCATCAATCGTCCAGTTGTTCTGGGTGGGACGACTCCCGTTGATCGAGAAGTTGATCTGGTTGGACGTGCCGACCGGGTTGCTGACACCAATGAAGAGCTGGTCGGATGCCAGGCTGGAGGCGATTCCCGGCTGCAGCGCAACCAGTTGCTCGTAATTTCGCGTGACGTTGCCCAGTTCGCGGATTTCGGTTCCGGTCATCAGGCCGGAAGCGGTGGCGGTTTCGACATTGACCGGCTCGGCCGCCTCGGTCACGCTGACAGTTTGCGCATTACCACCGACGGTCAGGCTGATATCGACGACGCGACGGTCGCTGACGTTGAGAACGACGTCGGTCGCGTTGTACTGCTTGAAGCCGGGAGCGGCGACGGTGATCTTGTAGTGGCCGACGGGAAGCAGTGGCGCGACATAGGCTCCGTCGGCACCGGTCTTCAGCGTACGGACGACCGAGTTGCGATCGGTGTTGATGACTTCGACATCCGCTCCATGGACCACTGCGCCTGAGGGGTCGCGCACGATCCCGCGGATGTCGCCGGTGATCTCCTGGGCTAGTGTGAACGCGGTTGCCAGACCGAGAAACAGTCCCGCGAGGAAGTATCTCGAACGCATAGGCCAGCCTCCGACAGATAGGGTGCAACTCAGGTGGAGAAGTGGCTTGGCTTCAAATCGACCGGTGTCCCCAACCGGTCCAGTGGAAGATGCCATCGCAAGTCGAACGCCAAAGGACTTTCCCAGTGATTTCTTTGCCTTAGGATCGGCAGCGGGGTTGGGCGTATGTGATTCGGTAGGTCCGCGTCTGTGCTATTGAATTCTGTAACCCTGAAGAGATTTCGGGCTCTCACCATCGTGGACGCCCCTTCAATTGCGACCCGTACTCTCGCCAGGGGGAACAAGGAAGCAATGGATGCAAGGGCAACGGCCCGCAGGATTCATCGCCGTCGCCGAATGGGCGCCCTGGGCGTGGCTATTTCGTCTGCTAGGCTGCCGAGAACAAGGCAACCGACTTAAGCATCCCGTCAGCCACGAGTGCAGATTCAGCAAAGGGGAAAGCCAGTTCTGCGTCGAGGGCTCCGCCCAGGATTCGGCTCAAGCTCAACAGAGCCTCACTGTCGCACGCTGCGCAGTGGCCATTGTTCGCTTCGCTGATCAATTCGCAGTTGGCACACAAAACCGCACTTTTCAGCCGAACCAGATTGGTGTTGAGCAGAAGCTGAGTAGTCATCCTTGGCACTCCTCGGCGTAAGGTAGTTCCTGTATCGCGACCGTCGCTCGAACCAGGGGGATCAGAGAAGCCCCGGCAGGTCGGTTGCCAAAACCCGCTGAGTGCAACTGGCTTATTTGCTCGACAGTTGGCTGAAATCGCGAAATCCTGTCGCGCTGCCGCAGGAAAAATGTTGCGCACTTGTTTGTCATGGGAATGCGGTTCCGCAACCCCCGGTCTCTACCCAGGTGAATCAGTCAGCCGACCGGGTGTGCTCCGACTTTAGGTGGCTGGCGCCTTCTGCTGCCGACCGTATCGGGAATGCATGAACTGTTTTTCTACATGGCACTTGCTCGGGTAAACCCTGTATAGGCGGCATTTAGAGGGAGATGCATAATCCGCTAGCCTTTTTGCCGCCTAGCCGCAAAGCTTGGCGGCAGCAATACTAGGCAAGGGAGCAGTAACATGAACGGCCGCGCCCGGATTTCCGCCCTGGTTGTTTTCCTGTTTTTCACTGCGATTCTCTCCTCGGGTCAGTACGGAGCCAGCCTGCAAGGCACCGTGACAGACAAGAGTGGTGCCGTCGTCTCAGGCGCTACGGTGGACGTCACCAATCAGGACACGGGAGTCGCGCACAGCGCAGTCACCACGGGCTCCGGGTTCTACCGCATATCAGGTCTTCCTCCGGGCTCGTACAAGGTGGAAGTGCAAGCTGGCTCGTTCAAGAAGAACGTTACACCCAACGTGGTGGTGACGGCTGAGGCGGTGACTGGACTAAACGTCGCGCTCGAGCCCGGGTCTGCGCAAGAAATAGTGCAAGTCACCGCCGAGAACGCGGGGCTTGAAACCGAGAATGCCAACGTCACTGGCGGCCTTGCAGCCCGGCAGGTTGAACAGCTCCCATCGTTCGGGCGCGATCCCTATGAGCTACTCCGTCTCGCTCCTGGGGTTTTCGGCGATGCCGCTCGCGGCAGCGACGCAAAAGCGACCTTTCTTCCGAACACCGTCGGCGTCGGGGGCTCCGGCAATTCCCTCTACCAGGTCGAAAACCAGCCCCAGATCAGCGCGAACGGACAGCGGGTGACCGAAAACAATTTCACGATCGATGGGGTAGACGTGAACAGCCTCACCAACGGGGGTGCGGCGGTGGTTACCCCGACCGAGGAATCGATCGCTGAGATCAAGGTGTTGTCGGGCACCTATTCGGCCGAAGATGGGAGGAACTCGGGCGCGCAAATCAAGGTGATTTCGAAGACCGGTACCAACTCTCTCCACGGCGGTGCTTTCTTCAAGTACGACGAACCAGGTCTGAACGCCTTCAACAGCTTCGGCGGATTCCAGGGAAACTTTCAACGGGCACCGGATGTTCGGGTTGACAACAAGGTTCGTAACTACGGCGGCAGGATTGGCGGTCCCATCCTCAAGGACAAGCTATTCTTCTTCTTTGCCTATGAGGGCCAGCACGCCTTCAACCAATCCTATGGCATCAACTACATCGAGACTCCGCAGTTTATCAAGGCGGTAACGGCTGCCAACCCCAACAGTCTTGCGGCTCAGATCCTCGCGGCTCCCGGAACGACTCCCCGGGTGGTTGCATCGTTGACGCCGTCCTGCAGCGACGTCAACGGTCCTTGTCAGGCGGTGTCAGGAGGGCTCGATCTGGGCTCGCCATTTCCGGCAGGATCGGCGCCGGGTAATCCCTACCTTCCGCTGAATCCGAACGTGGGCGGCGCCTTTATCGGAGGCGGCTTCGATGGCATTCCTGATATCACGCTCGCGCAAATGGCCTACCCCACGCCACGTACCGGGAGCCAGTATAACGCCCGTGTGGACTGGAGCATCAACAGCAAGCATACCCTGTCGGCCAGCACGTATTTGACGAACGCGACCGGCACGAATCCTCCCGGTACCGACCAGACCTCGGCGCCGAATCGCGATGTCATCAGCAAGCCTTTCTCTCCGGCCGGTACCATAATGTGGAACTGGATTGTCTCGCCCACCAAGTTGAACGAAGTGCGGTTGAATTTCAGCCGGTTTGCTTTTGATGAGGTGTCGAGCACGAGGGGAAAAGTGAATTGGGGTATCCCGGACGCCGAGATACAGGACTTCCTGACCAATGGTCGACGGATCTGGTTTGGAGCTCCGCAAGGAGAAAATACGCCGGGCTTGATCGCCCAGAATACCTATGGGTTTGGCGACATCTTCAGCGCGGCGCTTTCCAGGCACAGCTGGAAGTTCGGTTTTCAGTATCGCAAGGAACAGAATAATAATAATGAGATCGGTTTTGCCCGGCCGCTGTTTACTTTCAGCCACCTGTGGAATTTTGGGAACGACGCACCCATCTTTGAGCAGAACGCGGTGAATCCGAATACCGGCAATCCTGACCCGGCCCAGCGCTACTTCCACACCAGCTATTACGGCGGCTTCGCCCAGGATGACTGGAAGGTCCGACCTAACCTGACCCTGAATCTTGGTCTGCGCTATGAGTACTACACTCCGGTATCGGAGACGCGGGGATTGTTCAGCAATCTGGTGCTGGCCGGGTCAGGACCCACGGCCATAGCCAATGCAACCCTGGTGACCGGCAAGACCGTATATTCAACCCCCAAGACAAACTTCGCTCCGCGCCTCGGATTCGCCTGGAGCCCGAACCGGTACAGCCAGAAACTCGTCGTCCGAGGCGGATTCGGACTGTACTATAACCCCGTTACCGAAGCGGTGTTCGATCCGGCCCGCGAAAATCCTCCATTCCATGCCTTCGAGGCCAATTGCTGCGGTACCGCTGGACCACCCTTCGACGGCTTTGGCAGTCCCTTCGATGGCGGCCTGATCCTGTATTCGCTGGGCAGTTCAGACTCGCCGTTGAGCTATCCCGGCAATCCGAACCTGGGTGGCGGCATCGGTCCCAATGGTTTCCCGAAGAGCGGGACCCCGCAGGTCTACTTCGAGCCACGCAATTTCCGGCTTCCGTACGTGTACGGCTATTCGATGGAAACGCAGACTGAGCTTCCGGCGAAAATGATCTTCACAGTCGGCTACCAGGGCAGCAACGGCCGACACCTGATTCGAATCTTTGATGCCAACCTGGTGTATGACGCAGCCACCGTGCCTTCGAACCCGAGCTTCTTCATCAAGCCGGACGTGACCTCCAACTACAACTCTCTGAACGCGCGACTGGAACGTCGCTTTGGCAACGGAGTGCAAGCTGCGTTCAAATATCGCTGGAGCAAGAGCCTCGACGAGGTCTCGTTCGGACAGCCAGACTCCAGCGTCAATGAGACCTATCCGCGGGACCTTCGCACCGAGTACGGGCCGTCGGACTACGACGTGACCCACTTCATGGTCCTCTCGGGCATTTGGGATCTGCCCATCTTCCTTGGCAGGAAGGCAGGCGTGGCCAGGTTTCTCGGCGGCTGGCAGCTCAGCGGCATCCTCACCTATCACACCGGATTTCCCTGGACGCCAGTGGACAACAACTGCCTCCAGACCCCCGGCCAGCAATTCATTTGCCCGATTCGACCCGTGGGGTACTCTGGCCACGCCGGTACCGACACCTCCAATGACACGTTCCTGACTCCAAACGGGAATTTCCCAGGAGGTGGAGCGAACTTTTTCAAACTAACACCCCCTGGCCCTCCCGGCGTGGGCCGCAACTCGTTCCGTGGCCCCCAGTACCAGGAAATAGATTTGACGTTCGGGAAGAACACTCCGTTACCGTTCCTCGGCGAGGGCGGCAACTTGCAGCTCAGGCTTAACGTGTTCAACGTGTTTAACCACCTGAACCTCTCCCCGTTCACATTCAACACCTCCAGTACGGTTGTCCAGGATCAGTTCTTCGGAACGGCAGGCACGACGCCTGCACTTGCGGGCAGGGTTGTGGAGTTGCAGGCGCGGGTCAGCTTCTGAGGACTCGCGTGCGTGACCCTGGCGAAACCGGAGCGTGACTGGGCACGACCGGCTCTTCAGGAGGAGCTTTCCGGCGGGAATGTGTCGGGATATGATACTTCCGCAGGGAGGAAACTGGTTGCGATCGGCGCTTCGTCTCGCCTGGATGGCCGGCCTGATTGCGATTTCTTGCTCTGCATTTCCTGCCACCGACTACTTTAACCACGTCCTGTTCGACAACAGCATCACCCCTGATTCCTACTACTACAGCGGCGGCAGATCAGTTTTCCCCAGCAGCGTCCGGTTGGTCGAAGGAAATCTCCCCGTCGAGACCAAAATCTTCTACAGCCCTCCGAACGCATTGCGGCTCGAATGGCGATCCCGGCCCGGGGGCAGCTGGCAGGCAGAGGTGCGGAACGTCAGCATCCGCAACCGGCTCACCGACTTCCAGGGTGATACCCTCTATTTCTGGTGTTACGCGCCCCAATCCATCCGGGCGGAGAACCTTCCTCTCATCCAACTCTCCGACGACGATCATGATTTCACGTCCCCGGCTGGTCTCGGCCGGTTCAGCTCCGACCTGCCCGCCGGGCAGTGGGTTCAGCTGAAGGTGCGTTTGAACGAACTCGTATCTGCTTCGGTCCACGCCTTCCAGCCCAGACACCTGCACAGCGTCTATTTCGTTCAAGGAAAACCAGACGACGCGCCGCACACGCTGATCGTCGATGAAATCAAGATCGACAGTGATCGACTCACTCCCGCCGAGGCCACTCTCGACGCTCCGCAGAATGTTCGGGCGATTGGCTACGACCGGCACGTCGACCTAGTCTGGACTCCGGTGGTTGGCGACTCATTGCAGAGCTACGAGATCGATCGATCATTCGACGACAAAACCTTCGAACCGATCGGAATTCAACACGCTGGCATCCACCGTTATTCCGACTTTCTCGGCAAACCCAACCAGAAGGTTTACTACAAGGTTCGAGCCATGGACCGTGCCTACCACCCATCGAATTTCTCGGAAGAAACCAGTGCCTCGACGCACGACTTGACCGACGACCAACTGCTCACCATGTTGCAGGAGGCCTGCTTTCGGTACTACTGGGAAGGTGCCCATCCACGGGCCGGGGCCACACTCGAAAATATTCCGGGTGACAATCGCATCGTCGCAACCGGAGCCACCGGGTTTGGCGTCATGGCCCTGATGGTTGGCGTGGATCGCGGCTTCGTCACGCGGGAACAGGGTCTTGCCCGGTTGACGCAGATCGTCACCTTCCTCGAAAGAGTTCCGCGCTACCACGGCGCGTGGGCACATTTTCTGGACGGCAACGCTGCCCGGAGTTTGCCCGTGTTCGGCATGTTCGATAACGGTGGTGACCTGGTGGAGACGGCCTTCCTGATGCAGGGACTCTTGGCCGCTCGCCAGTATTTTCGCGGCTCGAGTGACGCCGAACAGGACCTGTACGGACGAATCACAAAGCTCTGGAAAACTGTGGAGTGGGATTGGTACCGACGCTCGTCGGAAAGCGACGCTTTACTCTGGCACTGGTCGAGCGAATGGTCCTGGTATATCGATCACCGGCTCACCGGCTTCAATGAAGTGATGATTACCTACCTGCTGGCCGTCGCATCCCCCACGCACGGCGTACCCGCCGATCTTTACTACACGGGCTGGGCCGGGCAATCCAAGTCCGCTATGCAGTATCGCGCCGGGTGGTCTGGCACCACCGAAGGCGATCACTACACGAACGGGCACACCTACTACGACATCAAATTGGACGTCGGAGTGGGTTCCGGCGGCCCGTTGTTCTTCACGCAGTATTCCTACATGGGATTCGATCCCAGGGTACGCGACCGCTTTACCAACTATTTCGTGAATAACCGCAATCTCGCGCTGATCAATTATCGCTATTGCCTAGACAATCCCGGCCAATTCAAAGGCTACGGCAAAGATGTATGGGGGCTCACCGCCAGTGACGATCAGACCGGCTATGCGCCGCACGCTCCCAACCGCGCCGATGACAATGGAACGATCACTCCCAGTGCCGCGCTTGGCTCCTTTCCCTACACTCCGGAAGAATCGATGGCGGCTTTCAAACATCTCTACCGCGACTTGGGCGACCGGTTATGGGGAATCTATGGCCCTCGCGACGCATTCAACCTTACCCACAACTGGGTATCTCCGATCTACATGGGACTCAACCAGGCTCCCATCGTCGTCATGGTCGAGAACTACCGTAGCGGACTGGTGTGGAAAATGTTCATGTCCAATCCCGAGATACAAAACATGCTCAACAAAGTCGGGTTCCAGGCAGAGCCCGGAGTCCAAACCTCTGCGGGAACGACCTCCAGCCGCTGAACCGTCGTACCACCGTTGCCGCCCGCTCGACGACAGTCCATGATTCTCCACAATTTTGTGGAACCATTGCCTTGCCTCCTGCGAAGACTAGAGTGACAGATCAGACGTCAAGCCCGCAGCAGAGATGACAAGCATGGACAAGCTCGAAGGCCGCTCGGACGGCGAACTTCTGCGGCGGTCGCTGGCCGGAGAAGAAATGGCCTTTGTCCTCCTCTACGAGAGGCTGAAGGGCGGTATATTCCGTTATGCCTTCTACATGACCAACTCGAAATCAACCGCCGAGGAAGTGACGCAAGAGGTCTTCATTTCTTTGTTGGGAGAAGGGAGAAAGTACCGCCAGGACCTGGGGGATGTGGGCGCCTTTGCATTCGGCATCGCGCGCAATTTTGTCCGACGCATCGAGCGGCGCGAGCGCGCCTATCAGCCTCTCTCTCGCAACGATGCGCTCGAGCACGTGTCCGGGAGTCTCGGGTCGGAATCCGAGACGCTGCCCGTACAGATGATCCGCAACCAACTTGTCCAACGGGTCCAGATCGCGATTGCGTCGTTGCCCGATCACTATCGTCAGGTGGTCGTTCTTTGTGATCTGTGCGAATTCTCGTATGCGGAAGCCGCCGGCCGCCTGCAATGCGCCGTCGGCACCATCCGTTCGCGTCTGAATCGTGCACACGCCCTGCTCGCGCAGAAGTTGACGCCGCTCAGAAGGAGTCAGCCTGATATCACGGCGGCGGGCACCGAGGGATGCGTTATATGACCTGCCAAGAGATACATGCTTATTTTGGAGATCCGCAGCAGCTGGCGGGCGGGCGGCCACACGATTCCGCTGAAATCGCCGAACACACCGTCAGCTGCACCGACTGTAGCCGCTTCGTCGAGGCGCAACGCCAACTTGGAACCGCCCTGCGTCTCACACGACAGCGTGTTCCCCAACTCTCCGCTTCGGTTGATGTTGCCGTTCTTGCCAACTATCGCAGACGCGCCCGAAAGCCTCGGGGTTCGGTGGCTTCACCTCCTGCCCTCAGGCTACGCAGGTTTGCGATCCTGCGCTGGAGCGCAGCGCTGGCGACGGTGGTGCTGGTGGCCCTGATCCTGTTGGTGCCGGGAAGAAAAAGCGCTACGACCATCCCTCAGCCGGCATCCACAGCCCGGCAGGCCGCGTCTCAACTTGAGAACGGGAGCCGTCGTGACCCAAGTCTCTCGCCGGAGACGAAGCGGAAGCTAACCCATGCAGCCGCGTTTCCAACCAGGCGCGGCCGCTCCGCTCCTTCGGCTGCCCTTCCCGGTAGCCGGTTTCCGGCCGGGTTCCGCAGCCTGATGTACTGCGATGAACTCAGCTGTGCCGAAGCGATGCAAATGATCCGCGTACAACTGCCATCCGCGACGGCGGTGTTTCTGCCATCTTCGGCACAAACCGATGGTGCTGTATTTGCCGACGTGCTCGTGGGCCCGGACGGCATTGCCCGCGGCATTCGGATCGTGGACTAAAGAATTTGGAGGAAATCAAGTCATGCGCCTGAAAATGAATGTTCTCCCTCTGCTCGCAGTAAGCATGCTGGCTGCCAGCATGGCCGCCCAAACCGCGCCCGACTCGGCGATGACAGGCGTCACCCCGGGTGCGGCTCTGCCACCCAAAGCCGCCATGGTGACCATGCACGTCGAAAATATGGATGCCGCGCCCGCCAAGGGCGCGCCGTTCTGCGCTACCGTAACGACCGAGCACACGCAACTGCTTGCTGATGGCAACCGCATCCATACAACGGACAACTCCTGGTTGTGCCGCGACAGCGAAGGCCGTACTCGCCGTGAAGCCGGGCTAAATCTGCTCGGAGCTGCCCCCCAAACCGCAGCACCCAAGCTGATCACCATCGTCGATCCGGTTGCCGGGGTCCGGTACATGCTCGACACCGACAATAAGGTTGCCCACAAAATGGCCCTATCGGCAGGCGGGACAGTCGCCGGCGGCGTCAGCATCGCGGGTCCGGCTGGGGCTCCCGTGAGGGGCGAGCGAGTCATGATGTATGAGGGCGCGGGTGGCTCCGGACCCAATGTCTTCTTCAACAACGTGCTGGTCAAGAAGAGCGGGCAGGATTCGAGCGAGCCTGCACCCGCCACCGAGAAGCTTGGCGATCAAACGATTGACGGTATTCATGCGACGGGCACTCGTATGACCACCACGATCCCCAGCGGAAAGCTGGGGAACGAAAAGCCGATTGTGGTGACCTCGGAGCGCTGGTACTCCCCGGAATTGAAGGTGACGGTGATGACCAAGCACGATGATCCCTGGGCCGGAGAATTGAAGACGCAGTTCAGCAGCGTCAACACCTCGGAGCCTGATCCGTCCCTGTTCTCAGTACCCGGCGACTACAAGATCGTCGAGGACAAGCCCGGCCCATTCACGATCCAGCTGCCACCACCTGGTCCCCCGGGACAATAGCGCCGAAGTACGAATGAAGTGGAGAAAGCGGGATGACAGTCATCCACTCTGCTGGCGCTCTCGCCCCCGGAACGGCGAATTCGCGCATTGTCGTCTTGAGGACGCGGCCTGCGCCCTAGGCGACTTGTGAGGTTTGCTGCTTAACGGGTCGGGCGGCCAGAGCGCGATTCGAGTCCCACAGTACGACCTACTTTCAACAACATGCAAGGCCAGCGATGACACGCAAGACGGCTTGACGATGTTAAGCTACGGGGCACGTTAACAGAGCGCAGAGAGCGCAACCTTTTCGACGGCGGCACTGTAACTAGCCTCGCTGACAGGGCCAACCACGACGGCGTGTTCGAAGTCGACACCATCCCGAGGATTGGCTTGCTGGCGAACCGATCAGAACTCCAGCCTCTTAATTACTCTCATCGTACCTCAAACATCGGGACCGTCCGCGGGTTCGCGGAGCGCTTTCAGCAGTCGCCGACACGCTCGAACCCGAGCAGATCCGGCAGCATCAGGCTCATCTGTTTCAGACCAAGAAGCTGGCACCGGCCACCGTCTGCCAGTATGTATCGGCGTTGCGACTTCTTGTCCGTCAAAACCCTCCGACGCCATTGAGATTCTGAGTGGATCCGCGCTGCAAGCGTCGTCGCACTGGACGACCTTTGGCTTTTAACCCTTAGAACGCCTGACAAAAACCTGGACGCTTACTCAATCACCGGGGCCCGCCTTTCGCCAACCCAAGCTCACCGTTCCAGGCCTCGACACGGACATGCAACGCGGTCTGGCCGTCAGTGGAAATTGCCCGCGCGTTCGTTTTCGCTCAGTCGTTCTGCGGTTGCGACGGGGCGGAGACTACACTCTTCAGCACGATGTTGTCTACCGAGATTCCGCAGTCGGTGTGGGTTGGCCTCACGTCGCTGCAGATGCCTCCGCCATCCTGTGCAAATTCAAAACGGAATTGCACGCTGCTGCCGGCCATGCCAGGCAAGCGCAGGTGGACGTGTTGCGGTCCGTTGGAGAATCCGGCCCACAACGCCATATCGCCGTTGGGGAAATATCCCCGATCTCTGCTGCGGGGTTCATGTTTTGGCATGCTCTGAATCGGCCCTGTGGTGAATTCGTCTTCAAAAGCTTCCAGCAGGACCGAGCGTAGAATCCGGCCGGTGGTCAGATCCGCGATTCTCAGGAACATGCCGTCGTAGGCCAGGATGTTGAAGTTAGGATCGTCTTCCGTGTCATAGCAGACGTCCAGATCCAGCGTGACGTATTCGGCGCTGGCGGGTATGGCGATCGGGGGTGATAGCAGACGTTCCCAGCGGGAAGGAGAGCCCCCGGTGGGGCCGTCGTTGGCGTTGACGTGAAATGCCGCGTTGGAACCGGTTCCGCAGAAGTCGTTCCGGGTGGTCCAGGGAACGGTGTTGGCACCGGCTCCGTGAACCGGGTTCCAACCGAGGGGTAAGGTTCCAGGTGTAATTTCATCGAAGTTTTCGGCAAAGAGCTCCGTCGCAACCGGTGTTCCGGTGAATAGGGTGTTCTGGAGTACGGCACGCCCGGTGTCATCGGCGCCGGCCTTAATCACCAGTTCGATCGGCGTGCCTGGCACGAACCCAGGGAGAGTTTGCAGCCGGAAGTTGGCGGTAGCACTCTGTCCGGGGCTGATGTTGCCCAGATCCGAGGACCTTCGCACAATCATGACGTTGGGGGTAGACGTTGACAAGGTCGCTTGGACTTCGCGGAGGTTCGCAGCGTTGAGCGGATTAGTGACATAGTTCCGGAGTACGGCTCGCACGTCCACAGTCTCATTCGGGTCGATGAAGCCGTTTCCGCCGCTGTCGGTGAACGTCAAGCCTCCCAGGTCCAGAGTGGCGGGCCTGGATTCACGATTTTTCCCGGATATACGCTTGAAGACCACGTCGGGCACGGTGAAGCTGGCGGAAGTGGGCTGACCATCCACAAATCCCGCCGGCGGCCGGGAGGCCACGGCGAAAACCGCGAACAACTCGCCGTTCTGGGCAACAGCCTGATTGTAGTCGCCGAGATTGGGCTGGCCGGTATCGTTGCCCCAACCGGCGTGGAAGGAGCGGTCCGTGAGCGTGGTGGGCTGGCTCCACTTTCTGCCACCGTCGTCGGAGAACGTATAGGTCACCTGGCTCAAATCACCTGAGGTGTCGATGCCCTGGTCGTAATAAAAAATCCAGACGCGGCCGGTGCTGGAATCGACCGTCACCCAGGGGAACCATTGGGCACGATCGTTCCCGGGCCGGCTGTTCAGGATGAGGGGGGTGGAGAAGCTCACCCCGCGGTCGGCGCTTTTCTGGAAGTAGATATCGGAACCGTCTTGGGCATTGTTGTTGGCGTAGACCAGGTAGACGGTGCCACTGTGCTGATCGACCGCCAGTGAGGGGGAGTTGTTGGGCCGGTCGTTCCCGATTTCAGAGTCGGTGGTGAAAAATTCGCTGGTCAGATCCACGGAAGGTTTCCAGGTATTTCCGTTGTCGGTGGAGCGGGCGAACGCGATCGTGTTGGTGTAGAAGGATGGGAATCTACGCCAGACCACGTAGGCGTTGCTACCGTTGCCGCCGAAGCGAGGCACGGAGGACTGTCCGTCGGGCACGGTGGCGGACACGACCTGGCGCGTCGACCAAGTGGGTGGATTTCCGCTGAGTGCATCATCGGAGTAGGTGGTGGACATCTCGATCCCGCCTACGGCCACCGGTGTGAAGTTCGTCCAACTCAGGATCAAGCGACCGGTCGCGCGGTCGATGTCCATGAATTCCTTGTCGGCGGCGTCCACCGGGCTGCCACTGGTGGTCGTAAAACCGTTGGGGTTCGTGGCCGAGGTGACTTCAAAGGGTCCGGTCCAGGTGTGGCCGCAATCGGTGGAGCGGTGAATGCCCATGGTTTGTGCAACTGTGGTGGCGGAGAATTTCTTGAGAATAATGGAAGAGTAGACAAACGTGCAGGCGCCCAGGTATTTCACATCGGGATCACCGAAGACTTCGGGGAACTTGGCGGTTCCGATGGTATCGCTGCCGGGAGAAGGAAGTTGACCGCCATCGATGAAAGTCTTTCCTCCATCATCCGAGTAGAAGTAGCCGGAGACCGAAATTGGATTTAGACCAAACCCGCGTGTGTCATTGAACCCGACCACGATGTGCTGGCCGGTGGAATCGACGGCGATGGAGGTCTCAGCCTGGCCGCCCGCCGGACCGTCATTGTCATCGAAACAATCCGGGGCGTTGGTGCAACCTTTGTCGCCGGTGGGATTGGGGGGAGCGACGAGCGCGCGCCCCGTAACGATGCCTTTCTGCTGCAAAGCTGCACTGACTCGGGCCGCCAAATGGCCCATGGCAGACATATGATCATTCTTGTCATCCTGCACTTTTCGGGGAGTGATTCTTGGCAACTTCTGCGCAGCTGCACTTCCTGGAAGTGCGCAAAGCACCGCACACACGAAGAACAAGAGTCCGAAGCGCTTCGGCATACAGAGTTACTCCTTTGTGATGAATGTCAGCGAACCCATGGAAATCCCGCAATGTTCATCCAAGAGCAATGGCGCACATGGGATGCGGTTGTTGTCGGGATATGGGAGACAGAGCAATCGCAACGGGGCCAACCTGCCGGGCGGGATTCTATGCGAATCCTCGGCATTGAGCAATTTTTTTTTCGGGAGAGCCCACCAGTTACCGCTCTGGGCACGGCATCTGGGCGAAAGGATAACGGGCGGTCGGGCGGGATCGGGGTGCAGAGTCATGAGGGTGCTGGGCTTACTCTGTGGGTGTCATGGGCGGGGCGGGTAGAAACGAAATTCAACCATCACTTGCCGGACATGTTTCGAGACCAGGTGTCGGTGAGAGACCAGGCACGTCAACTCGGGACAGCCCTACCTTTGACCCAAGACGTCTCTTTGCCGACAACCTCTGGCTTTACCTCCTACAATCCACGGTTCCTGAGGGTCGTCTTAGAAAATGCCCGCCGCTCTCAGTTTGTCGAGCTCTGCCTGCACCCCCGCCAGTCCCTGGCCGGTGTACAGAATTAACAGCCGCTCCCCAGTCAGGAAGCTGAGTGCCGGGTTGCGATACTTATTGTTGTAGACAGCGGCATTCGACGGGTCGTAGCCGTAGCGCGGAGCCAGCGTTTGCAGAATGACCTGCACTTGGCTTACCGCCGGCCCGGAGTAGGTGAAGTCCGCGTCCGACAGGTTATGCAGGGTGTATTCGGCCAGCAGGTTCATCTGGCCTTTCGCAAGCAGATCAATGTCGCCCAGTCTACGCAACACCGGCAATCGTAGGTGGCCTTGTGCATCGAGCACGAGGTACCCTGCTCGCACCGGATCGATTTGCGCGAGGATCGCCGCCGCACGTAGCCAGTTCACGACCTTGTATTCATTCCCTGAAGTGGGCGCCGAGTGTGCGCAGGCCTGCGTGATCACGAACGCCGGAGCAAGTCCGCGCACCATCGCCTCCGCCACGCTCATGATGTGGTGTCCACCGGTCTTTGAATTGCCTGCGGCGCCGTAGCTGTCGGTCACGCCGTTGCCTCCGAAGTTTAGTTCCTGGAACTCGGTGCCATCGGCATTCCACTGGAACACCATGCTCTTGGCCCAATCATGCCAGATCGGTGCTCCCACAATCACATCTTGATCGACAAACACATCGCTTTGCGTGGCATCCGCGGATTGCTCGAACACTTCGCCCTCGACAACGGGGAAACCTCTGCGCGCGTGTCCATACACGGCCCGGTACTGATGTGCCAGGTCCACATCAGAGATATCGTTGTTGGACTCGTGAACGGGCAGCCCACCGGGATAGGAGTGGTGTCCACCAAACACGCTGCCCGGCGCTGAGTAGAACGTCTGCGGAAGCTGTGGGCACGCGCTGCCGTCATTGACCAACGGCGGAAACACGCCGGCCAGCAATCCCCCAGGAAAGGTTGCGTTGTCGTTCGGGTCTACGAGTCCGACGGTGAGCAATTGCTGCAGAATGGCATTCTTCTTGTCGGCCGTCACTCCCGCGCGATGCTGCACGCAGGTGTGCGGATTGCTGATCGCCTCTAGCGTCTGGCTGCGCAGATTTTGATCTCGCAAGCCCTGGCTCTGAGCGATCAGGAAACGAAACGCCGATTGGACGATCGGCGACTTCTGGCTAAGCGCCACGGCGTCGGCATTGCCTGCACCTGGGGATGTCTGCTGCGCGGCAGCGGGCAACGTAGTCACCAGCAAAGCGAGTGTGAAAAAACGGGCCTTCACAGGAAACACTCCTTCCATGCTTGGGATTGCTCGGCATGAGCCCACGGGACGTTTGTTAGACCCGCCCGCTTTTCCACCGCTCCCGTCTCGGAGAGGAGAAAGCGTGCGCATCGGGATCTGGTTCTCAGTTTCCAGAGTCCGGCGTTGTCCCCACAGCCACAGACTGCCGGGTAACAACCGGTTTTAGCAGCTGCTCCCGGTTGCGTCGCAGATCGGCACCGGAGCGAGTTGTTGGATAGGGCTTGTCTCCCATCAGGCCCTGCCAGATGACCCGGTTGAACGCTTCCGGATCGACCCGATCTTCCTTGCTGAAATCGAAGCCCTTGGTTCTGGCCTCCCACCAAGCCGCGTCGTGGGTCGGTTTCGGCATCGACCCCACCGTTGTGACTGTGCTGGGCAGTGGAAGCGTTGTGTTGAAGAGCACCGGCGCCGGGGACGCGTTGAAGGTCCAGCTGGACTGATTGATGTCGAAAGCGTCGATCATGGGTGGGACGCCGGCGTCATGCACGCCCAGATTCTCCAATCCGAGCACTTCCTCGATGGTCCGAAGCATGTTCGGCGTCGCGTAGTGAGTCGACACGACGGCGCCATGCTTCAGATAAGGTCCAGCGATGAAACCCACACTGCGGTTCGCACTGACGTGGTCAGCGCCGTCCTGCGGGTCATCCTCGACAACAAAGATCAGGGTGCTCCTGGCATATGGGCTGTGAGCAATCCGGTCCACGAGCAGCCCGACGGCGTAGTCGTTGTCCGCTGCCTGGAGTTCGGGTGTGTTTACACCGTAGATTGCCGTGCCAAAGCTGCCGAAGTGATCGTGCGAGAAACGAACCAACGAAAGTGCCGGGAAGGTCTTGGTGTTAATTTGCTGCTGGAACTCGCGCGCCCACTCCTTGTACCGAAAAAAATCGGGGAAGGAATTGTCATAGCCCCGGAAGCAGAAGTCGGTTCTCGGGACCAGGGATGGATGCGCTGGAAAAGCAACCTGGACGGGCGGGTGGGCCGAGCACGGATCAACGATGTTTACGTCGACCTGAAACCCCCGGCCGAGATCGAGGAAAAATCCGTAGTTGCGAACCGACAGATGCGCACGAATCGCTGCGTCCCAAATGTAGCCGAGACCTTCCTCACCCTCGGGGCCATCGGCCGCGGCTTCGTTGGCTGTGCCGGGCAATAGGTTGGGATCATTCGGGTAGAGCGGTTGCCACGCTTGCCGCTCTGCGACCGTGGTCACTCCGACGTTGACGTTACGATCCGTACCTTCGCTGTCGTAGGCTGAGCCGCCCTTTCCGTAATTGATTACCTGGCTCTTCTCTTCGAAATCCAGGGTGCGAGCGGCGGTGGACCACTGCCAGCCATCCATGCTTCCATTCCCCGTGTCGTAGAAGTTATCGAAATCCACAAAATTGGAGGCGATGGCGTGCTGGTTCGGCGTGACCGACTGCGGAAACTGCGTTAGCGTTGGGTCCCCATTGCCAACCGGCAAATCGCCCAGGATCTGATCGTAGGTGCGGTTCTCTTTGACGATGTAGACGACGTGCCTGATGTGCCGACGCAAGAAACGTAGGGTTGCGGCGTCGTCTCGGCTCACCCGCAGGTTGAAGCCGTTGTTCTCCGCGACCAAACCAGTCAACTGCTGGAGATCGGTTCGGCTCGGCACGGGCAAAACCAGGAGACTGCCATGCATGTTTTGCCAAGCGTAGTTGTTTCCGGAACCGTTTTGTGCCTGAGGATTTTGGCAGGCCGACCCATAATTTCCGCCCGCGGCTACCAAGCGACAGTTCAACAGGTTGGGCCCGGTGTTGCTCTTGCCGTTGACAACATAGAGAGTCGTGCCATCCGGGCTGACGCTGACCGAGTTGGGCTGCCAGCCGGTCGGGATCAATCCGGCTACGGATGGCTCGTCACCAAGCCTGATGACAGCGACGTCATTGGTGCCGCCATTGGTGACGTAGGCGATCCTTTCGTCCGGTGAAAGTGCCACGCTGTTCGGATTGCTGCCCTTCGGCACCGTGCTTTCGCCGCCGAATAAGCCCTCGGGTGCACTGGTGTTGACTTTGCCGACGACGACATTCGCAACTGTGTCGATGATCTCGAGGGCGTCGGCATTGTCCACCGCAACGTACAGCTTGCTCTGCGTCCTGTTCAAAATCATCTTGTTCGGATTGCCTTTGACTGGGATTCTGCTGGTGAGGGTCAGGGCACCCGCTGAAAGGTGGAGGACATCGATTTCGCGATCGCGTGCGCTTGAGACGTAGACGGTATCGCTACCCTTCACGGCCACCCCAAAGGGGAATTCGCCGCCCGCCACCCCAGACTGTGCCGGATCGATGATACCCGGGCGGAGATCGTATTCCGCCAGCACGACGCCATTGACAGCATCGACGGCGGTAACAGAATCGGTTTCCCAATTTGCCACGAGCAGGACGCGGCCGTCGGCGGTAATACCCACGCCTGCGGCGGTAGGACCGATCTGCGTCTCCTGGTTCATGAGGTTGCCCTTGTGCCCGAGGGAAATCGGTGTACCCACTTCCGCCCACTGGCCGTTGCTCTGGGCGTACGTGTGAAGGTTATCGTCCGGTCCCCCGGCGATATAGAATTTAGCACCATCCGGGCTCCAGACCAGGCCCCCGAACGCTCTTGGGACGAGCACGACCTGTTTCTTGACCGGCGTGCGCGGCAACGATAGGTCGTACACGAAGACGTATTCGCTGGAATCCTGCGGTTGCACTTTGCCGCTTGCATCCCGCAGCTTGTTGAAACCGCTGGTCAGGATGAGCAAGGTCTTGCCGTCTGGACTCACCGCTGTCGTCTGAGCACCATCGACTGCGTGATTTGGATAATCGGGCAAATCAACGGTCAGAGGTTGAAAAACCGACCCCGGTGCTGCGTCCGGAGTAATGGTTGCACCCGTCGGTAGAACATCCGATTGCGACGCCGCATGAGCGGCACGGCCAGCCAGGCTCGACACGGCCAAGGCAGCCGCAAAACAAACTGCGCGTAACAAATTGCAGTTCATGCGCTAATCCTCCTAGAAAAGACTCGTTGAGTGCTCGAAGACTAAGGGGTCCAGACGACAAGGGAATAAACACCAGAAACCTACCGCCCGCAAGCATAGGAGTTCAGTGTTGTGGGTAGATTACTGGATGATAAAAACTTATCCACAGGCCAGAGTGAATCACTCCGCGAACCGGGGCTCGGAAGGCATCAGTCACCGACGGCAAGGAGCATTACTAACCTGCAATCCAGCGGGCGGACCCACGCCGAATGTTGTCCTCGCCAAGCGGTTTGTCGGGAAAGTTACTAGGCGCTGACGCGATCCATTGGCCGTCGGTTTTTCATACCGAGTGCGGCCGTTTGGGCCGTCATTCCCCCAGCATCGGTTCGACCGAAATTACCGCCGCCCCGCAGATGCCCGGTCCCGGCTCCCCTCTGAGGATCCATGTTCAGACCATGTGCGGCCATTCGGTTGACAGCGAAATGGCTGATTCTCGTCCGAACAACTTGATGGGTGAGCGCAGCCGCACGATGGTGGATTTAACGGGAAATTCACATTCCCGCAATGCTTCAGTAACACGGCTTGCCTAGCCTTCCATCCGACTCACTCTGGCGTCTGACAACCCCCAAAACCTCAGGAGGCAAACCTAAATGGAACGTTACGCCGCACCGAAACACTCCAGCCGCGCGCCTTGGCGCTTGGCCTCGCTTTTGCTTGTGGTCGCGCTTTTTCTGATTCCACCCCACAGCACTGCCCAGGGCGGGAGAGCTCTTTCTCCTGACCCAAAACTAAGACCGATCCGGCACATCATCGTCATCTACCAAGAGAACTGGAGCTTCGATTCCCTATACGGCCTGTTCCCGGGAGCGAACGGACTCTTTCAGTCCTCGGCTGTGTCGCTCACGCAACGCGACCGTGTCACCGGCCAGCCCTACGCCTCACAACTCGGCCAACCGTTCGACCTGGTGTCCGGTTCGCTCTCGCTGACAACCCCACCGCAGCCCATTAACACGAATCTCAGCCCGGCGCAGATCGATACCCGCTTTCCTGCCGGTCTCAATACCCTGCTCCCCTACAACATTGTCACGAAGACGAACCTTCAGGACTCGGATAAGACAGGCGACATCGTGCATCGCTTCTGGCACGAACAGTCACAAATCAACCACGGGAGCATGGATTGGTTCGCCACTTGGAGCGACAACCCCGGACTCGTCATGAGCTACTTTGACGCGACCAACCTGCCGGAGGGGAAACTGGCCCAGAACTATACGATGGACGATAACTTCTTCCATGCCGCCTTCGGTGGATCGTTCCTGAATCATCAGTTCCTAATCGCCGCCGCCGCCCCGGTCTATCCGAATGCCCCGGTCAGCATGCAGCCGACACTGGATGGCACTGGACAACTCGCTTTGAATGCCACGCCCGCCAAGATCGTCCATGATGGCAATATCACCCCAATCGGCGGGCCCTCTTTCAGCATTCCGGGCACTACCTTCGACAAGAACTATGCCGTCAACACCATCTTCTCGGTAAATCTCGTTCCAGTTTTTTCCACCCTCGGCAGCCCGAGCCTGCTGCCCTCGCAGAATGACAGCGACCCTTCCGATCCGGCTCGACCGTACATCCCGACCATCGGAGACCGGCTGAGCGAAAAGCACGTGAGCTGGAAGTGGTACTCCGGTGGATGGGACAATGCACTCGCCAGCTCGGCCAGCAATCCCGCCAACAACCGAGTGGTTCCTCCGAACCCGCCCGTCGACCCACTCTTCCAATGGCATCACCAACCGTTTGCCTACTATGACAACTATGCTCCGTGGGAAAATGGCGAGCGCAATCCAGTTTCCGCTGCGCACTTGCAGGACGAGAACGACTTTTTTCTCGATTTGCAAAATCATGGTCTTCCAGCGGTTAGCTTCATCAAGCCGCTTGGCCCCAACAACGAGCACCCAGGCTACGCCGACCTGTTGCAGGGCCAGCAGCACGTCGCCGATATCGTGAATGCTCTGCGGGAAAGCGACTACTGGGAGCACAGTCTCATCATCGTGACCTACGATGAGCATGGTGGGCGCTGGGACCATGTGTCTCCGCCGACCAACAATGGCATTTGGGGGGATGGCTCGCGCGTTCCTGGAATTGTGATCGGCCCGTTTGCCAAGCGAGGTTTTGTGGATCACACCCAACACGACACTCTCTCGATTCTAAAGACAATCGAAAAGCGCTTCGGGCTGGCGCCTCTCAACAATTTTGACGCCCATGCCTCGTCGCTCGAGAGCAGCTTGAATCTCGACCGAGACTAGGGAGAGCTGGATTCCCGAGCATGGGCGTGAGCTGATGCCTCATAGGGTTTCATCAGGTCGTTCTTGAGAAAGGATCGCCTCGTCCCGCAATCCGCAAAGGTGAGCGCAAACGCAGGCGATCCGATCGTCAGGGTGGCGACCATCAGGGACACGATTCCGGATGGTCGACGATCGGTTCGATGAACCCCGTGCCCCGGGCGCAACCATTAAGCGGTGCCTTACGGCTGTGTCGACGTACGCTGCCGGTCTGGCGAATTTCGGCGTCTCCCTTCATCAAACCGGGACGGCGACTGGTACATCGACGTTGCCCCTGATCGCATTCGAGCAGGAATTGCGGACCCGTCCGAACGCCCTCGGGCTCACTTGCAGTACGCCGCAGACAGCGGTCGACAGTTTAGTAACTACCCAGAGCGGCTTTATTGGGTGGTCCGCTGCTGATATCGACGCTCGCGGCGTACAGCGCTTCAGGGCACTCGACAGCATTAAGATTCAAGATTGCATGCCTTCATTCCTGGACCGTGGAAGGTGTGCACACCTTCAAAAACGAACGAATGACGTTCTGCAGATCGAGGACAGGGGGCTCCGCCCGTTTGGTCGCAATGCGGAAATTTCCAACCCATAACCCAAACGTCGCGTGTGCGCAAGTAGACAATGGGGCGGCGGCTGACTGCGTGATTTCCGAATTGCCGATGCTTCGCGATGTACTGTAGGTTCTGGACGCTTGAGGAATTGGTCGAGCAGACGTCGAAATAGAGAGACCCTCAAATGAAAATGGCGCGCGTGATCCTGTTTACTGGCCAGATCGATGCGATGAGCAAATTCTACGGAGAAGGGCTGGGCCTCAAGCAGGTCACGAATGAAAAAGGCTGGCAGGAGTTTGCGGCAGGCGGCGCCCGCATCGCACTGCATTCCGGCCCGTCATCGCCAGGTCGCAAGGGTCCGAAGATTGTATTCCACGCCAAGGACGTCGCGGCCCTGCGGGAAACGCTGGTGCGCGCGGCGCAAGTTTCGGCAAGGTCCGGCAGGGGGAAATAGCTTGTCTTTGCGACGATAAGGACCCGGACGGCAATCCCATTCAGTTGTCCGATCGCTGAAATCCAAATCAGGACACTACCCGAAAGACGGTGCGTTGGGATGGACCGGGCGATATACGGTGAGCGTCCCGCGGGACCGTCTGGACAGGGGATTAGGGAGGGCACACTCTGGCTTTGTGGGCAACGGTTGAAAGTGTCCACTTGGAGTTCACGATCATGTTTTTCTACTGGGCTTTCACATTGACCGTGATAGGCGCATTCTTCTCGCCGTTGGTGCCACTTGCCCAGTTTGCGGCTCAGGTGGCGTTGCTGGAGCGCTGGAGCTGCTGGCATTGCTGGGGTCGTTGTGGGATGGCCCAGTTGAAGTTCTCCGATCGGCGACAGCCAGTGCGCTCGTGCGTTGATGGTTTTAAAACCGATGCTTGAGTCCTTTGCCCAAGAAGGGACGAGTCCCATCGCATGATGGACTGATGAACAAGGGTGGTGTTAATGGGCGGACACGAGGAGCCCGAATCAAGACGGGTCGTAGCCGTAAGGCGGCAACAAAGAAGCACTGATGACACCGTTATGCCCTGAGGACATAAGATGTGGCGGTTTCTTGTGATTTCGAGAAAACGTGCAATTGCAGGTTCGCGCACTCGGCTTTGGCTTCTTTGAGTATCGGGATGTCGGCTTCCGAGAGTGCGACCTTACGCAACGACTGCCGACACGCGCTCCATCGAGTTCGCCGGAGCCAGCACGATCAGGGCTACACCGATGATGACGAGCGCAGCCACCCCCCACAGTTCTCCGCGTGGGATCAGATTGCGGAATGCCTGCACCGCCATAAGCGCGGCGTGGGCAAAGCTCGACCATGCCGTGAAAGCAATCAGACTGCGATTCGCCGATGGGTTACGCGCTGCCAGCAGCAAGAAAATGCCGAGTGTGACATAAACGCTCAGCATCATCGCCAACGCGGGCTCTTGCCGCACAAACATCGTCAAGGGATAAACTAAACCGGAAAAGATCAAGCCCACCACGACCAACACAACCTTCAGCGCACGTTCTCGCCTCATGGTGCCCTCCTGGCAGAAAACTGAAACCAAAGAGTACACGTACACGCCCATCTCTGAGACCATTGAGAGGGAATGTTACGTCGAAGCCGAAGGGAAGGTCAATTGATAGACCTGTAGACGCCTGTAGACGCAAAGAGTGAAAGGGTCTCAAACCTGACCCAGTTCAGATTATGTTGGGCGTGGCCGCAGACCGTCGGGGAGGATGGAAGCACGCACAACAACAAAAATGCTGCAATTGCACTCCTAATGTTTGAAGACGAACGACCTCCTTGTGCACGTCGCCTCCCACCCCGAACTGGCTAGTGTCCCTCGTCGTCTGCCTCGTTGGGTCGCGCACCCCAAGCAATGAAACGGGGCCTGAAGTCCGAAAGTGGAAGGATCACCTCAAGACCCGTGCCATCGGGATGGATCTTGTACAGACCAAAGAGGCCATGATCGTTGAGGCGGAAAGTTATCCAGCGCCCGTCGGGAGAATAGGAACCCACAAAGGCGCTGACGTCTCCACCTTCATAATTCGATACGAAATGAAGTTGTTTTCCGTCGGGACTGACGGTCACGATGTTTGTGGAGACTCCGGGGATGGCGACGTCTCCATAGATACTGAAAACAAGGTGCTTACCGTCTGGCGCCCAATCCTGCTTAACCGCGACATCGAAACTGAAGGGGGTGACTTGGAACACATGGCTACCATCGACGTCCGACGTGAAGAGCGCCGATCCGGCCGGGTCTCCGTTAAAGCCAAGGAAACTGATTTTTTCCCCGTTGGGAGAAACATTTGGATCAGCGCAGCATGGGCCGATGCGCTGCCGGTTATCGCCGTTGAGATCCATGCTCCAAAAAGCTTCGTCGTTGGTGGCGGGATCGATTCGATCGAATATGATCCGTGTCCCGTCAGGTGTGAAAGAGGGATCGCCCTCACAGACACCCGGAACCGGAAACTCAATCAGGCCGTTGCCATCGGCATTCATGATCGCCACGTTGCCGCATTCACCGGGCGCGTCGTGCTCGAAAACGATCCCACGCCCATCTGGGGACCAAGCTGGCGCAACAGCATCGCCACTTAGAAACGTGATCTGCTGTAAGCCCTTGCCATTCGGACGCACTGTGTAAATCTGAATGCCCGCGGCCGTTTGGACTTGAAACGCGATCAGCCCGTTATGGCCTGGGAAGGTAGCGAAGGCGGTGCCGACGGCCGACAAGAGCATCGCTAGGCACGCGAGTAGTTGCTTGAATTCTAAGATCTTTGCGCGCATGAGTATTCTCCTTGACGTTAAAGGTTGAGGACTGCTTAAGGTTGAAGGCCGCTGTTGCGCGCGTCTGAGAGGTGCGACGCATGGTGCCTCCCTAAGCAATCTTTGTCGGGTGAAGAAGGGACACTTTCTCAGTAGCCAGGTTCGAGTAACGTGACCGCGCGGCCCGCTGCCCACCGTTGTGTCTTGGGCACTCAGGAGAGATTCCCGATGGCAAACACCAAGACCAATGCTGTGAAAATCCGGGCAAGGTTGACTGATCTCATGACACACGTTCCCTCCAGATTAGGTAGCTTTCTATAGTGGTGCTCCGCGCGAAACGCTGGGAAGAAGAGCCGCGCCGCGAAACTCTGGCGAAGCGTGCGTTGTGCTTCAATGGCCGGGGTCTGACTTTGTTGTGACTTCCTTTTCCCCTTAAGAAGACCCTTTATTTTTTATAGGCTTGCGGAAGGTGGTAAACTTCCCAAAAGTTTGCTTGGGGCAGCTTGCGATGTCCACTCCAGCGCGATTCTCACGTAAGGTGTGCTTCGGCGAGTTCGAACTCAACCTCGACGCCGCAGAACTTCGAAGCAACGGTAACAAGACGATCGTCCCGGGACAGCCCTTTCAAGTGCTTGTCACGCTCTTGGACCGTCCCGGCCAGCTAGTCTCTCGCGAGCAGTTGAAGGAGCGGCTATGGCCTTCTGACACGTTTGTGGATTTCGATCAGAGCCTAAATAAGGCGGTCGCGCGGCTGCGGGAGGCGCTGGGGGATTCGGCGGAGAACCCACGCTTTATCGAGACTCTGCCTCGTCGGGGGTACCGTTTCATTGCGCCGATTACCGGCGCGGATGGCGAAGGAACAGCGGTCGTCGCCAGCGTGAGCGGGCCAACTTATCGTTGGAAGATCGCGGCACCCGTTGCGGTCATGGTTGTAGTTCTCGCCGGAGCCGGCTTCTACTGGCGTTCGCGTCATCCTCATCGGCTGACCGAGAAAGACACGATCGTGCTGGCGGATTTCACCAACAGCACTGGTGATCCAGTCTTTGATGACACGCTGAAGCAAGGCGTGCGTGTGCAACTCGAGCAATCCCCATTTCTAAACATCCTTTCAGCCCAGAAGGTGAGCGAAGAGTTAGGTTTGATGGGGCGCCCAAAGGAGGAGCGGCTGACCCCGGACATCGCTCGGGAGCTTTGCCAGCGAATGGGTGGCAAGGCAGTTTTGACCGGCTCGATCGCCAGCCTTGGCGCTCACTACGTCATCGGGCTGAACGCGTTCAACTGCCACACGGGAGACGGGCTGGGTGGCGAGCAGATGGAGGCCGACCGGAGGGAGCACGTGCTCAGGGCATTGGGCGACGCGGCCACGAAGATGCGAGAGAAGTTGGGCGAATCGCTGGTCACGATTCAAGGGTATGATGCGCCGGTGGAGCGGGCGAGTACGTCGTCGCTCGAGGCCCTGCAGGCCTACAGCTTAGGGCTGAAGATTTGGTTTGCCAAGGGAGTAGATGGCGCGCTTCCGTTTTTCCAGCGGGCGATAGAGCTGGACCCAAAGTTCGCCATGGCCTACGGCCGCTTGGGGACCGCATATGCCGAAGTCGGCGAAGGGGTTTTGTCAGTCGAGAACACGCGCAAAGGATACGAGCTGCGAGAGAAGGTGAGCCAGCGGGAACGATTGTACCTTGAGTCTCACTATTACCACTACGTAACCGGAGAGCTGGAGAAAGCGGTTCAGTTGTATGAATTGTGGCGGCAGATCTATCCACGCGACTGGGTGCCACACACCAACCTAGTAGCCGTCTACGCCGAACTCGGTAAATACGAAAGGGCGCTCAAGGAGGCTCGCGAGGAGCTGCTGCTGGACCAGAGCAACGAGGAAATCTATGGCGATCTCGCCGGTTCATATCTCAATCTCAATCGTTTAGCGGAGGCGGAAGCAGTCCTCAAGCAGGCTGATGAACACAAGGTTGAAACGCTCGGGAGCAGGTACCAGTTGGCCTTGCTGAGGGGTGATGCGGTGGAGAAGGAGCGCCTAACCGCGAATGCCACAGGCAAGCCAGTGGCGGAATACCTGCTGTTCCTCGATACCTACATGGAGGCTTACCACGGACGGCGCAGGAGAGTGCGGGAGTTGCTACGAGGGAAGGTGGAGTTGGCTGAAAGTGCTGGCGCAGCACAGAGGGCTGCCGGCCACCGCGCTGATGCAAGTCTGATGGAGGCATACTTCGGCGATCCACAACAGGCACGGGCAGGTGCTGAGACTGCTCTGAAGTCGTCCGTGAAACGCAACAGTTGGGTCACGTCCGCGTTGGCGCTTGCTCTTGCGTTGGCAGGTGATACCACTCACGCAGAGGTTCTCAGTACCGAACTGAACCAGAAGTTTCCGCTAAACACGCGGGTGCAACGCTGTGCTCTGCCCACGATCCGTGCCGCTATGGAACTGCACCGTGGAAATGCGCACAAAGCGCTCGAGCTGTTACCGAAGGTGACAAGTCCCTATGAACCGGGTGCAGCGGAGTTATTGGATCCAATCTACCTGCGGGGGCAGACCTACCTGGTGCTGCACAACGGCCCTGCCGCAGCCACAGAATTCCAAAAGATTGTTGATCATCCCGGCATCGTGCAGGAAAACCTGGTGGGTGCCTTGGCCCACCTTGGTCTGGCCCGCGCTTATGCCCTACAAGGTGATTCCGCAAAGAGTCGCACCGCATACCAGAATTTTCTTACTTTGTGGAAAGATGCTGATCCCGACATCCCCATCCTGAAACAAGCCACGGCGGAATACGCGAACCTGCAGTAGCCTGACAAGTGTCCAGGCAGTTGCCTACCCAGCTACACACGAATGTTCTTTCAATCACAACCAAAGTCAGCGCTTCCTCCCGAATCACGGGCCACCCGGAAGTTATGTTGCCCCTCTCGGGGCATCGCATGGCGGCTTGAATCGGAATCCGGACTGGGGCCGCTTCTGCGGGTCGCCCACATCCCATGTGTGTGACCACGCCGCCGTGTACTGCCCGTTGAATTCTGAACTTGAAATTGTGGGAATTCTGCTCCGCTAAACTGCGGCACTCTAGAGCTGCTGAGACGAAGCCGTTGTTGCTGCAACCTGTCCTATTCTCTATCCTTCGTGTTACCTTGTCGCGCAAATGCAAACTGCCACGAAGCAAGAAGCCGAAATCGACACGGTTGCCCTGCCTCACGCATTCACCGTGGGCTCAATCGGCATCCTCGCCTACATGCTCGGGAACGTCTTACATGAAGGCATGGGCCACGGCGGCGCTTGTCTTTTGGTCGGAGCCAAGCCTCTCGTGCTTTCGTCGGTCCACTTCGAATGCAGCCTGGACAGCCGCCTTGTAATGGCTGGTGGCACGCTAGTGAACTTACTCGCGGGAGCGGTACTCTTTGTCCTCGGACGCCTCACCGGCCCCCGTTATCCACGATTGAAATACTTCTTCTGGATCTCCATGACGGTGAATCTTTTCACCGCCACAGGATATTTCCTGTTCTCTGGCATCGGCGGCATTGGTGATTGGGGCGCCTTTATTCAAGGCCTCGGCCCTCAGTGGCTCTGGCGAATAGGCCTGACGATCTTCGGTGCTGTTACTTATCTGCTCGCCGCGCGCATTAGTCTACT
>Ga0137415_10000014_pt1 | contig 160918 bp, 145 predicted proteins | sample CZODoug3_1_1_16f_FD_183082 | JGI IMG/M metagenome (GOLD analysis project Ga0137415, IMG submission 183082) | Vadose zone soil fungal communities from Angelo Coast Range Reserve, California, USA - CZODoug3_1_1_16fungal (Hybrid Assembly) | ecosystem: Environmental > Terrestrial > Soil > Vadose... | reverse complement strand
GCACACACCGGAAAAACCGCTGCTGCTGTGGAAATCTTATGTTGGAATTTCTGCGGTCTGACCAACTATAAGGCGTTTGCGCTCATTGACTCTCCGCACACCTGCTCTCGCCCCCGAGTCAGCGCCCCCAGGCCACCCGCCGCACAAATCGTGACAGCCTCCGGCTCAAGAGCACACGGAAGTTTACCAACTTGCTACGTGGAGCCGTTTTTCCCGTCGCCACATCCTACCCTCCTGAGAATTGACTTGCTCATCCTCCGCGCCTAACATCGGCACCAGCCAATGATCAACTGCCCATGATAGGGTCCACGATTTCGCATTACCACATCCTGGAGAAGATCGGCAGCGGGGGTATGGGTGTCGTCTATAAGGCAGAAGACACCGAACTCGGACGCTTTGTAGCTCTCAAGTTTCTGCCCGACCTGGTGGCCCGAAACCCTCCAGTTCTGGAACGCTTCCGGCGCGAGGCCCGCGCCGCTTCCGCGCTGAACCACCCCAATATCTGCACGATTTACGAAATTGCCGAGGCCCAGGGACGGCGCTTCATTGTCATGGAGTATCTTGACGGCGCGACCTTGCGAGATCGTGTTGCCGGGGGGCCTTTGCCGCTCAACACCCTACTGGGGCTCGCCGTTGAAATTGCCGACGCGCTGGATGCTGCACACAACCATGGCATTGTGCATCGCGACATCAAGCCCGCCAACCTCTTCGTAACCAAGCGCGGTCACGCCAAGATTCTCGACTTCGGGCTCGCCAAGTTGACTTCCGCCGAGCCGGAGGCAGAAACCGGCGACGATACCCAAGCCCTGGTAACCCGTCCTCCCGAGCATCTCACCAGCCCGGGTTCCTCGGTCGGGACCATGAACTACATGTCCCCGGAACAGGCGCTGGGCAAGCCGCTGGACCAGCGCACGGATTTGTTCTCGTTCGGCATCGTGCTCTACGAGATGGCAACTAGCCACTTGCCGTTTCGCGGCCAGACTTCCGCGGCTGCCTTTGACGCTCTCCTGCACGACAGCCCGGAGTGGTCACCCCAGTTCGCGCCCGACGTGTCAGCCAGGTTGGGGGCCATCGTTCAACGGGCGCTGCAGAAAGATCCGGACCTGAGGTACCAGGCCGCCACGGAAATGCACGACGACCTTCAAGCCTTGAGGCGTGACATGGAAATGTCCGGCGCTGGCTCGGAAACCCGGGCCCTGCCTGCCTTCAGCTCCGGCCTGGCGCAACCCGCGGTATCGGGAGCGCGCAAGCGGCGCTGGTACGGCGTCGCTTTCGCCGCTCTGGCTCTGATCATCGCCGGGTATTTCCTGCGCCCTTCGTCCTCCCCTCCCACGGTGGTCGCCTCCGTGCAAATTACCAATGATGGCTTCCCGAAGCGCTCTCTGGCCATCGACGGGACGCGCCTCTATTTTTCCGAGTATGCCGGCGGCCATTCAGTGCTGAAGGAGGTTTCGACCTCCGGGGGAGACACCGCTGCGATACAAAGCCCCCTGGCGACTGCCGACATTTATGACTCCTCGCTGCGCAACTCGCAGTTGTTGGTCCGAGGGTCGGCAGAAGGTTCGGAGACCGAGTCGCCGGTCTGGATTTTGCCCGTGCCCGCCGGCTCGCCGCGTCGCGTGGGCGAGATTCTGGCGCACGCCGCCGCCTGGACCCCTGACGGTCAGCACATCCTCTACGCCACCGGCGACCGTCTTTACCTTTGTAATCCTGACGGCACGGAGTCCCGCGAATTTGTCCAGACCAGGGGCATCCCGTTTGACCTGCGATATTCTCCCGATGGCAGCCGGGTGCGCTTCTCGGTTCGTGACACCAGCCAGCACAGCAACGCTCTTTGGGAGGTCACACCTCAGGGTCAAAACCTGCATCCGATCCTGCCGAACTGGAACCGGCCGCCCCAGGAAGGTGCCGGCAACTGGACACCCGATGGCCGCTATTTTCTGTTCGAATCGGCGCGCAACAATTCACAAGATATCTGGGCGTGGCGGCAAGGATCGTCATTGTTCCGAAAGGGTGGGGATCTGCCGACCCAGCTGACGGTGGGACCGCTGTTGTTCACCAATCCCACACCCAGCACCGATGGCACCAAGCTGTTTGTCATCGGCCAGCAACGGCGCTTCGACCTGGTTCGTTTTGCGGGACAGTCCGGACAATCCTCCATCTACCTTCCGGGGATCTCGGCCGGGGAGGCCGATATTGCGCGCGACGGCCAGACGACCGTTTACGTGTCTCATCCCGAGAGCGCCTTGTGGCGCAGCCAGATCGATGGCAGCGCGCGGACCCAACTGACGTTCGCTCCCATGCAGGTCCACATGCCGCGCTGGTCGCCCGATGGCAAGCAGCTCGTTTTCATGGGCTCTCTCCCGGGACATCCGTGGAAGATCTACCTGCTGCCGGCCGAGGGCGGAACTCCGCAGGAACTGAAGGACGGCGACCAGAACCAGGGCGATCCCACCTGGACCCCGGATGGGAACTCGATCGTGTTTGCCGGCATGCCCTGGCTGGACTATGTGGTGGCGCCCGGCCCGAATATCCACATCCTGAATTTTAAAACCGGGCAGCTTTCCGACGTTGCCGGTTCGGAAGGATTGTTCAGTCCGCGCTGCTCGCCCGACGGCCGCTACCTCGCAGCTCTTTCCTCGGACTCCACCAAGCTCGTGTTGTACGACTTCGCCCGGAAGACGTGGTCCCTGCTCGCCACCTCGATGTTCGGCTACGAGAACTGGTCGCGCGATGGCACCTACCTCTACGGGGAGGACTATCCCGACAAGATCGACGACATCGTCCGCGTCCATGTCCCGGATGGCAAACTCGAGCGCCTGTTCAGCCTCAAGGACGTTCCGCGGGGCTTTGATCCATGGGAATTCTGGGTGGGTCTCGCGCCTGACGGGTCGATACTGCTGATGCGCGACCGCAGCACGGAGGAGATCTATAGCCTCGATGTCCGGTTGCCGTAGTCACAGAAAAAGTCGGGGGGCCGGCCGAATCAGCTACCGGTTCCCGCGACCTCTGGTGGTTTTAGTTCTCCGTGTGCACAAGGCAGAGTGATCTTGACGACTTGTCCGAAGCCGGACCGGTGGCAGACCGAGCCCGACATGGGAGACGACAGGTTTCCGTCGGAGCCAAAGGTCATCGCGGTCAGCAGGACGAGGCCGGCCGCGATTCCGAGCACTGATGGGGGGTAGGAATCCCCTCCGTTCATGAAGGGGAGGATGTCAAACGAATCTTTTCGGAGAACCTGGCTCAGTTCGGCTTTCACTGGTCGTCATCAGAAACGTCGACGCGCACGACTTGTCCGGCTCCCGGGGGAGCGCCGAACCCGAAGTTGGAGACATAGAGTTTTCCGTCCGGGCCAAAAGTAATGCCCGAGGGGAAGCTGAGGCCGGGAGCGACGGTGGTCAGGTGTTCGGCCGCGGTCAACGCGGACAATGATCCCAGTCCCCACCTGATCAGGACCGGGGAAGCCGGGCGCGGTCATTGATTCGAGAACGTACAGTCTGCCGCGCCGGCCGTAGGCCAGACCTTGCACGGTAGTGAACCCTCCGGTCAGACTGCTGGTAATGACCGTTGAGCTTCAATGGGTAAATGTTTTCACTCCCGGGGTCACGGGAAATGTTCCTAGCGTCCCAAAGACACAGTGGCATGATCGGTTCCTTTGACTGGTCCCTGACAGAGTGCGAGTTCAAGCGCGCCATCGAGCTCAACCCGAGCTACTCCAATGAGCACCGCCTTTATGCGGCTCTGCTCGTGTCCCTGGGACGCCATGAAGAAGCATGGGAGCCGATCAACCAGGCGATGCGTTCGGACTCTCTCTCCCTGCCCGACAACGCGGAAGTCGTCCGCACCCTGTACTATGCTCGCGACTATGATTGTGCCCTTGAGCAAGCGCACAAGGCGCTGCCACTGGATCCGGACTACTACCGGACTCATTTTTGGATGGGGCGGGTCTATGCCCAGAGGTGCATGTACCGGGAGGCGATCGCAGAATCCGGGAGAGTCCTGCCGGCCATGCCGGACAGCCCGGTGGGCTTGACCGAGCTCGCCTACAGTCTTGCCGTGGGCGCCCGCCTGCCCGAAGCGAGAAAGATTCTCAAGCGCTTGGAGGACAAATCGCAACACGATTTCGTCCCCGCCTGTAATCTGGCCGTCCTTCACCTCGCTCTTAACGAGAAAGACGCAGCCCTCGAGTATTTGCAAAAGGCCTAGGAGGAGCGCGACTGGGCCCTGATGGTCCTGGCGGTCGAACCCCGTCTCGACCCCCTATGCGGAAATTTTGGGAACTGGTCGGCAGAGCTGGCCTGCAGCCATCGTCCCTACACCGGGCACCCGGATTGCAGCGGTTGGTTCGCCTTCGCGCTCAAGCGGGGATTTCCTGCGAGGGAGGGTTTCATGACCTTTCAGCATGGACATCTTGCCCGGTCTGCAGGCGCCCCGGCGCCCGCTAGTCCACCACCGCCAGCACGTCCCCGGCGTTCACGGCGGCGCCTTCCACGGCGAGCATTTTGCGCACGACGCCATTCTTGGGCGACTTGATTTCGTTCTGCATCTTCATCGCTTCCACCACGACGATGCCCTGTCCCGCCTCGACGTCGGCTTCTTCCTGAACCAGCACGCGCACGATCTTGCCCGGCATGGGCGCGATCAGCTTCCGCGGTCCCTCCCGGTCGTCGGCACGGGCACGGCTGCGCAGCGATCGGGGATCGCGCACCTGCACCGCGTAGCGCACGCCTCCCACCCACAGGTGCATGTTCGCGGCAGTGCGCTCGCGCTTGATCTCGTAGGCCTTGCCCCCAATGAGGACCGAGAGCACGTCGGGCCGTGCCAGCACGGCATCGACTTCGACTTCACGACCGTCGAGACGGCATTGCCATCGCCCCTCCGGACGGTTCAGTTCCAGCCGATAGTTCTTCCCGTCGATGTTGACCTCGTAAGTCATCGAAAAATCAGCTGCCGCCGTCAGCTTCCCGCATGCACCAGACCGAACTAGCGCAATGCCTCAGCTCGGCCCGCTTTTTTCCACGGGCTTGCCTCTGGTTCGGTGCCGGCGCCGCTTGCCTCGCCATTGTTTTGCGTTGTCGCGCCGGGCTCGAGCACCGCGAACAAGCCCGCGGCGAGCGCCGCTACCTCTGCAGCCTTGCCGTCGGTCGCAGCCGTCTCCACGGGACGCGCCAGCAGGCGATCCAGAAACCCGGTATCCAGGCGCCCTGCCATGAAATCCTGGTCATTCAGGATCCGGCGGAACAGAGAGAGATTGGTCTTGATCCCGCCCACGAAAGACTCCTGCAGAGCTCGCGTCAGCCGCGCGGTCGCCTGCGTTCGGTCGGTGCCATACCCGATCAGCTTGGCCAGCAGCGGATCGTAGTCAAGCGGCACGTTCCAGCCTTCGTAGATGCCACTGTCCCGGCGAATGCCCGGCCCCGACGGCAGTAGCAGGAGCGTGATTTTGCCCGGGCTCGGAAAGAAGTTGTTGTCCGGATCTTCCGCGTAGATGCGGCACTCGATCGCGTGGCCGCGCAGCTGCACCTCGTGCTGTGTGAAGGGGAGTCTCTCGCCTGCCGCAATGCGGATCTGCAGGTGCACCAGGTCGAGGCCCGTGGTCAGCTCTGTCACCGGATGCTCCACCTGCAGCCGCGTGTTCATCTCGAGGAAATGAAAGTTTCTGTGCTGGTCGACCAGAAACTCGATCGTCCCGGCATTGGTATATCCTGCAGCCTGCGCCACGCGCACCGCGACTTCCCCCATCCGGCGCCGCATGTCCGGATCGACCATGGGAGAGGGCGACTCTTCCAGCACTTTCTGGTGCCGACGCTGGATGGAGCACTCGCGCTCGCCTAGGTACACGGTGTTGCCATGCTCGTCCGCCAGCACCTGCATCTCGATATGGCGCGGGTTGAGAATGGCTTTCTCGAGGTAAACTTCGCTGTCCCCAAACGAGCGCTGCGCCTCGCTCTGCGCGCTTTGCAGGGCCGATTTCAGCTGGTCCGGCGTGTGGACCAGCCGCATCCCCTTACCGCCGCCGCCCGCCGCCGCCTTCAGCATCACGGGATAGCCGATCTGGCCGGCAACGCGTGCGGCCTCTTCGGCCGATTCGAGGCCGCGCGAGGTGCCCGGCACAAACGGGATGTTCGCCCTTTCCATGTGCTGCCGCGCCCGCGTCTTCGAACCCATCCTCTCCATCGCTGCCGCCGTCGGACCAATGAACTTGATCCCTGCTTCCGCACAGGCGTGCGCGAACCGCGAGTTCTCCGACAGAAAGCCGTACCCAGGGTGAATGGCCTCCGACCCGCTGCGCTTCGCGGTCGCGATGATTTTGGGAATGTTCAGATAAGACTCGGCCGCCGCCGCCGGTCCAAGGCGGTACGCCTCATCGGCCTTGCGCACGTGCAGCGCGGCCCGATCCACGTCCGAGTAAACCGCCACCGGCTGGATGCCCAGCTCGCGGCACGCACGAATGACGCGGACCGCAATCTCTCCCCGATTGGCAATGAGGATCTTCTTGAACATGTTGGGAAGCCTGACGTGGCGCCGCTGCCGCAGTCATTCTACTGGACGGCTAGTCGGCGCGCACTGGACTGTAACGGTATCGTTGCGGTCTGCCTGGCGGCAAGATTTCCACTTCCCGGCTGTCGGACATGCTGCGGCGCACAGCAAAAAGGCCCCTCGTCGCGGAAGGGGGCTCGGTACTTCAGGCAAAGAGGCGAGGCACAGACGCGCTCTACTTCTGATCCATGGTGATGCCGGTCGCTCCGGGCTGTTTCTCGGCCTTTGCCTTCTTGATTGCGAAGGTCTTGTTCACCCAGTCGTCAGCTGCCTTCAAATCGGCTGCTCGGGCCGCCGGATCATCGCACTGCAGATCTGCCCGCTCGCGGTACATCAGGTTCATGTATGCCATTGCGTCGTCGTAGTCCGGGCGAATTTGCAGCGCCTTGTTCAGGTTGTCGATGCCCTCCTGAATGTTGGCCCCGTTTTTCTGCTTCAAAGCCGCGCAAACTTTCTTGTCCTTCAGCGGCTCCTCGGGTTTCAGTCCCAGTTTGGCGCGCTCTTCCATGCGCGGCTGGTAGGTCTGGGTCCAGTCGATCACAGCCACCGAGTAGTAGGGTTCGGGATCGTTCGGGTCCAATTCGGTCGCCTTGCGGTAATACTCCTTGGCGTCGTTGAAACGTTTCATCTGCAGGTACAAATAGGCGATGCCCTTCACGCTGTTGGCATTTTTGGGATCGCGCGCCAAGACCTCCTTGTACTGCTCAATGGCCTGTTCGGCGAACTTGTTGTTGTCGGGCGCGTCGGCACCCGGGATGTATTGCTGCGCAAACGCGGTGGCCAGGTAGAGACGCGCATTGAGCAGCGTCGGATCCAGATCGACGGCTTGCCTGAAATGCTCGATCGCTTCCTCGTACTTGGCGTTCTTATACGACTGGACGCCCTTGTTGAGCTGGTCGCGGGCCCTCAGTTTGCTGCAGCCCGTGGTAGAGAACAGCAGCACGCCGGCAGCTACCAGAACCAACACTCGTAGGCTGGTTTTCATTGCGTTATAAATCTCCCTATTCCAAGAATCATGGGACCTTACCACTCCGAAGAGGATTGCGCAAATCCCGGACACGCCAATGCCCAGACGACATCGCCTGGGCGCTGCGTGGCTTCCGGTTCGCTCCTGAGTTTGAACCCGGGGGCAAGGGCACAACCGTCCCCGCCTGCGCGGAATTCGTTCGCACTCGTTGCGTCTACTGACCGGCTTCGATCTTGGCTGTGATAAGGCCGACCTTGTCGACACCCGAAGCGTGTGCGATGTCGATCACGTTGGCCACATCGAAGAAGGGGATATTGTCGTCCCCCTTTACGAACATGACCTTTTCCGCGCGCGTCTTAAAGATGTCGGTGAGGCGACCTTGCAGGTCGTCCCAAGCGGCGTCTTCCTGGTTGATCTTCACGCCCGGGGTCTGGCCCGCACCCCGATCAATCAACTGGACAACGATGGTGCGGTCCGGAGTGTTCACCTGCTTCTGATTGGGCGGCGGCGGCTGCGGAACCAGCGCGTCCAGGCCCTTCGGAGTGAGGGGTGTGATCACCATGAAGATGATCAGCAGCACCAGCAGTACGTCAATGAGCGGCGTGACGTTAATATTCGCGCTTTGGCCTCCGCCCGAGCTAACTGCCATTCCCATAGTCGATCTCCTCTATTGCCCACCGGCCGGTGCCGGCGGGGGCGCGCTACCCGCGCCTTTTTCCTTTTTCTGATCGGTCAGCAGGCCCAGCTGGTCCACGCCCGCGGCCCGGATATTATCCACGACCTCAACGACTCTGCCGAACTTGGCGCGTGCATCCGCACGGATGTAGACCCGCTTGTCGTTCTTGTTGGCCAGCCGGTCCTTTACCTTCCCGGTCAGCACGTCCAGACTCGCCAATTTGTCGTTGCCGAAGAAGACGTCGCCCGTACGCATCACGGCCACGATCAGGGCGTCTTCCTTGTCGGCGTCCGGCATCTGTTCGGGATTGTTCACCTTCGCCAGGTCCACGCTGACGCCCTTCTGCAACATGGGCGTGACCACCATGAAGATGATCAGCAGCACCAGCATCACGTCCACCATGGGGGTGACGTTGATGTCGGAATTGACCTTGGCGCCTTCGTTTCGTTTTGCCAGTGACATAGGCTCACCTTTCCTTTGCGCCGCTCACGCCTTCCACTCGTGGTCCGGCAGGGTCTTCGGGTTTGAGCCTGAGTGTCCGGCGCCGGAGCGAACTCCAGCGCCGGACCTTTGCAACTCAAAACCGCAGCCACTGCCCGGTCCGACTAGGAACGGCGCAGGCTCCGCCGCTTCAGGAAGTAGTCGACCAGTTCGCTCGAGGAGTTATCCATTTCCACGTCGAAGGCCTCTACGCGTCCGGTCAGGTAGTTGAACATCATCACCGCCGGGATCGCGACCAGCAGACCCATAGCCGTGGTAACGAGCGCCTCGGCAATACCGCCGGCGACGGCCGCCAGACCGGTGGCCTTTTCCTGCGAGATGCCCTTAAACGCGTTCAGAATGCCGACCACCGTTCCGAACAGTCCGACGAACGGTGCGGTCGACCCAATCGTCGCCAGTCCGCCCAGTCCGCGCTTCAGTTCGGCATGCACGATGGCTTCGGTGCGCTCCAGAGCGCGCTTGGAAGCTTCGATGGTCTCACCTGGGATCTCGCCCGGGCTGTCCTGGTGGGCCTTGAATTCCATCAAGCCTGCGGTGACAACCTTCGCCAGGTGGCTCTTCTTGTTGCGCTCGGCGACCTTGATGGCTTCGTCGATCTTGCCATCGCGCAGGGCGCCGGCAACCGCCGGAGCGAATGCACGCGATTGCTTGCGCGCCGCGCTGAACGCCATCCAACGGTCGATCATCACGCCAATCGACCAGCCCGACATAATGAACAGAATGATGACCACGATTTTCGCCAGGATTCCCATCGACTTCACCAGCGAAACCAGGTCCCAACCCACTTGGCCTTCCTGGACTACCCAGGCCGCCATCGCAGGCACATGGTGCACGGCACTTGCTAGATTGGCTACGAACATGAGTTGCTTTTCCTCCTCAGGAACTCGTCAAGACTCAGTTGCCTCTGTCACGAACAGCGTTGCTTCCGAGTGTTTCAGAAAACAGTGCTGGAAACTTGGGCCCGGTTCCCGTTACGGTCGCGGGAATCTTTTGCCACTTGCACAAACATGCGGCGGCCGCCCAGAGGCTCCTTCAACTCCCGTCCCGGCCACCGGTCAATGGTTGGACACGAGCGGGGCTGCCGCCAAATCCCTACAGCAATCCGAGCGCACACCACCGGGAAGTTTAGCCCCCCGACAGCGTGAAGTTCACCTGAACCTGGGTTTCCACCGCCACCGGTTCGCCGTTCAGCATGTACGGCCGATACCGCCATTGCTTCACCGCTTCGATCGCAGCCGGAGCCAGCATCGGGTGTCCGTTGATCAGGCGCAGGTTCTCGATGGTGCCGTCCTTGCTGATCTCGGCCTGCAGCAGCACGGTACCTTGGATGCGCGCTTGGCGCGCCAGCGGAGGATAATTCGGCTGAACCTTCTTGATCAGAAGGCCCTGGGAAACGCCCAGCGAAACCCGAACCCGCTGCGGGGTCGCCACCTTGGGCACGGCTACCGGGGTCGAGCTGATAATTCCGCCGATGACGCCACCCATCTGGCCACCGGGAACGCCGCCCGGAACGCCGCCCACCACGCCGCCCGTCGACATTTCCGGCGGAGGCGCCTCATCTTCCTTGATCATCTGGACTTTTTGAGGAATCTTGGTGGGGGTTCGGAGCTGGCCGTTAACCAGGTCACTCTGGATCTGTTTCACCACTCGCACCGGCGTGGCGGCTGGCGGGGGCGGAGGCGGCGGAGGTGGCGGGGGCGCCACCAGAAACGTCATGAGCTGCTGTTTTGGCAGCGCTTCGGTGAAAATCAGCGGAATCAGGACCAGGACGCCGACGAGAACCGCCTGGAAAATGAACGAAACCATGGTGGTCGCACCACGCTTCGTTTTCAGCCTGCCGCCCGATTCAATAAGGCTATCTTCGAACATAGGCTTCTCCCTGCTTCAGACCCTACGTATTCTTAGACACCGGACATTTCTGCTTTGCTCCCAGAAACCGCTTCCTTCATTGCAACGCGCTGGCCGTGTCTCCGACCCACGAGTCCGGTGGGCTTAGGTCCCTGCAATCAATCATTTAGATCCAGGTCCCCTTTTCGGAGCCGAAGCCCCCTATTCTCTTAGACTGCAATTTTTTAACGCTCTGCCCCAAAAAAATTCGGGCGGTCCACTACAGCGAAATCGCTAAGCGCCTGCCTTAGCCTTATCCCGCTTGCCCGTATCGACCGGCATCGAGATCGGCCGCTTGCCCCGGCTGTTCCGCCAGTCCTGATACGCCACCAGGATCGGCGCCGCAATCGCAATTGACGAGTAGGTTCCGATCAGGATTCCGATCACCAGCGCGAACGAGAACCCGTGCAGCACCTCGCCGCCAAATAAATACAGAGCGAGCACAGTAAGGAACGTTAGGCCCGCCGTCAAGATAGTTCGGCTCAGGGTCTGGTTAATGCTGCGATTGACGATGTCGGCCAGCTTCTCCCGCCGCATCAACTTGATGTTTTCGCGGATCCGGTCAAAAACGACGATCGTGTCGTTATTCGAATAGCCCACCAGGGTCAGGATCGCGGCCACCACGGTCAGCGAAATTGGCTTGTTGGTGAGGGAAAACGCACCCACCGTGATCAGCGTGTCGTGAAATACCGTCACCACCGCCGCCAAGCCATAAATCCATTCGAACCGGAACCCCAGGTAGACCAGCATTCCCGCCAGCGAATACACCACCGCCCAAACTGCCTGCTTTTGCAGTTGCGCCCCCACCTGCGGACCGACAATCTCGACGTTGCGCACGCCAAAATCGGACAGGTAAAAACCGTCTCGCAGGGAAGTCAGGGTCGCGGCATCGGTCACCGACTTCAGCTCGTCCAGCGAACTCAAGACGCCGCCCTTCACCTTGTCGCGATAGTTCACAATGGCCTGGGCAAGCCCGGTGTAGCGCGCATCGGCGTCGGTACCCAGATGCAGCGGATCCTTCTGCAGCAGGTAATCCTTGATTGTCAAAGAGCTGGCGTTGTTCAGATCCTGCTTGCCCGCCTGAGCGTTGCCTTCGAGCGCACCGATGATCTGTGCCTTGCCCTTGTCGAGCGCCGCTTCGCTGGTCTCCTGTTCGGCCAGATCGATCAGAACTTCATTGTTCGCCGCCGGCCCGTAACTCTGAATCTTGGCGTTATGCAACCCGACCTTATCCAAGGCCGCACGGATGGCGTCGTTATTGGGCGCATGCGAGAACTTCACGTAGACCAGCGTGCCCCCGCGGAAGTCTACGCCGAGCGGGATCCCGTGCCAGAAGAGCATGGAGAGTATGCCCGCCACGCTGAACACCAATGAAAAGGCGAGAAAATACCACTTTTTCCCGAGAAAATCTATGTTTGGATTGCGAAAAAATTCCACTAGCTTGAAACCCCTTTTTCGATGAAGCAAAGTCTCAATGTTCGAAGGTTCTAAAACCCGAGAAACTCTGCACACACCGCATTACGGCCCTTTACAGGCTGCCCAACACCGACTACCGAACCCACTATCCAATACTCAGCGCTTCTCCGCGTTGTTTCCGGCTCAGCACGTAGTCAAAGATCACGCGCGACACGAATACCGCCGTAAACAGGTTCGCCAGCAGGCCGAAAGTCAGCGTCACCGCGAAGCCCTTCACCGGACCCGTTCCGAAAATAAACAGGATGAAGGCCGAAACAATCGTGGTGACGTGGGTATCCACGATCGTGATCCAGGCATGCGCGAATCCCTGTTCCACCGCCGAGGGCGGCGTCTTGCCGTTGCGCAACTCCTCCCGAACGCGCTCGAAGATCAGAACGTTCGAGTCCACACCCATACCAACCGTGAGGATCACGCCCGCGATGCCCGGCAACGTCAACGTCGCACCGCTGAATCCGAGGAAGCCCAGCAGGATGATCAGGTTCAGAATCAGCGCGACGTCGGCGTTGATCCCGGCCCCGTGGTAGTACACCAGCATGAAGATCAGCACCGCCAGCATGCCGACGATCGCCGCCTGCACGCCTGCCTTGATCGAATCCGCTCCCAGCGACGGCCCCACCGTGCGTTCTTCCAGGTACTTGATGCCCGCCGGCAGCGCACCGGAGTTCAGAATCAGCGCCAGATCCCTGGCCTCCTGATCGCTGAACCGGCCTTCAATCACGCCCGAGTCGCCAATCTCGCTCTTGATGACCGCGACTTCCATGACCTTGTTGTCGAGCACCACGGCCAGGTAATCGCCCACGTGTGCTCCTGTGAATTGCGAGAACCGGCGCCCGCCTTCCGCGGTCAGGTAAAAATTGACTTCGGGAGATCCGGTTTGCGAGTTTCGCCCGACTCGCGCTTCGCGCAAGTCGTGTCCGGCCACCGCCGACACCCGGGAGATGACCCAGATGGCATCGGCACCCTCACCGGTTGCGCCGATACTGCGGCCGTGCATCAGGACGGAGTTCTCCGGCAGAACCCCATTATGAGCGGCTAACGCCGCCGCCTCATCCGGATAAGAACGCTGGCCGTCGATCGACTGCCGGATTTCCAGCATGGCGGTCGACTGCATGATGTCTTTCACCCGCGCCGGATCGTCCACGCCCGGCAACTGCACCAGGATCTGGTACTGCCCCAGCCCGTGCTCCTGGATGACCGGCTCGCTCACGCCCAACTTGTCGATGCGGTTGCGGATGGTCTCAATGGCTTGCCCTACGGCGCGATTTTTGAGCTCCGACAGGTTCTGCGCCTTCATGGTCAGAACCCAGGAGTTTTCCGGGCCCGAGGCAGCGTTGTAGTCCTGCAAGCGGTCCGAAACCAGCGACCGGAAATCAGAAGTCGCCTCCGGCGGCACGCCTTTCACCACGATCTTGTCGGGAGCGTTTGTGGGGTCCGGCTTGTTGATATCTGTGTAGGTGATTTTGCGGGTGCGCAGGTCGTCCTTCAGGCGCTCGATGGCCCGGTCGGAATCCGCGTTTACCGCGTCATTGACCTGCACCTGCAGAATCAGGTGCGTCCCACCCTTGAGATCCAGCCCCAAGTGGATGCGGTCGGTCATGGCCGAAAGCGGAGTCTTGCCCGACCACTCCCAAGGGAATCCAAAAATTCCGAACACAAACACCAGCAACGTGGCGACGATGACGATGACTTTCCAGCGCAGATTCTTGTTCATGACAGAGTTAAGAAACCGAACGACCCCTTAAAATATTGATCTTGTTCGCGGTGACGGCCTTTTCGGCGATCGCCTACTTGTTTGTCGTCTCGTCCTGGGTCGTCACGGTTACAATCGACCCCCGGCTCACTTCCAGCTTCAGGTTATCCGGCGGAACGCGCAGGACGAGCGCATCGTCCTTGATCGAGAATATGGTCCCGCGCAAACCGCCGCTGGTCACCACCTTGTCCCCGGTCTTCAGCTCCGACAGCATGGCTTGCCACTTCTTCTGCCTGCGCTGTTGGGGCAGGATCAACAGGAAATAGAAGACCGCAAACATCCCCACCACAGGGACCAGCAGAGCCACGCTCGATCCACCACCCAATTGAAGCGCCAGGAAGTATAAAGTGCTCATGAAGATCCGACAGACGAAACTATTCAAAAACGCTTGCCCACGCCGGTGGGCGCCTTGAGCCCCTAGTTGTCACCGCGGGAGTACTCGTGTATTCCGGCCGGGTAATCCTTAAGCCTCGGGCTGAATCCAGGGCAGGACTTACGGCTTCGGTTGAGACGAGACACCAGATAGAGGACGCGTCCCTTCCCCAAGTCGAATAGAATGCCGCACCCTCCGCATAGTGTCAAGATAGAAACTAAGGTTGTGGACGGTATTTAAGACCTGTGCCAGCACTTCGTTAGCGGCATACAGGTGCCGCAAATACGCCCGCGAATAGCGCTGGCAAACCCGGCAAGCGCAAGCCGGATCGAGCGGTCCGGGATCGCTCGCGTACCGTGCCTGCTTGATCGAAACCTTGCCTTCCGACGTGAACAAGAGCCCGTGCCGGGCGGCACGGGTCGGCAACACGCAGTCCATCATGTCGACCCCGAGCCCGGCGTAGAGCGCAATCTCCTCCGGCGTCCCCACCCCCATCAGGTAGCGCGGCTTGTCGGCCGGAAGATGCTCCAGGGTCGCCTCGACCACCTCCCGAGTCAGGTCCCGCGGCTCCCCAACGCTCAGCCCGCCGATCGCATACCCCGGAAACCCCATCGCAACCGTCCGTTCCGCCGACTCCTTCCGGAGTTGCAGATCCATCCCCCCCTGCACGATACCGAACAACGCCTGGTTTTGCGTCAGGGCAGACGCCACCGTCTGCCCGGGCGAGCCCTGCTCGCCCCTTGGCCCCGCCAGGCTGACATTCTCCTTCTCCCCGGGATTGCCACTGATCTCGGAATTGTCATTTCGAGCAGCCAAGCGACGAGGAACCTGCGGTTGCCCGCCCCTGGTCAATGGCAACTGGCCGCTGCCCCAGGGCACTTCGTCTTTGTGCGCCTCAAAGTACCGCTTCGACCGTTCCGCCCAGCGCAACGTCATCCTCATCGACATCCGCATGCGTTCCCGGTCCGCCGGAAACTCGGTGCATTCGTCGAATGCCATGATGATGTCCGCGCCCAGACCGATCTGCGCCTCCATCGAACTCTCCGGACTGAAAAAATGCGCCGACCCGTCCAGGTGCGAGCGAAATGTCACGCCCTCTTCGGTCACCTTGCGCAGCTCATTCAGACTGAACACCTGGAACCCGCCCGAGTCGGTGAGAATCGCACGATCCCACGCCATGAACCCGTGCAACCCGCCCATGCGCCGCACCGTCTCCACACCCGGCCGCAAATAAAGGTGGTAGGTATTGCCCAGCAGAATCTGCACGCCCAGTTCTTCGAGCAAATCCTGCGGCACGCCCTTTACCGAAGCCAGTGTCCCCACCGGCATAAACACAGGCGTTTCGACGACAGCGTGCGGCGTGATCAGGTTGCCCAGCCGCGCGCCCCCGCGGGTGGCTTCAATCCGTAACTCGATCGACATGGTTCAAGATTCTAAATTGGGAAGTAGACCCAGCACAGGAGCCACTGCCCCGCGCTTGTAGGTTTCTGAGCTGCGGTGCTTCTCACGCTTTGGCCCTGCGGGACGGCCACGGCCCAGCCGCAGAAGTCCCCTCCGACCAATGCGCAAATCTCAGCGGCGCCCTTCATCCCATGACCGAAGAGCAGATGCCTTGTCTTCGCGACCAATCAACAGGAGTACTCGCACGCCCTGAAAGGCAGGCAGGTCGAGGTGATGAAGTCCGTCGTAGCAAAACACCAATCGAAAATGGCCAGGGCCAGAAGAGAATACGAAGCCAGCGGAGACTTCGAACGTACCCTCAAGCCTTGATCGACACCACAACGGCTCGCTCCCGCGGACCAGAGCTAGCCAGCAAGCTCGATAATCTCCCCTCGCACCACGCCGCCCTCGATCACCAGTCTCCCCACCGTAACCGGCAACGCGAACCGCCGCGGCCCGGCGCTCCCGGGATTGAAATACAACACGCCCTTCCTTGTTTCCGCCTTGGGCACATGACTGTGCCCATACACCACCGCCCCGAATCCGGACGCGTGGGGCTTCAGGTCAAGCTCTTCCAAAATATGCAGCACGTAAATCGAAACCTCCTCGACCTCGATCACGTCGTTCAGCGGTATCGACCGCGCCCAGCTTTCCCGGTCGACATTGCCCCGCACCGCCGTCACCGGCGCGATCTTCACCAGCGCTTTCAGAATCTCCGGTGCCCCGATATCGCCGGCGTGCAAAATTCGCGCTGCTCCGCGCAAAGCCTCAATCGCCTCGGGACGAAGCAGTCCGTGGGTATCCGAGATGACGCCGACGATGGTCATAAGAGTTGCGGCCTCCGGTCCCCGGTGTCCGGTCTTGGGCGTCAGATCTTCGGCCTGGGGACGGCCGCCCCAGAGAGTTTCTCCTGCGAAGTCGAAGGATCCATGCCGAGCAACGCTCGGTTCGCCCGATCTGCGTTCCCCCTGCGCAATCTGCGGCCCCATGCCTTTTCGCGGGCACTCGATGCTCGCAACTCGGGGCGAATCACCCTTCGCCTTTTCGAACCCGGGCCGCGAACTTCGACACGCTCACCACCGCCCGCCCCACCGTTCCGCGCCCAATCTCCTGGGCGCCATCGCTCGCCGAAACACGCACCGTATAGAAACGCCCGTCGAACGATTCGACCACCGCCTCCGCCTTGATCCGCGCCCCGATTCCACTCGCCACCCGATGCTCCACATGAATGGAGGTTCCCACCGTGATCTCATCCCCCTCGCAGTAAGGTTGCAGTGCATGAAAAGCCGCCGTCTCCAGCAGCCGGATCATGTCGGGGGTCGAGTACACCGGCGGCAACGACGCGTGATGCGCCGTCAGCGTGTGCTCGAATTCCACCGTCTCTTCCGCTTCTCCTCGCGTCCCAACGGGAACCGGCTTAGCCATGCTCTGCTCCACTCACAAATCCTAAGATCTTCCTGGTCGGTATGCCGCTCGCGCACTGGCAACCACAAAAAAGAGCCACTGATGACTTCACCAGTGGCCCCCATTCTGCGCGCGTTGTCGCCAAAGTCAGGCGGCCTGCACCATCCGGCGTTCCTCGATCCCGTCCAGCGCGGTCCACAGAGCCTTCGCAGCTGCGGCCGCTGCCGCCAACGCCTTGTCGGCGGTCTCCGGATTGGCTGCCACCCGCTTGCCAAGCTGCTCGCGCCACACGTTTGAGTGATACAGGTCAGCGGTGACGTGCAAGCTGAAATAACGGGTGCTCCGTTGATCGGCGCCGTACAATTCGCGCAACCCGCGCTCTTTCTCCTTTGCGATCCGCGGCACCTGCGATTCGTAGGTGTAGAACGCAGCCAGCGCTTCCTCCGCAGTTCCTTCGCTCGCCACGTCGCTGAAGTGCGCGACCAACTGGTTAACCTCCGGAACAGCCTTATGCCCAAACCCGCTCCGCCCTGCTCCCATGCCCTCGGCGAAATCCAACCACATCTCGGAATGCGACTCTCCCGGCTCGCCCGAAGCCTGTTCTCCGCCCTGTTCGTCGCGCATATTGGCCAGCACCGAACGCCGCAACTCACCCTCGTTTAGCCGGAGAGCGAATGCCGCCAGGTAGGTCGGAAACGCCTGCACGTGCTGGTAGTAATCGAGCGCATAGCCGCGCAGGTCCTCGCGGGTCAATTCCCCCGCGTTCCACGCCCGGTAAAACGGGTGGGAGAGCAGGTCATATTTCGCGACCCGGGCATCCAATTCCTGAAAGAATTGCTGGCTGGTCATGTGGGTCCCCTCCGAGAGTAGCCTACTATAAGAGCGCCGAGTCTTCTGTGACAAGCGTCCGCCTGTGGAAGACGGGCCTGTGAGCACCGCATCTGCCTATCGGTCAACCACTTCGCGCTTGCAACATGCTTTCCCGGCAAACGGCTTCTCGCCCTCGGGCCCAAGGCGGTCCTGACGACTGGCCGCTCGGCAACTTGCTAGAATGAAAGCAGGCCCACCGGGTTTTGCCTGGAGCGCGCATCCGACCAATGCAGTTCACTGAACATTTCGACGTCGTGGTTGTCGGCGCCGGTCACGCCGGGTGCGAGGCCGCCATGGCTGCCGCCCGCATGGGCCTGAAGACCGCCCTCTATACCCTGAACGCCGACCTCATCGCGCAAATGTCCTGCAACCCTGCCATCGGCGGAATCGCCAAAGGACATCTGGTCCGCGAAGTCGACGCCCTCGGCGGCATCATGGGCGAAATTACCGACGCCGTCGGCATCCAGTTCCGCCTCTTGAACACCTCGCGCGGTCCCGCCGTCTGGTCCCCGCGCGCTCAATGCGACAAGCAGGCCTATCGCCTGAAAATGCGCGAGGTCCTCGAGTCGCAATCAAATCTGAAAATCAAGCAAGCCGAAGTAGCCGACCTGATCCTGGAAACCACTCCGGACGGCGTAGCCATCGTTAACGACCGCCGACCGACGGGCAACGACGGCGGCGAGCGGCGAGCCATCCTGGGAATCAAACTCCGCGACGGCCGAACTGTCCGCGCCCAGGTCGTCATCATCACCGCCGGCACCTTTCTCAATGGCCTGATCCACTGCGGCGAAGAGCAATATCCCGCCGGCCGCTCTGGAGAACCGCCCGCAGTCCTGCTCGGCGAAGCGCTGAAGAAGCTCGGCCTGCGCGGCTGCCGCCTCAAGACCGGCACGCCCCCACGCCTCGACGGCCGCACCATCGACTGGTCGCGCTTCCAGATCCAGCCCGGCGACCCCGACCCCACGCCCTTCAGCTTCCGCACCAAGCGGGTCGCGCATCACGACCGCCAGGTCCCCTGTTACATCGCTTTCACCACAGAAGAGACGCACCGGATCATTCGCGAAAACGTCCACCGTTCTCCCATGTACAGCGGCCAGATTCAGTCTATCGGCCCGCGATATTGCCCTTCGATCGAAGACAAAATCGTTAAGTTCCCCGACAAGCTACAGCATCAGCTCTTCCTCGAACCCGAGGGCCTGAACACACACGAGATCTACGTTAACGGCATGAGCACATCGCTTCCTGTCGATGTGCAACTCGCGATCCTGAAGTCCATCCCCGGTCTAGAGACCGCCGAGATGCTTCGCCCCGGTTACGCGATCGAATATGATTCCATCGACCCCACCGAACTTGAGCGCACGCTTGAAACCAAGCAGATCGCGGGGCTTTTTCTCGCAGGCCAGATCAACGGCACCAGTGGTTACGAAGAGGCCGCGTGCCAGGGCCTGATGGCCGGCATCAACGCCGCACTCCGGGCGAAGAACGAACCCCCTCTGATCCTGGATCGCACCGAGGGCTATACCGCGATCCTCATCGACGACCTTATCTCCAAGGGCACCAACGAACCCTACCGCATGTTCACTTCGCGAGCCGAGTTCCGCCTGCAGCTCCGCATCGATAACGCCGACCGCCGCCTGACCCCCCACGGCCGAAGAGTCGGCCTGATCAACAACCAAGCGTGGCACGACTACCAGGCCAAACAGCAGCGCCTGGAATCCCTGAAGCAGTTGCTAGAGAAAACAAAGCTCGCCGGAGAAATGTTGGCGAAGTTGGCGAGCCCCCCGGACCAGGTAGGGACAGCCGCCCCCGTCTGCCCGGCCGAGCAAGGCTCGGCAGAAAAGCCCGCGCCCCAACCACCGAGCAAGGACTATTCTTCCACCGTCGGCCAATCCTTGGCACAACTGCTAAAGCGCCCCCAGATCACCATCGAGCACCTGGTGCCCGTCCTGTGTGACCTCGCGCCCGAGTTCTTCACTGCCGTTGGTGAGGTCGGACCGAAGGGCAGCCCCCTCTCCTCCCAGGCGCGCAACGAACTCAAATCGGTCGAAACCGAAATCAAGTACGCAGGCTACCTCCACCAGCAGCAACGCTCCATCGATCGCCTGAAGAAAGCGGAACAGCGTTCGATTCCCGACTGGTTCGATTACCGCGCCGTCAGCGGCCTTTCGCGCGAAATGCAGGAGAAACTTCTGAAGATCCGTCCACGCACGCTCGGCCACGCCTCCCGCATCCCCGGCGTGACGCCCGCCGCCGTCTCGCTGGTCAACGTCTATATCGAAATCCAGGCCCGCCGCCGCGAGCAAGCAGCGGCGCTGTAACACGCTGCGGGCTCAGAGTGTGTTCGCGTTCCCGGCGATAGACGCCTTCAGACCTCCGCTCCACTCCGTCGTCGCTCCCTGGATGACCACCAGCATTGCAACTCCAGTGGTAGGGGGATCGGGAACCGCGTCTGCCCGCCCTCGTCGCCGCATCTCTCCGCCTAGAGCGCGCTCTGCGCTACGTCGGTGAGTTCGTAAGCGTTGTCGGCTAGGGCCTGGAGTTCATCCTCGGACATTTGCCGAAGTTGCGGTTGCGGTCCGAGTACGCTGTCTTCGCGTTTTATTTCCACAGTCTGGTCGAGCCGGCTGACATCATGTCCGCCAAGGATTCGGCGACCGTTTCGCGTGATGTCATTGGCATTTGCGAACGATCTACCCTCTGATCTTCCGCAACTCCTCCACCAGCCCCTCCAGATCGGGCAACTGATCGATCGGGTACACCTTCGCAAATCGGATCACACCTTCTTTATCGACGATGAACGCCGCTCGCTCGCTGATCCCCGGCACCGGCGGCTGCTCGCGCAAAATGTCGAACTTCCGCGTGACTTCTCCATGCGGATAAAAGTCCGCGCATAGCGGGAACCGCATCATGCCAATTTCCTTGCGTTGCCACGCCAGGTGGCTCTCGATCGAATCGACGCTGATATCCAGTACCTGCCCGTCCTGCGCCGCAAATCGATCCCGCAGTGAATCGAGAATCGGCAATTGCGACTCACAGGTCGGCGTCCAGTCCAGCGGATGAAACGTCACCACCACGTTCATTTTCCCGCGATAGTCGCTCAGCCGCACGTGCAACCGCTCTTCGCCTTTCACCGCCGGCAGTTCGAAATCCGGCGCCCGGTCTCCTGCGCTCAAAGCCACCCTCAGCTCCTTCCTGTTGCAAACCCGCTCCGGGAACATTCTACGTCGCGGGTCTCAAACTGGGTTAGCATCGCGATCCGCCGAGGCCTCTCTCTTCCAGGATTGGCGGGCCATCTCGGACGGTACAGGCCAAGAATTAACATTCCCGTAATAATTCCTGATCCCGGTGGCCGCTAGTATTTCCGGATGCCGTTACAGTCAGCGGAACCACTCAGCATTGAGGCCCCAGCCCGGCCAAAGAATCCTTCGTCTCCAGGGCCCAGTTGTGCTCGGAACACTGTTTCTGTTCCAAGACGCCATCCGTGCCAAGCAAGCCTCGACTCTCATCATGGATTTCACTGGCGTTCCCTACATCGACTTCGCCGGGATCGGTGCCCTGGTCGGCGCCTATGTCACTCATAATAAGGAAGACCGGTCGCTTGCTGTGGTCGGAGTCCGCGATCGCCTTCACACTGCTCTGAAGGTAACTCACGTCGAGCAGTTCTTCCGCTTCTACAAAACTCTGGCGGACGCCGAGCAGGCCTAGCGTCGTTCACGCTCCGAACGCGGTGCTGTCGCACCCGCGCGCCGAACGCCGCGCTGTGGCGCGACTAGGGCGCCTTGCGCTCCATCGCCAGCAGCTGCATACGGCCGCGCCATTTCAAATATCCCTTCTTGCAGGCGCGCTGCAGATTCATGAACGGGTTCCTGGTACCCAAAAACTGTCGCGGATGCTTGGCGAAATGTTGCATGTGCTCCTTGTAACTGGCACGTCCGGAGATGCTTCTCTCCGACTGTGCGGTCAGCAAGTCGAGCATTCGATCAATATCGCCCAGACCAGCCACTTGTTCGCGGAAGCGCACGAGCAGTTCCGCTGCACAATCGGGCAAGTCGAAGATTGCAAAAATCACAGCAAGGTTCAGCATCTTGTCTGGGGGCAATGCTTTTGCAAAGTCGTCATACCAACCGCTGCCCAAGTCGCGGCCGTACATCGCATCCCCATGATGGACTCGGCCCGTTTCAGTGGCCCCCGGCATACGCGCTGCAAACCGGCTCGGCAGAGCGCTGGTCGAATACCTGCGGGTCGTGAGATTGAATAACTCAAATCCTTGCGCCTTCATGAAGCGGTCAACGTTGTGGAACGTCCCATCGGTCTCCTCGTCGGATCCCCACAGGCGAACCTCGATGCCCACGCTCATGATTTGCAGGTCACTCAGCGCCCGGTCGAAGGAATTCAGGATGTCGAAATCTTTCCCATCGACATCGATCTTCAAAAAGTCCAGGCTCCTAACGCCGGTACTGTTCAAGTACTCAGGCACCACGACGGGCGCATTCGGGTCCGCAAGCTCGGTCTGTGTCCAAAGGTTCGCCGAGCGTTTTTCCTTGTCCGTGAGCTCCTCGATCTTCACCTCAGCTAATTCCTGGTATCGGTACGTGCTCAGTCGCTGGTTGGGATTGCGCCCGAGCTCGGCCTTGGCTTTCCGGCGGACTGCAAAAGGATGGTCGGCGGCAATCCCCGCGAATGCGTTGACGTAGGTGATCGCCGGATTGGCTTCTTGCCCGCGGAGTCGTTCGATCTCCCGCACGTCCGGATCGATCCCCAACGCGCACAGTCGCCGCCCCATGCGGCGCCACCTCCGATCAATCCCGCCCGAGCACCCGATGTCCACAAGTTGAAAAGCTCCGCGCGCGGTGATCTCGGCCACGTAGTCCAGCAGCGGACAGGAGTTGACCAGTCCATCCAAGCGAATTGCTCCTGCGATGTTCTCCGAAAGTGTAGCGCAGGACGAAGGCGGTCGCCCGAAGCTCGGAGCGGCGAGCCCCGCGGCCGCAGCGTGAGCACGACTTGACCCCGAGCCCGATGAAGCTCCTTCGACACCAATCTATTGCGAAGAATGATCCGCGGGCCGGAGGCCTTCAAAGACCGGGTTGGTCTGGAAGTTCCAGGGGAATTTCGCCTCGTAGGAGGAGAGTGCTGGACACATCATACGGTGCAGGGACGAAAAGCCGAACGCGACCATTTCTTTGGCAGCCTCGCTCGCGCTCCATCCCTGCTCTCCCATCCGGTAACTGGCAACCATCATGCCCGTGCGGTCCACGCCGAGACGGCAATGCACGAACACTTTTTTGTCAGGGTTGTCGCGCAGCACACGCAGGAACAAGGCAAACTGCTGATCCCGCGGATTGAAGCAATGCCAGGGGATCGCGACGTACTGCATCCCGAGCTTGGTCACCCGGACGCGCTCCCTCTCGCCGCCGCCGCGCAGGTCGATCACGATGCCGACGCCCCGCTCGGCCAGCCCTTTGAATCCTTCGACCGTCGGTTGGCCGCCCCGATACAGTTGGCTCGTAACCTCGCCGAAGTTGGGAACTCCGCGCAGGCTGAGTCTGCGGCCGAGCGCTCGCTCGGCGTGGGCGGCCGAATTCTCGCCGCCGTCGGTCGGTTGGAAGCCCGAAATCACTCCGGTGCTTGCCACCAGCGCGCCACCCACTGCGAGCACGCGCAGCTGTCGATTCAGGAATCGAGATCGCATCATCACTAAACTAGGATGCACGATTCGCCGGCTGCGGAACAACCCTCGCGGGCCAACGCGGAAAGTGCACGAATCATCCCAGCGCCAAGGTCCTACCCGCGCTCGAACGCGTGTTTCTTTTCGAGCTCCTCTAGCGCAGTTCGGGCCGCCGATTCAAATTCAGCCGCGCGCTCCATCAGCGCCGGTTGAGCCGTCGCATAGCTCCGCGCCAAGCTGATCAACCCACGACCGGCCAGCTGACTTGCGATCTCCGCCATCTGATCCGTGGTCGTCTGCAGGTACTGCGCCTCGGTCGCGTCTCCCAGCCAGACGTCCCCACCGATCAGCTTTGTCTGCCAGAAAATCTTGCGTTCCAGGAAGATCGCAACGGTCTCGTCGCTTGCCTTCCCAAAGACCCACTGGTTCCGTTTGAAGTCGTAATGCCGGCTGGAGAAGTTCACCGGCACCAGCTTCCCCGACTTGACAAACTCCACTTGCCGGTGATCGACCTCGGTCCGCAGCGCGTTTATCACCGGCATCATCGCATCCTGCGGTTCGAGCGACGGCATCACCTCGCGCACCGTCGCCGACAAGTTCACCGAGACCGGCGCATGTAACTCCTCTGTGCTGGCCAGCCGCAAGTCGCCATGCAACACCCAGAAATCTGCGCCCGAAGTCGACTTGTGAAAGGGCCACGCCAGCTCAATGCTGAGCGGCAGACCCGTCAGGGTGACATAAATGGTTTTCGCGGCGTTCGATCTGTAGCCTTCGCCCGTCATATCCGGTTGCGTACCTTCCGTTCGAACCAGATATTCTACCGCCTTCGGCCAACCGCTCATTCCCCGCGCATCCCGCGAACGCGGATCGTCCACTCCAGCCGTCCCTTTATCCCACTTCCCACGTTGCTTTCCCCAGGCAATCGTCAATCGGCCTTCGATCTGGGGCTTTGGACATCATCTCGATACCACCGGTTAACCATCTGGATGCGTAACCAACCAGATTCCCGGGACAGTTGCGCGAAGGCGCTGTTCCGGCACGAAAATTTCCAAATCATGATTTCACCCCGAGTATGTAAACCGGATTTTACGCAGATCCTCTCGCCCGCGCCCCTTACTCTGGTGACTGGCGGTGGTGACTATCGATAGATCGTTCCAATCCTCATCGTCGGCCGGAAACCCCTGGTCCTCATCGTCCCCCAACCCGTTGCCGACCGCATCGCTCAACGTCCGCTGCGGTTCCTCCGGAATCTCCACTCGCCCTTCGACCGAATGCAGCAGCAACAGCACCAACCCCGCGAACATCACCAGCATTGGCCATCCGCGCACGCACGCGCTGACCACCGGAAGGTTCAGCTCGCCCGCCCACGCGTCGAGCTTGGTCTGCAGACTCGCCATACCCACGCCCGCCAGCACGGCCGCGGCCACCGTATCGTGGGTCCAGAACGGATAATGCTTTGCGCTCGCCATAGCAACCTCCATCGCTCCGCCCCACGGCAGCGCGCGTTCAGAACTTCCCTTCATCCGCCGACGGCCCGTAGATCGCCGGAACCGGCACATCGTGCAGCCGCAGATAAACTGTCAGCTGCCCCCGATGATGTGCCAGGTGACTGAACACCGCGTCGCTTAACACGATGTGCCGGGGATCTTCCGAAACCACTTTTCCGGCGACCAGCAGCCGCCACGTTTTCAGCAGGTGTTCATCCGTGCTCTTGGCCAGGGCTGCGCGTGCGGCGGCAACCGCTTGCTCGTGCCCTTGCACCAGCTCTTGGCTTGTCCGCAGTTGCGGCGACTTGTAGGTGGCCAGGTCGAGCGCGTCCTGGTTTACAACGAACGCAGTCCAGCCCGGCAACGTGGCCACCAGCTGCGCCAGGGAGCCCATCGCCATCGACTTTGGATGCGGTTTCCAGTCGTACTTCCCCTCAGGCACGCGCTCGAGCGTGCGCCGGGTTCCGTCCACCGACCGCTCCAACTCACCGAGGAAGAACTCGGTCATCTTCATGACATCCTCCGTTGTCTTCGGATCCACCGACGGGAGCGTCGGAAAACTTTCAGCGCGTCTCCCGAATCGTCCGGCCCGAATCGACAGCGAAGAAGGTACCAGCCATTGCGGACAGATTCGGTCCTCAATGAATGGTATGCTTGCGCCCATGTTGGGGACCTCAGCTCGCCTGCTTCGCTTGCTCTCGCTCTTCCAGGCCCAGCGCTACTGGTCCGGCGCTGACCTCTCCAAGCGTCTAGACGTCACGGCCCGCACTCTCCGCCGCGACGTCGGTCGACTTCGCAGCCTCGGCTATCCGGTGCACTCCACCACCGGAGTCGCCGGTGGCTACCAGCTCGGGGCGGGCGCTACCCTGCCTCCTTTATTACTCGAAGACGACGAGGCCGTCGCCGTCGCCGTCGGTCTCCGTACCGCCGCCAGCGGATCGGTCACGGGAATCGAGGAAGCCTCCGTGCGCGCGCTCTTGAAACTCGAGCAGGTGCTCCCGTCACGCCTGCGCCGTCGCGTCGCCGCGCTGCATGCCTTCATTGTTCCCCTGGCGCGCGCGGGTCCCACCGTCGATCTGAAGATTCTTTCCGTGATCGCCGGAGCTTGCCGCGATCACGATTGTCTTCGCTTCCGTTACCGCGGGCGCGACGGCACGCCCAGCGATCGCGACGTCGAACCTCACCGCCTGGTGCACACCGGCCGCTGGTACCTGGTCGCCTGGGACCTGCGCCGCCGCGACTGGCGCTCGTTCCGCGTCGACCGCATCCAGTCGAAGCTCGCCACCGGCACGCGCTTCACTCCCCGCAAGGCGCCCGAGGGCGGATATGCCGCATTCGTCGCCCGCGCGGTCTCCTATACCGGGTACGCCTACCAAGCCCGGGTCACCTTTCATGCCCCCGCCGAGACCATCACCCGCTGGATCCCTCCCTCCGCCGGAACCGTCGAGGCGATCAGCGACAGCGCCTGCATGCTGCGCACCGGATCACAATCCCTTGAATCACTCTCCATCTACTTGGCCCTGCCGGGCACCGATTTCGAAGTCCACGACCCCCCCGAACTCATCGCTCATATGCGCGCTTTGGCCGACCGGTTCCAGCGCGCCCTCCCCCCGCGCGGCTAGAGAGCACCCGGCAAAATCTGGCGCGGCCAAGGCTTGACAGGGGATCGTTTTTTATATAACTTATTGGTTATGGAACCGAGAGGTTATGGACAGGCGGCTTCCCATCATCTCGACGCCACCTTCGCGGCGCTCGCCGATCCCACTCGCCGGGCGATTCTTGCCAGGCTCGCGTCGGGGGAGGCGTCGGTGGCCGAGTTGGCCGAGCCGTTCGCGATGAGTCAGCCTGCCATCTCCAAGCACCTCAAAGTCCTGGAGCGCGCCGGCTTGATTTCGCGCGGCCGCGATGCGCAACGCCGCCCCCGCCGGCTCGAGGCCAAGCCCCTCGCCGAGGCCAGTGGATGGTTGGAAGGCTACCGGCAGTTCTGGGAGGCCCGGTTCCAGAATCTCGACGCCTTGCTCGAGGTGATGAAGACTGGCAAGAAAAAACCTGGACGCAGAAGGTAACAGGGAGAGTCCTATGCAAAAAATCACGCCATTCCTGTGGTTCAACGACCAGGCCGAAGAGGCCATGAATTTCTATGTTTCGATCTTCAAGGACTCAAAGGTTGGCAAGGTGACTCGCTACGGCGACGCCGGGCCCGGAGCCAAGGGGACAGTCATGTCCGCAACCTTCCAGCTCGAGGGACAGGAATTCTTTGCCCTCAACGGCGGCCCGCAATTCAGCTTCACACCGGCGATTTCATTCTTCGTGAATTGTGAGACCCAGGAAGAAGTCGACGAGTTGTGGGAGAAACTTTCTGCCGGTGGACAAACACAAAGATGCGGCTGGCTGAAGGACAAGTATGGTCTCTCGTGGCAAATTATCCCCTCGGCTTTGGGGAGGATGCTGCAAGACCAAGATGCTGCGAAAGCCAGGGTTATGCAAGCCATGCTGCAAATGGACAAAATTGAGATAGAAGGCTTGCAGCAGGCATACAACCGCGGATAACTCGGCACGAATGACAGGCGCCACAGGAGGCACGTATCTCTGATCGTGGGATTCACGCTCCCCAGCCACCTCGCCAGCACCAAGTCGCGAGACCTCCAAGGCCGAGGCGAACGACGAGCGTGGTCGTAGCTGCTCCGCAAGACTATGCTCATAACGCTCGGCTGGCACCTGGGCATCAATTGCATGACGGCGAACCGATCAAGGAGATTCCCTGAATGACGAACCTTGGAAACTTAAAGCTCACCACGCGGGGCGACCGGGAGATCGTGATGACCCGAGTCTTCGACGCGCCGCGCAGCCTGGTCTTCGACGCGTTCACCAAGCCCGAACTGGTCAAGCAATGGTTGCTCGGACCGCCCGGCTGGTCGATGCCGGTCTGCGAGATCGATCTGCGCGTGGGGGGCACCTATCGCTACGTGTGGCGTCACGCCAATGGAAATGAAATGGGCATGGGCGGCGTCTACCGCGAAATCGTAGCTCCCGAGCGCATCGTCGCCACGGAGAAGTTCGATGAACCCTGGTACCCCGGCGAAGCCGTAGGCACGTTCGTCCTGGTCGAGCAAGCGGGCAAAACGATGCTTACCCAGGCTGTGCTCTACGAATCGCGCGACGCCCGCGAGCTGGTGATGAAGTCTCCCATGGAAGGCGGCGTTACGATCAGTTACCAACGCCTGGCCGAGTTGTTGGCATCACAGGCGGCGTAGGAGCCAAAAAGACCAGAACTCCACCTGGGCTAGACCACCCTTTTGCGTGCGGCGGACCCCATCCTTTTCGCGCATTCGCGCGGCTCGCGAAAAGGGTGGGATGCCCCGGTCGCCTGGCCCTTGGGATTTCTCTCGCGGCCTAGTCGAACACCACCTCACTGAACCCCAGCCCCTGCAGCAAACTGCTCAACGTCATCCGCCCATTCTGGTTCGCGGTCTTCAAAATCCCATCCGCCAGCGCCGCCTGCTGTAGCTGCCGCTCGGCTTCCTGACGTACCTGGCTCTCCAGGTTTGGATCGACCGGGACCAGCAATCCCGTCTGCCGCGAATAGACCCGCGTGCGCGCGCTGTCGAGGCGCGTCGTGAACAGCTGCGCATCCGGCAAATGCAGCCGCACATGTTTCCCGTTCACGGCGACGTCCTCATTCCTCAAGCTTCCGAAATCGACGCCCGCCACCACTTCGCCGTGCACCAACATCAGCAACCGGTCACCCGCGAGAAAATCCGGCAGGATCGCGTTCTCTTTCTCGCCGCTCACCACCTTGTCCATTGTGTAAATCACTGTCTCGAGCCGTTGGAGCTGCTGGATCTTGTTCACGACCGTTGGCTGGCTCAGGTCCACGCGTGTGCGCCCCAGGAGTCCGCCTAGCATCCGCGTCCACGGGGACGTCTCCGACTGGCGGGAAAGCACCGCGATCCCACCGGCGCCCAGCACAAGCCCGAGCAGCAATGCGACCATCCAACTCCGCCCGGCGCGCGAGCCGGACGGCCGAATTTGTGAACTAAAAATCGTATTCATCGCACCCGATCCATCCCTCCAGGGTCCACTCACCCGGAACATACTACAGGAGCAAATCATCGGCCATGGAGCGGCACGGAACGCCCCGGAGCGCCTCGAGGCTCGCCGAGGTCTGCCCGGGCCCTCACCCCCTCTCTGCAAAATTTGTCGCCCTGAACGACGCGAAGGACCTTGCAATTTGCCGGTGTCGCAGGCCAGGCGAGCAGCAGCATCCCTCACACTCCCGGACACGACAAACGTTTTGTTAGGGCACCCATGTTGCCGCCGGCCACTGTCTCCGCCGGCCACTGTCTCCGCCCTCACACCTCCCAGGCCTCCCAGACTTTTCGCAAAACATAACTGTCACCATGCGTTTCGACAACCATGACGCGTGTTTGCTTGCGTCTCCGCTTTTCCGTATGTGCGCAACGGAATCTTGGAGGAAGCCACGAAATTCCAATGCCCTCGCACAAGCTCCTGTGACTCGAAGTTGCGAAAACCCCTTCTGTTGCCCACCTCCCGCGCAACGGCAATCGGTCTGCATTATTGCGGGTGGCCGCGTTGCGGTTAACACCAGCGAACAAGGAGTTTCGTCCATGAATTTGTTGAGACGGATTTTACTTTTGAGCACGCTTTTGGTGCCTGGAATTTTGGCTGCACAAACGACGGGCTCCATTCAGGGCACCATCACCGACTCGACGGGTGCCGTGGTCGATAGTGCGACCGTAACCGCGACCAACCTCAGCACCAACGCCTCACGCACGGCCACCACCAGCGCATCCGGGTTCTACAGCATCCCGAACCTGGCCCCCGCGGTCTACGCCGTGAAGTTCGAGAAGCAAGGCTTCACCGCGGTCGATGTCAAAGGGGCAACCTTGACCACCGCCCAGATCCTCACCCTGAATGCGAGCTTGAAGGTTGGCTCCGTGCAGGAAGTCATCGAAGTCAACGGCTCGGCTGTCGCCCCGGTTGAAACCGAGTCCACTCAGCTCTCGACTCTCATTTCCAACAAGACGATCACCGACCTGCCCCTGCTGACCCGGAATCCGTACGAACTCATCCTGCTCTCGCCCGGCACCAACTCCAACGTCGACTTCACCGGCGGCATCTCCGTGAACGGTTCCCGCGACCGCAACAACAACTTCCTGCTCGACGGCGTCGACAACAACGACACCTCCGTCCCCGGTGGCCCGAGCGGAGTCCTCGCCATCAATCCCGACTCCACCCAGGAATTCCGCGTCATCACCGACACCTTCAACCCGGAATACGGACGCAACACCGGCGCCATCATCGATGTCGTCACCCGCAGTGGCACCAACAGCCTCCACGGCACCGCCTATGAGTTCGGCCGTTACAACGCGCTCGGGGCACGCAGCTTCTTCAACAACCGTCCGGACCGGCAGGATCCTTATGTCCGCAACCAGTTCGGATTCTCCGTCGGCGGGCCCATCCTCAAGAACCGCACTTTCTTCTTTGTGAACGGAGAGTTTCAGCGTTTCCGCACGACCCTGACCAATACCACCACTCTCCCCACTCGCGAGTTTAAGTCCGGAGTGTTCACCACCAACGGCCAGGCGATCGACGTTACTTCCCCCACGGGGAGCAACAACCTGACCGGCATGACCGTCGATCCAACCATTACGAAGATCTTTAATCTGCTGCCCAATCCGGCCTCCGGCGACGTGATCGACGGGATTGCCGGCACCTACCACTTCCCCAGCCCCGACAGTCTCAATGGCTACCAGTGGGTCGGCAAAATTGATCACAAGATCAGCGACAAGCACCAGCTCACCTTGCGCTACGCCTATAACCACGCCGTCGAAACCGATCCCTTCCACACCGAGTTCGCGCCCAACTTTGATGTCCTCGCTTCGCCGTCTTACTCCCATGGCGTCTACGCCGGGCTGGTTTCCACTCTGAACAACCGGTTGATCAACGATTTCAAGTTCGGTTGGAACAAGGTCTTCGCCGGCTTCCAGAGCAACTGCGCCCAGTTCCTCGACCCCATTACCGGCGTCGATGCCCAGGGCTTTGGCCGTGACTTTACTTCTCCAGACGCAGCCCTGGGCACTGGTCCCCTAAGCGCCATTGGCTGCAACACCCTGTTTTACGCAACCGGGCAACTCCGACACACCGGCACCACCAGCTACACCGATTCACTGACCTGGGTGAAGGGCAACCACACCCTCAAATTCGGCGGCGATTTTCGCGACGTGAACTCCTCCGGCTTCGACAACTTCCTGTCACGGGACAATCTCGACTTCAACCGCTTTTCAGCGACCAGCGGCCAGCAACCTTCCGTCAACCTTTCCAACTCCGTGCCCTCGGGACAGGTCACCCCCATTCAGGACCTGGTTTGGATGCTGGTGGGTGGCAGTATCTTCCAAGTCCAGGCCCAGTTCTTCGACAAGACCGGCGCCCGCCAGCCCTCCGACGACAAGAAGTTCATCCAGCATGAGTACGACGCTTTTGTGCAGGACAGCTGGAAAGTCCGCAGAAATATCACCCTCAGCTACGGCCTCCGTTACCAGTTCGATGGCGTGCCCTTCGAGACCAAGGGCAACTTCTCGAACCTCTTCCAGAACGCCGACAGCTTTGCATCCTCGCTCTCGTTCACGGTCGTAGGACCCGGCAATCCCAAGCGCGACATGTACAAGAACGATTACAAGAACTTCGAGCCCCGCCTCGGTTTCGCCTGGGATCCCTGGGGCGACGGCAAAACCTCCGTCCGTGCTGCCTACGGCCTTTTCCACGACCGCATCTTCGACAACCTCTTCGGCAACGCCCGCAGCAACCCGCCCTTCCAGAGCCTGATTCAGAACGGCTTCGGCTCGCCCCAGACTCCAGCCAACACCCCCTTCGCGGTCTCGACACCTCCGCGGCTCACCTATACCAATGGCGACTACGCAGGCGGAACCCTCCTGGCCAACGATATTCGCATGCCCATGAGTCAAAGCTGGAACTTCGGCATTCAGCGTGAAGTTGTTCACGGTCTGGTTCTGCAGACCACCTATGTCGGCAATCACAGCACCCGCCTAATCCGCAGTCTCGACGCCGCTCCTCCAGATCCTGTTCTCGTACAACAGGCCATCGCGGCCTGCGTGGCGAACGACCCTACCCTGTGCCAGCCCGGCGATCCTGGTGGCATCGTCAGTGGCGCCAACCTCTACACAGGCGTGTTTGACCCGGTCACCGGCATCCAGGTCGCTCCCGCATCGGTGCGTCAGACCGCCATTCAGACGCCAGGCATCTTTTCGAACGGCATCACGCTGACCAACGCCTCGTCCAACTACCACTCCCTGCAGGTCCAGTTGCAGAAGGCCGCCTCGCACGGCTTGCAGTTCGATCTCGCCTACACCTGGGCGCATGCCATCGACAACTCCAACGACCCGCTGAATGGCGCATCGTCCAGTTTTGGGTCCTTCCCGCTTGATTCTCGCAATGCCGACACCGTCATGCGCGCCAATTCCGACAATGATTTGCGCCATCGCTTCACGGCCGACTTCTCCTACGAGTTCCCCTTCGGCCGCGGCCGGGCCTACGTGAACAACGGGATCATGGGAAGAGTACTGGAAGGCTTCCAGCTCTCCGGCATCGTGACCTTGCAGACTGGCCACCCCTACACCGTGTTCGTCCCCGGAGTGGACTACTCGCGGACCGGCGCATCCGTGGCCGTCGGCGCTTCCTGGCCTAACGTCGTGGGCGATCCCTACGCCCACACTGGACCGCGGCTCAACCCCGCTTCGGTGGTCACCGGCGCCTCGAACCTCAACGCATTCACCACCAGCGTCCCTGTCTTCGGCTCCCAGGGAGATGCCGGCCGGAATGCTTTCTGGGGTCCCAGCTACTACGAAACCGACATCGCGCTCATGAAGAACATCCACATCACCGAGCGCTTCCACCTGCAACTGCGCTCGGAAGTTTTCAATTTGTTCAACCGGCCGCAGTTTACGCAGCCGTCGAACTTCACCAGTTCGAGCATCTTTGGGCAGTCCACCAGCACCATCACCCGCTCCGACGGCACCACGTCCAATCGCCAGATCCAGCTGGCGCTCAAACTGCAGTTCTAACCAGTCCGCGGCCCGTCCCACCCTCTTCTGTACGGAGGGTGGGATGCCCCGCCGCTCCAACGCTCGACCCTGTCATTCTGAGCGAAGCGAAGAACCTGCCTTTCCGACGGGAACACCCGCGCGCGCCCCATCTTGGAACCGATCGCGGCGCACCATCAGCTCCTCGATCGCGATCGCCAGCTCCCGCACCCCGCGCCGCATTTCGCTCTCGTCCACCGCCGCAAATCCCAGTTGCAATCCCTCACGCACCGCCCTCTGGTGGCGGTAGCGGCTCAGCGGAATCACTTCCACTCCTCGGTTGGCAGCCGCAGCCGCCACCGTTTCGCCGTCCAGCCCGTTGCGCAACCACCCGGCAATCTGTAACCCGGCCTCCACCCCCGAAATCTCCAGCAGCCCGGCTAGACTCTGGCGCGCGCATTCCAGCAGAATCGAGAGTCGCTCCGCGTACACCTCCCGCATGCGCCGCAGGTGGCGCCCGAAATGTCCCTCGCTGATGAAATCGCAAAGCACCGCCTGTTCCAGCAACGGGGCATGCCGGCTGGTCAGCGACAGCGTCGACGACACGTACTCCACCAGATCAGCCGGCACCACCAGATATCCGAGCCTCAGCGAGGGAAACAGGACCTTGCTGAAACTTCCCGTGAACAGCACCAGGCCATGGCGATCCAATCCTTGCAGCGCCGGCACCGGACGCCCCGTATACCGGTACTCGCCGTCATAGTCATCCTCGAGAATCAGCGCGCCTGATCTTCCCGCCCACTCCAGCAATTGCAAACGCCGCGCAAGACTCATCGTGACGCCCAGCGGAAACTGGTGTCCCGGAGTAACATAAAGCAGCCGTGCTCCCCGCAATCGCGCCTCCCGCACTTGCATGCCCTCGTCGTCCACGCTCATCGCCGATACTTTCGCGTCCGCTGCCTTGAATGTCGCCGTTGCTCCGGGATATCCCGGATTCTCCACGCACACCCGGTCGCCCGGGTTCACAAACAGCCGCGCCACCAGATCGAGTGCTTCCTGCACCCCTGAAACAATCGCCACCTGCTCCGCGCCACACTTCACGCCCCGAGACGTGCTCAGATAACCGGCGACTGCCTGCCGCAGTGGCTGGTATCCCATCGGATCGCAACCCACCAGCAGATTCATCGAGACCCGCCGCAGGCGCCGCGTCGCAACCTGCGCCCACAACGCAGTCGGGAACAAATCCAGCGCCGGCATATTCGCGCGGAAGGCTCGGCTCGCTCGGACTTCGAGGTTTGGAAACAGGCGTACGCGGCTTGCATATGCGGAAATCCTGCGCCGCTGTGTCCGCGGCCTCTGCAGCCCGATCTTCCATTCGTACGAAACTTCGAGCAATTCCTCGGGCAAGGTCCGACTCACGTGCGTCCCCGACCCGACCCTGCTTTCCACGTAGCCCTCGGACTTGAGTTGCTCGAACGCATTGACGATCGTTCCCCGCGCCAGTCCGTACTGCCGGGCCAAATCGCGTGTGGCGGGCAGGCGAGTCGCCGGGCGCAGCCGTCCCTCCAGAATCTCCACGCGTAAAGCCTCATACAGCCAGCCCTGCGCGGACCTACCTGCATCCCGCGGGGGAAGCACCAGATCGAAAGCCGTGGCTCGCTTCGTCATGATAATGGTCCAGTCAGAAATACTATAAATGGACCTTGTGACTGATCCACTATGGGCTTAGGTTCAGGACCACGGGAGCCGACAATATGACTTTTTCTGCAAACCTAGCAACCGGCCTAGCCGCGATGCTGTTGGCCGCGGCCGTGGGAAGGACAGCAGCCCATGTTGAGTCCGCCGGGAGTCCATCGCACCTGGCGACCAGGGAACGGGCCCGCATTGCGCTCTCCCATGCTCTGCCGAAATTGGACGGCAATCACCTGAAAGCCACCGTGGTTGAAGTCCACTACGGACCGGGCGAGTCGTCGCCAGCGCACAGTCATCCTTGTGCGGTGATCGGTTACGTCGTCGAAGGTACGCTCCGCACCCAGGTCATGGGGGAACCCGAAGCAACCTACAAACCCGGCGAAAGCTTTTACGAGGCGCCGAACGGAGTGCATGCCGTCTCCGCCAACGCAAACCAGACGGAACCGGCGGACTTCATTGCCTACTTCGTCTGCGATCATGACCAGCCGCTCAGCAGCGACGTGCCGGAAACAGTGCACTCAGGAGCAAAGTAATCATGACCCAACCACCGCTGACAACGTCTGAGACCTCCCTTGCCAACGCCATGAGCAAAACGCGCACCCTCGATTGGCCCCGGCTCGCGATCCTCTACACCCGATTCGCTCTGGGCGCCGCTTTCCTCTCCGGAATCGCCTCGCGCTTCGGCCTCTACAGCAAGAATGGCTACGGCAATTTCGCCAACTTCATGCAATACACGGCCGAAGTCAACTCTTTCATGCCAGCCTTTACCATCCCGTTTCTCGCCTGGGCGGCCACGGCGGCGGAATTGTTCTTCGGACTCAGCCTGATCCTCGGAGTGTGGCCCCGCTCGGTAGCCCTGGGTAGCGCAGCACTGCTCGCCCTGTTCGGCATCGCCATGGCAATCTCATTCGGGATCAAGTCTCCGCTCGACTACTCGGTGTTTTCGGCGTCCGCCGCCGCCCTGCTGCTGGCTGTCTGCCGGGATCACCCGTGAGGGTCTTGTGCGAGTGTCATTTGCGGAATCTACGGCAAAGTTGTTTGCCCAAGGGGGAATCCCATGCGTCGAATCACCTGCTGGATCGCTGGAATCTGCCTGCTGTCATCGCCGATCGGGTCTGTGGCTGCCGCGCCCGCAAATCCGGACGTAGACGACCGCGCCCAACTTCTCCGGGTGCGCGAGACGGTCTGGCGCGCCTGGTTCGCCAATGATGCCAAGACCCTCAACCAACTTGTGCCCTCCGATACCATTGTCATGAGCGGAGGCGAGGAGAAGTGGAAGAATCAAGCCGACGTGTTCCGGACCGCCGCCGAGTTCCAGACCCGGGGCGGCAAGCTGGTCCGCCTCGAGTTCCCGCGCACCGAGATTCAGCGCTACGGCGACGTCGCCATAGTCTGGAGTGCGTACACGGTGGAAACCGAAACCGATGGCAAACGCTCAATCGACTTCGGCCGAATCACCGAGATCTTTGTGCGCCGGCAGGGACAATGGACCAACCCCGGCTGGCACAGCGACTCGGGAAAATAAACGCGACTCGCTTTCAGTCGAGCATGGGCGGGCGGGATACGAACGCTACTCAGCCACCCAAGCTTGATCGCGTTCAGCGCCTGAGGTTGGCTTTTCCTGCGCCACAAAGTATTCTTCCGCAGCCTGAAGCACCTCGTCGGGGAAGACCGCCATGAAGGCCGCTGTCCTGCGTACCCTTGGAAAACCCCCGCGCTGCGAGCCCTTTGCCGAACCGGTTCCCATCGACAACGAAGTGATCGTGACAGTCCGCGCCGCTGCGCTCAAACCTGTCGACAAGCAAATCGCCAGCGGATCGCACTATGCGCGTCCCCGAGAACTCCCACTCGTCTGCGGCACCGACGGGGTGGGACATCTGAGCGATGGCCGGCGGGTGTTCTTCGGCGGAACGCGAGCCCCTTATGGTGCCATGGCACAACACACGGTGGCGCCCCGCGCGTTCTGTTTTCCGGTCCCTGAAAGCGTCGATGACGAGACCGCGGCCGCACTCCCCAATCCCGGCGTGTCTGCGTGGCTTTCGCTCGCCTACCGCGCACAACTCAAGCCCGGAGAAAATGTCCTCATCCTGGGTGCGACCGGAGTCACGGGTAAACTGGCCGTGAAAATAGCCAAGCTTCTCGGCGCCGGTCGAGTCGTTGCTGCCGGACGCAATCCCCAGGTCCTGAGCATGCTACCTAAGCTCGGTGCCGATGCGACCATCCGTCTCGACGCGCCAGCTCCGGAACTCAGCGAAGCATTTACCCGTGAAGCCGCCGACAAAGGATTTCAGGTTGTGATCGACTACGTGTGGGGCCATCCCACAGAAGCATTCCTGGCGGCGATTACCCGTGGCGAATTTGCTGCCGTCAAGTCAGAGACTCGCTTGCTGCAGGTTGGCGAGAGCGCTGGACCCACGATTTCGCTTCCAGCTGCAGTGCTGCGCAGCACAGCGCTGACGATTCTTGGGACCGCAGGAGTCCCCCCCGGCAACATTCTGGTGGAAGCATTCCAGAGAGTAATGGCGCATGCGGCCGACGGAGAACTTCAGGTGGACAGCGAACGCGTCCCCCTCGAAGACATTGAGAACGCCTGGCAGCGCGATCCACGAGGCCGCCGATTGGTAGTCATTCCCTAGAGCGGCCCAGCCCTCCCTGATTGTTCTTCCCGGCAGGACCTTAAACAAGCCGTGAAAGACCCACAGTTCGTCCGGGCACACCATCACGGGCTGCGGAAAACTCGCGAATTCGGCCGCCTTGGAAGAGTGCAGAATCAATGCGGGTTCAGCCCCTTAGGTCACCTTTCTCCGAGAATAATGACGGGGAAAGCCCTGTCGGGCTGAGCCGGCGCATCCTGCCTGCGTGCAATTGGCGCCCATACCCAAAGGGCAACCAGCCACAATCCGGCCGACATCATCCATCGCAGTCGCCCTGCTTCCCGGCCAGTAAACATGTGGCGTAGCTTCCGGGTGCCCCAATTCTTTCGCGCACTCTGCGAGAAGGGTGGGATTCCACCTCGGTCTTCGGCGTGGGATTTTTTCCCGCCCTGTCATCCTGAAACTACCGCGCTCCCTTTCGCACCTCCGCCTCCACCATCCACCCGCGCCGCAACGCCTCCGGCGCCACCGACGACAAGTACGGCTTGATATCCAGGATTGGAGTCCGATCGAGCATATCGACCCCGCGCACATGCAACCGCGCTCCTTCCCGCCGCAGCAACTCCACCACCGTCAGCCCAATTGGATTCGGCCGCCTCGGCGACCGCGTCGCAAACACCCCGTGTGGACGATCATCAATCGGCGGCGTCCCCACCAGTTCGAATCCCTCCGACCGATCAAAGATCCACACTACAAAGAGGTGCGAAAACCCTTCAACATCCTGCAACCCCGCCTCAAACTCCGGCAGAATTTCAAGCACCCCTTCCGCGTCATGTTTCGCGCCGAACCCCCTAGGAATTTCCCGCGTCTCCCGATACTCACTGCGCACCGTCCCGATCGCCCGCATCGCAAAAATCGCCATGACCTCGACGCCCTCCGCTTTCCTTTATGCCCTTACGCCCGCGTCTGAAATCCGCGATCCCCAATCTGCGATCGCGCGTGTTGACTTACTTCGTGCAACGCCTGGCGTCCTTAGTGGTGACGCCTTCCTCCCTGACCCCGTGTCCCATGTGGTTGAGGTTTTTTGCCAGAGCCCCAACACCTAAGACGTGCCTTTCTGCGATGCTCGCTCCGCCGGGAGGCCTCGATTAGCCCCATCCAAAAAATCCACGCGCCCCGCAGATCGCCGTATACGACCAAAGGGTCGCGACCATCCCTTCTGGAACCTAAGGGCGCCGCCAAGCCCCATGCGTCTGCGAACGGCAACATGTTCACGCTGCTGCACCCGTCACCCGCGTTGGCCATCGGTCTACCGGAAGACAAGCGAGAGGACTCGGCTCGTCGGCGCGATCTGCCGGATAAAGTGTCCCGAAAGAGCTGAGAGGCTGACGCAGACAGCTGGCAGCTAGGTCCCCAGGAAGATCCTGACACCTGCCTTCCTACACCCCCATCTGCTTAAGTAATTCCAGCATGCTCATCTCAACCCAATGTTCCGCAATCTTTCCCTCGCGAATCCGATAGATATGGATCTCGCTCACCGCACCGGCTTGTTCGTGGGCGCCTCGTTCATCATCGACGCCCGATGCGTGGCCACCGCCGAACTTCTCTCCACCACTTTGTCCCCACCCGCAATCAGATCCTCCTCGGTCACCACCACGTCCGGAAACACCGTGTTCATCCTGCGCCCCACCTGCTGGAAGCTGGCCAGTCCCGGCGGCAGAGGCTGCTGGAAATGATGCTGAAAATCCGACGCCCACAGGTGCGTAATCCCATCCACGTTGTGTTCATTCTTGAAGATGCGCGTAAACTCCCTCACCACCGCCTTGTTTCGCTCATTCGTATCCATCTGTTCACCTCAACGCGGCCTTGCGGCGCGCCAGATACGCCGCAAAATTTCTCAGCGATCGTCCCCCACCCCGTTTTGTACCGCAACGTCACATCCGACTTCGGGAAGCGCTCGTGCGTCAGCACCAGTTCGCTCTCCTCGCCGTGGGGCACAAGTTCCAGCGTTACCAGCGTCATCTCTCCGGGCGTGTCCGCCGCCGTCCAGGTAAACACCAGCTTCGAGGGAGGCTCCACCACCTGGTACGTGCCGGTGTGCACATGCTCGCGCTCCCGGCTTTTCATCGCGATCCGAAACGCCCCGTCCACCCGCACATCGAGCGTCGCTTCGGCCGAGAGCACGTCTCCCGGGCCCATCCATTCATGAATCCCTGCGGATCGATCCACGCTTCATACACGAGCTCGCGTGGCGCCGGCATCCAACGCCGCACGACCACGCGATGTCTTCCGTCGCTGGTGCTTTCCATGCGCCCTCTCTTTCTTCGCAGCTTCGAATTTTCGAGCCACATACCGTTGGAGTGCATCCAGCCGTTGTTCCCAGAATTGGCGGTAGTATTCCAGCCACGCGTTGGCTTCGTGCAGCGGACGCGGATCCACCCAACAATGATGTTCGCGCCCTCTGATCTCCCGCCGCACCAGCCCCGCCCGCTCCAGCACCATCACATGCTTGGAAATCGCATTCAGGGACACCGGGAAAGGCTCGGCAATTTCGTTGATGGTTGCCGGACGGCGAACAAGCGCACGCAAAATAGCCCTCCGAGTAGGATCAGCCAAAGCCGAGAACACCTGATCGAGTTCCGCAACCGAGGAATATTCAACCATGTAGTTGAGTATTATTGAATGGTGCGTTGGCTGTCAAAAGGAAAAATCCCGGGCTGGATACCCCGCTTGTCCCGCGTCTCATTTCGACGACCTAGCCCAGCCCACGGAGGAGCGGACACGCTCGTCCGCCCAGCCGGGCGAAAGCCCGGGTTCCCGTCCTTTCGCGCACTTTGCGAAGGGTAGGATCCTGCGGTCTACTCCCGCTTTCGGGACTGCTCCCCCAACTCTGTCCTGAGCAAAACGACGACCCTATGCACTGCCAACGTGGCGCCCCTGCATCGGGAGGCCGGCCCCCTGCTTTTTTTCGCTCCCATGTCGATTTCGCTCCTCCCCGTTCGTCATACCAGTAGAGCAAGCAATGCGGCCTCAAGGAGTAAGTTATGGCAAGACAAAAACATCCCGAGACCCTGAAATCGCTGGCCGGATCAGTCCTGGTTGGCCCCGGGCTTTTTTATCTCTTCGGAAACCTGGTCTGGGCCGCCGCCCAGTTGAGCCACCTGCTCGACGCCACCGCCGGAGAAGGGATGCTCTCGTGTGTGATTCTGGCCGCCTCACTCGGTCCACACCAGCTTCTGCATTGCCTGTTGCGTATGTTCTTCTGGCCCCTGCTCCTGGTGATCAGCGGCACAGCGTTCCTGTGGGCCGGATCCGCCGGCCAAGGCAACCGCCCCACTGGAGCCTAAACCTGACACCAAGACCCAAAACCTGACACCCGTTCTTTTGAGCGTGCCGGTCCAAGCTCCGCTTGGGCGGGGATTCTTGTTGTTGCTCTTCTTTGTCCTTTGCGGTCAAAGCTTCTCCGTCTCCTTGTCCATACGATCTGCCGCCTAAACGATCCCTGACCTGAAATCACTGATCGCTGAAGGCTGGCAGCTGACAGCCGGTTCCAAAAAAGATCCACCCCATGTCGAACCGCTCGCCCCCCATTCGACGTCCAAGTAGGAGGCAAGGTTTCCGCCCGAAGCTCGAGGCCCGGAGCCGTCCCTCCCCATCAACCTATATATAAAAAGGAGCACGAAACATGCGATTCATGATGCTGATGATCCCCAAGGGATACGAGACTGCCAAGCCGGGCGCCATGCCTGACGCCGAGCGCGTCGCGGCCATGATGAAGTACAACGAATCCCTGCAAAAGGCCGGCATCCTGCTGGCGATCGACGGCCTCCACCCGCCCTCCATGGGCGCGCGGGTCTCCTTCGCCGGGGGCAAACCCAAGGTCACCGATGGCCCCTTCGCCGAGGCTAAGGAAGTGATCGGCGGCTACTGGATGATCCAGGTGAAATCGAAAGAAGAAGCGATCGAATGGGCGACGCGCTGTCCCGGCTCGGACAACGAAGTAATCGAGCTGCGCCAGGTCCAGGAATTCGCCGACTTTTCCGCCGAAGTCCAGAAAGCCGCAGCAGGCTTCGACGACCTGAAAGCCGACATCGGCCAACGCAAAAGAGCATGACGCGAGATTGCGTCCTGAGCAACCAGGAACAAGGGCTCAATTTAAAGGGGGCTCCCCGGGAGCCCCCCAGACCAAAGCAGGAGCTATGCTTGATAGAATCGCCGCATGCGACCCGCTGGAGGCACGCTGTTGGCTGGTGCTTCGCCATTTCAGTCTTGGTTCAGTGCGCCTGTAACGACAGGCAGCGGGAGAGAAACACAGTGAACCCGCCTCTAGCGGCCGAGACCGAGGCGCTCAGGAAAGCCTACGCCGCATTCAACCGCAACGATATTCCGGCGGTGTGTGACGCGCTCGACCCTCAGATCGAGTGGACCGAGCCTCCCGAGTTTCCCGGAGGCGGGACCTATCACGGGCATGAAGGGGTCAAGGCGTACTTGTCCCAGTCGCGCGCAGACTGGGCTGAAGGAAGTAGCGAGCCGGAGCGATTCATTGTCGCGGGCGATAAGATCGTTGTGTTTGTGCACGTGCGGGTGCGACTCAAACGCAGCCCGGAATGGCACGAGACGCGCCTGGCCGATGTCTTCACCTTCCGTCACGGCAGGGCGATTAACATGCGTGCCTTCGCCGACCGCCGCCAGGCCCTAGAATGGGCCGGAGCCAAGCTGATACCCAAGACCTGAGACTGACCTGACACCCGAACTACCTTCCAGAATGTTCGCGGCCCTTTACGGTGCAAGGTTCTTCCCTATGCGCAAATCTGCGGCTCGGCTTTTTTTCCGTCGGTATACTCATGATCTCGATGAACCCCGCGCGCATCGCCGAGCTGCTCGCTCCATTCGCAACCGTCACTGCCACGCAGCTCGATTACATATCGATATATATCGATCTACTTCAACGGTGGAATGCCCGCGTCAACCTCACCGCCATCCGCGACCCGGAGGAAATCGTCACCCGCCACTTCGGCGAGTCCCTCTTCGCCGCCAGCCATCTACTACCCCGTTCGGCGCTTGCCGATTCAGCCACCAACTCGCCCGCTGCCGATGAAGCGAGACTTCACCGCATTGTCGACCTAGGCTCCGGCGCCGGCTTCCCCGGACTCCCGCTGAAGATCTGGTCCCCGCAAAGCTCTGTCACCCTGATCGAGTCGAACCAGAAGAAAGTCGCCTTCCTCCGCGAAGTGACCCGCGCCCTTACATTGACGTCCATCGATGTATTTCCCCACCGCGCCGAAGCTTACCCACCGGCCACCGCCGCCCTGGTCACCCTCCGAGCCGTCGAACGCTTCAAGACCATCCTGTCGACCGCCACGAGTCTGGTTCGCCCGGGCGGCCGCCTGGCCCTCCTGATCGCCACCCCCCAGATCCCCGCTGCAACGATCCAACCCCTGACCTGGTCCGCCCCAATCCCGATCCCCGAGTCCGCCTCAAGGGTCCTCCTGACAGGACTCCTATCGCCGTCCAACGAATCAAACCAGTAATAAGTGGTCAAGCGGTTTCAGCCCGGCAGTTGAACGTGCGCTGTTTGTGGTGATATTAGGCAGCAGAAGACTAGAAAGTGGCAAATGCAGGATCATCGATAAAATGTTCCACGTGGAACATTAGGTCGATTCGCACCCAAGCCAGCCGCCAAATGCTCTAGTGTTCCACGTGGAACGCTGCGGACAAATTCAGGGCGCGCCGGTATTGATAGAAAAAGGCACCGCGCGCGCACGAACCCCAATGTTCCACGTGGAACATTCATTAGCTCATCGTTCCCGGAACCCAATGATGATTCAAATGTCCCCGAAGACAAGTTTCAGCAACCCATAGAGAGATGGTGAAGCGGCAAAACGGTCTAGTGTTCCACGTGGAACACTCTGGAACCAAGGGTGGGCGGTCCCTCCTGCCGATTCGACCCGAGGAATTCCTTTGCATGGGCACACTCGGAGAACAACAGATCGCTCTAATGTTCCATGTGGAACATTTGTTGAAATGCTTTCGAAAAATCTCTTCAATTGCTTTGAATTCAATGCGACAGGGATGAACATAGTTGTGCACCGAAATCTGTCATTGCAAATGCATGACGATTGGAACTATGCTGCGTTCATCTCTGGATTTCTTCGAAAACTAAATGGGACGTGTCATCGCGGTTGCCAACCAGAAGGGCGGCGTCGGCAAGACCACGACCGCCATCAATTTGGCCTCGTCGTTTGCCGCAGCAGAGGTGAATACTTTGCTGGTCGATTGCGACCCGCAATCGAACGCGAGCAGCGGACTTGGCCTGGTCAAAGATCCTGAGCGCATCAGCACCTACCATCTCCTTATGGGAGCCGCCGCGGCCGAGGAGGCACTGCAGCGAAGTGAACTCGAACAGCTCTGGATTATTCCCGCACACAAGGATCTGATCGGCGCAAACCTTGAACTGGTGGAGGGTGAACGGCGTGAGTTCCGGTTGCGTGAAGCGCTCGAGCCTCTGCGCGAGCGCTTCCAGTTCATTGTGCTGGATTGTCCTCCGGCGCTGGACCTGCTTACCTTGAATGCGCTGGTCGCGGCGGACTCGGTTCTGATTCCGATGCAGGCCGAATACTTTGCCCTGGAGGGGATCAGCGAGCTGCTCGATACAATCGAGCGGATCCGGGCAGGTTTGAATCCGGATCTGTCGGTCGAGGGCGTGGTGTTGACCATGTTCGATGACCGGACGTCGCTGGCGAAGCAGGTCACGGCCGAGCTCAAGAAATATTTTGGGGAGAAGCTATGCGCGACGGCGATCCCGCGGAATATCCGGCTGGCGGAGGCGCCCAGCCATGGGAAGCCGGCGCTGCTGTACGACGTGCGGTCGCGGGGGGCGGAGAGTTATATCCGGCTGGCGAAGGAGATCATCGCGCACTACTTTCCGGCGGCGGCCGATGCGCCGCCTTCGGAGCCGGGAGAGACGCCCCCGGCCGACGAGATGGGAAAGACGGCTTAGATTGATCGGCGTCTATATAGATGGGTATCGATGTATGGAGAGGAGCGAAGCAGCTGCTGGCTCTCAACGCCCGCGTGGCGAGGATTCCGGGCGCGACCTCGCAGAACACCCCCGCCCAAGCGGAGCCTGGACGGGGCTCCCTGCAGGGCTGTTTGCGCGGATGGACGGGCTGGGCTGGAGTGCGTAGGTCCTTCGCTTCGCTCAGGATGACAGAGCTTTTTTCTGCGTGAGTCCACCATTTGCCACACAGGTCTCGACAGGGGACAAGATCCGAGGACTTCGTCGAGGGCCGTCCGAGCAAAAGTGTCTTTTCGAGGACTCGGGTTCTTTTGAGAGGCAAGGGGCTCCTCACTTCGCTCAGGATGACGCGGTTGACGGAGCGGGCGGACAAGGTTGGGAAATTTGGGAGGAGGCAGGTCCTTCGCTTCGCTCGGGCTGTCCAACATTTGGGGGCGAATGATGAAGCACTGGGATTTTAGGTACGGCCGCTGGATGCAGTAATCCGATTTTAGGCGAGCGATGGTTGATGCAGCGGATTCTACCCCGTGCAGATTGACGCGGCGGTCGACGTTTATGCCGCGCTGTACGATCCGCAAGAGGCGGCGCGTTCTACCGAGCACGAACCACAGGCTGACATGGTGAAGATTCCGGGGAGATGGTGGGGGAAGGCTACGATGACGGCAGAGCAGGCAGTAGTGTCGAGCGATGAGGACAAGGCTGACATGCCCAAGGATGCGCACAACCTAGAGAAGGAGAAGCTGAACCTGGCCGGGGACAAGACCGGAAGCGAGAGGCCGGGCTTGGACAAGGTTGCGCTCGACAGAGCTGGAGCGGAAAAAGCCGGGATCGGCACTCCAGTGCTCGCCCATGACAAACGGCGGGCGTTGGGACGCGGGTTGGAGTCGCTGCTTCCCGGGCCGCGTCCGATGGGCGGGACGGCGGTTACTCCGCCGATGGCGCCCGGTACTGCTCCGGGAGCTGCTTCCGGGACTTCGCCTTCGGGCGTTGCTGCGACCGACGGTGTGGCCGGAGCGGTCCCGGGTGTGATCGCGGAGCCGCATGGGCAGGCGGCCCGGAAAGCGCCGGATACGCATGATGTGATCGACCTCGCGATCGAGCGGATCGACGTCAATCCGCATCAGACTCGAACCTTCACGGGGCGCGAGATGGAAACCCTCAAGGAACTGGCGGAGTCCATCAAAGTCCATGGGGTCATTCAGCCGATCACGGTGCGTGCGGGGAAGGATGGGAAGTATGTCCTGATCACGGGCGAACGGCGGATGCGGGCGGCGGCGATGGCGGGGAAGGCCACGATCCCGGCGATCGTGCGAGTGGTATCGGAGCAGCAGGCGGCGGAGATGACAGTGATCGAGAACCTGCAGCGACAGGATCTGACCTGCATCGACCTGGCGCGGGCGTTCATCATGCTGAGCAAAGATTTCGGGCTGACGCAGGAGCAGATTGGCGAACGGGTGGGGAGTTCGCGAGAGTCGGTGTCGAATCATATGCGGCTGGCCAAGCTGCCTCCGAACGTGCAGCTGTATTTGGAGACCGGAGAACTGGACTTCAGCCACGCGCGGCTGCTGCTGAACCTGGGCGATCCAGAGACGATCGCGAAGGTGGCGTACAAGGTCGTCGTGGATGAGCTGTCGGTCGACAAGCTGGAAGAACTCGTGTTCAACCACAATCATCCGATCGAGGGCCAAAAGAAGGTGGCGCGGGGAGCACGCTGGGTCGATCCGAATGTGAAAGCCGCGCAGCGGAAGATGGAAGAAATTCTAGGAGTGAAGGTGAAGATCCGCGACCGGAATGGCAAAGGGAAGATCTCACTGGAGTATTCGACGCTGGAGGATTTTGACAGGATCTTGGAGATGCTTACGAAAAGGCCCGGTACCAGATCTTAGCCGCAGAGGGCGCAGATGATGCTGACGATGAAGGCTGTTGGGCTCCGAGAACCACCGAGAGCGGGTTGGCGAGGGGCCGAAACACTGGCCTCTTTTACATTTTCAGGGGGGATGTGAGTTTGCATCGCTTGAATGGTGCCTGCGCCAGCGTGCGTAGGCTAGCCTACAGACTGGTGGCATTGATTCAGACAGGCTACTCACGCCATAGCCGCTCATCACTGCGCCGCGCCTTTCTGGTGACGGTCTTTCCTTGCGCCTAGGCCGAAGGGGATCGCAATCCATGGTGGATGACACCGTACCTGAGTACGAAGAATGGCGCGAACTCGCGCGCCAGATTCGAGCAGAACAGGATCCGATTAAAATCATCGCGATGGTCGAGAAACTCCTTCAGCTGCTGGAGCAGGAAACAGCGCGCAGGGGTCCTCAGCCCTCGACAGATCCGAAATAGCGCCTCGCCTAGAGGTCGTGGGTCTTGTGTTGTAGCGGATATGATGTTCTGGCCAGTTGTCTGACCGTTTCGCAATGTTCGTGAAGTGCTGCTTTGAGCTGAACCGCTATTTCAGCGATCTCTTCTTCGTCTTGGGCAGCCAAGAGCCGGGCGCACAGAGCACGGATTTTCTCCTCGGAAGACACGACACAGCCTCATTGCGGAACGAATTACCGTGCCATAAGCGGAAGCGGTTTTATATACCGTATTTGGTGTAGGCAGTGGTCTCGGGCCTCAGGTCTTGGGGGTTGGGAAAGGGTCTGTAAACCGCAGAGGACACAAGGGATCACGACAGAAGTCTTCGTCCACCAGGACACACAGGACTGCATCCTTGTGGTTTCGGATTGCAGATTGACTAAGGGTCAGTATCCAGCCAGCGCGAAAGGTTGGGCCGCTCGTGGCAGCGGTTCGTCCCGGCTACATGATCCAGCGCGAGCGGGTGGCTTTTTGTTTCGGGGGCCGGGTGAGGGCGCGCAATCAGGTGCAGAAGAGTCTCAACGCTTCAGGCCTGCGTCGCGCATCAGGAGCATGTCGGCGACGCCCTGCGCGAGCTCGTTTCGCAGATTTGGGAGTTGTCCCTCCAGAGAAAAGCAGGTTCTGCGCTTCGCTCAGAATGACAATCTGGGATACAGACAATGACGACTGCCGAAGAAACAGGAATCCGAACAACCGGGGAGAACGGCTAGGGCTGGCGGGGATCTTTGGCCTGGCTGGCCTGGTAGTAGAGGTCGGAGACGGCTTTCTGAACCTTTTCGGAGAGCTTCTGCATGTCGTGACCGGTCAGGCCGGCGGTGGAGATGGGGTCGCCGACACGCATTTCCAGGGGCTGGCTCTTGATGTGGTAAGTATTCATGGGCAGCAGTTCGAAGGTGCCAATGAGGGCGATGGGGACGATGTCGACATTCGCTTTGATGGCGAGGAAGAACGCTCCGGGGAGGAAAGGCTTGATCTGGCCGTCGGGAGTGCGGCCGCCTTCGGGGTAGATGACGAGGGGCGTGCCGGCTCTGAGACTTTTCAGTGCGGAACGGATACTGCCGATGGAACCGGCGGGATTTTGCTGGTCGACGCAGATCTGGCCGGAGCGCTTGAGGTGCCAGCCGACGATCGGGTAGGAGAGCAGCTCTTTCTTGAAGGCGATGCGGAACTGGAAAGGCAAGTTGACATAGAGGACGGGGATGTCGAGTGCGGAGGCGTGGTTGACCGCGTAGACGTAGGGCTTGGTGGTGTCGATCTTTTCGAGGCCGGTGACTCTCACGGGCGAAAAAATCGTCTTCATGATCATCCAGGACCAGAAGCGGGCAAAGTTGTGCAGGATGCGCTCGGTGTCGCCGAACAGGGACACGGGAATCGAGAGCAGTCCGAGGACCACGGTGTACATCCAGATCAGCGGATCGTAGATGCAATAGGAGCGCAGCCGGCTGCGGATTCCGTGGTGGCGCGCGGGTGGGGGCACGCGCGCGAGGACGCGCTCGACGGGCTCGCGGGGCGAGGCTAGGGGAACTTCTCCGCTCTCGACTTCGGTGGATGTGGTTTTGAACAGCACTCGTCTATTGGATGCGCACGCCGAGCATTCGCATCGCCTCTCCTACAATGTAAATCGAACCGGTAACGACTACCAGACCGCGGGTTCCCGCGGCCGCGCGGGCGCTCGCGAGGGCGGCGGGGACCTCGGGGGCCTCGTCGAAGTCGACGGAAACGCGGCGGGCGGCCTCGCGGATCTCGGCGGGGGTGGCGGCGCGCGGATTATCGGCGTGGGTGGCGATGACACGGTCGGCGAGGGGAAACAGGATCTCGGCCATCTCACTGACAGCTTTGTCGCGCATAGCACCGAAGACGAAGATCAGCGGGCGATCTTCGTAGGCGGCGGAAAGGGTGGAGCGAAGAGCCCAGGCGCCGGCGGGATTGTGGGCGACGTCGAAGACGACCTCGGGATGATCGGGTGTCCCGGGCAACACCTGGAACCGACCGGGCCAATGAGTATTGCGGATGCCGCGCTCGATGGTGGCGGCGCTGATGGCGGTGAATCCCTGGCGGCTGAGTTGTTCGGCAGCGGCGATGGCGAGCGCGATGTTTCTCAGCTGGTGACGCCCAACCAGCGGGGTCTCGATCGAAATTTCGGTTCCCATCACATGCAGGGGGTAGCGCGAGATGTATCCGGCTTTCCCCTGTGAACTGGGGAGCAGGTACTGGGCGCTGTTGGGGCTGACGGGCGGCACGTACGGCACGGCGCTGACGGCCTTTGCGCCGACGTCGAGGATGGTGTTGCCGAGGACGTCGTTGGCTTCAGGGGTTTGCGGCAGCGTGACGACGACACCTCCAGCGCGAATGATGCCAGCTTTTTCGCGAGAGATTTCGGTGAGCGTATCCCCGAGGAATTTCTGGTGATCAAGGGAAATGTCGGTGATGATACTGACGCGGGGCTCGACTACGTTGGTGGCGTCGAGGCGTCCGCCCATGCCGACTTCGAGGACGGCGATTTCGACTTTCTCGCGCGCGAAATATTCGAAGGCGATGGCAGTGAGCATCTCGAAAAAGCTGGGATGCCAGGGGAGTTCGCCTTCGGTGACTAGACGCTCAGCGCTGCGGTCGACAAGGTCGTGGAGGCCGGCGAAGTCGTCGTCGGAAATGGCGGCGCCGTTGACGCGGACGCGCTCGTTGATGCGGACAAGGTGCGGCGAGGTGTAGAGGCCAGTCTTATAGCCTGAGTCCTGGAGAATCGAGGAGAGCGTGGCGGCGGTGGAACCTTTGCCGTTGGTACCGGCGATGAGGATTGCCGGGAATTTGCGCTCGGGATGCTCCAGTGCTTCGAGCAGAACATGCATGTGGGCCAAGTCGAACTTCTGCGAAGGCGTATTGGCCAGCTCGTGGCCGAGCGCGAACATCCGGGCGATAGCGGAATCGTAGGAAGTCAGGTGTCGGGTCTCGGATTCAGGTCTTAGGTCTCAGGCTCTCAGGCTCTTGGACCCTGCATCGCCTTGGACACTTATTAAGGGTATCAAGTCTGGGCTGGGGGTTCGAGGGGCGGGCAGCGGGAGGGGGCGGAGGCGGGTTGAATGGGGGAATTGGGGTGTCGGGTCTCGGTTTCACCAGGTCGTAGATCGCGCTGATTTGCGCAGCCGACAGAAGCGCTTGGCGGATGAGTCTTCGGTGTCGGAATCAGTCCGGTGAAGCGTTCGTGTTTGCGTGCCATGCCGGGGAAAAGGCACCTTCTTCGCTTTGCTCAGAATGACGATCGTTGCAATGAAATTGGCTAGAAAATTTCCGATCGCAGATTTCAAATTTCCAGATTGATGGTTGACTCAAAAGAGCGGGTGCCAGGGGTAAGGTCTCCAGTCTCCGGGAGATTTAGCGGGAGATCATCGGGGCGGCCCTTGCACTTCGAAACCGTGGTGCTTGAACACCTCGGCGATGGCTTGAGTCCCGAGGAAGAGACGGAGCCAGCGACAGGGCCACAATGCCGGCGTCCGCCGAGCCTGGAACGACGAAACTGGCAGTCTGCGAAATGTTTTCGCCGAGGACCAGCTTTTGGGTTTCACTCTTTCGTAGACATTCTCTTTCTGCGTGGCGGCGACCGCGGCCTGGCCGTGGTGTGACACCCTCGAAGGTTACTGACGAACCGGCAGCGCCGGTGGTGACGGTGCTGTGCGGGAGGGACTCGAGGTCAGCCCGCGTTAGCACGGACTGTTTCCCGAGCTCGGTTTGAACCGTCAGTGTCTGACCCTGTGCCTAGACGGTCGCGTTCAGCAGGAGGGCAAGCATCAGGGCAGGAAAGAATGAGGGCTTTCTCATTTCACACGCGCAGGATCATGACCTCGGTGGCTTTGATGAGGGCGGCCGCGGTCTGTCCGGGTTTCAGGTTCATCTCGCGCGCGGAACTTGCGGTAATGATCGAGGTGATCTGCTGGCCGCCGATGGAGATCTTCACTTCCGCCATCAGGCCGCTGATGCGGACAGAGTCGATTCGTCCCACCAGCTGATTCCGTCCGCTGACGCGGCGGATGATCTGCTCACGTTCTTCTTCCGTTCGGCCTCTTGTTCGGAACAGCAGCTTGTCTACTTCACTTTGCGGAATGCGGTGATGTCCTCCGGCGGTCTGGATGCTGCGAATTTTCTTGTGGTAGATCCATTGCTTGATGGTGGGAAAACTGATTCCCAACTGGAGAGCCGCATCGGGCAGCTTCAGCAGAGTTTCGTTTTTCTGTCCTGATTTCCTCTTCTTTTTCATGATCGGAAGCAAATCGTACCGTCAACCCAGGGTGTGGTCAAACAAGCCGGGGCCGATCCCGTTCGCCGGGAATTGCGACCAACAATGATGATGGGGACAAAGGATTGGAAATGATTCCCTTCGAAAAGGTGGATGTGATTTGCAATCTGCCTCCCTACCGTGCAGACCACCATCCCGCGGTGCGCGACGGGTTTGGCGATGTCGCGTGCCTGGTGAAATACCGGTTGCTGTCGAAGAACGAGGAACACGGGAACTACATGTTTGCGGCCTTTCTAGGCTGGAGCCTGCCGACCGGAGACCACAAGAACGGAGCGCTGGGTGCGATCGTGACGCCGACGATCGCGTAGGGCAATGGGTTCCGAAACTTCGATCTGCAAGGCACGTTCGGGATCGGTCGGGTCGACGGCCGACACCCACCTGATCGGGCGGAGGTTTGCCTGGAATAACACCTTCCAATATCACGTGTTCCGGAAGTTATGGCCGGAAGTGGAGCTGAACTCGACGTTCTTTCAGGATGGACAGAACGACGGCCGGAAACAGGATTTCGTGACTCCGGGGGCTGGTGATGGGACGATTTCGTTTGTGGAAACGAGTCGGCTTCACCGTGGGCGGTGGATTCCAGACCGCGACCACGCACTTCCGTACTTCAATCACCATGGGATTCTGACGGTGCGGTTTCCGTTTTGAGGAGCAGGCCTGGGGCACCCAGCCCGTACTTCGTCCGGAAGCATCGTGATAGGCAGAATGTTGCTTTGAAGTCACAAGCGGGGCTGGCGGCAAAACGGCCGTCTCAGGCGGCTTTGGCCATGAAGTCCAGGGCGCGCGCGATGTAGGTCTTGAGGTCACGGCGGTGGACGACGGCGTCGAGCATGCCGTGTTCCAGCAGGAACTCGCTGCGCTGGAAACCTTGTGGCAACTTCTGGCGGATTGTCTGCTCGATGACGCGGGGACCGGCGAAGCCGATGAGGGCTCCGGGTTCGGCGATGTTCAAATCACCCAGCATGGCAAAGGATGCGGTGACACCGCCGGTGGTGGGGTCGGTGAGCACAGAAATGTAGGGGGCTTTGAGTTCGTCGAGGCGCGCCAGGGCGGCCGAGATTTTTGCGAGCTGCATGAGGCTGATGACGCCTTCCATCATGCGGGCGCCGCCCGAGGCCGACACGATGATCAGCGGGGTTCCGGTGTCGCCGGCCTTCTCGATGGCGCGGGTGATGACTTCGCCGACCACCGCACCCATGCTGCCGCCAATGAAGGCGTATTCCATGGAACTCACGATCACGGGACGACCATTTAACTTGCCTTGCGCGTTGATGACAGCGTCGGTGAGTTGAGTGTCGGATTGGGCGCGCTTGAGGCGCGTGGAATAGGGCTTCAGGTCGACAAACTTGAGCGGGTCGGTAGAGACCAGGTTGCCGTCGAAGGTTTCGTACTGGGCATCGTCGAGGAGCTGGGCGAGGCGGGAGCGGGCATCGATGCGGAAGTGCTTGTCGCACTTGGGACAGACGTTCAGATTCTCTTCGAGGTCTTTCTTCCAGATGATCTGGCGGCAGCTGTCACACTTCACCCAAAGACCTTCGGTGCGGATTTTCTTCTCGCCCGAGGCGTCCAGCTCGCCGGATTGGCGTTTGAACCAGGCCATTGGAAAACGGTCCTTGGCTATTCGTCGTTGGTCGCTAGCGAAACCTTGGTCGCCAAGGTCAATACTCTATACCGCGTTGGGCCTGGACACCTTTTTCATAGGCGTGCTTGACCTGCCGCATCTCGGTCACGGTGTCGGCTAGCTCGACAATTGTCGGATGGGCGTTGCGGCCCGTCAAGATTACATGCACCATCCCGGGTTTCCTCTTGAGGCTCTCGGCTACCCTGGCGGGATCGAGCATGCCATAGCTGATGGCGTAGTTAATCTCGTCCAGGATGACCAGGTCCCATTCACCAGAGAGGATGGCCTGCTCGCCTTCGGCCCAGGCTTCTTCGACCATGCGAACGTCCTCGGGATCGGGCTTTTCGGCGCCGAGCTTCACGAAGCCTCGGCCCATCTGCTTCATGACGAACTTGTCGCCGAAGGCCTGGACAGCGTCGAGTTCACCGTAGTGCCACGAGCCCTTGAGGAACTGGAGCATCAACACCTTCATGCCCTGGCCCACTGCGCGGAGACCGGTACCCATAGCGGCGGTGGTCTTGCCCTTGCCCGGGCCGGTATTCACGATGATGAGGCCACGGCGGATGTCCGGCATAAAGTCGAATCTTTGATTGTACCTGTTTTGAGGGCGACGAGCCGCAGGTGCCCAGTGCTGAGTGCTGCTCTGCGCCTTGCGCAGTACACGGCGAGAACAGGGACTCCAGATCGATGATGGCAGATTGGTCGAAAACGGTAGGAATCTCAGATTGACGCAAACCGGCAATCCCCGAAGAACACAGGATTTTTTCCCGGGAACTGGTACGCTCGCGAATGCGTATGCATCTCTAGGTACGGGTCTCACTCTCTGGGTTCGGTTCCGGAGGTCTCCGCATGAAACATAACAGTGCTGAACTGTTTGTTCTGGCCCTCGCGTTTACGCTCGTCTTACCCGCCCAAGCCACGCGGCCGCAAAGCAATGCGGCCGGCCCGCACGAGGAAGAAACCATTCGCGAGATCGTGGATCTGGAACGGCAGGCGAAGGAAGCGGCCATCCACCGGGATGCGGCCTTCTCGGAAAGGACGCTGGCGGAGGATTACGTGGCGATCACACCGCTAGGCCAGGTGGTGGGCAAGGCGGATACGATTTCGGCGCGCAAGAGTGCCCAACTCCGTTATGACTCCATCGACATCACCGAGATGGTGGTGCGGCTGTACGGGAATACTGCAGTGGTGACGGCGCGTGCGGACGTGAAGGGCCAGGAACTGGGCGAGGAGTTCAGCGGGCCGTACCGGTTCACGCGGGTGTGGGTGCGACGGAGCGGGCATTGGCTGACGGTGAGCTACCAGGCGACGGTGACGCGATAGGTTTGAGTACCGGTTTGCGAGTATCGGGAAAACCCGGTCAGCCGCAGAGAGAAACGCAGATACCAAAATCTTCTTCCGCCCCATCGCTCAGAAGAGCTCAGTCCCTTGCGAAGCTTTTACCCTGCGCGAGAACGGCTGCTTTCAACTGCTTCTGAGTTGGACCGTCTTCCGCGTTTTACTCACGGCTGGCCCGTTTCGCGGCCAGAAGAGAACTCAGCAGGCCTTTCGCGATTCTCCCGGCCAATGGGCTTTGGACGAGCGGTTTCGGCAGCCGAAGAAGAAGAAGAAACCTAAGGCACCCGGAACGAGCCCGCGTGGCCCCTGCACGGACCACACCCATCCCTATTCAGCCACCGGAAACCGAACTCTATCCATGAATGCCTAGGGCATCTGCAAGAGCTGGCGGTACTCGGGTTTTCTTTCTAACTCGTCGCTCTCGCTGAGCAGGCGGGCGGTGATCGTCAGAGCTTCGATTTCCTTTCTTACACGCAGGATCTCTTCTTCTTTCATGCGGAGGACTTCGAGAGGATTCTTCATGGCACTTCCTTGCATTCGAGGTGGCTGTTGGTTAGCCAACCTAGGGACTGTATAGGGGGGGCGGACTCAGGGGTACATCACGGAAGTACACGGCGATGGCGGTGGCTGAATTTAGTGGCCGGTATGGTAGGGGTGGCCTTTCAGAATGGTGAACGCGCGGTAGACCTGCTCGAGCAAGACGATCCGGGCCAGTTCGTGGGCGAGGGTCATTTTACCCAGGGAGAGGACGGTGGTGGCGGCTTGCCGGGCGGCATCGGTGAAACCGTCGGCTGGGCCGATGGCGAGTGCGAGCGGCTGGGGGTTACGGTCCTGATGGTTCTGGAGGAATTGGGCGAAGTCCTCGGAGGAAAGTTGCTTCCCGCGCGGGTCGATGACAACGAGAGTGTGGACGGGACCAGGGCCGGCCTTCTCGCGAAGTTTCAGGAGGGCCGCTTCGTCGGCCAGGGACAGGCCATCGACTTCGGTGTAGCGGGAGATTCGCTTCAGGTATTCGGCAGTGAGCGCCTGAATGGCGGGGTCCTTGGTTTTGCCGATCCAGACCACTTTGAGCTTCACGGGAGCGATTAAACCACAGAGTCCCGAGCTGTGAGTACCGGGCAAGGACTGCCTTGCCGCAGATTGTGCAGATGACCCGGATACCAGGCTCGTAACGCCGGCGAGGCTGCAAAAAACGCTATGGGCCGCAAATTACGCGGATGGACGCGGATCAGCCACCGGGAAAAACCAGGATTACGGTTTCTTGCCGGACGCTAGCACTACGCTGGCCCCGAAGCGGATGCCGTCGGAGCATTCGTAGTGGCGGATGGCGGCGTGGATCTCGGCGTTGATTTCGGGCCAGCGCTCGGCGGGGACTCGCTTCAACAGTGGGAGGAAGGGCGTCGCAACCGCTTGCTGTTGCTGCCAGACTTCTTCGGCAGAGCCGGGCCAGGTCCAGGGGACAACGCGGGGTTCTTCCTGCAGGGTGACGAACCCGCTTTTCTGGAGCGCTTCGGACAGGCTGCCGGGTTGGGCAAAACGGAAGGGGTCGGGACCTCCCGGAGTGAGCAGTGGACCTCCAACGTTGCGCTGGACAACGCCGAAGCTGGCGGCAAAGTAGGGTTGCTCTCTTGAACCCCAGACCAAGAAGCACGCCCGCGCACCGGGCTTGAGAACACGGTGCAGCTCGCGCAAGGCGCGGTCGGCGTCGGCAAAGAACATCACGCCGAAGCGGGAGGTGGCTAGGTCAAAGCTGTTGTCGGGGAAGGGGAGGGATTGCGCGTCGGATTGCTGCATGGCGACGTTGGTGAGGCCGCGCTGGCGGGCACGATCGGCGGCGATCGCAAGCAGGTCGGCGCTGAGATCAAGGGCGGTGACGTGGCCGGTCGGTCCGACGCGGGTGGCCAGCGTGATCGCAGGTTCTCCGGTACCGCTCGCCACGTCAAGAATCTTGATGCCAGGGCACGGGTGGGCAAACTGGACGAGCGCTTCGGTGGCATCCCGTCCCATGGCCGCCGATTTCGCTTTCCACTTCTCGGAAGCGATTAGGCGGTAAGAAGAGCCCCACTCCGGATTGGTGTCGGTGGTTGAAGGCATGGAGGAGAAAGCAGACGCGGCCAGGCGCGCCTCTGGCGAGCGACTATGCCCGTTTTCGTTTCGGGACGGCGAGCGGGGCGCGCTTCTTGACCGCGCGCTTGGCCGGCGTCTTCAGTTCGGCAGGCTGCAGGCGCTTGGCGGACTTCCACAGGCGCTCGAGTTCGTAATACCGCCGGGCCTTCTCGGCGAAGACATGAACGACGAAATCGACGTAGTCGAGCAGGACCCACTCGGCCTGGCGATAGCCTTCGACGTGAGCGGCGTAGAGTCCGGTCTTCTTCAGGCGGAGTTCGACTTCTTCAGCGATGGCCTGGATCTGGCGCGGATTGGTGCCGCTGCATATGACGAAGTAGTCGGTAAAGGCTCCCGAACTCTGGTCCAGTTCGAGGATGGTGATTTCTTCGGCCTTCTTGTCCTGACAGGCGGCGATGGCTTCGGATACCTGGCGCTTGGTGTCGTTGGTCTTCATGCGGTCCTGGGTCGCTGATCCTTGATCGTTAGCCTCTTTGAGATTGTAACCGAGTACCGAGATGTGAGTACCGAGGTGCGACTACCGGGTACCGAGACAGGTCGGTGGTGGCCACCGAGAAAAAGGAGACGAGCGGGCACGGCCTGGACGGCCGAGGGCGGCCGTGCCCCCGTGGCGCGCCGCGCCACCGAACGAAAGTTACAAGAAATTTGCAGATTCGGGCGGCGTTCGGTGAAAGCATTGTGGCGCAACCGGCGTTGCTAGCGGCCGTTTTTGTAGAGATCCATCTTCTGGATGTAGTCGGCTACGGCCGGATCGACAAATTTGCCGAGAGATTTTCCGGCGGCGACGGCTTCGCGGATCGCGGTGGCCGAAATGGCTTGATGGACGCCGTCGAGGAGACGGACGGTAGCGCCGCTCAGAACCAGGTCACCTCTGGCAGGTTGCTTCTCGAAGGGTTTGGTGACGTGGGCGGCGGGGCGCAGTTTCTCGGGGAGCGAGTTGGCAACATCGGCGAGCGAGTAGCCGGGGCGGCTGGCGACGATGAACTCGCATTCCTGGAAAAGAGCCTCGGCCTGATGCCATTTGGCGATATCGCGGAACGCATCGATGCCGATGAGGAACAAGAGTTGGTCGCTTTTTTTGAACGTCCGCTTGAGCCGGCGAACGGTATCGATGGAATAGTTTGGAGTCGGAGCCGCCGCGGCCGCGGGTTTTTTGGCAGTGGGAGGGATGGGGGGAAATTCCAGGGGGGCCTCGAGCAGGGAGGGCAGAAAGGTTTTCTCGGAGGCGGTAGCGAGCACGACCATCGCGAAGCGGTGCGCGAACGGAGTCAGCGGCTGTTTTTGTTTGTGAGGAGGAATGTTGACGGGCACGAAGAGAATGCGGCCGAGCTGGAAACGTTCGCGGGCGGCCTGAGCGAGGGCGATGTGTCCGCGGTGGATGGGGTCGAATGTGCCGCCGAAAAGACCAATGTTCATGGGGTGGTCCGTGCCGCCGATAGTGTCCCGGTTTCGGGGGGCTGTTGCAAGTTTTTGTTCCCTCTATTTGCGGAAGTCGCGGCGGTGGCGTATTCTTGCGATTCTTCGCCGTACTACCCGCCACGTCGTCGGCGCGAATTTGGCCCTGATGGACCCCTGCCCCTTAGGACACGGGCCATTCGGGCCACTCTCATGTGCACTGCTGTAACTCGCCGCTTTCTCTTTGCGGCTCTATGATTTCGTATGCGCAAGAACCTCCCCCTTCTTCGCACTCGTCTCGGTCCGCCTTCGCCGGATCCGATCCTGCGTTACGGCGTCGCCGTGCTCAGCACGACGCTTGCGCTGATTCCCGCCATACTGTTTTCCGATATCGCTGAGAGTCGCCTGGCTGTGTTCGCGGTGGCCGTGATGGTCAGCGCGTGGTACGGGGGGTGGAAGCCCGGCCTGGTCGCCACTTCTTTCGCGTTGACCGTGAGCGCGTACTACACGTTGGCGGGAGAACATTCGCCGACCGAATACCGCAGCTCGATCATCCGGCTGTCGTTGTTCGTTTCCGTTGCGCTGCTGATCTGCTGGTTCAACGCGGCCTTGCGGGCGGCGCAGGAAGGGCTGGCAAGATCGGAAAGCAACTTCCGGTCGCTGGTGACCAATGCTCCCTACGGCATTTGCCGCTGCGATTCGCGCGGACATCTGGTGGACGCCAACCCGGCGCTGGTCGCATCCCTGCGGTACGAGTCGGCGGCGGATCTGATTGGGCGAAACCTGAGCACGCTGTATGCCGATGGGCAGCAGTGGTTCGGGCTGGCGGATCACCTGCGCACGCACGAAGAGTTCGAGGGGCTGATCGGGGAGTGGACCCGGAAGGATGGATCCACTGCAGCGGTGCGTCTCTCGGGACGAGCGATCACCGACGAAGCCAAGAACGTCACGTTTGAGATCTTCACCGAGGATGTGACGGAGCGGCGCGCACTGGAACAGCAACTGCGGCAGGCTCAGAAAATGGAAGCAATCGGGCGGCTGGCGGGCGGGATTGCGCACGACTTCAACAATCTGTTGATGGTGATATCGGGTTACTCGGAGTTCCTGCTGGAACGGCTCGGACCGGATCCCACGCTGCGTGGACCGGCAAAGGAAATTGCGAGCGCGGCGGAGCGGGCGACTTCGCTGACGCGCCAGTTGCTGGCCTTCAGCCGGAAGCAGATGCTGACGCCGAAGGTTATCGATCTGAATGCAGTGGTGACGGAAAACCTGAAGATGCTGACGCGGCTGATCGGCGAGGATATCGACCTGGTGATGATTCCGGGGCTTGAGCTGGGGCCGGTGAAGGCGGATCCCGGGCAGATTGAGCAAGTCATCCTGAACCTCGCCGTGAATGCCAGGGATGCCATGCCGCAAGGCGGCCGGCTGACGATCGAGACATCAAACGTCACGCTCGATGAAAGCTATGCGCGCCTGCATGCGCCCGTGCAGCCGGGCGACTACACGATGCTCGTGATCACCGACACGGGAATGGGGATGGACACAGAAACCCAGTCGCGCATCTTCGAGCCGTTCTTTACAACGAAAGGCACGAAGGGCACCGGGCTGGGACTCTCGACGGTGTACGGGATTGTGAAGCAGAGCGGCGGGTACATCTGGGTGTATAGCGAGCCGGGCAAGGGTACGTCGTTCAAGGTTTACCTGCCGCACGTCACGGCGGAGGAAGTCGTGAGGGTGGAGCAGCCGGCGGCGGCCGCGCCAGCCCCGGTGGAAACGCCGCGCGAAACGGTCCTGGTGGTGGAGGATGAAGTGAATCTTCGCCGCCTGACCCGACAATTTCTGGAGAACCAGGGCTACACTGTGCTGGAAGCCGCGGATGGCGCGGCGGCGGTGCAGATCTGCGTGGCTCACCAGGGCACCATTCACCTGTTGCTGACTGATGTGATCATGCCAGGCATGAATGGCCGCGAACTCGCACAACGCGTCTCTGAGATACGTCCGAACATGAAAGTGCTGTACATGTCCGGCTACACGGAGAACGCAATCGGCCACAACGGCACGCTGGATGCGGGCATCACGCTCCTTCAGAAGCCCTTTACCCTTCAGGCACTCAAGGCAAAAGTGCGTGAAGTGCTGGACCATACCACGCTCCCCCAGGAGGTCGCAATGTCTGCTCGTGCTGTAATGCATCCCGAGGCCAAGGCTGCTCGGGAAAAGGTTCCCCCCTTCCGCGCGCAGCGGTTCAATCTGCATTTGCCGCTGCGCTACCGACAGTTGGGTGAACAAGGATGGCGGCAAGGAACGACGGCCAACATCAGTCGTTCCGGATTACTCTTCGAAGCAGAAGAAGTCCTGCTGCCTAACGTACAACTGGAAATCAACCTGGTTTTGCCCGCGGAAATCGCGGGACTCAGCCCCACCGAAGTGGTGTGTCGCGGCGAAGTGGTGCGCGCCGTGGATGCCGATGCTGCTTCGACGAGTCCCGCGCTCGCGGCCAAGATTCTGCAATATCACTTCCAGCACGGTTCCCGCGTGTCGGAGGCGTAGACACCACCTGGGCAGATGCAACGTCTGTCCGGCCGGGTGTAAATCCGGCGCAGAGCTCCCAGGTTCTGCGGTGAGTTTTTGGTGGGATCCGCTACGACGGGCCCGAGGCCCGTCGCCTCCGGGGAAAAGATCGAGAGGCGGCACCTGCCCTTCCCGCCCCGGATGGGAACCGCCTCAAACGCGGCGAGTCGCGTCCCTACCCTGCGAGGCGCCCTGGTGGAAATCCCTTTTGAGCCGGCCCTGATGCGTAGAAACACGAGGTCCTTCGACTGCCCTCGGCTGGCGCTTCACTTCGCTGAGGATGACTGCTATTCCAGGGTTCTCCTGTGAGGACCTTCTTATACTAAGGTGTTCCCTGGAGGGCTGGCTGCGGCCACTTGCCGGCTTTCTTCCCGCATCTGTTCCACTTTTTCTGCCATCGCCCACTTCAACTTTTCGATTCCTTCGCCGGTCACGGCGGAGATGGGGAACAGTTCGAGCTTTTTCTTTTTGCAGTATTGCTTGAGCTTGGCGAGCTTCTGCTTGTTGGCGGCGTCGATTTTCGAGGCGACCATGAGCATAGGTTTTTCGGCCAGGTGGGCGCCGAAGCGGTCGAGTTCGCCGAGGATGATTTCGACGTCCTTGACGACGTCGGGACGGCCGCTGGAGTCGGAGATGTCGACCAAGTGCACAAGGAGTCGGGTGCGCTCGATGTGGCGCAGAAACTGGGTGCCCAGGCCGGCACCCTGGTGGGCGCCTTCGATCAGGCCGGGAATATCGGCTACGACGAAGCTGACTTCGCTTTTTTGATCGCCGGCTACGACCACTCCGAGATTCGGCTGAAGCGTGGTGAAGGGGTAGTCGGCAATCTTCGGACGGGCGGCCGAGATCCTCGAAATTAGGGTGGATTTGCCGACATTAGGGAATCCGACCAGGCCGACGTCGGCGAGCAACTTGAGTTCGAGCCGGAAGACGCGTTCTTCGCCGGGGCGTCCTTGCTCGTGCTCCCGGGGAGCCTGATGAGTGGAAGTCGCGAAGCGGGCGTTGCCGCGGCCCCCGCGGCCACCGTGGGCGATGACGATGCGCTCGTCGGGACGGGAAAAATCCCAGATTTTTTGGCCGGTCTCTTCGTCGTAGACGATGGTGCCTACTGGAACTTTCAGGGTGACGTCGCCGCCTTCGCGGCCCGTGCAGTTGGAGCCTTCCCCGTGGCGGCCGCGCTCGGCTTTGTATTCGGGGTTGAAGCGGAAATGCACGAGCGTGTTGTGGCGCTCGCTGGATTCCATGATGACGTCGCCGCCCTTTCCGCCGTCGCCGCCGGAGGGCCCCCCGCGCGGGACGAATTTTTCCCGGCGGAAAGCAAGGCAGCCGTTGCCGCCGTCGCCGGCTTTGACTCGGATTGTGGCTTCGTCGATGAACACGGAAGAGCAGGTCTCAAGTCTTGGGTCTAGGTCACGGTTGTGGGCCGCTCCGAAAAAGCCAATAGCCCCTTGACCAACAGGGGCTATCGGATGCCACTCGTGGCCAGCGGGCCGATGTTCAGTTTTTCGCGGGTTCGACCGGCTCGACCATCACGTATTTGCCCATGGAGCCACGGTCGAGGAACTTGATGCGTCCGGTGACCTTGGCGAACAAGGTGTCGTCTTTGCCGCGGCCGACATTGAGGCCGGGTTTCACGCGGGTGCCGCGCTGGCGGATGATGATGGTTCCGCCGGGCACGAGCTGGCCGCCGAATGCCTTAAAGCCGAGCCGCTGTGCGTTGGAATCGCGGCCGTTTCGTGAACTTCCTAATCCTTTTTTGTGAGCCATATAGAATCCAGTTCTTCGTGGCCAGTGGCCAGTTGTTTAACCCTGCTGTCAGTCGGCAGCTAAAACCCTGTTCCGGCGAGTCTCCGGCAGCGCGACTGGGCAATAATTTACTTCTTTTTCTTGGGCGCCGCTTTTTTCGCTGCTGATTTGCGGGGCGCTTTCTTCTTAGCGGTCCTGGCCACGGCTTGTTTGGCTTCGATCACCGGCGCCAGCTTCTTTACTTTGGGCTCTTTCTTCGGGAGTTCGGGAGCTTTGAACGACTGGCCGTCATAGGTGATCTCGGTGATGCGGACGGCGCTGAAGGACTGGCGGTGCCCGCGCAGCTTTTTGTATTGCTTCTTGCGCTTGTAGTGGAAGACGAGGATCTTGGCGCCCCGGCCCTGTTCGACGACTTCCCCGACCACGCGTGCTTCAGACTGCGGGCGGACGATTTCGCCCTCCGTGGCGGAGACTGCCAGCACGTCATTGAACTCGACCTGGCCGTCGGTACCGGTGCCGACCTTCTCGACTCGAATCACATCGCCGGGCGCCACCCGGTACTGCTTACCACCGGCGCGGATGACCGCGTACATACCTTTGCCTCCGAAAATTACTCTCCCGGCGCACACGGGCGCTCGAAGGGAACCCTATGATTTCTCGATGCTTGCTGTGTTTTTCCGCGCGGCGCTTTGCCAGCCACGGCGGGCGGCCCAGAACGGGTCCGCAGGTACAGGCAAACCCCACTATTCTAGCGTGCGCTGTCGAAATCGGTCAAACGGAAAAGGCTGAAGGAACTCCGGAACCGCTCACCTCGGAGATACCGGGGCACGGGCGGCATTTTGGGACGCTACCAGCCGTTCGGGGCTTGCTCTCCTGTTTTCCTCCTTCTCCGCCAGGTTCTGTAGCCCCTTGGATCGCTTTATGCGACAATGCGCCCGCACAATTCGTGGAGGCTCCAAAATGCGACAAAAGCCTTATCTGGCGCTGCTTGCAACACTGCTGATGCTGGTTGGCCCGGGCGTGGCCCAAACCAGGAAGGCGGCGGCCAAGCCGACGGGCTCGGCGCCGAACAAAGCTCACCTGCAGAAGATATGGGATGGATGGAGTACGCTCGACGTGTCCAAGGTCGCTGAATACTACGCAACCGGACCGCATACCTTCTTTGATATTGCGCCCCTGAAATACAACAGCTGGGATGAATACCAGACAGGCGTTGTGAAAGAGCTGGCCGACTACAAGACCGCCAAGTTCACCGTCAATGACGATGCGGAACTTCATCCGGCGGGCGAATACGTGTGGGGCACGGCCACCGTGAAGCAGGACGCCACGATGAAATCGGGCAAGCGCGAGATGGCGACCTTTCGCTGGACGTATGTGTTCGGCAAGCAGGATGGAAAGTGGGTGATTGTCCACGAGCACGTGTCAGCGCCGATGCAGTAGCTGGATTGTGTTTTGGGGGACGGGCGCCCAGCCCGTCCCCTGAGCCTCACCGATAGCCTTGCACAAAGAAGTAGACCGTCATACCGGAGCCGACCAGCAGGACGAAGGCGCGAATCCATGACTGGGGCAGTTTCTGTGCGTAGTGGGCCGCGAAGTATCCGCCAAGAATCGCGCCCAAGGTCATGACAGCCGCCTGCGGCCAATAGATGGCGCCCTTCACGATGAAAGTGATGACGGCCACGCCATTGATGACGCCACCGAGCAGTACCTTCAGCGCATTCATGGTGTGGATATCGGTCATGCCGAGGGCTGCGAGCATCGCCAGATTCATGATGCCGACACCGCCTCCGAAGTATCCGCCATAGATCGCGACGATCAGTTCAAACAGCGATGCTCCGAACAGCGCGGCGGCAGAAGCGTCGTGCTCGAGACCGGATCGACGCCGGCCGGTCAGGCTCTTGCCGAAGGCAAACAGCAGGGTTGCGCCCAGCATGAGCCACGGGAGCACGCGCATGAACGTATAAGCAGGGGTCTTCAGGAGAAGGAAGGCGCCAAACAAACCACCGGCTACGCTGGTTGCGACCAGAGGGATCATGACGCGGCGGGACAGGCTGAAGCGGCCGCGGTAGGCGCCTCCGCTGGCGCTCGTCCCCACCCACAGGGCGAAGGTGTTGGTGGCGTTGGCGGCAATGGGCGGGACGCCGGTGAACAAGAGCGCGGGGAAAGCGACGAAGCTGCCGCCTCCGGCAACGGCGTTGAGCGCGCCGCCCAGCACTCCGGCAACAAACAGGACGAGAGCGGAATGAGTGGGCAAGCAGTAGGTGTATCAGAAACACGGGCCAGCTGTCAGGCCGGCGCCGAATGGCTTGGGTCCTGATCGCCCTGGGGCGGTCCAGCCCACGGTGTTCAACAACGTTACGGCGAATGAATTTGACTGGGGCTGGGAATCGTCCACAGACGGGGGAAAACCCCGGAAGGTGAGGTGGGCGATTCCCCGCAAGGGGGAAAAACAGATAGCGCTCTCAAGACTGACAGGCTGACGCGTTCGGTTGACACAGGCCCCCTCGACGGCAACAATCATTGCCCATGCAACATCTCCGCTGGTTTCTGCTTCCGCTGCACGAGAAAGACGGCGACAGCCGCACGGTGCAGGTGTGGCGGCTGTCCGACCTGAAGCTGTTGCGGACGCTGGTGTTGCTCACGTTTGCGTGCGGGTTGTACGCGATGGAGGGCGTCGACACGTCCTTCGGTTCGGCACGTGAAAACGTTTGCGGGAGAACAGTGCGACGTGCCGCTGCGCATTCGGACACAACTGGGTGCAAGCGCTGTCCTCGGTACACGCGGTCGCGACCTACGATATTTTCGATCTGGGCCACGTCCGCGAGGTGTCGCGAGTCACGTTCGACGACAAGCAGAAGCCCCACTGGATCGCCGCAGATGACGAGGGCCGGCGCATCGTCGTGAACTCGGGCGAATACGGAGAGCATCGCCTGTTCATGGTGAGCTTCGATCCGCGGACCGGGACCCTGACTCTGGACGCGCGGTTCCGCGATGCAGGCGGGGAACGGGCGGGAGTGAGCCTGGATGGCAAGACCTGGCCACACGGATTCCATGGCGCCGCGTATCCGCACGGGACGGTGTTTTCGCGTCCGGCAGCGGTGCCAAGCGCTTCGGCGCAGCGCTAGGCGCGGCTCCGCCAGCGCTCGATCCCCCCTGAGCTGCCGCCTCGTCATATCTTTGGCTGACATGATTTGAGCCCCCTCCAGGTCGTGATACAGGCCATAAGGCTTTTTCTTTAAGCAAGAGGTCATGGCAACCCACATTCCTCTGCACTGATTCCGGAATTGCGAGCCGCGAGCCCTGCTTGCGTCGGTGTCGGTCGCACCTCCAAAACTGCAACCGGCACAACCAGGAAGAAACTGATTCGACTGAGGGTCGCATTGGGGTGCTCCTGAACGCACACTCACGCATGGGCGCGAGGAAAGGGCGCTGCCGGGCAGCAGGCTCGTCTTCGCTTCGCTCCTCGGCATGACAAGAGGTTGAGGTTAGGGAGTAGCGCCGGGATCGGATAGTCCGGTCGCGGCAGGGCCTAAGCTGCTTTGCGGAAGGTGAGGTTCACGCGGTGTGCGCCGAATGCGGGATGATGGGCGGGCTTGAGCGGCAGGACTCCGTGGTAGCGCAGGCGTGCGGGCCCACCCCAGACAACTACGTCACCGTGCGTGACCGGGACGCGCTTGGTTTTGTCGGCTCGATTCAGGCCGCCGAAGAGGAATACGGCAGGGGCGCCCAGCGAGACCGAAACGATGGGAGCGGCAAAATCCCGCTCGTCCCTGTCCTGATGCAGGGAGAGTTTTGCGCCTGCTTCGTAACGGTTGACGAGGCAGGCGTCGGGGAGGAAGTCGGGGAAACCGGCTTGGGCAGCCGCATTTTGGGCGAGGCGCAGAAAATCGGCGGGCATGGGAGGCCAGGGGCGGCCGCTGTCGGGATCGGCAGGATCGTAGCGATAGCCGGTTCTGTCGGTGACCCAGCCAAGCGAGCCGCAGTTTGTCATCGCAACCGACATACGGAAGCCGCCGGGCGTCACCATGTGGCGAAACGGAGATCTTGCGGTGACCTCCTCCAGGGCGTGCAGCAAGGCAGCGTCGTCGGAGAGCGCAAAGCCGTGGAGGAGCAACGCCCCTGGAGCCAACTCCTGTTTTTCAGGTTCGGTCGTGGCCGGGTGATCGAACAAACTCCTCGTCATTGTCATGGGAGGTCCTAGTTTGCGTCATGAAAGATGATGCCCAGGGTATGGCGGTGGCCGGAGCGCAATCGGCTGACGCCATGCCGGAGGTTGACACGATAAGCGCCTCGGGTGCCCTGCACCGGGCGGTGATGAACCGCGAAGGCAACGGCGTCACCCTGCCCAAGCGGAACCACTTCTGGCCGCGACTGCATCCGCGGACGCTGTTCGGTGAGCACGAATTCCCCTCCCGTAAAATCCTTGCCTGGATCGGACAGCAGGATCGCCACCTGGATCGGGAAAACGTGCTCGCCGTAGAGATCCTGATGCAGACAATTGTAGTCGCCTTCGGAGTACTGGAGGAGCAAGGGGGTTGGCTTCAGCTGGCCGGCGTCATGGCATCGCCTTAGGAAGTCCGCGTGCCTTTCCGGATAGCGGATATCGATCCCCAGGGCGTTATTCCAGCGATTGGCGACGGGCACCAGGCGCGGGTAGAGAGCCGTTCGAAAGGCGGCGATGATTTCAGGGAGCGGATAGTCAAAGTACTTGTATTCGCCGCGTCCGAAACCATGGCGTGCCATCACGACCCGGCTGCGAAAGACGCGATCGTCCGGGTACAGGCTGGCGAGAACGTGGCACTCGGCGGAGTCCAGAACACGTTCGAGGACCGCGCTGCCCTGAGAATCAAGGTCGCGCGCGACCCGATTCCAGTCGAGGGTCTGGATGCGGGCGACGGCGTCGTCTACGGGGATGGATGATCTCACTGGACCAATTTAGCAATCGGCGGGGGGCAATGAAACTCCGATTCTTGCGGTCGAACAATGAGGATGGCGCCGAGTCGTCGGCTTCCTAAAGGTGACTCGGCGCCTGGGTCAGTCGGGGCGGAAATTGATGATGAGGACTTCCCTGGTCTCGCGGGGGGCCGCTTCCCACTTGCATCGGCGGACGGCATCCTGGGCGGCCTGGGCGAGGACGGGATGTCCACCGATGATGGTGGTGGACTTCACGGTGCCGTTGGGAGCGACGACGGCTTCGACGCGGACCGATCCGGAGATTCTCACGCTGCGGGCGAGACCAGGGTAGACGGGCTCGGCCTTGGTGACCAGTTTGCGCTTGCTCTCAGGTTGATCCTGCTGCCCGAACGTAGGGGGAACAACCGTGAAGGTCGAGGTAAAGAGTGCCAGGACTGCGATGGTAAGCCAGCGCCGCATGACAATCGGTCTCCTGCTTCATGTTACGCACGGGCGTGTTTGCCGAAAAGTAACGGACGTAATCGCAAGATCGGCCCGGGGTGAGCGGCTGGCGACAGCCGCAGGTGTCATCGAAACCAGAACGAATCATTGGAGTTACTGGGTGGGAGAAGATTGTGATTTTCTGCAGGATGTTTGTGATCTCCGTGGTTACCAGGGACCCGCCGGTGGGAAGGACGAGGGTGCCGCCGGGAGTCAAGTGTGCGTGCTGGTGGGGTATCGAGTTGGGAACAAGTGGCGGCGTGCAGGGTAGCGCGATGAGAATCGAGAGCAGAAATGCCAGGATTACAGTCTCCCAACCCCGGAAAGTGGAGCGAGGCTCGGCCTGCGAGGACGGGTATCGAGAAAGATAAGATGCAGCAAGGTGCCGCAACAGACGGGGATCGGATCATGAGCGGAATGGATCGGGAGTTGATGAAGTCGGTAGCGTCGCAGTTGCTGGGGGCGGGCGTGGTGAAGATCGAGGGACAGAATGTGCGGGTTCGCAAGACGAGCCGGCAGGGGCTCAAGACGGCCCGCTTCCAAATGGATGGGCGAGAGCTGGAGGCGATCGAGCAGAATCCAGAGAAGCCGAGCCGGTGGGGAAAGCTGGCGGCGGAGGGGCATCAGGTGGTGCAATTCCGCGACGTGCTTACCAACAAGTACGTGGGCGTGGTCGTGGATGGGGAGGCGAAGGTGTACGGGCGGTGAGGTTGCTCGCCCGGTAATGGACACGGGCGTTTGGGCAATTCGGGAGGAATTGAAGAGCAAGAGACTACTGAACCAGAATCCTTTGCTGCAGGTCGTGCGCGGCTTTGGCGATGTTTGCAGGGCGTCCGAGATCACGCCAGTAGTACTGGTCTGCGGGGAAGGCGAGGATGCGTTCTCCCTGGGCGGCCAGACGCAGATAGGCGGGGATGATGGAGAAGGCGCCGTCTTCGGTGAGCATCGAGAGCAGGCGCGGAGAGACGACGTGGATACCAGCGAAGGCGAAAGGCTCGGCAGAGTCGGCCGGGACCGCCAGTTCGGATTTTCCGTCGCGACCGGAGCGCCGGCCGCAGAGCTGGGCTTGGTCGTTGAACAACAGATAGCGTGAGGTGTCCCGGTTCTGCACCGCGAGCGTGGCTGACGCTTTGTGGTCAGCGTGGAATTGCACCATGCGATGCAGATCGATGGTGCTCAGCACGTCTACGTTGTGCAGGAGGAAGGGCTCGTCTTTTCCGGTTGAGTCTTCCGGGCTTGCGGAATCTTCCTGGAAAAACCAGGCGGCTTTTTTCAGACCCCCGCCGGTGTCGAGCAGGACGTCTTCGCGGGAGACTTCGATCCGCATGCCGAAGCTGTGGTTGGCCTTCAAGTAGTCGATGACCTGGTCAGCGAAGTGGTGGACGTTGACGATCACTTCGCGGATGCCGAAGCTGCGCAGGCGCGTGAGGGTGATTTCGAGCAGGGTGCGTCCGGCTACCTCGACCAGAGCCTTGGGGCGATCATCGGTGAGCGGGCGCAGGCGGGTGCCCAGGCCGGCGGCGAGGATCATCGCTTTCATCGGCGTAGTTGGCCCGGACTGATTCTGAGCGTCATTCGGGTGGTTTCTCGAGCTCGCGGTGCTGCACGATGACCTGGACGCCATGGCGGCCGCGCAGGCGCTTGGCGAGCTGCTCGGCCAGATAAACGGAGCGGTGCTGGCCGCCGGTACATCCGAACGAGACCATCAAATGCCGGAAGTGGCGGCGCTGGTATTCGCTCATGCTGGCATCGACCAGCGAGAGCACGCTGGCCAGGAACTGGTGCACGCTCTCCTGCTGGTTGAGGTATTCGATCACGGGCGCGTCCTTGCCGGTGAGGGCCCTGAAGCGTTCTTCACGTCCGGGGTTGGGGAGGCTGCGGCCGTCAAAGACGAAGCCTCCGCCGTTGCCGGTCTCGTCCTTGGGCCAGCCGCGGTGGAAGGAGAAGCTGCAGATGCGAATGACCAGGTTGTCGGCGTCGGAGGCGAGGCCTTGGAGTTTCTCCGAGGCCAGCATGCTGTTGAAGGCGTCCATCAGCGTGTGCAGGGCGATGGGCACCTTTACGTTGTGAAGGAGCCAGCGCAGGTTTTTCAGGGCGTAGGGCACGCTCTGCAGAAAGTGGGCTTTGCGTTCATAGAAGCCGCGGAAACCGTACGTGCCCAACGCTTGCATGACGCGGACGTAGACGTAGGCGTAGTAGTACCGCATGAAGAGGTCGCAGTCGACGGGGATGAAGCCGGCCAGCGTGTCGAGGTAGTGATCGAGCAGCTGCTGGCGGAGCTCGGGCGGCAGATCGGCCTTGCCGTCGTAGAGCAGCGAGGCGACATCGTATTGCAGCGCGCCCTTGCGGCCGCCTTGATAGTCGAGGAAAAAAGGCTGGCCGTCGCGCAACATGACGTTGCGGGATTGGAAGTCGCGATAGAGAAAGAAGTCGTGGGGGGTGCTGAGCAGGAAGCGGGTGAGGCGGCCGAAGTCGTCTTCGAGAGCTTGCTCATTGAAGGGAATGCCAGCCAGGCGGAGAAAATAATACTTGAAGTAGTTAAGGTCCCAGGCGATCGACTGGCGATCGAAGCTGGCGCGAGGATAACAGACCTTGTAGTTGAGGTCGCGTCCGGCTTCCACCTGGAAACGCGGCAGGATGGCGATCACCTTGCGGTAGGCTTCGACAACCGCGGGGTCGATGTTCTCGCCAGAACGATGAGCGAAGAGAAACTCAAAGAGGCTGGTGTCGCCGAGGTCTTCTTCCAAATAGGCGCCCCGGCTCAGGTCTTCCGCGTAGATCTCGGGGACGGGTAAGCCGTGGCGGCGGAAGTGACGGGAGAATTCAAGGAAGGCGGCGTTTTCTTCGCGCACGCCGTACAGGATGCCGATGGCGGTTTGAGCCGAACTGGCGAGCCGGATGATTTTTCGTCCCGAGCCGCCGAGCTCACCCTGCAGGGGCTGAATGCGCGTGGCGGGCGCGCGGAAATGCAATTCAAAGAGTTGCTCGAGAGCGTCCATGAGGGATGCCGGGTGTGGCCCCAACAAAGATAGCATCGAATCCGGACTCAGCGGATTTCAGGGGTGACTCCGACCAGCGGCAATTCGATGAAGCTGGCCTGCTCGGGCGCGTGGTAGATGCGCTGCACGGCTTTTCGGTAGTCCCCGGGTTTAGCCCAGAAGATGTTCGGGACAAACGTCTGGGGATTGCGGTCATAGAGCGGGAACCAACTCGACTGGATTTGCACCATGATCCGGTGTCCGGGCAAGAAGACGTGGTTCGCAGTGGGCAAGGCGAAGCGATAGGGGAGGGGCTTGTCGGCGGCAATGGGCTTGGCGGTTTCCAGGCTCTCGCGATAGCGTCCGCGGAAGATGTCGGCCGAGATCATCAATTGATATCCACCCATCGCCGGCTGGCCGGCGACCTCGTCCGGGTAGAGATCAATCACCTTCACCACCCAGTCGGAATCGGTGCCGCTGGTGGAGGCAACCAGATTCGCCACCGGCTGACCGCTGACCTTGACCGGGGCGGTCAGGATGTCGGACACGAAGACCAGGACGTCGGTACGGCCGGAGGCCTCACGCTGGTCGTCCACCAACCACCTCGACCACGATGCCCCGTCAATGGGGCGGGCGCGAAAGGGGACGGGCTTCGACGGATCGGAAACATACTCGTCAAAGGCAGCGCCGGAGTTGGGGGCCGAAAAACTCAACTTCAGACCCGCACTCAGATAGAGCGGCGTGGGTTTCACCCTGCAACCCGTGGAACATCCCGCCGGCCACGCGGGCAGGCGCAACCATTTGTTCGTGCCGGTCTCGAACGCGGAGACGGGCGCGACGTCGGCTTTCGGTGCGCCGTCTTTCAGATACTGGTCAAGAAATGGCCGGAGAATTTCGTGGCGGAAATAAAGAGCGGTATCGCTGTTGAATTTCAGAGGGCCGAGCGTGCTGCCGTCGTGGATCTCCTGGCCGTGATGCCAGGGCCCGAGGACGAGGAAGACCTTGTCGTTGGCGGTATCCTTGGGCTTGATTGCTTTGTAGACGGCGATGGCGCCGTAGATGTCTTCCTGATCCCAGAGGCTGTCCACCAGCATCACCGGGACCTTCAGGGGCTGCGCTCCGAGAATGCGATCCATCGCCTGGTCTTGCCAGAAGGAGTCGTAGCTGGGGTGCTCGAGAAGCTTGCGCCAGAAACCTACCTGTTCCAGCCCGTGGAGACGGCCGAGTTCACCCGCTGAGCCTGCCTGCAGGAACATGTCATAGTCGTCGAAGTAGCTCGTCCACCACTTGGCGTCGTTGCCGCGGGTCGCTTCCTGCTCATAGATGTAGGACATGCCCTGTTCGCGGAAAGCGCCGTTGTGAAACCAGTCGTCGCCCAACCAGCCGTCGACCATGGGATTCATCGGCACAGAAACCTTGAGCGCCGGATGCGGATTCACGAGCGCCATCAGGGGCAGAAAGCCGTCGTAGGAAATGCCGAGTATGCCGACCTTGCCGTTGCTTTCGGGAATGTTCTTGACGAGCCAGTCGATGGTGTCGTAGGTGTCGGTGGCGTGGTCGACGGGGGTGGGATTTTGCGGACCGTGCAGGGGTCGGGTCATCACGTAGTCGCCTTCCGATCCGTGTTTGCCGCGCACGTCCTGAACAACGCGGATGTAGCCGCCTTCGACGATCACGTCGGTGGCATTGTCGTAGCCCTCGAGGATCGGACCGAGATGCGAGCTTTGGGCGTGAGTGGTGAGTCCGGTCGCGTCGTACGGCGTGCGCGTAAGGAGGATCGGCGCGCCCTGGGCTCGCTTGGGCACGAGGATGACGGTGTGGAGCTTGACGCCGTCACGCATTGGGATCATGAGGTCACGCTTCGTGTAGTCGAATGTGCCGGTGACGGGCTCGATCTTGGCGGGCGTTTCGCTGGGGAAGTCCGGGTAGTTGGGAGCGGGTGGAGAGCCCTGCGCCGCCAGCGAGTTCACCAGCCCACAAACGCCGAAAACCAGCAGCAGAAACCTGGTGGTACGTGGAAAGTCATTTTTGGATCCAATGAGCGCGCGTGCGGCCATGAACTCACCTCGTGGGAGTGAACCGGAATTTCGTCTTCGATGTAGAAAGTTGGCGGACAGTATACGCTCGGGCGGCTTCCAGTGGCGCAGGCGGCCTGTTCGAGCTGGGAATGGGGGAGAAGGCGAAGCCTGAAGACAGGCGCGGTGAGTTCTCTCAAGGACCAACTCCAGGCGGTAAACCTACCTGCACTTTGGTGGTTTGCGCGGATTGGGCTTCACCCCTAAGATAGCTGCGCTGCAACCACCCAGCGGGCATGCTCGGCCAAACCATATCCCACTACCGGTGGACCCAAGTACGCGGTGTATCTGCGGAATACCGATGGATCACCGGGGATCCGGCTGGGGGAAGGCGGCGGGTTGTCGCTATCGCCGGACGGGAAGTGGGCGCTGGCGAGGCTGAACGTGACCCCGTCACCGCTGGTGCTTTATCCGACGGGCGTGGGAGAGATGAAGCCCGCCACCGAAGATGGGCTCAATCACATTTCGGCGGCTTTTCTGCCGGACGGAAAACGGTTTGTCTTCACCGGGACCGAGCCTGGGCACGGCGTGCGGCTGTATGGGAATCGCTGGAGGAGGGCAAGGCGCACGCGTTCAGCCCGGAGGGTGTGGGGCCCGGGATTGTTCTGTCCGGCGATGGGCAATTTGTCGCCGATTTCGGCCCGGACCGGAAAGCGTATCTGTTTCCCGTGGCGGGGGGCGAAGCAAAGCCGGTGCCGGGGCTGCAGCCCGAGGAGGTGCCAACGGGATGGTCTTCGGACGGGCGCGCGTTGTTTGTTTTGGCACGAGGCGAGGTTCCCGCGCAGGTGTACCGGGTGGAGTTGACCACCGGGCAAAGGACCTTTTGGAAATCGGTTGAGCCGGCGGATGCGGCGGGAATCGACACCATCGGGCGGGTGATGATGTCGGCAGATAACAAGGCGTACGTCTACAGTTACGTGCGCACGTTGTCGGATTTGTATTTGGTGGAGGGGCTGAAGTAGCTCTCGCGGGCGGGCTCACGCCCGCTTGGTCGTGGGTCCTCCCTCGGGGACCCGCTCTTGCTTTTCGTCTTACCCCGCCTACGCCCTGGGCTGAACTTGCCGCCGCTGCCAGGCTGAAGCAGCGTTCCGCATTCTGTTTGCGTCTTACGATCTCAACGTTTTCTATTCCGTGAGGGGGCGCGCGCCGCGCGCAAGCCCCCTATGGCTTGATGGCAGTTTGTTGGCTGGCGACGCATTGCCAGAGGCCACCGGGCATGCGGACCCAGGTGTCGGTCCAGCGCTCGCGCAAGTCGACCTTGTGGTCGCCGACCATGCCCTTGCCGGACCACAGGCCGGTCGCGATGGCGATGTGGTCGTAGACGATCACCTTCACGTCGCTGATTCCGTAGTCTTCCCATTTTCCCGGCTTCATGTGCGCGAGCAGCTGGTCCCGGGTGGAGAGCTGGCCTTCGGTGCTCACGCTGATGAAACGCTCAGCCAGCAGGGAGCCGACGATGCCGGCTTTGCCTTCTTGCTGGGCGGCGGCCCACTTGGATTCAAGGTCAGCGATTGCCTTCTCGATTTCGGGGGCGCTCTGGGCGAACAGTCGCGCGCTTGCGGCGCAGAACAGGGCCAGGACCACGAGGGTAAATCGTCGATGCATACGTTTCTCCTGCCTCGCGAATGTAACAGGACGACACCTGGTGAAAGAAGCTTGCTGCATAAACAAAGAACGCGGCGGGCCGCGTCTCTGTCTTTCACCAGCAGATGTCTATTGAGCTTTCGCTCGAGGGGCGGACGAGCACGTCCGCCCCTCGACAGCGTTACTGAAGCAGCGTTCCGTTGCCGTTCGGGGCCTCGTCGGGCGGGATGACTACAGCCGCCGCGACTCGGTCACCGGGTTCGAGGTTCAGCAGACGCACGCCCTGGGCGGAACGGCCGGATTCGCGGATGGTCTTCGAGTCCATGCGGATGATCTTGCCGTACTGGCTGATCAGCATGACCTGCGAGTCTTCGGCGACCTGCGCGATGCCGGTCACTTTGCCGTTGCGTTCTGTGGTCTTGACGTTGATCACGCCCTTGCCGCCACGGTTCGTCAGCCGGTACTCGTCGGCCGGGGTGCGCTTGCCGTAGCCGTTTTCGGTCACCGAGAGGATGAGCGAGCCTTTCACCGGAATCAAATCGGCGATTTCGTCGGTGGGCGGAGCGTCGGCCTTGGCGGCTTTGGTCTGGGCGGCGGAGAGCCCTGTCCCTCCACCGGGTGCTCCGGGCTTGGGCGTCGTGGCCATGCCGACGATGTAGTCTTTTTCCTCGAGGTTCATGCCACGCACTCCGGTGGCGTTGCGGCCCATGGAGCGGACCGCATCTTCTTCGAAGCGGATAGCCTGGCCTTCGTGCGAGGCGAGGAAGATGATCTGCTGGCCGTCGGTGAGCGTGGCGGCCACCAGCTCGTCGCCCGCTTCGATGTTGATGGCGATAATGCCGCGCGACATGACGTGGGAGAAGTCCTTCAGTTCGGTCTTCTTCACCGTGCCATTGCGGGTGGCGAAGAAGACGTACTTGCCTTCTTCTTCGAGGTCGCGGACGGCGAGCATGGTGCGCACCGTCTCGCCCGCCTGCAGTGAGATGAGGTTGCCCATGTGCTTGCCTTTACCCGCGGCGCCAACGTCGGGAATCTCGTAGACCTTGAGCCAGTACACCCGTCCCGCGCTGGTGAAGATCAGGATGTAGGCGTGGGTCGAAGCGATGAAGAGATGCTGGACGAAATCCTCGTCGCGCGTCTTCATGCCGGTGCGGCCGGTGCCGCCGCGGCGCTGCATGCGGTAGGTTGAGATCGGCGTGCGCTTCAGGTAACCGGAATGGCTGACGGTGACGGCGACCTGCTCGTCGGCGATCAGGTCTTCCAGGTGAATCTCGGCAGCCTCGTCTTCGATGACGGTGCGGCGCTCGTCGCCGTACTGCTTCTTGACTTCTTCGAGTTCCTTGATGATCACGCTGCGCACTTTCTTTTCGGAGCCGAGGATCGACTGGTATTCCTCGATGCGCGCGCGCGTCTCTTTCAACTCGTTGGAAATTTCGTCGATCGAGAGCTTGGTCAGGCGGTGCAATTGCAGCTCGAGGATCGCGTCCGCCTGCCGGGCCGTGAAAGGCTTGTCGGGATCGAGCTTGGGCGCGCGGCCGGTGGTATTGATGTCGATCTTCTTGCCCCCAAAATAGGCGACGAGGTTTTCGCGGGCGTCGGCGCGGTTGGCGCTGCCGCGGATGATGACGATCACGTTGTCGAGGTGATCGAGCGCGGTCAAGTAGCCTTCGAGAATGTGCTCGCGGTCCTGGGCCTTGGCGAGCAGGTAGGCAGTGCGGCGGCGAACCACCTCCACGCGATGTTCGATGAAGTGCTGGATGGCCTGGATCAGGCCCATCTCGCGAGGCTGGCCGTGCGCGATAGCCAGCAGGATCATGCTGAAGCTCTCCTGCATGGAGGTGTGCTTGAAGAGCTGGTTGAGCACGATCTGCGGTTCGGCGCTGCGCTTGAGTTCGACAACGATGCGCATGCCGTCGCGATCACTCTCGTCGCGGATGTCGGAGATGTCGTCGATGACCTTGTTGTTGACCAGCTCGGCGATACGTTCCACCAGGCGGGCCTTGTTCACCTGGTAGGGTATCTCGGTGATGATGATGGCCTGCTTGTCCTTGGTGAGATTCTCAATGGCCGCACGGGCGCGCATCATGAAGCGGCCGCGGCCGGTCTTGTAGGCTTCGAGAATTCCGGCGCGGCCGTGAATGATGCCGGCAGTCGGGAAGTCGGGGCCCTGCACGAATTTCAGGATCTCAGGGAGCGTCGCGTTAGGATTGTTCACCAGCGTGATGGTGGCGTCGACGATCTCGGTGAGGTTGTGCGGCGGAATCTTGGTGGCCATGCCGACGGCGATTCCGTCGGAGCCATTCACAAGCAAATTGGGAATGCGGGTGGGCAAAACGTCGGGCTCGCGCTCGCTGCCGTCATAGTTGGGACGGAAGTCGACCGTTTCCTTGTCGAGATCTTCGAGCAGCGATGTCGCGACCTGCGCGAGCTTGGCTTCGGTGTACCGGTCGGCGGCGGGCGGATCGCCGTCGACCGATCCAAAGTTTCCCTGGCCGAACACGAGCGGGTACCGCATGCTCCAGGTTTGCGCAAGGCGCACGAGGGCGTCGTAGACGGCGAGGTTGCCGTGCGGATGGTATTTGCCCATCACGTCCCCGACGATCCTGGCGCACTTGCGGGTGGCGCGGTTGGGCTGAAGCCCCATCTGCTGCATGGTGTAGAGAATGCGACGATGCACAGGCTTCAAGCCGTCGCGCACATCGGGGAGCGCGCGGCCGATGATGACCGACATCGAATAGTCGAGATACGACCGGCGCATCTCGTCTTCGATGTTGACCGGCTGAATGTTCAGGGCGCCAGGGGAACCGCCGTCGCCGCCACCCGGTGGTGGAGTCAGTGGGAGTTCAGGATTTTGATCGTCTGCCATAGAAAATCAGCTCTCAGCGGTCAGCGTTTAGCAGTTCGGATTTGGAGCTGTCCGCTCTGGAGATTTCTGTCGCGCCCCAAACCGCTCGAGGTGCGCGAAGTCGGGTCTGTTGCTTCGGGCATCATCGAAGGGCTGCGAACTTCATCTAAATAGTTGCATTTACAGGAAGTTAGTAGATCTTTACTTACACCCGATTATACCATGGCCGAGGCTGTTTTGGCCTCCTCGGGCGAGGCCTTCCGATGATCAAAACGGTACGCTACTTGGAGGCGTAATTGGGAGATTTCACGATGGACGACTTGACCGGAAAAGTTGCGTTGGTGACGGGCGGGAGCCGAGGGATCGGGGCGGCGGCGGCGATTGCGCTGGCGAAAGCCGGATGCGACGTCGCCGTGAACTACCGCAAGCGCGCCGAAGAGGCGGAGGCGGTGTGCAGTGAGATCCGTGCCGCTGGCAGACGCGCGCTGGCGGTATGTGCGGATGTCTCTTGCTCCTCGCAGGTGCGGGAAATGGTGGCAGTCGTCCAGCGCGACCTGGGCGTCACCGGCGTTCTGCTGAACAACGCGGGAATAGCACGCGTGCAGAAGATTGAGGAGATCACGGAAGCGGATTGGGATGAGATGGTTGACGTCAACTTGAAATCAGCTTTCCTTGTGACCCAGGCGGTTCTGGCCGATATGCGGGCCGAGCGGTGGGGACGAGTCATCAATGTGTCCTCGGTGGCGGCGCAGACAGGAGGCGTGGTCGGGCCGCACTACGCGGCATCCAAAGCGGGGATGCTCGGGCTGACCCGTTCGCTCGCCAATCTGATGGCGAAAGAAGGGATCACGGTGAATGCGATCGCACCGGCACTGATTGCCACGGAGATGGTGACGTCGAATCCGCGGGCAAATCCGGAAATCATTCCAGTCGGACACTTCGGCGGCGTCGACGATGTGAGTTCCCTAGTCGTGCTGCTCGCGCAGAACGGCTACATGACCGGGCAGACCGTCAACGTGAACGGTGGTTGGTATTTCAGCTGAAATCGCGCGGCGCGGTCTCTACGGGCGGGTGATCACTTCGTTGGGCGCACCTGGCAAGCGAAAAGGAACGCCGTGCTCGCGATTGGCTTCGAGGGTTGCGGGCACGTCGAGATCGGCAATCAGAATCTTGTGCGACCAGGAACCGCTGGTCCAGTAGTTGCCTCGCGAGTAGATGACTCCCGCGATGATGGAATAGTCGCTGGACTCCTCCCGATGACCGTCGCGGAATACGAAGGTTGCCGGAGGCGCCTCGGTGGGAGGCGCGACAGGCGCCGCGGCCCCGCGCGAACGCGCCGGCGACGACGGGGCAGAAGGCTCGGCGGCGTAGTCCGGTTGGCGAGCGCCAGACGTCGTGTTCGCGTCAGCGGTGCGGCGGACGTAGCGGTCGCCCTGCCATTCGATCATCAGGGGCGTGACTGGCTTGGGTTCCTCGAAACCAGACGCGGGGTTCCGGGACGTTTCCGGCTGTGTCTGAATCACGTACACCGGCGGTTGGGCAGGCTGGGACGGGTAATCGTCGGTCCAGAAGGGCGCTCCAAGGTAGAAGCCCGGCCGATACGGAGCGCAGCGGCCGAAAGAGGGGCGTCGCATCGTAAGGCCACTGCGTCCGCCCATCTGGGCTACGAGCGGCGTCACCAGAAGGGTCGCGGCCAGCAACGTCTTGGGAGCGCACTGCAGCATGACGGGTTTCGGCCTCAGTCGGGGAGTTTGGGAAGTTTGAAGTCAACTCCCAGCTCGTCGTTGGCCTTTTCGGTGGCGGAGACATCGAGATCGGCAAGCGCGACTTTCTGACGATGGCCGGGCGTCAGGTCAAACAGATTGCCGCCCACGATGGCGTAGTTGCCAACCTCGAGTTTGTGGCCATCCTTGAACACCAGAATCGTGTTGGGCTCGACCGCAATGGGTGCGGGCGGGGGAGCGGCAGTGGCGTTCGCATTGTCGTCCGGCGCGGGCTCGGGCCTTGGCAGGCGAGCTTTGGGAAGATCGGTCGGGTAGTCATCCGGAAGGGGAGTCCCGGGACCGCGACGGTCGAAGATCGTGGGGCCTCCCTGATATTGATCGGGCACCTCGGCCGAAGCCTCATCTTGGGAGGCATCTCCGTAGTCGTAGGGAGTCATGACCGGGTAGTAGGGAACGTAATACGGGTACACGAAGGCGTCGGGTTGAGGACGATCGCCGTGATGATGATGATCGCCGCCGTTTACAGGGCGCTGCGGCGGAGGCGGGTGAATTCCTATGGGCCCCGGAGCAAAGCCGTTGGGGCCGAGCGATGTCACACTCGGAGGCGTTCCGTGGAAGCCGGGGCGTCCTCCAAAGCCAAAGGAGGTGACCGAGGGGGGAACACCGTTGAACTGCCTTCCGCCGAAACCGGGCGACGTCACCGACGGCGGGACGCCGTTGATTTGAGCCTGCGCGGAAAGCGCGATCAGCACGGCGAGCAACAGGATGGAAACCTGCGTCCAGTACCGCATGGGGCGATGATACGCCTGTTTTGCGCGCATGGGATGCCTCCCATTTGGTTAGATGCGGGAATCGGGGTTTCGTTCTCGACTAAACAATGAAGCGGCGAACAGTAACCGCAGGGTAACCGCCGCGGGCCGGAAGTCGGAATAAGCTAAATAGTTGATGAATTGCGGCTTAGGTTTGGATGAGGTCTGCGAGGGAATGTGGCGGGGAAACCCCGGGGCATCAGCCGGAGCGGCCGACCCGCGCCAGTTCACTGAGACTCCAGACTGCGTAGGCGACCAGGAGGCCGAAAATGCCGGCCATGACAAGGCTGCGCTGTTTGGACTCGAGAAGGTCGGCGCAGATTCCAGCGACGAAGATGAACAGGAACGGCAGCGCGATCAACTGGAATCCGAGTCCCTGATAGTGCGGCGTCGCCAAGCCGAACACGAGGCAGAGCAAGGCCACCAGCAGCGGTGCGGTGTTGCCGAAATAGCGAGCACGCGGCCAAAGGACGTAGGTGAGCAGCGCAACCGGGAGGGCCAGCACGAGCGCGGGACTACCCTGGCCCAACTCGACGAGAAGTTCGCGGTACGCTCCGGGCATGCGGAACGCCTGCCAGGTAACGCCGAGCCAGGCCGCATGGCGGAGGCCTTCTCCGAAGGCGGAGGGATGGAAGAAATAGGCGGCGAACAGGATTGCGAGCGACACCGTGCAGGCAGCCGTCCAGATGATGAGGACTGCACCGCGGCGCGTGGGTGCGAGATACAGCATGAGCGCGAGAGCGAGTGGGGCCATCACAACCAGCGAGAACTGCGAACCGACGGCGAGCGCGAAGGAGACGCCCAGTAACGCGATGCGACGCCAGTTCCAGAGCACAACTTCACGCGGAGCATAAAGCGTGTGTGCGACAGCCATGCCGGTAAAGATGGCGCCGAAGGCTCCCCAGGTCGCGCCGATCTCGGGCTCGGCAAACCAGACCGAGGCGGCGCGGATGATGCCGGGCGAAAAGCAGTAAAGCGTCAGCGCAACGAATCCGCCTTCGTTGCCGTACAGACGGCGCGCGACGTACCAGAGAGAAGCGCCCAGCAACAGGCCAAACAGGAGGTAAGGAGCGCGGGCGAGCCACCCCCAGTAGGGCAGGGACTGGGATTGAAACCGTCCGGGCCAAAGCAGCAGGGGCGCCGACGAGATCAGGTACCAGAGCGCGGAGTGGTCGGGGTCGAAGCCCTGGTTGTCGCGGATGCGGGGAGGCGGTCCGGGGCCGACCATCGAGTGGGGATCGGCGGCGGCGCTGGTTTGCGGAGTTGTGCGCCAGCGGCGCAGGCCGGTGTCAATGCGGTACCACTCGCGCAAGTCCATTTCGCCAACGCGCAGGCTGCGGCTGACGAGCCAGGCGCATTGCGCCAGGAAGACCAGCAGGAGTGCTCCGGCCATGACTTGCGGCTTTCCAAAACCTTCGCGCATGAAAAATCGGCCCGCGGCAGGGAGCCAGTGTTTTACCATGATGGGAGCCGATCCTGCTGAACTTCGTGATGACCGATCCGGTTACGCCGCCGTCACTGTCGCCCGAAGAAGAAATCCGCACCTCGCAGGCACCTGCTCGGCGCGCTGATTTGTCCGCACCGCGAACTTGGGGCGAACGGATCTTCGAGGGGCCCGGAGGCGTGCGCCTTGTCTGGCGAGTTCTGCTCTACCTGGCCACGGGTGCGGCCGTCACCTCCCTGCTGTTCTGGTTCGGCGGGTCGCTTTTCCCGGGACAGGTTCACGGCGCAGCCAGGCTCTGGCAGGCCGTCTACGGCGAGCTCGCGTTCCTGCTGGGTGCGATCGTGCCGGCGTTTCTCATGGCCAGCATCGAGGGGCGACGGGTCGATGACTATGGTCTGCCGCGTAACCAGGCCTTCGGGAAATTTTTCTGGGTGGGCGCCGGGTGGGGACTGGCCGCGATCACCTTTCTCCTGTTTGTGCTGCGCGGGGCGCATGTTTTCTATTTCGGGCACGTGGTGTTGCGCGGCGGACGCGTTTTGAAGTTCGCGGTATTCTGGATGGTTTTTTTCTTGCTGGTGGCATTGTTTGAAGACTTCCTGACCCGCGGATACCTGTTGTTTACCCTGAAGCAGGACTTGGGCTTCTGGCCTGCTGCCGGTTTGCTGTCCTGCGCGTTCGGTGCGATTCACTTGCGGAACCCGGGCGAAACACCGGTCGGTATTCTGGCGGCAGCTGCGATCGGCTTCTTCTTCTGCTTCACGCTGCGACGCACCGGGAGCCTGTGGTTCGCGGTTGGCTTCCACGCGGCGTGGGACTGGGGCCAGTCCTATTTGTGGGGTGTAGCCGACAGTGGGTCCACGGTGCCGGGTCACCTGTTCGAACCATCTGCCCTCGACCGGCCCGCCTGGCTGACAGGTGGCAGCGTGGGGCCGGAGGGGAGCGTGCTGTGCCTGGTCCTGGTCGTCGCGCTCTGGGTCCTGTTTGCCCGAAGGTATCCGGTGGTGAAATACGACGGCTGAATTCACCATGAATAGTGGACTGTGTAAGAGACGACCGCCTCGCCATCGGCCTTGATGGTGACGGGAAATTCCACGGTCTGCGCGTCGGTCTTGTGCGAAGGCGTGGACTGGTCCGTCAATTTCCAGTTGTTGCAGCGGTACAGGTGTTCCACGACCCGCACGCTGGCCCCTTCCTTCTTGTGATTGCGCACGTGGATCTCAAATGACTCGTCCACCCAGTGCTGGCTCGAGTCGACGTGGAAACTGGTGCGCTTGCGTTCGCCAACGATATCGAACGCGTTGCCGGTGTAGAGACGGAGAGTTTCGTCCTTAGGGGTGTGGTCGATGGCATTTTCGCCCACGAATTCCAGGTGGCCGTCGCTATCGCGCCGGTAAAAACGCAGCCTGCCTTTGGGCAGCGGAAGGCCGAGGTGGTTCGCTTCCGAGTTCTTGAATTCCTGCATGACCCACACCTTGGGATTTGACTGCGTGCCGTAGTTGGTATCCTGCCGGATCTGCTCGGGATTGTAGTAGCTGTATTGGGCGACTCGAACCCCGTCGTAGATGTAGAGCCGCTGGGAGTGGATGCCGGAGGCGCTCACGAATTCCACCTGCTTGGTTTCCTGATCGTGCAGGGTGGTGGCTCGCTGCAGGGTGTAAAGGTGGAACTCGTCAAATGATCTTTCCTGCACCACCGGGGCCAAGGCTTCATCGGCAGCGCGCGTGGCCGAATTGATGGCCTTGGCCATGGGCACGCCTGGGGCAACGAGTTTGTTCACATCCCCGGCCATCAACTTAATTTGCGCGTTCCCGAATGTTTTGCCGCTCTGGTTCTCGATGGTGATCCAGCCCACCAGATCGACGAGATTCGTCTGGCTTGCCGAGCCATCAGCAACCACCAGGTTGTAGTCGGCATGCCAATTCATGCCGCCGGCGACGTAGGAAAGTTCGCCTTCAAACTGGCCGGGCTTGTCGGTCTCTAGCAGCCAACCGAGCGTGGGCTTGAGGATCGAGTCTTCGCTGAACGCGGGGAAAAGCGGTTGACCCGGCAGGCCGAAGCGCAACACGCCGTCGACCTCGATGATGGGCTGGCTGTAGGCAGGCTGCTGCTGATATCCCTGGGCGTAACTGTAACTGGGAACGTAGCCGCTGCGCACGATCTTGCCCTTTACGAACTGACCGGTCTGCACGAGGAAGTCGATGGTCTTGCCCTCATGGAAGGACAGCAACAGTTCCTGCGAGACCGGATCATTGCGGTAGCTCTGCTCCAGGATCTTCAGGGCGCGGCCGCTGGGGTCACGCAGGATGACGGAGTCCGGCTCGACGTGGGCGGCGATGCCGGCGTATTCGATGCGGTTGGCGCCGGGCTTCAAGTCAAGCGGCAGATGCTCGCGCGCCACGAAGAAGTTCTGGTTATAAATGGTCAGCGCGGGCTGCGATTCAACGGATTTTTCCTGGGCTGCCGCCGTGATACAGAGCGCCCACACCACGAGCAAGCGTTGCAAGTTGGTTCCTCGTTTCCTTTGGGACGATTGTTGCGTCCTGCCAGGAGAACGTGGACGGCGGGGGAACTTGCGGGGAGGGGCGCTGGCGCGGCTGTGGGGTGGGACACAACAGTAATCGGGAGTAACCCGGCGGGCGGGCACGGGTAACCGGGCGAAAACTCTTCCGGGAGGTTTGTCAGCGCCCGGTGGAGCTTTCACCAAGGGCCGACCTCAGCGGGACGTGGAGGTTCCTCGCTTGGATCGGCCCTCAGTTGCCTAACGTCGTTCAAAGGAGACGAACTTCACGAAGGAGAGTTTTGCCAAGTCCTTCAGTTTCTCGACGGGCAGAATTCCGGTGACCATCGACCCGACTCCGGCCTTGGTGAACCCGAAGCCGAGCGCTTGCAATTGGGCGCGTGTGGCGGCCGAGTCCTCGGTGAGCCAGACCTGTAGGCTGACTTTGCCCGAATGAACTCCGGCGCAGGACGATCCGGAGTTCGCCGACTTGCGGAAGCAGTCGAGCGCCGCGAGAACGGCCGGCTGTAGTTTGCTTTCCAGCGCTCGGCGCTCGTCGGTCGACCCTGCGTTGGGGCCCTGCCCGGCTGCGCCGGCCTCGGGCGTTGCCATCGGCCCAGCCGCCGGCGGAGGCGGTGCTGGGCCCGGTGCGCGCTTGGTGGCGGGGGCATTCAGCGGCACCTGGGCCGCCGCACTGTCGACTTGGACGGTTTGACTCATCGGACCGGCGGCCAAGCTGGCCAGCGCCGAGAAGTTGTGACCGTTGGTCGACAGAGCATATCCCTGTTCCTTGCTGTCCTGGCCAAATACTCCTTCATGGCTTACACCTTCCGGCATCTCGACCGGCACTTCGACGCGTTGGGGCTTGCCGTCTTTGATGACAACTTTGTCTTCGACCGCGACGAATGAGGTGAACTGCGTCATGAGGCGATAGTCCAGACCGAGTTGCGTGATCTGCTCTTTCAATTTCGGATCGATCGTTCCGCGCTGGAGACCGAGCCAGTCCTGCGACATGAGATCGTCAATGCGGCGCCTGGCCCAGAAGCCCGCCAGCGCTTCAAACGGTGGCGTGCTGGCGGAGAAGGTGACCGGGATGTCGCGGGAGAAGAGACCTCCGGCGCGCGTTCCCTTGAGGCGCACGGTGCCGGTCGCGGGCTGGCTGTAGCGGCCGGTGAGGATGACGGGTTGTCCGCCGAAAAGATCGGGCAGGCGCTGCGGATAGACATCGGTGACGGGCAGGCCGCCCCAATCAACGTACAGATCGGTCAGCAGGGGCGAGCGCACGCGTTCGTAGAAGCGGTCTGCCGCCTCGTCGGCTTTATCGGCCAGCGTGACGTATTCGACGGCACCACGTCCCGCCTCCGCCATTTTGGCGAGCAGGAAGCGATTCACGGCGGTGCCGATGCCGAAAGCAAATACGCGGGCGTTGGGATGCTTCTGGACTTCGCCGACGATTTCCATGTCATTGCCGACGTAGCCATCGGTGAGGAAGCACACCACGCGCACGTGGTCCTGCGAATCGGAGGGGGCGAGCGCGGCCCGGATGGCTGTCATCATCTCAGTGCCGCCACCGCCCGTGCGATTGGCGAGCACTTCCTTGGCCTTGCGAACGTTTGCAGCGGTGGGATAGACGGGCCTTGGGAACACGATGTGGGTGTCGCCGGAGAAAGTGATCAGGTTGAAGGTGTCGCCCGGGCGGAGCTCGTCGAGCGCACGGTTGATCACCCCCTTCGCCTTTTCGAGCGGGAATCCCCACATGGAGCCGGAAGTGTCGAGCACGAAGACGAGTTCCTTCGGCTCGATGTCAGATTCGGGCAGGCGGGAGGGCGGTTGCAGGATCATCGTGAAGTAGCCGCCGGCCGGCTTGGAGCGCCCGGGAGCGGGGGTGGTGAGGATCGCGTCGGCGACCTGGGCGCCGGCCACGTCGTATTTCAGGACGAAGTCTTTGTTCGGGATGGTGGCTTGGTCGCGCAGGCGCACGCTGGCGCGGCTGGCGGTCTTGCGGTCCACGTCGATGTCATGGGTCTGCGAGCGCAGATCCTGAATGGGCACGGCGGCATCGAGCGTGAGTTCGAGCGAGATATCGTGTCCGGCGCGATTCACATTCGCGGCGACCCAGGGAGTGATGCGCGACGCGTCGGGAACGCGCTTGGTGTCGGGCGCCCAGCCGCCGGCCTGCTGACCGATGGGCTGGCCGGGGATATAGCGCGGGCCGACAACCATCGGGAAGACGAACTCGTACGATCCGCCTTCGTAACGCAGCGTCTCGACGTAGCCAATCGTGACCGTGACCTGCTCGCCGGGTAGAATGTTCGCAACCGACTGCGTGAAGATGTTGGGGCGTTCCTGATCGAGGAGGGCAGCCACGTGGCCCGTGCGCCGCGCGCGCTCGTAGAGGGCGCGAGCATCCTCGCGGCGCTTGATGAGGCCGCGCACGGTGCGGTTGCCAACCTGGATGGTCATGTCATCGACGGCGGCGTCTTGCGGCAGCGGGAAGGCGTAGAGGGCTTCGATGTTCTGGGTCGCGGTGTTGGTGAAGATCTGGGTCACCGTGACGCGAGCGAGGAACCCGCTGATGCCGGCGCGCACGTCGGTGTGCTTGAGCGGGCACGTGCCCTGCACCCCGCCGTTTTTGCCGACGATGCCGAGCGAGCCGGCAGTTTCACCGGGCGAGGGCGAGGCGAGAACTTCCTGCTGCGGACCGACGGCGACGAACAGCAAGACAGCGAGAACTATGGCGGGGAGGACAGACTGCATGGGGCCCCGGACGTGACGCTTCATGGGAACCTCCGCGAAAGGTTGGGTCGGAACCGTGGTGCGATGCTTGACGTTGCCAGTGGTCATTGGAAATTTCACCCAGGCGGAGGTCTTCAGAAGGAGCCTGTTGAGTTCTCGCGAACGGTCACCGCCTGGGCCGCGACGAAGCGACGGCCCGCCCGGCGAACGATGCGCCATCCGAGCACACCGGCGAACAGCATGGTCAGAGTCCAGGCGAGGATGACCGGGACGTAGAACAAAATGGCGGCCATGGTCGTCGCGTAGTCGGCCAGCGCATCGAGGCCGTCGCGGAGAGCGACTTTCAACTGGTAGAGCGGACGCCAATTCAGACCCAGGACTTGTGCATCCACGATGGCGTGCAGGGAGACTGTGATGGCAACGGTCTCGACCTGTTTGGAGAGCGTCTGAAATTCCGCCTGCTGTTGCTCGATCGCGCCCCGGACTTCGCTGACTTTCTGGCTGACGCTGAGCAGGTCCTCCACCTTGTAGGCGCTTTTCATGATGGTGAGGTACTGGCCTTCCTCGGCACGCAGGTTGCGCAGGCGCGCTTCCATGTCAACGTACTGGCGAGTGACATCCTGAGCGTCGGTTTTCTCGCTGTCGACGCGGGCCGCGAGTATGCGGATACTCGCCTTGGCGTCTTCGAAGTGCGTTGCCGGGACGCGGATGGTGATGCTGGCAACCGGCGCTTCCCTGGTTCCGCCGATTGCGGCACTTTCGAGGTAGCCTCCGATGCTCTCCGCCAGCGTGCGGATTTGCTCGGCGGCGGCGGCGGGACTTTTCACCGTGAGTTCCAGTGCGGCGGTGCGGACGAGCTTGCGGTCGGTCGACGCTGGGGACCGGGCAGGCGACGCGGCAGCGGGGGCGGACTTGCGTTCGGCCGGCACGAATCTGCTGAGTAACGACACCGGCGACGCGTCTCCGGCTGCAAATCCTTCGGAGCGGGCCGCCTCGTCCCGAGCCGACGCTGCTGGCGGGTTGGTTCGATCCGCGATTGCAGGAGAAGACCCCGGTTGGCTTTGGTGGAGCACGGGTGTGGCCAAGGCCGCGGCCAGCAACATAACACCGCCAAGCACGGCAACCGGTATCCAGGACTTGTTTGCGGATTTCCAGGAGGCCGCGATGGTTGACATGGTGTTGGTCTCCTTGTCCGGGAGAACGGCCGGCGCAGGAGGGCTTGCAAGAGATATTTCAGCCGGTGAAGAACCAGCGATGCGGCGGAGTGGGCTTATCGGGGGTCAGGCGAGATTTCAGGTGCCGGCACCTGAATCACCTGGGCAATCGCGCGCGCAAAGGATGCGGGCGCTTGGGAATGCGCGGCCAGAAACAACAGGGGCTCGATCAACTCCAGTTCCATGAGGCGGAACTGGCCGTCGTCGACCACTCCGTCGACCCGGGCGTAGAGCGTGGGCTCCACGGTCCGGACGATTCGGGTTGCGGCCTGAAGGACTTCGAACGGGGGATCGGAGGGACGCTCGCTGCCGCCGAAATCATTCTGCACACGGAAGTCGCCTGCCTTCGGTGTCTTGAGGACGGCGTGGCTGAATTCGCCGCCGAAGAAAATCAGCGACCATTCGCCCTGGCTGACGATGTTATCCATGAATTTCTGCACCATGACGCCGGGACCACTGCGCAGTTCGTCGAACAGGGTTTGCCCGAACTCTGAATCGTCCGGGGTAATCAGGTGCGTGCGATAGGCGGTGGCAGAGACCCGGGGTTTGATGACGGCTTTGCTCCAGCCCAGTTCACGAAGTCTTTGCCCCAGGCGAACCGGCTCGCCGGCCTCTGCCCAGAGAGTGGGAACAATCGGAATGCCTTGGGCGCCGAGGTCGCGGAGATAGGACTTGTTCGCGTTCCAGCGGACACACGGGGCGGAATTCCACAGCGGAATTGTCGACCGCTCCAGCCCCGTGATCCAGCGCAAGAATGCTTCGAGCTTGAGGTGATAGTCCCAGCAGCAGCGCAGGATGACGGCATCGAAGGACGACCAATTGCGGGCGGGATCATCCCAGATCGCGGGTTCAGCATCGAGGGAGAGCTCGGCGAGTGGCTGGAGTAACAGACGGTCATCTTGGGCGAGATCGGGATGCTTCGACGAGGTGGCGAGTGCGATCAGGGGCATGTTGTGTCAGAAAATCGGGCGGCGACGAGGCCGCTCGGACAGAACCAGTGCCAGCCGTCGTTCCGCGCGGGCAGAGCGCCCGCGCCCCCAAACCCAGAAGCCCGGCTTCGCCCGGCTGGGCAGACCTGGGCGTCCGCCCCAGGGTTGAGCAGGCTAGATGTCGAGGTTTTTCACGTCGAGCGCGTTTTCTTCGATGAACTTGCGGCGCGCTTCGACGTCTTCGCCCATCAGGGTGGTGAAGATGGTCTCGGTCTCGGCGATATCTTCGAGTTTCACCGACAAGAGCGTGCGGCGTTCAGGATCCATCGTGGTCTCCCAGAGTTGCTCAGCGGTCATTTCGCCCAGACCTTTGTAGCGCTGCACGTCGTAGCCGCGACTGCCCTCTTTTTTTACGAATTCAAACAGGTCACGGGCGGAGTGCAGCTCGACGATTTCCGGCTCTCTTGCCTTGCCCTTCAGCTGTGGCTTGGCAATTCTCTTGTTTGTCGTTTCTGTCTCTTCGGTCTCGCCCTGGGCGGATTCGTCGCCGTCGTCAGAGGCGGCGGCTGCACCCTTGGCGAGGATCTCGACGATGAAGGGCGGCTCCATGTAGGGCTCAACCTGCTTGAATTTCGAAGTCATCTGGCGATACTCGGCGCTGGAGGCAACTTCCCAATTGATGCGGTGTTCGGCGGCTCGCGAATTCACGAACACCATTTCCCACAGGTTATGTTCCTCGTCGAAGCGCATTTCGAGGCTCTTCAGCGCGAGATCTTTCTGCAGCTTCTTGAGTTCCTTCTCGAGCTTCTCGATCTTCTTCGACGGCGTCTTCTTGTCGCCTTCGAAGTCAGCGCGCTTGGAGAAGTCGAGCTTGGGCAGCAGTTCGGTGATGCGCTCATCGCGAACCCGCTTGTTCACCTTGTCGAAGAAGCCGAGGTATTCCTTCAGGACGGACATGAAGCGCGAGAGATTGGCACCGTCGAGCTTGGCGGCGCCTTCTCCGTAGCGCACGACCACGCCTTCGGAGGCGCGCTTGAGCATCACCTTGTCGTATTCGTCCTCGTTTTTGATGTACTGGTGCGAACGGCCTTTTTTCACGCCAAACAGCGGAGGCTGCGCGATGAACACGTTGCCGCGCTTGATCAGCTCTTGCATGTGGCGGAAGAAGAACGTGAGCAGCAGGGTGCGGATGTGGCTGCCGTCGACGTCGGCGTCGGTCATCAGGATGATCTTTCCGTAGCGCAGCTTGGTGGCGTCGAAGTCATCCTTGGCGATACCGGTGCCGAGCGCGGTGATCATGGCGCGGATTTCTTCGTGCGCCAGCATCTTGTCGTAGCGCGCCTTCTCGACGTTGAGGATTTTGCCCTTCAACGGAAGGATGGCCTGGAAGCGGCGGTCGCGTCCCTGCTTGGCGGTGCCGCCGGCGGATTCGCCCTCGACCAGGAACAGCTCGCAACGCTCGGGCTGGCGTTCGGAACAGTCGGCCAGCTTGCCGGGCAGGCCGCCGCCATCGAGTGCACCCTTGCGGCGCGTCAGATCACGAGCCTTGCGCGCGGCTTCCCGCGCCCGTGAGGCGTCGATGGCCTTGTTGATGATCTTGCGGGCAACCGTGGTGTTCTGCTCGAAGAAAGCGCCCAGCTTCTCGTTGACGAACGCCTGCACGATACCGGCGATGTCGGAGTTCAACTTGCCTTTGGTCTGACCCTCGAACTGGGGCTGGGGCAGCTTCACGCTGACCACGGCCACCAGGCCTTCGCGCACATCGTCGCCGGTCAGGTTTTCCTTAACGTCTTTGAACAGGCCCATCTGCTGGCCGGCGTAGTTGATGGTGCGGGTCAGCGCGGTGCGGAAGCCCGACAGGTGAGTGCCGCCGTCGACGGTATTGATGTTGTTGGCGAAGCTGAACACGCTCTCGGAATACGCGTCGTTGTACTGCAGACCGATCTCCATCACGACGCCGTCTTTTTCCGCTTCCATGTAGATCGGTTTGTCGTGCAGCACCTGCTTGCCGCGATTGAGGTGCTTGATGAACTCGGCGATGCCGCCGTTGTATTTGAACTCGGCGTGCTTGGGCTCGCCGGTCTTGGCATCGGTGGTGCGCTCATCGGTGAGCGTGATGACCAGGCCTTTGTTCAGGAAAGCGAGCTCGCGCAGGCGCTGGGCCAGCGTGTCGTAGTTGTATTCGGTGGCGCTGAAAATGGTCTTGTCAGGATGGAAGTGGACTTTCGTCCCGCGCTTCCTGGTGGCGCCGGCCTTCTTCAGCTTGCTGGTCGGCTCGCCCGCGGAATAGGTCTGCTCCCAAGTGAAGCCGTCGCGCCAGATCTCGAGCTCGAGATCTTCGCTGAGCGCGTTGACGCACGACACACCCACGCCGTGCAGACCGCCGGAAACCTTGTAGGAGGACGAATCGAATTTTCCCCCGGCGTGCAGCTTGGTCATGACGACCTGGGCGGCCGGAATCTTCTCGCCGTCGATGTCCATGTTGTCGACCGGAATTCCACGCCCGTTATCGACCACGGTGACGGAGTTATCGATGTGAACGGTGACTTCGATCTTGTCGGCGAATCCTGCGAGCGCCTCGTCGACGGAATTGTCTACCACTTCGTAGACCAGGTGGTGCAGTCCCATCTCACCGGTGGAACCGATGTACATGGCGGGGCGCTTGCGGACGGCTTCCATGCCGCCGAGCACCTTGATCGAATCCGCCGTGTAGTCCCCGTTGCCTCCGTCGCTGGCGGGAGCCTTTCCGTTTTTCGTTTTTGTGTCGGCGATCGCGTTCGTGTCGAGCGTTTCTTTGGTGGCCATTCAGCTCCGTGGAAAAAGCTTGGTCTTCGAGCCCTGGCTGGTAGTTTTCGGGCGCCCCGGAATCGGCTTCAAATTATTGATATTTATTGGACTTAGGGGCTTTCCAGCTGAATAAATTCTACCACAAACCGAGGGCTTTTTCGAGCCCCGAACCGGGTCGGTAACCTGTGGTTTTGGAGGGAGTTACAGGCATCGAGCGAGCCGTTTTCTGGCGGGACGCCAGGGGAGGGTCAACGAGGCTTGGCGGCGGCGGGAAAGACCAGTTTTTCGACCAATTCCTCGATCTCATCTTGGCTGCCGCCGATGAAGGTGAACAGGACCACCGATCCCTTGTGCAGCATCGCGATCGATGACTGATACATGATGAGTCTGCCGAGATCCTTGGCGAAATCAGCGCGCACGAGTTTTTGCGCGCCTCCCGAAACGTCGTAGGGTTCCTCGGTGACTTTGAAGCCTTTGCCGGTCGTGAGTTCGGTCAGGGGGCCCATGTAATCGGCGGCTGTTTTCAGCCCCGGGTAGGACGCGGCGCTCTCAACGGTGATGATGACGGCGGAGTTGACGGTTTCGCCCATCACCCCGGGCGGGCGCTCGAAGACGGCGAGCAGCAAGCGCGATCTGGATGGATCAGTTTGGTCCTGCTGCATTTCGCGGGTGCGGTCCACCCAGCCGTAGCGGACGTGGTAGCTGAAACCGAAATCGGAGTTGCGGTAGAGGCCTTGGTCGTTCTGCGCAGCGGCGGGAGCGGACGCTTTCAGGTGCTGTTCGGTTTTTTGCTTGGCTTTGGAGGAGGAGGAGCCCGATACCTGCTGCGCGCGCGCGAGGCCGCCATGAATCAGGGCGACGGCTTGCAAAACTACGACGAAACCGCGGCGAGATACCATGCGACTCCATGTTACAGGAGCACGAGGGCCGTTGCCGCTCGCTTGCCCGCAAGAGAGAATCGCTTGCGTGTACCGAGGGTTGACCTGTTGGGTGGGGAGCTTCTGTGCTCAGTTCCGATGACAGCGTAACGCCCGCGCGCCCGGAGCTGCTCAAGTGCGGCTGCGCCGACCAATATCGTGTGCAAACTGGACGCACCAGCGGCCTGGGAAACTGCCCGGCCACTGCTCACCTCAAGCCGCCCGGCCCACCGGCACCGGCTGTGCGCAGTGTGCACAACGCCTGGCTTCGATCGGAATCTCGCTCAGACATTCGGGGCACTTCCTGGTGGTAGGAGCCGCCTGCGGCTCCTTGTGCATGCGAGCGAGTAGGGCGTTGACGGGAGTGACCACGAAAAAATAGATGGCCCCTGCGATCAGCAGGAACGACACAATGGAGTTAATGAAATCACCGACGGGAAAGGACGTATTCCTGATCTGGAAGCCGATTGAGGAGAAGTCGGGCTTGCCGACCACAGCGGAAACCAGGGGCGTGAGCAGGTCCTTGGTAAGGGCGGTGATCACGCCGCCAAAGGCTGCGCCCACGACCACGCCGACTGCCATGTCGACCACGTTTCCGCGAAGGATGAATTTTTTCAAGTCCTCCAGCATAGCGAGCCCCCCTTCGAATTCAGGTGGCCGACACTCTAATCCGGGGCAACAGTTGGGGTCAAGGACATGTGAACCCGGACATGTGAAGCCGGACATGTGAAGCCGCGCAACGTGGGCTCCGCGCTGCAGACCTCCGGACGCGGGATCGGTTACGCCCGAGGTGAAAACCGAACCCCGGTTATGTGTAGATTGTTACCGACCGCATCGTACTGGCCACAGGCCAGCGCACAGGTCCTTCGCCTCGCCCAGGAGGACGGCGCGGCTGGGGGGACTTCTCAGATCCGCATCGGCATTACGATGTAGCGGTACTTGTAGTCCTCGCTGCCCAGCGGACGGAGTTGGCCCGCGGACTGGGAGTCTTTCAATTCCAGGCTGACATCGCCCGAGCCGACCGCTTTCAGGAAGTCCAGCAGGTAGACGGCGTTGAAGCCGATGGTCAGGCCGTCTCCGTTGAAAGGCGTCTCAATCGAGTCCTCGGATTCGCCGGTTTCGGTGGAGGAAGCCGAGAGCTTCAGCTCGCCTTTTTCCAGGCGGATCCGGACGGCGCGGGAGCGCTCGTCGGAGAACTGGGCCACGCGCTGGATGGCGGCGCTAAAGTCATCGCCGTTGAGGCTGACGAGCTTGTTGTTGTCCTTGGGCAGAACGGCTTCGAAGTTCGGGAACTGTCCGGTGAGCTGGCGCGAGGTCAACAGGCGCGGACCGATGCGGAAAAATAGCGTCGATTCGTCTTTGGCGAAGTCAATCGTCTCGACGTCGGTGGAGTCGACCAGGGACTTCAACTCGTCCATCGCCTTCTTGGGGATGAGCGTCTTCATTTCGCCCGAGACGCCCTCGAATTTCTCGCCCGGGCGTTCGATGTGCGCCAGGCGGTGGCCGTCGGTGGCGACCATGGTGATCGACTCGGGCTTCAGGATCATCAGGGCGCCGTTCAGGGTGTAGCGCGATTCTTCGCTGGCGATTGCGAAGCCGGTCTTGGCGATCATGGCGCGCAGTACCTGCGCGGGAATCTTCACCACGCCCGCCGCCGGGAACACCGGGAGGCTGGGGAAGTTCGACTTGGCCATGCCGACCATCTTGGTGTTCGAGCGGCCGCAGCGAATGCTGACCCAGTGGTTTTCGAGAAGCTTGATGGTGATTTCGGCGTCGGGGAGAAGTTTTACGTAGTCGTACAGCTTGCGCGCCGGGATGGTACAGGAGCCTTCCTTCCTGACCTTGGCGCTGCAGGAGGTGCGCAAGCTGAGATCGAGGTCGGTCGCGGTCAACGAGAGTTTGTCCGCGGAAGCTTCGAAGAGATAGTTCGAGAGAATGGGGATGGTGGTCTTGCGTTCCACGACTCCCTGGGTTGCCGTCAGTTCGCGCAAGAGTTCAAACTTGCTGACTGTGATCTCCAAAGTTCCCGTCGCAGTGGCCTCTTCAACCGGCATAACCGAGTCTCCCGTAGGGCGGCGCTACTTCTGTTACTTCGTTATATCAAATTAAAAACCTATAAAACCAGCAGTAACAGTAGGGGGCTCGGAAAAGTGGAAAACCGAGCCAAGTCTCATTTCAGCATTGTGTTCCCGAAACACCCTTCATGTCCAAAATAGGTCCCGTCGGTCGCGGAACTGCTGGTACATTTTGGCCACCCGGTCGGATTCGATCCAACTCTTACACAGCTTCCACAACGTCTCCACAGGGTACGGTGAGGAAGACTCTTCCGGCTGGTGGAAAACTGCTGCGGCCCGCGATCAACCGCCCAACTGCTCGGTGAGTTTGTTGATCAGCCTGTTTAAATCCTTGTCGTTCTTCCGGGCCTCGTCGATCTTCTCAACCGAGTGGAGCACCGTCGTGTGGTGCTTTCCGCCAAACTGGCGTCCGATCTCAGGCAGCGAGGCTTCGGTCAGATGCTTGGCCAGGTACATCGCGATCTGCCGGGGATACACGATCGCTCGCGAATTGTTCTTCGCCTTGATCTCCACCAGCCGCAAGCCGAACTGCTCGGCGGTCGCCTTCTGGATGGATTCGATCGTGACCTTCCGGGCTTGCGAGTCGATGAAATTCTTGAGCACCTGCTGGGCGTAGGGGAGGGTGATCTCGGCGCCGATGAGCGAGGAGTGCGCGACCAGGCGGATCAGGGCGCCTTCCAACTCACGGACGTTGGAGCGGATGTTGGACGCCACGTAAAGGGCCACATCGGTCGGCAGGGTGACTTTTTCCTGCTCGGCTTTCTTTTGCAGAATGGCGACCTTGGTCTCGAGATCCGGCGGCTGGATGTCGGCAATCAGGCCCCACTCGAAGCGGCTGCGCAGTCGATCTTCAACTTCGGCCAGTTCCTTGGGTGGCCGGTCGCTGGCAATGACGATTTGTTTCATCGACTCGTGGAGCGCGTTGAAGGTGTGGAAGAACTCTTCCTGGGTGCGCTCTTTCTGGGCGAGGAACTGGATGTCATCCACCAGCAGCACATCGACGTTGCGGAATTTGTCGCGGAAGCTGGTCATCTTGTCGTAGCGCAGCGAGTTGATCATCTCGTTGGTGAATTTCTCGCTGGAGACGTAACAGATGGCCGCTTGCGGCAGGCGCTTCTTGATCTCGTGGCCGATGGCCTGCATGAGATGAGTCTTCCCCATGCCGACCGGACCGTAGAGAAACAGCGGGTTGTAGGCCTTAGACGGGCGCTCGGCGACAGCCTGGCAGGCGGCGTGGGCGAACTGGTTCCCGCTGCCAATCACGAAGGCGTCGAAGGTGTAACGGGGATTCAGCTGGGCAGCGCCATCCCAATCGAAGCGCGCTTGAGCTGCCGGTCCGGCCGCGGGCGTCGACACGACCGAGAGCCCACCCAGTCCACCATCATGACGAACGGGCGTGGAGGCGGGATCGTCTTCCGGGGTTACGAACTTTACGTCCTGATATTCCAGCCCAAGGTTGTCGATGGCTTCCTGGATCAAGTCTGCGTACTTGTCGCCCACGTGGCGGAACTCCACGGTCGGAACGCGGATAAACAGGATCCCCCCGATTGCGTGACTGTAGCGGGTAGGTTTGAGCCAGGTGTCGTAGGAATGCCGGTTAATTTTCTTCTCGAGCGCATCGAGGATGCGAACCCAGGGGTTCGCCGGAAGAGTTGTGCTTGGAACGGACATAAACGCTCATCTCGGGGCCGGCGGCTGGGACGGGCCCGACTGTTAGAAAACCTTAAGTGAAGAAATTCTATTTAGTGCAGAACGACCCCCGATCTGTCGGGAGCGAAGTGCCTGGACGAAAGAAAATTTCAGTAAGTGAACAGGCGGCATACTAGCACAAAATATTTCGCCGTGTGGAAAACTTCGCGAAAGATTTTTTCGCGTCATGCAGAATCGAACAGCGAAGAAATTCTTCTGTCAAGTGGCGAGTGTGTAACTGCAACGCGAGTGGTGCAGAAAAAATGGTCACAGTCGGAAGGCCGCAAACTGACCGTCTGGCGCGGAATCTGGCGCAGCACTGCGAGCGGCGCGGAGCGGGTGACTCCAGCGGGTGCGCGTGTTATCGGTTCCGGGGAGAGAACCTTGTCAAGCGGCGCGCATGCCTTTTTTCGCCTCCACGATGGTGGAACTCTTCAGACGTGATCAGGTGTGATGGCGTGCGCGAAAAGCGGCGGGTGCAGACAAGTCAGACTCGGGAATCTGCCATTGCGTGGCCCCCTGAGTGCGCGTTCCAAATTGACGCGACCGCCGCGGAGCCCCTAGAATCTAAACAGTCGAGAGGGCCGGCCAGGTAGGTCCCGCGCGAGGCCCGGCAGTTTCCTGAAGATTTTTGGAGCTCCATGCCCCTTTACGAATACCAGTGCAAGAAGTGCCACCACCGCTTTGAACGGATTCAGAAGTTCTCTGATCCCCATGTGAAGAAGTGCCCGGACTGCGGAGGCCCGGTCGAGCAGGTCGTCTCGGCGCCGGCCGTGCAGTTCAAGGGCTCGGGCTGGTATGTGACCGACTACGCGAAGAAGTCGTCGGCAGGGAGCTCTTCTTCCAACGGGGAATCGGGGGGGAGCGATTCCGGCGGCAAGAAAGCCGAGAAGAAAGAAACCAAGCCCGAGACACCGAAGTCCGAGAGTTCGTCCAAGAAGAAAAAGTCCTAGCCTAGACCACCGGGGCGCCGAGGCGGCCCCTGCCGCCAGGCTGCCGATCAGGGCTCCGCGGTCTTTTTGTTTTCCCGAACGAGCACCTCTCCAGTCCTATTTGAGAGCGCGCGGCAGGGCGACACGACCCTCCTGCCAGCCCCGTCGCGATCCGCAAGGCAGGGGTTGAGTGCAGCCTGGCGCCCTGCTCAGCCCTGAGTCTTTTGTCCCCGGTGCACATCTAATCACTTGATTATTGAATGGTCGTTATAACGAGTATAGGAGGTTAACCATGATCACGATACGGCGCAGCCATGAAAGGGGCGGTGGCGACTACGGCTGGCTGAACACCAAGCACACCTTCAGCTTCAGCGACTACTGGGATCCGCGCTGGATGGGGTTTCGGTCCCTGCGCGTGATGAACGAAGACTATGTGGCACCGGCGGCCGGATTCCCGGCGCATCCGCACAGCGACATGGAGATCATCACCTATGTTCTCGAAGGCAAGCTGGAGCACAACGACAGCCTGGGGACCGGGTCGGTCATTCTGCCAGGCGATGGCCAGCGCATGACTGCAGGTCGCGGGATCCGGCACAGCGAATTCAACCCCTCGAAGACGGACCAGGTTCACCTCTATCAGATATGGATCTTGCCGGAGAACAAGGGGCTGGAGCCGAGCTACGAACAGAAGCGCTTTCCGACCGAGGAAAAACAAGGGAAGCTGCGGCTGATTGCCTCTCCGGATGCCAGCAACGGATCGGTCAAGATCAACCAGGACGCGCGGCTCTACGTCACGCTCCTGAAGCCGGGGGAGCAAGTGGCTCACGACTTCGGCAAGAACCGGCATGGCTGGCTGCAGGTGGCCAAGGGGGGTGTCGAGTTGAACGGCCACACGCTTGGTCAGGGCGACGGCGCTGCCATCAGTGATGAACCGAAGCTGACGATCAAAGCTGCGAAGCAGAGCGAAGTGTTGTTGTTCGACCTTGCGTGAAAAAGACAGGCTTCAAAGTTTCGGATTTCAAGTTTCAGAGGTTGCCGAAGTTCGGAGCTCACCCGATCGCGGTCAGGTTCTGACACTTTGAAAGCTTGCCTCCGCCTTGATCGGTTTCGCGCCTGGTTCCTCCAGTGCGTCGCTGTGGTCTTGGAGCGAAGCGCAGGACTGAGTCTCTGCCAACCCAACGACTCAGGTCCTGCGCTCGGCTCAGCACGACATTGGTCTTTGCTTTGCGAGTCTGGGCGATTTGGCTGCTGTCGTTGCCAGCGCTGCTCTGGCACTTGGCCTCGCGTGCAGCCACTTCAGTCTCTGCTTCCCTCAAGACATTGTGAATCCGCTTGACGAGTGCTCTTCGCTTTTTCCAGACGTTGTCGTGGGATGTTTTCTCTTGCACTTCGAGATCGAGGATGTCGTAGGTGAGCTTTATTTGCCTCACTGAACGTCCCGCAGTACGACTCGGATGTGATGAGCTTTATACCGTCTGCTCATCTTAGTAGTGCGTTCTTTAGTGCTGAGGCCGTTTACGTGCCTCGTATTCGAGAAGACGAATCTATCATCAAGGTCCACGGTGCGAAAACAAGTCTCGACCTGTGCCTGATTGACGGTGCAGAGGAGCTGAACGAGCCGGTCGAGACAATCCCAACCAACTGCCGCGAAGGCGAGCATGTGGAAACCTTTGAAATCGCCGTTTGGGCTGCGGCTGGCGTTGAGTCATCCAGAGTGGCAGTACGTCACTCGTGCCGTTCGAATGAGGAGTGGACGCAATTCGAACGGACTCGAATTTTGTTCGAGTGCGTGCGAGCGGCGTTGGCCAGTGCACGGACGCTCCGCAACGAGGCCAGCCAGACGGGCTCAGCGCTTCAGGCCGGCGGGTTCCCTCTCTCCCACCCGCTTGCTGACCTTGAAGCTCATCTTCCCGGCCTTCTTGTCGGCGTCGACGATCACGTGATCGCCGTGCAGTACCTCGCCATCGAGAATCTTCAGGGCCAGGGGATCCTGTACGAGTTTCTGGATGCTGCGCTTCAACGGGCGAGCGCCATAATTCGGGTCGTAGCCCTCGCTGAAGAGCAGCTCCTTGGCGGCGTCGGTGAGCTCGATCGAGATCTTGCGATCGGCCAGCAGGCGGCGCAGCTCTTCCAGGCGCAACTCGATGATCTTCACCAGCTGTTGCTTGCCGAGTGGATGGAAGACGATGATGTCGTCCACCCGATTGAGGAACTCGGGCTTGAAATGTCCGTTCAGGGCGTCGGTAACTTGTCGAGCGGCCTTCTGGAAGTCCTCCTCGGTACCGACGTTCTCCGCCACCAGATACGACGAGCCGATGTTGGAGGTCATGATGATGACGGTGTTGCGGAAGTCCACGTGGCGGCCTTGGCCGTCGGTGAGGCGGCCGTCATCCATGATCTGCAACATGATGTTGAAGACGTCGGGATGGGCCTTTTCGATTTCGTCGAAAAGCACGACCGCGTAGGGTCGGCGGCGAACTGCTTCGGTGAGCTGACCACCCTCGTCGTAGCCGACGTATCCGGGAGGCGCCCCAATCATGCGAGAGACGGCGTGCTTTTCCATGTACTCCGACATATCGATGCGCACCATGGAGTGCTCGTCGTCGAACAGGAATTCCGCCAGGGCACGAGCCAGTTCGGTCTTGCCGACGCCGGTCGGACCCAGAAAAATAAAAGAACCGATGGGGCGCTTGGGATCGCTCAGGCCGGCGCGGGAACGACGGATCGCATGGGCCACCCGTTCGAGTGCTTCCTCCTGACCGACCACGCGCAGGCGCAGGCGATCTTCCATGGTGACCAGCTTCTTGACCTCGCCTTCGAGCATCTTGGAGACCGGAATGCCGGTCCACTTGGAGACGATGCGGGCTACGTCCTCTTCGTCGACTTCTTCCTTGAGCATGCGCCGGGCACCGGATTTCTCCATCTGCGCGGTGAGCTGCTTCAGTTCTTCCTCGGTCTGGCGGATGAGGCTGTAGCGGATCTCGGCCACGCGCTGCAGATTGCCCTTGCGCTCTTCGGCCTGCTCTTCGATCTTCAGCTGCTCGAGCCGTTCCTTGAGCTCGCGCTGGCGGGCGATGAGGTCTTTTTCTTTCTTCCAGTTGGCTTTCAGCGCGTTCGACTGTTCGCGGATTTCGGCGAGTTCCTTCTCGAGAACGGCAAGACGCTCACGCGAGTTGGGATCGTCTTCTTTCTTCAGGGCCTGCTTTTCGATCTCGAGCTGCATGGCCCGGCGCTCCAGCTGATCGATCTCGGTTGGCATCGAATCGATCTGGATGCGCAGCGAAGCAGCGGCTTCGTCGATGAGGTCGATGGCTTTGTCGGGTAGAAAGCGGTCGGCAATGTAGCGGTCGGAGAGCGTGGCGGCCGCGACGATGGCCGAATCTTTGATCCGCACGCCGTGATGCACTTCGTACCGCTCTTTCAACCCGCGCAGAATGGCAATGGTGTCCTCGACGTTCGGTTCGCCGACCAAGACGATCTGAAAGCGGCGCTCAAGGGCGGCGTCTTTCTCGATGTACTTGCGATATTCGTTCAGAGTGGTGGCCCCGATGGCGCGCAGCTCTCCGCGGGCGAGCGCGGGCTTCAGCATGTTGGAAGCATCGATGGCGCCCTCGGCCGCGCCGGCGCCGACCAGGGTGTGCAACTCGTCGATGAACAGGACGATCTGTCCCTGGGAGTCTTCGATCTCTTTCAGAACGGCTTTCAGGCGATCTTCAAATTCGCCACGATACTTGGCTCCGGCGAGCATCGCGCCCAGGTCGAGCGCGACGACTCTCTTATTCTTGAGAATCTCGGGAACATCGCCCGAGATGATGCGTTGCGCCAGACCCTCGACGATCGCCGTTTTGCCAACGCCAGGTTCGCCAATCAGCACGGGGTTGTTCTTGGTGCGGCGGGAAAGCACTTGCACCACACGCCGGATTTCTTCGTCTCGTCCGATGACCGGATCCAGTTTGCCGCGCCGGGCCTGCTCGGTCAGGTCGCGGGCGTAGCGCTCGAGCGCCTGATACTTGGCTTCCGGGTTCTGATCGGTGACCTTCTGAGACCCTCGAACCGAGGTGAGGGCCTTCAGGATGGCGTCGTAGGTGGCCCCATGACGGGCGAGAACCTGTTGGGCGGCGTCTTTCTTGGACTGGGTGGCAGAGAGCAGCAGGTGCTCGGTAGAGACGTACTCATCCTTGAAGTTGGAGGCCTCTTTGAAGGCGCGCTCGATGAGCTGGTTCAGAGCGGGCGACATGCTGGCCTGGTTGGCACCTTCGCCGGAAACTTTGGGCAGGCGATCGATCTCGCTGTAGGCCTCGTTCAAAACGACTTGCGGGCCGACGCCGATTTTTTCCAGGATGGGGGGGACGATGCCCTCCTTGTCTTCGAGCAGGGCGGCCAGCAGGTGTACCGGCAGCAGCTCTGGGTTGCCGTGCTCGGATGCGATCTGGTTGGCGCGCTGAACGGCTTCCTGCGCCTTGACGGTAAATTTGTCCCAGCGGATTGCCATGGGAGACTCCTTAAATCCTGATCTTATGATGTTCCGGCGGTCGGAACGATTTTAAGAAACTGTTCATGCATTTAGCGCTTGGCCGTCGACGACCGCTACCGCCCTGTAGATGTGCGTGGGGCTACAACTTTAGTCTTACGGGTCCGGAGATCTCGCGCCCAAGAAAAACGGGAGACGGTCAACGCTGCCGCCTCCCATGCTGCCTGAGTGAATCGCCCGGCCAGGACGGACGAGCGCGTCGGTCCCCACCTGTTTCGTACGCGCCTTACGCGGCCTTGCTGGGGCCTTTGCCTTCCAGGGTCTTGTCGCTGCCGACGTTGACCTTGATCTGCTTCGGCTTGGCTTCGGCTTTCTTGGGCAGGGTGATTTTCAGGATGCCCTTGTCATAGTTGGCCGAGACCTTCTCGGCGTCCACGGTGGTGGGCAGCGTGAAGGTGCGCGTGAAGCTGCCATACTGCCGCTCCACTCGACGGAAGTTCTCTTCCTTCTCTTCCTTTTCGAACTTGCGCTCGCCGTGCACGGTCAGGACATTGTTCTCGATGCGCACAGCGATGTCCTTCTCGTCGATGCCCGGGACTTCAAGTTTCAAGCTGACGTTGTGCTCGTCTTCGTACACGTCGACCGGGGGTGCGAAACTGCTGGTGGTGAGAGATTCTTCGGTTCCTTGCGACTCGCGGAACAAACGGTTCATACGGTCCTGCAGGGTGGAAAACTCACGGAACGGATCCCAGCGGGTAATGACAGTCATGACTCGAAATCCTCCTAATGGCTGATCTGATTGAGGTGGTGCTGCATTCACTCAATTGGATGAGCGATTAGCACAAAGGAATCATAAAATATGAGCGTAACTCTGTCAACTATTTGGAATTTGCTTCTTTGTTAAGTATTTTCAATCGCTTACGCTAAATATGAGGCATTTCATATAACTGGTCTCGGGAACCGACAAGAGGACTGGATGGTCCTTGGCTTGGCCTCGTCTTTCGAGCACGCGCAAGGTCCGATGGGCGTCGCGGGCGGCGTCGGCGACCACCTCGACGAACTCCCCCTCCCGGACATGATAGGAACAGGAACAGGTGATCAAGGTGCCCCCTGGCCGAAGCATTTTCAAGGCGCGCAGGTTGAGTTCCTTGTAGCCGCGGAGGGCCGTGTCGAGGTTCTTCCTGGTTTTTGCGAACGCGGGAGGATCGAGAACGATGGTGTCGTAGCGCTGGCCGGCGACCGCGTAGTCCTTAAGCAGGTCGAAAGCGTTGGCCTCGATCCACTCGATTTCGTGCTGGTTGAGCAGGGCATTTTTGTCGGCGACCTCGAGCGCCGGCCGCGAGCTGTCGACGCCGGTCACCTTGGTGGCGCGCGGGGCGACGTGCAATGCAAAGCCCCCCTGATAGCAGAAGACGTCGAGCGCTTCGCCGTGGGCATACTGGGCGGCGGCGGCGTAATTTTCGCGCTGATCGAGGAAGGCTCCGGTTTTTTGGCCTTCCCGGGTGTCGAAGTGAAACCGAACGCCGTTCATGGAAAAAACCGTGTTGCTCTTCTTTCCATGAAGCAGGCCGGAAGCCTGGGGCCGAAGTTGCTCCAACTCGCGAATATGGGCGTCGACGCGCTCAGCGACGGCTGCCGGCTTCAATCGCTCGCAGAGCTCAGAAAGCATCGCGGCGCGAACCGGCTCCGCGTCCATTGCCTGGGTAAGGATCTGCAAGGAAAGAATGTCGTTGTAGCGATCGACGATCAAGCCGGGCAGGAAGTCGGCTTCGCTGAAGACGACGCGATAGGCATTGGTATCGTGGATGAGTGGTTTGCGGTAGGCGATGGCCTCCTGCAGACGCTGGCGCAGGAGCGCGCGGAAGTCGGAAACCGGGTCGGAAGCGATCATCCGCAGTGCGATTTGAGAGCTGCTCGAATAAAGAGCCGAGCCGAAGAACCGGCCACGCTCGTCGGCGACTCCGACCACCGACCCGGGGGCTACCTCGCTTGCGGAAACCAGATCCGAGCGGTAGACCCAGACGTGTCCTGCTTTCAGTCGAGCGGCACCCTTTTGGGTGATGATGACCGTCGGACCCGCCGGCGCGGCGGGCACCTTTTCTTTTCGACGCGGCGAACCTTTTACGGGCATACGTTGATCTTAAACGGCGGCAGGGCTTGAACGCTTCGCGGTGCGGGGGAACAGGAAAAGCTAGCTGGCGGCAGGGTGCTCGGAGTGCGGATTCTCGGGACCCGCAGCATGGTGGGAATGGGCGGCTTCGGCACGGGCGGCGGACAGATCAGAGGTGAGCGCATCCAGAACAACCATGGGAAGTTCGCTACCCCAGCTGTCGATTTCCTCTTCGTCCCAGTTTCCATTCAGCCGAATCACGCCCGTGAGGTCCTCTGGAAACGCAAGGCGGAAGCTGCCTTCGCGGCTCAGGATGTCGCCGACCTGACGGCCCGTGTGGAGCTCATAGACCCGGCGGGTCGAGCTGGTCGAACCGTTCACGAACGCCAGAAAAGCTTCTCCGGTCTCGCCAAAGGACGGGTGATAAAACCAAGCCTGCTGGGAGTCCAGCTTGGGGCGGGCGCGGCGCTTGGTGGTGAAGGTCGTGCGCTCGATGCTGGCTTCGTTTTCGGGATTGAAGTAGAGGATGCGCTGGCAGGATTCGCACTCGATGACGGTGTTGCCGGCGCGCACTTCGTTGTAGGTCTGCGGTCGCAGCAGCACCCGGCACGTCATACATTTCTGATCGCGCACCTCGGAGAGGCCCGACCCGCGGAACTTGAGCACGCGTTCGTAGTGGCGCAGAACGTCTGAATTGACGCCCTCCCGCAGCTTGTCCCGCTTGCCGCTCCACTCGGCCAGCAACTTCTCGTCCTCGGCGGTGCGCTGGCGAGCGTCCGCCTTTTCCTTCTCGATTTCGGCGGCCTCGGCTTTGAGTTCAGCTTCGGCGGCCTTTACGTGCTTGTCGCGGGCCTCGGCATTGACCATCAGGTCGAGGATCTTGTCTTCGTTGCCGCGGATCTCCTGCTCGGCGAACTGGATTTCGTGCATCAACGCCTTGTACTGGTCGTTGGTTTTGACGTCGAGCGACTGGTCGCGATACTTGGAAATCTTGCTGTGCAGGTCCTGGATGGTGGTTTCGAACTTCTTGCGGGCCGCCTCGTCAGCTTTGGCGGCGTGCTTGGCTTTTTCAAGCTTGGCCTGGGTGGCTGCCAGCTTTTCCTCGATGACGGCAACGCGCTTGGGAAGCGCCGCGACCTCTTCTTTCAGCCGATGGATTTCCTTGTCGGCTACCTGCAACTCGATCAGGTTTTGGAGGTCCTGAAGCATGAAGGTTGACTGAGCTGATTCTAGCATGCTGGGGCGGAGCCACCCCGGGCAAAGAGCGGCCCGGAGCGACCTGGCCCCGCCGCCCATGCGGCCTATATCGCAGTGAGACACAAGCTTACAGCCCTTCCCACCGACGTTGCCGGTTAGTTATCGGTGTCCGCCAGGGCAAACTTGCCGAGCAGGAACGGATGGGAAGTCGGTGGCGTGCTATTGACCGCATTGACCGGGTGGGGGTCTTGGGTGAAGGTGGGAAACGCCCAGATCTTGCCGTTGCGCAGGTCCAGCACAACTCTTCCATACACCTGCTTGCTCCCGTTCGGGCGCGCGCAGCATCGCGCTGCCGGGCTCGATGTAGAGCGGGTAGGGCTGCCCGGATTGTGCACTGGCTGCGGGGGGGCGACGTAGGGACGCAGGGCGGAGGTCCCGGCGGATTCCCCGATCGCAAGCGGGGCGGCCAAGGGCCTGCCGGTGCGGGAGAATCGCTCGCCGGTGTACACTTTCCAGCCCTGCAGTTTGCATGATTTCTCAGTTCGGGAGCCTGCCCTTGAAGAAATTCTGTGTGGTTCTGATCGCGTTCTCGACGGTCGGTTCCTGCTGTTTTGCACAATCGTCGGCTTCCCAGGGTGCGGCGAAAAAGCCGCTCTCGATCGAGTCGATCTTCTCCGAAGGCGGGCTGACGGGACGTCCGCCGGAAAACATCAAGTGGAGTCCGGACGGCTCGAAGGTCTCCTTCGTCCAGAGGGACGACCTCGGCGAGCATGGGGAGTTGTGGTACGTGGATGCGGCCAGCGGAGAGAAAAAGCTCCTGGTGAGCGAGGCGAGGCTTTCGAGCCTGGCTCCGGACGCGAGCAAGATCAAGAACGAGCGCGAAAAAGAGCGGGTGACGCGGTACCACGTGGCGGCCTACTTGTGGGCGCCTGATTCGAAACACCTGCTGTTCGATTCGCAGGGGCAGCTCTGGCTCTACAGTCTGGAAAACGGGACGGCGGTACAGATCACGTCGGCGCCCGACCCGAGCGAGGATCCGAAGTTCTCTCCGGATGGCAATCGCATTGCCTACGTGCGGAAACACAACCTGTATGTCGAGCCGATTTCGGGCCAGGACGGCAAGCAGCTTACCAGCGACACCGACGACAACATCCTGAACGGCGAAGTCGACTGGGTGTACGCGGAGGAGTTGAGCGTGCGCAGCAACTATTTCTGGTCGCCGGACGGGGGCGATATCGTCTTTCTGCAAATGGACGAGAAGTCGGTGCCCACCTATCCGATCACCGATTGGCTGCCCACGCATCCCAAGCTGGATCAGGAAAAGTATCCCAAAGCAGGCGACCCGAACCCAGTGGTGCGGCTGGGCGTGATCGCGGCCAAAGGGGGCAAGCCCAAATGGATTTCCCTCACCCGCGATACCGACGTCTACATTCCACGCTTTGGCTGGGTCCGCGATGGCGTCCTGTGGGCGCAGGTTTTGAATCGCGCGCAGGATACGCTGGAGCTGTATTTCATCGACGCCAAATCGGGGCGCTCGCGCAAGGTGTTGAGCGAAAACATTGCCGATGGCTGGGTCGACGTGAACGACGACTTCCACCTGCTGAAGTCGGGAGATCGCTTCCTCTGGTCAAGCTGGCGGGACGGCCACACCCACCTGTATGTGTACAGTTTTGACAAGCAGAATCCCCTTTCCTCCGACGCCCGGCTTGAACGGCAATTGGAGCAGGGTGACTACGAGGTTCTGGGCGTGGAGGCCGTCGATGACAACGCCGTGTATTTCACCGCGAACCAGGGCGACTACCGCCAGCAGAACCAGTTTGCCGTGAAGCTGGACGGATCGGATTTCCATCGCCTGTCGCTGGGTGACGGCGTGCATTACGCGAACTTTGCCGAGGACGGCAGGCACTGGATGGACAACTACTCGACCGCCCAGACTCCGCCACGGCTGTCGGTGTGCGCCGTGGGGGGAGCCTGCAACAGCGTGTGGGCAGCGCATGGCGTCGAGGATTACGGTCTGGTCGCGCCCAAGTACCTGGATTTTAAAGCCGACGACGGCACGACGCTCTACGGCCAGTTGTATCTTCCGCCCGACGCAGGGGCCGAAAAGATTCCGGTGATCGTCAACGTGTACGGAGGTCCGGCAGCCCAGTTGGTGCGGGACGGCTGGGAGGGCACGACCGGATTGTTCCACCAGATCCTAGTGAAGAAGGGATTTGCGATCTTCACGGTGGACAATCGAGGCACACCCAACCGGGGCCGGCGATTCAGCACAGCCATCCTTCACCAGTTCGGCGCGATCGAGCTCAGCGATCAACTGGCGGCCTTGAAACAGGTGCTGACGCAGTATCCGCAGCTCGACCGGGACCGAGTGGCGATCTGGGGATGGTCGAACGGTGCCTCGATGACGCTGTACGCCATGACGCACTCGGACGCATTCAGGAGCGGAGTGGCGGTAGCCCCTGTGACCGACTGGCACAACTACGACAGCGTCTACACCGAGCGCTACATGGGTCTTCCCAAGGACAACGCAAAGGGCTACGACGAATCGTCCCTGCCGAAAGCGGCCGACCGACTGCACGGCGCGTTGTTGCTGGTGCACGGCACGAGCGACGACAACGTCCACTTCCAGAACAGCATTCAGATGATCGATGCCCTCATCAACGCGGACAAGCATTTCCGGCTGATGATCTATCCCAACAAGACCCACGGCATCTCCGGAAAAGCCGCAAGAACGCAGTTGTTCCAGCTCATCGAGGAGCACTTGGAGCGCGAATTGAAGTAACGCGAAATCATGCAGCCCATTCAGCTCGGCGATTTCGAACTCAGCCTGTTCTCGGATGGAACCTACCCGCTCGACGGCGGGGCGTTCTTCGGCGTGGTCCCCAAGGTGATGTGGTCAAAAAAGGCCACGGCCGACGACCGAAATTTCGTTGCCGCAGGATTGAACTCATTGCTGGTTCGCACCGGCGAGCACACCGTGCTGGTCGAGACCGGCATTGGCAACAAGCTCCCCGAACGGATGATCCGGATTTACGGCCAGCCCGCGAAGCTGCTCGACAACCTTGCGGCCGGCGGCGTGTCGCCGGAGGACATCGACGTTGTGATCAACACGCATTTGCACTTTGATCATTGCGGCTGGAACACGGTTCGAAACCACGGCCGGGCCGTGGCCACGTTCCCCAGGGCGAAGTACTACGTCCAGGAAGGCGAGTGGCTGCACGGCCGTGAACAGCACATTCGCGATTCGGTCAGCTACATCAGCGACAACTACGATCCGCTCATCCAAAGCGGGCAAATGCAACTGCTGCGGGGTGGGCGGGAGATTGTGCCGGGAATTTCGGTGAAGGTTTTTCCGGGGCATACCTTCAACATGCAAGCGGTGTTGGTGGCGAGCGGAGGCAAGACCGCCTGCTACATCTCGGACTTGATTCCGACGGCGGCCCATATCGATCTCACCTGGGTGATGGCGTTTGACCTGTCTCCTATCGATACGATCAATAGCCGAGAGCGCTACTACGCGCAGGCCCTGTCGGAGAAGTGGCTGACGGTGTTTACGCATGGGGCGGATGTGCCCTGGGCGTTCATCGAGAAAGATGGGGCGGGGAAACTCGTGACGCGATCGCCCGGGCAGGCAAGGGCGTCCGCGCCTAGGTGAGCAGCGAGGGGACCGGGACCGGGCTGGACCCGGCAGTTTCGCGGGCCAGAGTACCCGCGCCACACAGGTGGGCTTGGAAGAAGTCCTCCACGCGTTGCAGGATATCGTTCGGCTCGCGGGCTTCATAAATTGCTTTGCGCAGCGCGCCGCCTCCCGGGACTCCGTGCGTGAACCAGGACGCGAACTGTTTCATCTTGCCAGACGCATCCGGGAATTGTTCGGCGATCAGCATGCTGAAGTAGGTGCGGATCATTTCGTACCGGTCGGATTCGGCGGGCTGGTCGTAGCCGCCGGTCGCGGCGTACTGGGCAATCTGGCGGAAGATCCAGGGATTGGAGGCAGCGGTGCGTCCGATCATGACGGCATCGCAACCGGTCTGCGCCACCATGGCGCAAGCATCTTCGGGGGTGCGGATGTCGCCATTTCCAATCACCGGAATCTTCACTGCCTGTCTGACCGCCGCGATCCATTCCCAGCGAGCGGTGCCGCTGTAGCCTTGCTCGCGGGTGCGGGCATGCAGAGCGACGCCACACAGGCCGCAGGCTTCGGCCATCTTCGCAAGCTCGACGCAGACAATTTCCTGGTCGTTCCATCCTGCGCGGAACTTTACCGTGAAGGGAATCTTTACGGCCGCGCGCACGGCTTCGAAGATTTTGCCGATGGCGGGGAGATCGCGCAGCAAGCCTGAGCCGCCGTTGCACTTCACGACTTTCTTCGCGGGGCAGCCCAGATTCAGATCAACCAGGTCGAAACCGAGTCCTTCCACCATGCGAGCTGCTTCCGCCATGACCTCCGGGTTGCTGCCAAATAGCTGCGCGGAAATCGGATGCTCGTCGGGATAGAAGTGCAGGTAGCGCTTGGCTTTCCTGTCTTTGGCGCGGAGCACGCCGTCGGCCGAGGTGAACTCGGTCATGATCAGGCCGCAGCCGGTCAGGTTACGGATAAAGCGGCGGAAGACGGTGTCAGTGACACCGGCCATGGGCGCCAGGACGGTGGCCGGAGATATCCGTACGCTACCGAGCGACACCTCGGCCGGGACCGGTGGCGGAGCGGGACCGGCCGAATCGGCTCCGAGAGCGGGCGCCGCCGAATTGTCCCAGTACTTGCGCACTTGTTTATTCTAGCCGGGCTGGCAAAAGAAAGCCCCCGCCGGGGCGAGGGCTCGATCGAAACCTAGAGCCGGCGTTACTTCTTCTCGGTCTTCGCGGCTTCGGACTTGGCTGCGTCGCTCTTGGCATATTTGCGGCGGAAACGCTCCACACGACCGGCGGTGTCCAGCAACTTCTGCTTGCCGGTAAAGAACGGATGGCAAGCCGCACAGATTTCGACGTGCAGGTCGCCCTTGTGGGTCGAGCGAGTGACGAAATTATTGCCGCATGCGCAAACCACGCGGATCTCGTTATATGCGGGATGAATGGCTGCCTTCATGTCCGTTTCAACCTCGATTCGAATCGTTTGATTCTACAGGAACTCGCCAGGATTCAGCAACGCTCCAAGTAGCTGAGGGCGCGGCGGTTGGCGCCGAGCCGGGCTTCCGGGGGCACCACTCTGTCCGGGTCGCCCGCAGCTCAACGTCCGCAGCTCGACGCCGCATCCTAGGTTCCTGGTCCAGGCGCTTTCCGGCTTGACAGCCCAAAATTATTAGTACAATACTGACACTGTCATGACTGACCTAACAGTTCTGGCCCTGCTCATCGAGGGGCCGAAGCACGGCTACCGGCTGAAGCAGGAGGCTGGAACGATATTTGGGCAGGCAGCGTTGCACAACAATCTGGTGTATCCGCTGCTGCGGCGCTTCACGGCCAGCGGATGGGTCACCCGGAAGACGGTGCCGGGCGCGCGCGGTCAGAACCGGCAGCAGTACGCGCTCACCCCCTTGGGCCGGCGAACCTTGCTCGGGCGCGTCCGCGAATTTTCCGAGCAGGAGGCCCGCTCTGCCGACGCCTTTCGGGCGCGGGTTGGATTCTTTGGGTTGCTGGCGGCCGAGGATCGAGAGCGCATCTTGCGTGCTCGCGAACAGGCTCTCCGGGAGAGGGACCAAAAGCTTGACACCGTGCAGAAGGCGATGAGGCTGGACGTGTACGCGTCGGAAGCGGTGGCGTTCATGCGCGAGCAGATTGCCGTCGAGCTGTCCTGGATTGGCCGGCTCGGTTCCCTGAATTCAAAGCCGGAAGGGAGAGACTCATGAAACTGGTTCGAGTCGTACTCATTCTGCTTCCGCCGGGTGAGGAGGGACGCGGATGAGCGTGCTGATTTCATGGAACATGGTGGTGTCGCTGTGGATCGTTTTTCTTACCTACTGGGCGCTCAGCGCCCTGAGCGTGAAACGGGCACAGCGCAGGGAATCCTCCGCCTGGCGCCTGGCGACACTGCTGCTGGTGGGAGCGGGCGCCAGCCTGATTTTCTCGCGTTCGCTTCGCTTGGGAATACTGGATGAGCGCTTCCTGCCGGAAAACGAGTGGCTCAAGGCCGCGGCCATTGTGCTGGTCGGGGCGGGCGTGGGGATTGCGATCTGGGCGCGGCGGCACCTTGGGCAGTTCTGGAGCGCGCGCCTCACGCTGAAGGTGGATCACCAGTTGATCCAGTCCGGGCCTTACGCCTGGGTGCGCCATCCGATCTATGCCGGATTGCTGCTCGCGATCCTGGGGACGGCTTTGTTCTTGGGCAAGTGGCGGGCCTTTGGTGGGATTTGGGCTGTTGAGCTTCGGGTTCTGGCAAAAAGCCTGGAGGGAGGAAGCACTGCTGGCGGCGCAGTTCGGACCCGACTATGAGCAATATCGCAAGCAAACCGGATCGCTCGTCCCGCGGCTGCACTGATCGACAGAAAAACGGCAGGACCGACCTCCTGCCGTTCGACTAGACCTGGTTTTACTTACTTCCTATTGACCGCCTTCTTCAGCTCAGCTCCTGGGGTGAACTTCGCGACGCGGCGAGCAGCGATTTTGATGGTGGCGCCGGTTTGCGGGTTGCGCCCATTGCGGGCTTTTCTCTGGGAAACTGAGAACGTGCCAAATCCGATCAAAGCCATCCGGTCTCCCTTTTTGAGGGCAGCGGTAATGCTGTCCACAGCGGTGTCAATCGCCGTCGTCGCCTGTGTTTTACTGATTTCACAGGCTCCCGCGATGCGGTCCACGAGATCAGCTTTGTTCATCTTTTCTCCTAGACAGAATTCCTTGTATGCCCCAGCGAAGCCTGGGGGAGTCGGAGCTTGTACCGAGGCGGAATCCTGATGGCTGCTATTTTCCCCCGACTTCACGCATTGTCAACTGTGAAAAACTCGCCGAAGGCGCATCATTCGTGCGCGGGATGCGTTGCAAGGCCCCGTTTCCGTTGCATTCCCGCACTGGCTAGGGGGTTTGCCTGATGCAGTGATGATCTTGATTCCAAGACTGCGTCCGAGCCCTACCAGAACGAAAATCCGCTGAGAAGGGTTTTCCCGGGCTGACATGGCCAGCCGGGGTTGGCGAGGCGAGCGGTGCGCCGGTTTTCCTCCGTCCTCCACAGCCCGAGTCCCCGCTCCACAGGATGTACACAGGTGGCCGACCTTTTGACCTTGCGCAAAATCCACTCGCCGGTGCAGAGTCGAGACGAGGGGAAAACACGGTTGTGATGAAGGTTTCGAGGGAAGTTTGCCCGCTGTGCGAGGGGACGGGATGGAAGAGCGCCCGCGAGGGAGTCGACCGGAGGGTGACGCGCTGCGACTGCCGCCTGAAAGCACGCTCGGCGACGCTGCTGGCTGGGGCGCGCATCCCGAAACGGTACGAACACTGCGAGTTGTCGAGCTTCACCACTGATTTTCCGGGAGCACATCCAGCGCTCGCCTTGGCGCACATCAGCGCCGCGCGCTTTGCCGAGGAGTTTGATCCCGGGGAGGGTACCGGTCTTCTGCTGATCGGCAAGATCGGCACCGGAAAGACCCACTTGGCCGTCGGGATCATCAAGGAACTGATTCTAAGCCGGGGAATTGCTTGCTTTTTTTATGACTACCGCGAGCTTCTGAAGCAAATCCAGAATTCCTACAACGCATCGGTCCAGACGACCGAACTGGACGTGCTTCGCCCCGTCTTTGAGACCGACGTGCTGGTGCTCGATGAACTCGGTGCGGTGAAGCCGACCGAATGGGTCTGGGATACTGTCAGCCTGATTCTCAACGCCCGCTACAACAACAATCGCACGACGATCATCACCACCAACTTCGAAGACCAGGCGGCCGCCGGGGCCGGCGCGACGCTGTCGGCGGTGCGGGCAGCGGCGCGCGAAGAAACACTGGGGGACCGCATTGGAGAACGGATGCGCTCGCGGCTGCATGAGATGTGCCGGATCATCAAGCTCGACGGGCTGGATTTCCGGCAGAAGTTCCGCAGCGCGAATTACCGCTAGGGATTCGGGAGCCGTGCCTCCTCGATCCATTCCCACTAGAATGAACTCGTGTTGAGCCAGCGGCTTGAGTTCATCCCGGCACAGGACGCGGAGATCTTTGCTGCCATCCCGGCAGCCCCGGCGGTTTTTCTGCTGCGTGGCGACGTTGCCGAGGCCGAACCCTACGTCAGCAAAACCGCCAACCTGCGGCGGCGGTTGATCCGGTTGTTGGGCTCGCCCCTGGAAGCTTCGCGCAAGCTGAACCTTCGCGACCGGGTCCACTGGATCGAGTATTCCGTGACGGGCTCGGACTTCGAATCGGGCTTTCTCCTCTATCAAGGGCTGCGCATCACCTTTCCCAAAACCTACGCCAGCCGTTTGCGCTTGCGCTTCGCACCCCTGGTCAAGCTGCATCTGGACAACCAGTATCCTCGGGCATCGGTCACCACGCGCCTGGGGCCGAGGAACGGGCAATCGGTCTACTACGGGCCCTTCCCTTCGCGAGTGGTGGCCGAGAAATTTGCCAATGACTCGCTCGACTTTTTTAAGATGCGGCGCTGCGTCGAAGACCTGCATCCGGATCCCGCGTTCCCGGGCTGCATCTATTCGGAAATGAAGATGTGCCTGGCGCCCTGCTTCAAGGGCTGTAGCGACGACGAATATCGAGCGGAAGTCGCACGCGTGCGTCACTATCTCGACACCGGGGGACAGTCGCTGGTACGCGAGATCTCGCAGCAGCGCGATGACGCGTCGGCGAATCTGGACTTTGAGGGTGCGGCAGCCCAGCACGCGCGTCTGGACAAACTCAGGCCGGTTCTAAGCCAGTTACCGGAGATCGTTCAGCGCACGGATCTGCTGAACGCACTGATCGTGCAGCCCTGCGCCCGGAAGGATTCGGTGGCGTTTTTCCGTGTGGACGCCGGGCGCATCGCGGGGCCGGCGCAGTTCCTGATCCAGCCAACCGAGCACACGAAATCACAGTCGATGGAGTCGCGTGTGCAGCAGGCGATCGACGCCATCCCGCCGCATACCACCAGGACGGCACTGGAAGCGATGGAGCACATCGCCCTGCTGAAGCGCTGGTTCTATCGCGGAACTCGCACGGGCGAGATTTTCCTCGCGGACGAAAAAAGCGGACTCCCAATGCGGCGCGTGGTGCGCGGCATTTCCCGGGTATATCGCGGAGAAAAACCCGGGACCGAAACCACGGCCGCCTCCGGGCCGGCTCCGGCCTAGGGAGTCACAGATTTCGTTTCGTGCAGGAGGAGACATTGAAGAAAAGCAACGACGCTGTCCTTCGTGAGCACCTGCTCGAGCTTCTCAAGGGAGGCGCAGCACACGCCAAGTTGGAGGGCGTGGTCGGCGATTTCCCGGCAAAATTGCGCGGGAGCAGAGTGGCCGGCCTGCCCTACACCCCGTGGATGCTGCTCGAACACCTGCGTATCGCGCAGTGGGACATCCTTGAATTCAGCCGCAATCCGAAGCACGTTTCGCCCGCGTGGCCCGATGAGTACTGGCCCAAGCAAGACGCGCCGCCCAGCGCGGCGGCTTGGGCGAAAAGTATTCGGGAGTTCCAAAAAGACATGGAAGCCATGCAGGCACTGGTCGCGAACTCCAAGACCGACCTCTGCGCAGCGCTTCCCTGGGGCGACGGACAAACCGTGTTGCGCGAGGCCCTGCTGGTCGCAGACCACAACGCCTACCACGTGGGGCAGTTGCTGACACTGCGTCGTCTGCTGGGTGCTTGGAAGAAGTAGACGGCCCTGGGATGCGGTCTCAAGTGGCGCACAGTTTTTGGGAAGCACCGGCCTGGGCGGATCTCTGCCACGGAGTGAGATTCCGGGTCGCTGTGTCGGATGGTCTCCAGTTGTGCGCGCGGACCGGCGGGCGGCACGGTGCGCGGTGATCGCATCCCCGGCAGACCGCAAGCTTCAAAGGGCGGCGCTGGCCCAGGCGTTGGACCATCAGCGACCGTTTCGCTCTCCCGACCACTCATGGAGCACCCAATGGTCGTACTCGCCGGAGACAGGGCAGTTCGACTCGGTGGAGCAAAGATCCGGGCTCCATCGTCAAGGACGATCGGCTGGGGCGAACTGCGCGGGCACTGTTCGAGCAGTGTCCGTTCGACTCCTTAATCATTAATCATTCTGGAATTCCCGGCCGGTAGGCGAATGCGCCTGGGGAGTCATGAACATCATCGGGGGTGGGCTCGGGCTTGTGGGATAATTGAGACGAAGGACGAACCCCGAGTCTGAGGCCGGGGCTGGGGCATCCAATAAACGTGACTCACGAACAGTTTTTCTTTCAACATTACGGGCTGACGCAGCCCGATCTACAGCGCTATTTGGCGGCTGCTCTCTCGGCGGGCGGGGACTACGCAGACCTTTACTTTGAATATCTTTCGTCGACTTCGCTCATGGTCGACGAGTCCATGGTAAAGTCAGCTTCCCAAGGGATTTCGGCCGGGTGCGGCATTCGCGTAGTTTCCGGCGAGCGCACAGGTTACGCCTATACCGACGATCTGTCTGCCGAGCGGATCCTGCACGCGGCGCGGACGGCGGCTTTGATCGCCAGTGGCCCCGCGAAAACCCCCACGGTCGGCTTCCAGCAAAAAGCGGCCCGCAGCCTGTACCCGGTGACCCTGCCCTCGGTGGATGCGGAAATCACCGCCAAGGTGGAGCTTGTGATGCGGGCGGACTCTGCGGCTCGCAGCTACGATGCGCGCATCAAGGAAGTTCGGGCCAGCTACGCTGATGAACTCCGGCACATTCTGATCGTCACTTCGGATGGCACGTTTGCCGAAGACTCCCAGCCGCTGGCTCGCATGAACGTCTCGTGCATTGCGAAGGCTGAGCCCCTGTCCGGCCGGGGCAGTTCCGGCGGCGGCGGGCGCGTCGCGCTCGATTTTTTCTTCGGAGAAAAGACTCCAGAATATTTTGCGAAGGAAGCCGCCCGACAGTCGATCCTGCAGCTGGACGCGCGCGAAGCGCCGGCGGGCGAGATGGAAGTGGTGCTAGGTCCCGGATGGCCCGGCGTGCTGCTGCACGAAGCCGTGGGTCATGGCCTGGAGGCCGACTTCAATCGCAAGAAGACGTCCGCGTTTGCCGGCTTGGTTGGACGCCGCGTGGCCAGCGAGAAGTGCACGGTCGTGGACAACGGCACCATGCCCTGGCGCCGCGGCTCGCTGAATGTGGATGATGAGGGGCAGCCGACTCAGGAAACGGTCCTGATCGAGAATGGAATCCTCAAAGGCTATCTGAGCGACAAGCTATCATCCAAGCTCATGGGGATCGCGGACACCGGCAACGGGCGGCGCGAGAGCTACGAGCACATTCCCATGCCTCGCATGACCAACACCTACATGCTGGCTGGCGAGGACAACCCGGAAGACATTATTCGCTCGGTGAAACACGGCGTGTACGCGGTGAATTTTGGCGGCGGGCAAGTCGACATCACCAACGGGAAGTTCGTGTTTTCGGCGTCGGAGGCCTACATGATCGAGGATGGCAGAATCACGGCCCCGATCAGGGGCGCGACGCTGATCGGCAACGGCCCCGATGTTCTGACCCGCGTCTCCATGGTCGGAAACGATCTGAAACTGGACGAAGGCGTCGGTACCTGCGGGAAAGATGGCCAGGCCGTGCCCGTTGGCGTGGGCATTCCGACTATCAAGGTCGATCGTCTGACGGTCGGCGGCACCGCCAAGAAGGATCCCGGCGGCTTCATGCAGTAAGGGTCGACCCGAACAATTTCATGGCAAACACCACGGTTGAAACAGCAATACCGAGAGTTGAAACGGACTTGCGCGAACTTGCGCAGGACATGGTCCGCCGGGCGATGGCCGGAGGAGCGACTGCGGCGGAAGCCGTGGTGCGCGAGGGCGACGAGTTCTCCACAGCCGTTCGCCTGGGACAAGTCGAGACCTTGAAAGAATCCGGATCGCGCGCCATCGGGATCCGGGTGTTCTTCGGCAAGCGCGCCGCCAGCACGTACTCGAGCGACTTCTCCCCTGAAGGCTTGGACCGCATGCTGAAGTCGGCTCTCGAGCTGTCGAAGATTACCTCGGAGGACCCATTCGGCGGGATTCCTGAGGCTGACCAGCTAGGCTCGCTTTCCGGAGAACTGGATCTCTATCACGAGGACGTCTACTCCTTGCCCGGCGCAGAGCGCATCGACTACGCGCGGCGCGCGGAACAGGCGGCCCTCGATTTTGATCCGCGCATCAAGAATTCCGAAGGCGGTTCTTTCGATGCCGCCACCGGGCACAAAGTCCTGGCCAACTCGCACGGGTTTGTCGGTGAGTACCGGCGCTCGTATTGTTCCGTGGCGGCGATTCCGATCGCGCAGGACGAACAAGGCGGGATGCAGCGTGATTATTGGTTTTCCGTCGCGCGCAACCTGGGCCGCTTGGAGCCGGCCGAGCAAGTGGGCCGCATCGCTGCGGAACGCACCATTCGACGCCTAGGAGCACGCAAGGCCAAGACCGCACAAGTCCCCATCATCTTCGATCCGATGGTGGCCGGGTCCATCCTCGAACACATCTTCGAAGGCGTGAACGGAGACTCCGTCTATCGGGGAGCCTCGTTTCTGGCGGGCAAGCTGGGACACAAGATTGCCGGTGAGAACGTCACGGTCATTGACGATGGCACGATCCCCGGCGGATTCGGCACCAGCCCGTTCGACGGCGAAGGCATTCCGACCCGGCGCACGCTGGTGATCGAAAATGGCGTGCTGAAGTCCTACCTACTCAACACCTACACCGCTAGAAAGCTGGGGCTACAGAGCACCGCCAACGCTTCGCGCGGACTGGCAGGAACGCCCGGCATCGGTCCGGGAAATTACTTTCTGCAAGCGGGGAGAAAGACCCCCAAAGAGGTCATCGGCGAGATCAAGGAAGGACTCTACGTCACCGAGTTCCTGGGTCACGGAGCGAACCTGGTCACCGGCGACTATTCGCGCGGCGCGTCCGGCCTCTGGATTTCCGGCGGAGAGCTCACCTATCCGGTGGAGGAAATCACGGTCGCGGGCAATTTGAAGGACATGTTCTTCAACATTTCGGAAATTGCGAACGATCTTGAGTTTCGCGGATCGGTGGCCTCCCCGACGCTGCGCATCGACGGCCTGACCGTAGGCGGCGCGTAGGCTTTTTTCACCACCGAATCACCGAGGTAACCCGGTCCCCCGTGTTTCTTCGCGTCTTCGCTGTGTCTTCTGGCGGAACCTTCCTTGTTCACCGCGAATAGTACAATCCTCCCATGGGCGGACCGATCCAGCCGACGCTCGGAGCCGAAGAGCGCGAGACCAACTGGCGCGCCATCGGGATCGCGATTGCCGTGGTGGTCGGAATCGTCGTCATCCTTTTCCTGACCTCCCGCACCGGGCAGAAGCCGCCTGCCAATCCCCACCCTTACGCCGCGAACGTCAAGCTTTCGGACTTGAAGATGAGTGCCGCGGAAAACTTCGTGGGCGCGACGGTTTCCTACATCGACGGAACGGTTACCAACTCCGGGAATCAGACGGTCACGCATGCGGTGGTCGAAGTCACGTTCCGGGACTCGATGGGCCAGCTTGCCCAGCGGGAAACGGTTCCCTTGCGCGTGCTGCAGACCAGTGGCCCGTACCCTGATGCGGTTGACCTCAGTGTGTCGCCGATTGCCCCCGGGCAGAGCAAGCCCTTCCGGCTCACGTTTGAAAGCATCTCCGGGCAGTGGAACCACGAGTATCCGGCGCTGAAAGTCACAGACGTCACGGTGAAGTAGGCTGGGATTTGGTGGTGACCTGGGTGAGCGTCGGTTTCTTGTCTCCTTACGCGCTCCTTGCAACTCGGTACTCAGCTCCCTCCTTTACAATGGCCTGGTGCCTGACACCAAGCCATTCCGGCTGACCGAGTCCGTAAAAGCTGCGGGTTGAGCGTCCAAGCTAAGTCCAGCGGCGCTGGACTCGGTGCTTGGGAAATTAGCCCGGCAACAGGACCCGAATGTGCTGGTCGGCTTCGATCACGCCGACGACGCGGGCGTGTATCAAATCGCGCCCAACCTGGCGCTCGTGCAGACCGTCGACTTTTTCACCCCGATCGTCGACGACCCGTACACCTTCGGTCAGATCGCCGCGAGCAATGCGCTCAGCGACGTGTACGCGATGGGCGGGCGTCCTCTCACGTCTCTGGCGATGGTGTGCTTCCCGGAGAAAGGAGACCTCGAGATTCTGGAGCGGATCCTGGCCGGAGGACTGGCAAAGATGATGGAGGCCGGTTGCACGGTGATCGGCGGCCACAGCATACGCGACGACGAGACAAAGTTTGGCTATTCGGTCACCGGGCTCATCGATCCGAAGAAAGTTCTGGCCAACAGCGGCGCGCAGCCCGGGGATGCCCTGGTTCTCACGAAGCCGATCGGGACGGGCGTGATTTCGACGGCGATCAAGCAGCAGAAAGCGGAGCAGGCATGGATCGATGCGGCGGTCGCGTCCATGACGACTCTGAACAAAAAGGCTGCCGATCTTCTCGCCGATCATGATCATCGAGTGCACGCCATGACCGACATCACTGGTTTTGGCTTGATCGGTCATGCCCGGGAACTCGCTCTCGCCAGCCGGGTTTTGCTGCGCTTGTATTCCGCGAACATTCCGCTGCTTCCGGGGGCGATCGAATGCGTGCGGGCTGGCTACATTCCGGGAGGTCTCAAGAACAATCGCGACTTCGCCGAGTGCATGGTGGCATACGCGGACGGTATCGAGGTGGAACGGAAGACTCTGCTGTACGATCCGCAGACTGCAGGGGGGCTCCTAATTTCCCTGGAGAGAGAGGCCGCCGAAGCACTGGTTCGCGAGTTGATCGATCTGGGGCTGCCGGCCAGCTGCATCGGAGACGTTCAGGCGTCAGCCAAACCTGCGATTGAAGTTTCGTGACTCTTCGATCGCGCCAGGACTGCCCCTGGCGTGTGCCTCTGCAGTCTCCGCTTTGTTTCTTGTCCTCGCTGTGATACTGTCTGGCGCCAACATTCGGGTACTCAGCAAACCCGGACGATATCTTCCGATCAAGCGAGGAAGTTAAATGGCGACAGGCGGATTCGGGGCGACCGGAACAAGCTCGCCTTCCACAGCGGCGCTGCTGGAGCGAAAACTGCGCGCGGAACAAATCGTCAAGAATGGCGCGGGATGGTTCCTGGCGATTGCCGGATTGTCAATTCTGAATTCTGTTCTCACCATGAGCGGGACCCATTTTCATTTCATATTTGGACTCGGGGTCACCGAGATCGTGGATGCAATCGGCCGCCAGTCGGGCACGACGGGTTCGGCGCTCGGACTGGTCGTCAACGTGTTCATCGGCGGAGTTTTCCTGTTGTTCTGGAATTTTGCGCGCAAGGGCGAGAAATGGGCGTTTCTGGCTGGAATGGGACTCTACGCGGTCGACGGGCTCATCTTGCTGCCCTTCAAAGATTACCTCGGGCTCGCTTTCCATGCCTATGCCCTGTTCCGCATCTACAACGGCATGCAGGGGGTTCCGGCGCTCGAGAACCTGCGGCAAATAATGGCGCCGAGCAACGCGCCGATTGAGCCCCGCTGATCAAACGGCCCCGGCTTTCCGAGAACCCATTTACTACCTGCCTGCATCTCTAAAAGGAACCTTCTTTTTTCTTCCTCGAGGCGCTCGTCCGGCGGTGGGCAGCGTTTCTACAACGACAGATCAGTCGCCGCTATTTTTGGAGGATTTTCTTATGGAAATACGTGAACTTGGCCCGAGCGGCCTCAAGGTTTCCGCACTCGGGTTGGGGTGCATGGGCATGTCGGATTTTTATAGCGGACGTGACGACGCCGAATCGATCGCCACCATTCACCGGGCGCTGGAACTGGGTGTCAACTTCCTCGACACGGCGGACATCTATGGTCCCTACACCAACGAAGAACTCGTGGGGAACGCAATCAGGGGGAAGCGGGACCAGGTCGTTTTGGCCACCAAGTTCGGCATTGTTCGTGATCCGGCCAATCCCATGCGGCGCGGTGTGAGCGGGAAACCGGACTACGTACGCTCGTGCTGCGAAGGCAGCTTGCAGCGTCTGGGCGTGGATCACATTGACCTTTACTACCAGCACCGGGTGGATCCCAAGACTCCGATTGAAGAAACTGTTGGCGCCATGGCCCAGCTGGTGAAGGAAGGGAAAGTGCGCTACATCGGACTCTCGGAAGCGGGCGCACAAACCATGCGGCGGGCCGTGAAGGTGCATCCGGTCGCGGCGCTGCAGACCGAGTATTCACTGTGGACGCGCGATCCGGAGGACGAAGTCCTTTCCACGTGCCGCGAACTGGGTATCGGTTTTGTCGCCTATAGCCCGCTGGGACGCGGCTTCCTGACCGGACAGTTCAAGCGGTTCGACGATTTGCCCGCCGATGACTACCGCCGGCAGTCTCCGCGCTTTCAAGGGGAGAATTTCCAGAAGAACCTGGAGCTGGTTGGTCGCGTCGAGCAGATCGCGCAGCAGAAAGGCTGCACGCCGTCGCAGTTGGCGCTCGCCTGGGTTCTGGCACAAGGGAAAGACATCGTCCCCATCCCCGGGACCAAGCGGCGAAAATATCTGGAAGATAATGTGGGAGCGTTGCAGGTACAGCTCACCGCGCACGACCTCCGCCAGATTGACGAAGTGTTCCCGGCGGGCGCCGCAGCAGGGCTACGTTATCCCGAACACGTGATGACCTTGGTTAATCAATAACAGCGCAACGCCTTGCGCGCCTGTTCTTTCCGGCCCGCCCGTTGTGGCGGGCCTTTTGTTGGTGTGCGCTCGAAGAAACGGAGTACTGCCATTTCCCAGAAATGTTGGAGTCTTAACCCGATGTCGGCAGGCGGCGGGGTGGCGCAAACATTTGGATGAGCAACCGTCTAGTGAAAACAGGAGTCCAGAGCATGTCAGATTTGAAAGGAATGCGGGTGGCGATTCTGGCCACCGACGGCGTCGAACAGTCCGAGCTCACCGAACCGCGCAAGTTTCTGGAGCAGTTGGGAGCGCAAACGACTGTGCTCTCTCCGAGGGCCGGGCAGATTCAAGCCATGCAACATGATGAGAAGGCCGACAAATTGAGAGTTGACCGGGTCCTCGAAGGAGCGAACCCGGCTGATTACGATGCGGTTTTGCTGCCGGGCGGGGCGTTGAACGCAGATCGCCTCCGCGTGAATTCGGAGGCGCAGCGGTTCGTGCAGGCAATCGACCATGCCAGAAAGCCGGTGGCGGCTATCTGCCATGCACCCTGGCTGCTGGTCTCGGCAGGTTTAACCAGAGGACGGAAAATGACCAGCTACTACACCATCCAGGATGATCTGCGCAATGCCGGCGTTGACTGGAAAGATGAGCAGGTGGTCCAGGATCGGAATTGGGTCAGCAGTCGCCAGCCTTCCGATATTCCGGCATTCAACCGCGCCATGGCCGAATTGTTTACCCAGGCCACCCGGAACAAGGTCGCATAGTCGCATCGATTGCGACTCAGTCCTGAAATTAAAGGGGCGGCTCCGAGGCCGCCCCTTCTGTGAATGTTATTCCGTCAGGCTCGCGCCGGACTCTCGCCACCCTTGGCGATTCCGGGGCGCCCAGGCTCGGGCTTCAGAACCTGCTGCACGCCGTCATCTTTCGAGGGCAGTTTTACCGGCGGCAGTTCCTTGCCTTCCACCAGGAGCTTGATTTCGTTGGCGTCGAGCACCTCGCGCTCCAGCAGGGCCAAGGCAATCTTCTCCAGGGTTTCACGGTTGCCTGAAAGCAGTCCCTTCGCCTTGGTATAACCCTCGTCAACCAGGCGCCGGACTTCAAGATCGATCTTGATCGCGGTGTCTTCGCTATAGTCGCGATGCTGCGCGATCTCCCGACCCAAAAAGATCTGCTCTTCCTTCTTCCCGAAGGTCAGGGGGCCGAGCGTGCTCATGCCCCACTCGCACACCATCTTGCGGGCCAGTTCGGTGGCGCGCTCGATGTCGTTTCCGGCACCGGTGCTCATCTGGTTGAGGAACAGTTCCTCGGCCAGTCGACCACCCATCAGGATCGCGATCTCAGTCTCGAGATATTCCTTGGTGTAGTTGTGCTTGTCGTCAATGGGCAGTTGCATGGTGACGCCCAGCGCCATGCCACGAGGAATGATCGTGACCTTATGCACCGGATCGGAATGCGGCAGCTTCACCGCAAGCAGCGCATGCCCTGCTTCGTGGTACGCGGTCACCTTCTTCTCCTCATCGGAGAGGATCATGGACTTGCGTTCCACGCCCATCAGGACCTTGTCCTTGGCCAGCTCGAAGTCGTAGTGCAACACGGCCTTGCGGTTCTGCCGCGCCGCGCTCAGCGCTGCCTCGTTCACCATGTTCGCCAGATCTGCGCCGGAGAAGCCTGGTGTGCCGCGGGCCAGGACGCTGAGATCGACATCCTCGGCCAAAGGAATCTTGCGGGTGTGCACGCGCAGGATTTCTTCGCGGCCCCGTACATCCGGACGGCTGACCACCACGCGGCGGTCGAAGCGACCAGGACGAAGCAGCGCCGGATCCAAAACATCGGGACGGTTGGTCGCCGCCATGAGGATGACGCCTTCGTTTGATTCGAATCCGTCCATCTCGACCAGCAGCTGGTTCAGGGTCTGTTCGCGCTCGTCGTGTCCGCCGCCCAGGCCAGCTCCACGGTGCCGCCCGACCGCGTCGATTTCGTCGATGAAGATGATGCAGGGAGCGTTCTTTTTGCCTTGCTCAAACAGGTCGCGCACGCGGCTCGCACCCACGCCAACGAACATCTCGACGAAGTCCGAACCGGAGATCGAGAAGAAGGGCACATTCGCTTCGCCGGCGACCGCCCGGGCCAAAAGGGTCTTGCCGGTTCCCGGAGGTCCGACGAGCAGCACTCCCTTGGGAATGCGTCCGCCCAGCTTCTGGAACTTCTGCGCCTCGCGCAGGAACTCGATGATTTCGCGGAGTTCTTCCTTGGCCTCATCCACGCCGGCCACGTCCTTGAAGGTGACCTTCTTCTGCTGCATGGAGAGCAGGCGCGCCCGGCTCTTGCCGAACGACAACGCCTTATTGCCGCCGGTCTGCATTTGCCGGATCATGAAGAACCACAAAGCAGCCAGCAGGATTAGTGGCGCCCAGGTTCCCAGCAGCTGCAGCGGCCAGCTGCCGCTGGTGACATCGTGGATGTTGATGTTCACACCCTTGTCACGAAGGTTCTTGATCATGTCCGGGTAGTTCGCCGGGGCGGTAGTGTTGAAGGCTTTTCCGTCCTTGAACTTGCCGCGCACTTCCTGCGCGGTGATGGTGACCTCGCTCACGTTCCCTTGATCGACATCTGTCAGAAACTGCGAGAAATTGACCTGTGTTTCCTTCTGACCGGTGCTGCCGGTGCGAACGACCTGCCACAGCAGGAAGGCCGAGAGCACGATCACCAGCCAGAAAATTACCGTTTTCACTGTCGAATTCACTCAGAAACTCCTCTAGAACTGGGCCTTGCGGATGTAAAGACCACTGTACCCTTGCCAAGGCCGTTACACATCAATTAGATGCCAGCCGCTGCCACTTGGATTGGCAAATTGGCCTAGACCGTCATTCTACTCGCTTCGCGCGCAAAAAAGTTCCGCTTCTTTCCGTGACTTAAGTCATGGGTGCAGCTTGGTTTGCAGCCGCCAGGTAGGGCAGATTGCGGTGGGTCTGCTCCGTGCTTCCCAAGCCGTAACCGACCAGAAACGCGTCGTCTACCAGGAAGCCGAAGTAGTCGGGCTGAAGCTGCACCCGCCTCGCCGACTGCCGGTCGAGCAAGGTTACCAGCTTGACCGAGGCGGCGCCGCGCCCCCGCAAGTCATTCATCAGAAACTCGCTGGTCACCCCCGAATGCACCAGCCCCTCCACCAGCAAAACGTCTTTGCCACGCATGTCGACTTCATGGCTGAACAGAATCTCCAGAACATCGGAAGGTCCGCTGGCTGGCTGTTGCCGGTAGCGTGGCTTCACAAACGCGCAGGCTACGGGCACTTCCAGGGCGCGCACCAGATCCGCGGTAAAGATGAAGCTGTTTTCCAGGACGGCGAGGGCCTGAATGGTTTTGCCCTGGTAGTCGTCGGAGATCTGGCGGGCGATTTCCCGGACCCGCTTCTGGATCTGCTCGGCGGAAATCACGGGACGCAGGGGCTCCCCTTTCGCAGTGCGATTCATGTTGTAATGCATGCCTCCGAACGATACCTGGGCCCGTTATGGGTCATACATCTTCCAGGGGCAAATCGCGGATCAAGATGGCCTCAACCGCGTTGTCGGTCACTTGAAGTGGCGCCGGAGCCGGAAATCCGCGCACCCACACGATCTCGTCGCCGCTAACCACCACCGGCCAGAGTCTGCGCTCCGGTCCCCGGACGTGCCGCTCCTGCAATAACTCCTTGATCTTTTTCGGTGCTTTGGTGTGCACTGGCCAGAACCGGTCCCCGGGCCGCCAGTTGCGCACCGCTAGTGCTTTCGACACCGACGACGGGTTCAAAAGACGATCGCCATTGTAGTCCGCTGAATCGTGGACGCATGGCACTCGCACCGCTTCTACCACAATGCCCGCTTCCGGCACTATGGCCCGGCCGGGGAGGGTGAGCGGGTATTCGTAGTCGCTCGGGATGCGCTCTTCGGTACGAAGGTCCGGCGTCACGAAATTCAGGGCTCCCGGCTCGCGCACCACCTTCCAACCCAGCGGAACCGATAGCTGTTTGCCGGAATTGTCCTCCTCGGCGGCGAAGCGCAGGATCTCCTCGACGTGCTTGAACTCAAGCGGAAACCCGGCAAGATCGCTCACGGCCTTGATCGCCCGACGTTGCACCGCAAGCGGCTCGGAAAGCAGCCATAGAAGATCGACCGAGGCGTTCATCACCAGCGGACCGGGTTCCTGCATTCGTTTCTGAAGCTCGGGATTGAACGGATGCACCTGCACCAGCCCTTGGGGTTCTCCAGCGGACGGTGCCCATGAAGGCTCTGTCCAGTGGATTGCCGTGCCCATCCATCCGGAGATTTCATTGTCCCAATAGTCCTCGTCGCCCCGGGCAATCTCGGCGAGTTCCGCAAGTCCGGTGGTTGCTGCGGGGTTGAACTCGCGTTCGAGCAAAGGGAGGAGGAGGTGGCGGACCCGGTTGCGGGTGTGTTTCGGATCGCGGTTGGACGAATCCTCGCGCCAGGTTTGACCCACGTCCCGCAAGAATTGTTCGAGTTCGTTGCGGCGGATCGTCAACAACGGGCGGATCACTTCACCCACGAATTCTTCTTCATCTTCATCCTGCAACTCGACCACAGGACGGATGCCGCTCAGCCCGCGCGTCCCGGTTCCGCGCAGGATGCGCATCAGAACAGTCTCCGCCTGGTCATCGAGCGTATGGCCGGTAGCAATCTTGTCGGGCCGCCTGGAACCTTCGGGGGGGGCGATCAGGAGGGAGCGGAAGAATGCATAACGCATTTCCCGGGCGGCAGTTTCGATACTGAGCCGGTTGGCGGCAGCCTCGGCAGAGACGTCGCCGCGGGAGGCGTGAAAGTCCACCGAAGAATCTCGTGCCAGAGCGGCGACGAATTTCTCGTCTGCGTCCGACTCTGCGCCGCGCAGCTTGTGGTTAAAGTGGACAACCGATAGGACGATACCGATCTCGGATCGAAGTTCGAGGAGCAGGCGCAGGAGAGCGACCGAATCCGCTCCACCGGAGACAGCTACGCCGAGACGATCGCCAGGCTTCACAAGCTCCACCCGGCGAATGTGATCCCGAACTTTTTGCGTCAGCGGATGCAAGCCAACATAGTACAACCCAGCAAGAGCCACGCAGGGCGAGACGCCTCTACAGCCCCGGGCTCTTGTCGGCGATCAGTTTCGTGATCTTTTCCACGAACTCGGCCGAACCCATGTCTTCGGTCTTCTCTTTGCCGCGGGTGCGCACGTTCACCTTGCCCGCCTCGGCTTCCTTGTCCCCGACTACCAGCAGGAACGGGACCTTCTGCATGGCGTGTTCGCGGATCTTCGCGTTCATCTTTTCGTTGCGGGCGTCGACCTCCACGCGCACTCCCACGGCTTTGAGTTGGGTCGCGACTTGGGCCGCGTAGTCGGCGTGGCGCTCGGAAATCGGGATCATCACCACCTGCACCGGCGAGAGCCACGCTGGGAACGCCCCGGCATAGTGCTCGATCAGCACGCCAAAAAAGCGTTCCACTGACCCATAGAGCGCGCGATGCACCATCAGCGGCTGCTTGCGCGTTCCATCCTCAGCCACGTACTCCAGCTCAAACCGTTGCGGCAGATTGAAGTCGAATTGCACGGTGGAAAGCTGCCAGAGACGGCCGATCGCATCCACCAGTTTGATATCGATTTTTGGTCCGTAGAACGCGGCCTCACCGGGGATCGTCTTGTACTCGATGCCCAGTTTCTTCAGCACTTTTTCGAGCGAACTGGTCGCCATGTTCCACTGCTCTTCGCTGCCGACAAAACTCTTGCGGTCGTTCGGGTCCCAGGTGGAAAGCTCAGTCTGGAATTTTTCAAAGCCGTAATCTTTCAGTACGTCGCGGGCGAACTCCACGCAATCGGCGATTTCCTTCTCGATCTGGTCGGGAGTGCAGAAGATGTGCGCATCGTCCTGCGTAAACCCGCGCACGCGCAGCAAGCCATGCATCACGCCCGAGCGTTCGTAGCGGTACACCGTTCCCAGTTCGCCCAACCGAACCGGCAGATCGCGATACGACCGCAGTGAGTCTCTGTAAATCAGAATATGTCCCGGACAGTTCATGGGTTTCACGCGGTATTCGGCGTCATCGAGCTCCATGAAATCGAAAAAGTTCTGCGCGTAATAGCCCTCGTGGCCCGAAGTGAAGAACAGCTGCCGGCGCATGATGTGCGGCGTATACACCAGCGAATAGCCGCGTTTCACGTACTGCTCGCGCATCCAGTCTTCCATCTCTTTGCGGATGATCCCGCCCTTCGGATGCCAGAAGATCAGCCCCGGCCCCGCCAGATCCTGAATCGAGAACAGATCCAGCTGTTTGCCCAACGCGCGATGATCGCGCTTTTTCGCCTCTTCGATTCCGTTCAGGTAGGCGTCCAGATCCTTCTTCGAAAAAAAAGAAGTGCCATAGATGCGCTGCAGCTGGGGATTTTTCTCGTCGCCCAGCCAGTAGGCTCCAGCGATATTCAACAGCTTGAACGCCTTGATCTTCCCCGTCGACAGGATGTGCGGTCCGCGGCAGAAGTCGAGGAACTTACCCGTCTTATAAATCGAAATCTTTTCATCGGGCTGGGTGAACTGCTCGATGAAGTGGCACTTCATGAAGTCGCCTTCACGCTTGAATTTCTCCAGGCCCTCCTGGCGGGGCAGAAACTCGCGCGCGTAAGGAAGGTTCTGCTGGGCCAACTCCTGCATCTTCTTCTCGATCTTCTCCAGGTCCTCGGGAGTGAAGGGGGTGGGGCGATAAAAGTCGTAAAAGAATCCGTTGTCGGTGGCGGGGCCGTGCCCGAGCTTGGTTTCCGGAAACAATTCCAGCACCGCTGCCGCCAGTAAATGTGCGGACGAGTGCCGGTACACCGCGAGCGCCTCTGGATCCCTTTCGGTGAGGATGCGAAGCTCGCTGTCTTTCTCGAGCGGCCGGGTCAAGTCGATTAGGTCGCCATTGGTCCTGGCGACCAGGGCCGCATCCGCGAGCCGTGGGCTGATCGACTTGGCTACATCGAGCGCGGTCGTACCCTTGGGAAATTCCTTGTCACTTCCATCAGGAAGCTTGATGTGAATGCTGTCGGCCATATGTAGTTGCTCGTAGTGTGCTGAAACTCTTGAGTTTAAAGGAGGGAAGGGGGAGGGTCAAACGCCGGCGGGGGATAGCTACTGGGCCGGGAAAATTCCTACACCCAAGGCAAATGTCTAGTGGTTACATAGGGATAGGGGGCGGCGCGGCCCGATGCTATCTGGTCCGTTCGAGAAAGGTCCCGCTCTCCTGAGTTTTTTCAAGCAAGCGTGGAAGCTCTTCACACCGGGCTGCGAGAATGTCTACGCATAATGGCAGGTCCGATAGGACTTCTGCGGCCTTTTCACGCTCAGGCTGGCCTTCCAGTCGCGCAACTGCTCTCGCCAACGCACGGCTTACGGATTCCGCATTCAATGTTTTCTCTCAAGAAACGTAGGTTCCCGTCCATCCATCCGTGGCTATAGAGATGCCCACCAAACTCCCACAGGCATGGAGGTCCACCACCGCCGTCAGGGGTCTTGTGGGCGGTTGCCATGGTGGCAGCTTCGGGGCCCAGCTTGACTTTCATTGGGCGCAGGTAGTTGCCTAAGGGTGTGAGGCTATGATGGAGGGAAAAGGCTGCCAAGCGGAATATATGGCCGGCCCGGTTTTTGACCTTTCGGGCTCCCCGCCACAATAGTTTCCCTCCGCTGATGTCGTTGTCCGGACAGAGTGCAAGCCGGGAGATGAAGTGCGCTGCGTTGGGCCAATGGAACAGCCAAAACAATCCTCAATATCCGCAATGGTAGAGCCGATGCGAATTGCCGATTGCAGCATTCCCTCGTATCCAGAATAGACCCCGACCTGAGTGACAATACCGTTCTTCACCCAAATCTGGACTGCTCCGAAATCATGCTTTTCGCCATCGGCTAGTTGTGTTGTGGATTGCGGACGATTAAAGGACAGAAAGTCACTGACAGCACTTCCAATCGAGACTCGTCCTGCTGCTTTGGCGGGAACGATAACACTCTCAAGGTCAAGCATTTCTGAATTGTAGCCATATGGATTAGTGATTGTTGGCGAAATATCTCCCATAGAGCTCATTGACCGGGTTCTGGGCACTATCGCCTATTAACAACAGACTTCACAGCCCTGTCTGCCATCCCAAGCGTCCCGCCTTTACGGTTCGGTTACCGAATGAATTGTTCTCACCACTTGCAGTCATGCCAATCGGAGGATCGGGGGTTCTCCATCCGCGTTCAACCATTGGAAAGCCAACCGTCTCACCTGCTAGCTCACGCCCGAATCGAGCCGGAGGAATAGCTGTTTTGTGACGTCGCTCATCTTGTCTCGAATTCCGGAATTCTTAATTGCAATTTATTGACAACCCGTAAAACTCCGAAAGTTGTTTCCCCCGTTACGATGGACTGATGAATGAAATGTCGACCTCTGCCTCGAGTTTTAGCGCATGGTAACTGCCGCCAGTTCCAGGGTAGTCGCCACCCTCAGTTCGAAGCTTCTCCACTCCCCACGCAAGTTGCTCGGTTGGTTTCCGTAGATGTTTTGCGTGGAATCGTCATGGTCATCATGGCGTTGGATCACACCCGGGACTTCCTGTCTTACCAGCGGTTTGCTCCTGAAGACCTGGCACACACCGACGGGGCGTTTTTCTTTACCCGCTTCATCACTCACTACTGCGCACCGGTATTCGCTTTCCTGGCTGGAACCGGTGCATTCCTCGCCACTCGCCGCGGAAAGTCATTGCAACAGGTGTCCCGTTTCTTTTGGACTCGTGGGTTGCGGCTCGTATTCCTCGAGCTCACGGTCGTCGACTTCGCGTGGGGTTTTATCCCTTGGGCGCATGGCGGAGTGATCTGGATTTTAGGTTGGAGCATGGTTGCGATGGCGTTGATCGTATGGCTTCCGGTGGGCTGGATCGCCGCGCTGGGCTTGGGCATGATCGCCACTCACAATCTGCTCGATCGCATTAGTCCAGCGTCATTCGGAAGGTTCTCCTGGTTGTGGATTCTTCTACACACGCCCGGCCGCATTCCGGTCGCTGATTTTCAGTTCCCTGTGAGGTACGTCCTGATTCCCTGGGTCGGGGTCATGGCTGCGGGCTTTGCCTTCGGAACTCTGCTGCTCCGATCCGACCGCCGCAAATGGATTCTGACACTCGGGATCTCCGCGACGGCGCTCTTCTTCCTGCTCCGCGGGATCAACCTTTACGGAAATTGTGTCGCCGGGCTGCCCTTCGGATACCCACGTTCTGCTGGCCCATGGAGCGTTCAGCCGACGCTTTCGTTGACTGTGATCTCGTTCTTCAACACGCTCAAGTATCCGCCCTCTTTCGATTACCTGCTCATGACACTTGGGCCGTCACTCATTCTGCTTGGGCTGTTGGACGGCGCCAAAGCCGAGCGCGGGCTCAGCCGTATTCTTCTGGTCTTCGGCCGGGTGCCCCTGTTTTACTATGTCCTGCATCTCTATCTCCTTCACATCATTGCTATCGTGGTTGCGTTGGCCTTTCGCCAGCCTATCCTGCACGGTTCCGTTATCGCGGACTTCGCGACGAAACCGGTCGGGTATGGTCACGGTTTGCCTTTCATTTACGCCATGTGGATTCTGGCCGTTACCATCCTCTACCTGCCCTGTCTGTGGTTTATGGAGCTCCGGAGCCGGCACCGGGATTGGACTTGGCTAAGTTATCTGTGACGGGCACCTGAATTTGCCGGGGATTGCTGGTGTGACATCGCCATTGCACTCACTGACCGTCGATGAGTTCTAACGCCTGGTAACGACCGTTTGGTGCTCCTCGCAGCCTCATCGTGCCAGGGCTCTCTTTGTCAAGAATGCAACGATGGCTTCGCTTTCGGAGGTGCGTATGTCGAACAGAAGCTCCAGCCCAGTGATGCGCAAGACTTCCGCAACTCTTGGGTGCAGAGTGGCCAGCTTGACCTCCGCATCCCGGTTGCGGGCCGATATCAGGACCGCACCGAGGGCACCAACTCCGCCACTGTCGATCTGAGTCACCTCAGCCATCTGCAAGACAATCTCCTTAGTTTTTTCGAGGGCTTGCCGTGCGGTGCGCACCAATTCATTCGTTTCAGGACCGTACGTCAGCTTGCCACGGCAACGAAGTACCGAAACGTTCTCGTACGAAGCGATTTGAAGCTCTAAGTCCACGAGTGAGAACTGGTTGAGTTGGTTTCCGGGAAGCGCTGAAGCAACCTACCTGAAAACGTCGACATGATGGTTCGGCCAACCCACTTTGTCAAGGGCGGCCCTAGGTTTTCGGACCTGAAGCACAAGGACCGAGTTCACCGTCTCGCTGGTACTTTCCCAGGTCCCCGCGAATCCTGATGTTCCTGCCATTCGCTTGTACACATATTTCAGGTTGAAGGGAGACCCGTTGGGCTGGATAGCTGTGAAGTCATCGGTGAGCATATCGCCATCCTTGGAAAGCTTCCAGGTAGCCGTGAGGAGAATACGGCCTTCCTTCTTGCGGACGAACTTCCATGAGTCGGGCCCCTCGATGCTGACGGACAGGGTGGTGCCGAAATTGCCCGGCTGGTCCGTCCCATTGACCGCGATCACTTCAGCGCTGCCGTCGCCAAAGTCAAAAGCGTACTTGTTGGCGGCGATGCTCTGAACCTTCATCTGGTCCGTCAGTTTGCTTCTGGATGGGTTGAGCTTCCAGTCGCCGACGAAGAGGTCGTTTGCGGCCCGCAACGTACCCGTCGCCAGGCATGCAACCAGCAGCAATTGAAAAGTACGCTTGAACATTGCTGTTCACCTCGTAGTCCGGTACACAGTGGAACACGATGAATAGACGATCGTTCTCTGGGTTTGGAAGCACCGTGTCAATGCACTTGGCGTAATATCGCGTCACCCGGTCGGCCAATTTCTCAGTTCATCTAAAGGCGTGAGTTTCGCGACGGCCACATCGCGTGCCGCGATCGCACATGTTCGTCGTTTTCGGACTATTTCAAGTCTTCGTGCTGGTGGGCAAGCCTAATCGCCGCAGTACTGGCGCTGTTCCTTATTGTTGTGGCTGTCGCGGGTCTGCTCGGAGGAGGAGTAGCCAGATCGTATTCAGAGCCGATGAATCAACTTATGCGCGCGCGATGGGAGACGACGGCGCCAAACGAGCGATTGGCGGCACCGCTTCCAATTCAGTGACCCCACTGGGGCCGTATCTAGTTGCTCGGATGATGTCTTGCTCTGCGTGGTAACGCATCAGGCTACGCTCACAACCTCGCTCGCGCCCTGCTCACGCGCGTATGCCCGCCCCGGGTTCCCCGGAAATGCCAAACTTCCCGCGAAAATGGTCCTTGTGCCCCCGTTTTCCTGACCAGGACGGGTTTACGGTGCAACGGTGGAAGGATCTGTCTCCTATCCCGTCAAACGCCGGCGTTCGGCGTCGCGTTTGGGCTAGGTCTTCGGTGACCTACTCGCCCGCCCGCCCGGTTGCTACCGTTGAGGCGAGTAGTCCAGAAAGGACAGGTCTGGCTTTTCCCATGGCGAAATCCTCATTTAAGCTCAAGATTCTGTACGGCGAGGGCGACGCAGAAGTGCTGGCGTCGCAGGCAGATTCCATTCAAAAGGCGGGCCATCAGGTGACCACCGTCATCGGCCGCAAGGGTGTGGAGACGGCCCTGAAACAGGATGCCTTTGACCTGGTTCTTCTCGGTCCAACCCTCACCCGCAACGACCGTCACCACCTGCCCTACATGGTCAAGAAATCACACCAGGGCACGCGAGTCCTGGTCATGCACGCCGACGGCGGACGGCATCCCTACGTGGACGCCGCTACCGATACGGGCCGGAGCATCGAGTCAATCCTGGAGACCATTGCGTCCATGATGGCCCAAGAAAAAGCGCTTGCCGTGCGGTAATCACGGACCGGCTAAGCTTCACGGGGCGGCCGCGGCCGCCCTTTCTCTTGCTGCAGACCTGTCACCTGACACTTGCAAACGGGTTCGGTTAACATAGAAACAAGTCCGGATTCACGGTATCCGGGAATTTCACCGCCGATCAACTACCTATGACCAAGAAGCTCTCTTTGCTTGCTCTTCTGGGGCTGATCGCGTCTTTGGCAGCGGGCCAGGACAAGACCTCCATTCTCAAGCCGCCCAAGGGTGCGAGCGTTGCCATCGTGATCTTTGAGGACCTGGAGTGTCCGGACTGCGCTCGCGCAGCGCCCCTGGTGGCGGAGGCGTCGCGGACCTACAAGATCCCGCTCGTGCGCCACGACTTCCCGCTCCCTATGCATCCGTGGGCATACGATGCGGCCGTGCTGGCCCGCTATTTCGACACTCGTGCGCGCGCGCTCGGCAACGAGTTTCGAGACACCGTCTTCCGCCACCAGCTGGAAATCACGAAAGATACGTTGCGGCCGTTTGCCGAGAAGTTCGCCGCCGCGCACAAGATCGATTTGCCTTTTGTGATTGATCCGGAGGGCAAACTCGCGGCACAGGTTAACGCCGACCGTGACCTTGGACTCCAGCTGAATCTGCAGCACACGCCCACCCTGTACGTGGTGAGCAACAAGCGTTCCGGCACGCCGTTTGTGGAGGTCGTCGATCGCAGTCAGCTGTTCCAGTTGATCGACACGATGAAGAAGGAAAGGGACTAAGACCTTTCAGACCTCCAGCCAGCCAGGCGCTCCTGTCGTCTTGGTCCACATCGGCATAGCTGCCGTAAGCTGTTGATAGAAAACGGGTTGTCTTCTGGCTTGCGGAAATCATGGATATTTCTAGGGGATATAACGTACAATAAAAGCGCGTTTGATCTTTGCGGTTCGATGCACTCTGCAGTTTCTCCGCTTACCGGCGTGACCTGCCTGCACCAGTCCTGCGAGCTTCAGCGCTACATCAAAGTAAAAGGAAACAAAGCAACACCATGGAAACAGGAACAGTAAAGTGGTTCAACGACGCCAAGGGTTATGGTTTCATCAGCCGCCAGAATGGTGAGGATGTATTCGTACATTTCTCCGCCATCCAGTCGGGTGGGTTCCGCAGCCTGCAGGAAGGTCAGCAGGTTCAGTTCGACGTGGTCAAAGGCCCCAAAGGCTGGCAGGCCGAGAACGTGAAGGCTGTCTAAACCACTTTCTCAGAAAATTGAATCAGGGGGCGGCCGCGAGGCCGCCCTTTGTACTGTGTGCCGAGTCTTTCTCCAGAGGACTCTGCCATATGCGCTGCCCGTGCCAAATCTGGTCGTGGATATCCTCTCCCGAAGGGACCTTGAGGGGACTCAGTTTCATCCAGTCGAATCAGAAGCGCCCGGGGTCGCGCGCCTGGCGATTTCGAGCTGGCTAAGGCCGCCTGCCAGGCCCTTGTCAGTTCCAGCGATTCCATTCATCATCCAAGGATGCGGTTCGACCGGTTCATTCTGGTTCTGCTATTTGCAAGCAGCCCGGCGTTTGCGGGAATCGTCGACGACGTTCGTGTGGCACTGGCCCAGAACCGCTTCACGGCGGCGGAATCGGCGCTGAATGCCTACCAGGCACAGCGCGGAGTCACTCCCGAGTACCTGGAAGGTCTCTCCTGGATGGCGCGGGCTGCTCTGGATGACCAGCACTATTCGCAAGCAGAACACTACGCCAAGCAGACCCACGCGCTTGCGGTTCAGCAACTGAAGAGCCGGAAACTTGATGCGGAACAGCATCTGCCCATCGCATTCGGAGCCGCTTTGGAAGTCGAGGCCCAGACCTTAGCTGCGCAAGGGAAGAAAGCGCAAGGAGTCGCGCTGCTGCGGAGCGCGCTCGTCACCTATGGAAGTACTTCCATCGCTGCCCGGCTCCATAAAAACCTCAATCTTCTAAGCTTCGTGGGCCGGCCGGCGCCAGCGCTCAAGACTGCGGAATATCTCGGGATGCCACTGGCCTCTCTGGCTCAGCTCAAGGGCTCGCCGGTGTTGCTGTTTTTCTGGGCCCACTGGTGCATGGACTGCAAAGGCGAGGCCCCAATCCTGGCCCGACTGCGTTCCGAATTCAAGGACCTGACCATCGTTGCGCCCACCCAACGTTACGGGTACGCGGCCCGCGGTGAGGATGCCACAGCGGCGGCTGAGCTGGCCTACATCAATGCCGTGTGGCAGCAGTATTACCCCGGGTTGCAGGGCGTTGGCGTCCCCGTCAGCCAAGAGAACTTCAACGTCTACGGAGCCAGCACCACCCCGACACTTGTGCTGGTTGACCGCACGGGCAAGATCGCTTTCTATCATCCGGGAGCACTGCCTTACCCGGACCTGCGGGCCGCGATTGAGAAAGTGATGAAGGGAGAGGTCCCGGGGAGATCGACGTCGCGGCCAGCGGGAAGCGGTTTTGACTCCGCCGGTCAAGCCACCACACCGGACCGGCCACAATCGTGTTTCGGTAGACCCGCTCTCCCATCGGCGTCGTCGCGAGGGCGGCCGAAGCCGCCCCACGCGTCCGGCTAAAAGTGAAACCGGTATTTCAGCTGGAAGGCGATCTCGCGCGGACTGGCGAAATGCGACCCGCCGAAGCTGTTGCTGTGGTCGAGCATGGAGTGGTTGTTGCCGACGTTGAGCGCGCTCAGACGCAGAGACCAGTTCTCCCCGAACGACTTCCCAAGCGACAAGTCGACTGTGGTATGTGAAGGCAGGTGCCCGGGTCCGTTCCCATCAAGGAACCCGGACCCATAGTTGACGTTGAAAGCGGTCCAGAGACGCCCGGGGAGGCTCAGGTTCAGACCCGTGCTGACCGTGTCGCGCTGATCGTGATCGAGAAAGAAGTAGCCCTGGTCCGGCGGAGCGAAATTGGTAAGACCTCCGGTCACGGCGCTCGCCCCTTCCGCATACTGGTGCGAATATGCCAGGTGGAACTGCGCGCGGCCCGCGATGCGCGGAGAATTCGCGGTGGCTTCCCAGCCGTGGATACGCGCCCGATCGATGGTCAGCGGAAAGAAGATGTTGGAATTGCCCAGCACATCGTGATCGAAGAAGTTCCTCGCCGCGGTGCGGAAATGTGCGACATCGAACGTCCAGCCAGCCAGGGGGATGGTGAGCCCGAATTCCCGCTGCTCGTCCCGTTCGCCGTGCAACGGAAGGAATCCGCAATCGGTGGTGTTGCATTGCTCGATGAGCGGCCCGGAGACCGTGAGCAGCGGAGGAGACTGGTAGTAACGTCCCCAGAACGCGCGGGCGACCCAGTGCAGTTTGGGAATCTGCAGGGCCGCCCCCAGCCGCGGGTCCGCCGCGTTCTCGCTGATCGGGTGATTGCCGCCCAGCAGCGTGTTCGTGCCGGTTGCGCCGAAATGCGTGAGTCGGACTCCACCGTTCAACGTGAGCCAGTTCGTGAGCTTGTATTGATCTTCAAGAAAAATCGCTGCCACGTTTCCCCACAGGGTTTCCCGGGTCGACGCCACCGCTACCGTGCCATCGCCTGCATGGACTGCGAACAACTGATTGTCGCGCTGCCCGAAAACCTGCACTCCGGCGCGTGCATTGTGGCGGCCACCGGTGTAGGCGGCGGAAACCACTCCACCCAGGTAGTTCGAGCCGCGATCGTCCTGAGGAATGGCAACCGCCGGGTCCGGCGCACCGGTGTAGTCTCCCCGGTAGTCAGCGCGGTTGTAGTGGTAGAAAGGTGAGACAGTGAGCACCAACCCGCTCCCCACCGTGTGTAGCCACGAGAGATTCACGAAGGTATCGCGCTCATTTTCCACGTCCCGGAAGCCCGCCGCCTGCTGATCCCGGTCGTTCGGGACCTGGTAGTGGTCGCCGCGTACTGAGGTCACCAGCCGCAACTGGTCGGAAGGCGACTGGTTGAAAATCAGCGAACCGAAGCCGCCCACTCCCGCCGCCTGATTGTGGAGGTTCTCGGCGCTGGGCGTTTCCAGTCCCAGATCCGTGCGATACCCGGACAAGCTTCCGTACCAGGCAAAGCGTTCGCTGTGATCTCCCAAGCTGATCTGGGGGTTGGTGTTGTTGTAGCTCCCGTACCCGAGCACGAGTTCTCCCTGACGGTTACGTTCGAAGCCGGACCGGGTGACCACGTTGAACACGCCGTAGGTGCGGTCTCCATACTCGGCGTTGTAGCCGCCCCGCTGAACTTCGAGGTAATCGATGTCCTTGGGATCAAATTGCGGCCCGACGTTCGACGCGATGTTAGTGTTCGGCACCGGGACGCCGTCGAGCAGCCAGGAAACCTGGTGCCCGCCGCGAATGTGCAGCTGGTCGTGGACCATATAGGCGCCCGGCGTGTAATTGGTGATCATGGTCAGGCTGTTGGTCCCGTCCGCCCCGGGCGTTTGGTTGATCGTGGATCGGCTGACCACGTTGGTGCTGGTAGAGGATTCGGGGTTGACGCTGGGCGCCAGATCCTGCACCTCGACCGTCGCGGCGGCGTGCGCGACGACTAACGAGAAATGCGGCTTCGCGTCGCGACCGGAGGTCAGACCAAACGTCTGCTCCTCGGTGGCGAAACCCGCCATCTCCACGCGGACCCGATACTCACCCAGCGGAACACTCTCGAAATCAAATTCCCCGGCGGCGTCGCTGGTGGCCGATTGTGTCCAGTCGGAGGTGGTCGAGCGCAAGCTGACCGTCGCACCTTGCACGGGACGATGTTGCGGATCATGAATCAGTCCATGAACCGAGCCAAAAATTGTGGCGCTGGCAGCGGTCGAGAACAGGAGCAGGGTCGCGGCAAGCGCTGTCAGAATCAGATTTCTTCGCATAAGTCCCCAATGATCTGTCTGAAAAGCATGTCTGAGTCGAGCGAGACTGGATGAGGATTGCCGGGTTCGCAGGCGTTGCAAATGCGCCAGGACTGCGCGCTCGCAGGTCGCCAACAGCCGTCCATCCCTCGGGGGGGAACTCTCGCTTGCTAATGACCGGGCTTTAGAGGAGGGGAGGCGCGCGGACAGAACGGGAGAGCGCCAGATCGAAAGAACGAACGGGGATCAGAGACGCAGAGATCAGAGCGGCTGCGAGCTCTAGGGCGCGGGTTCGTCCCTGCAGGCCCGTTTGTGCCCATGGGGAGCGAGCCGTCGAGCGGCAGCACTCGTGATCGCAGCAACACTGGCTGGAATCGAGGATCTGGTCGGCCGGACTGGTCTTGGCCGCTTCAGGGTGATGGGCCGCGGGGCCCGCATGGCGATGACAGCCCGGCATGCCGTCGGCCGGCGCAGCCGGAGCCGCTTTGCGGTTGCAATGCAGCTTGGGAGTCTCGATCGACAGCGCCGCCGCGAAGGGACTGAAGATCCCCACGAGCAAGACGGCGAGCAACAGCCTGGCGGTGATACGATCCATGTTCCCCAACGCAGAGAGCAGGCAGACGGGCGACTGGGCCGAGGGAGGCAAAAACCGGCTCCGCGTTCGCCAAGCATAGGGCAGTTTGAGAGGGAGCGCAACTTCCTCCTGGGTGAGATTGGGTGAGATGTCGTAGCACAATAGAAATGTCCTCCTGTGTGAGCTGTGTGGGCTAAGGCGCTCACCCCTTGGCTGGACGGGGGAAACTGCGTTTTGGGCCTGTTTCCGCGCCGGAACGCTCAGCCGAGTCCCCGCGCCAGTTCGGTTTTGGCGACCGGCAGGCGCGGCCGCCGAAGTCCTCCTCCCGTCCAGGTTGAGAGCCTAAGTTCCCCCGTGGTAGCATCCTGAGTTTTGGCGGGTGATGTTGGGCTGGCCTGTGTTGCGTCCTAATTCTTCTTTTCGGGCCGAGGCTTCTCTGCTCCCCAAGCCTGCTGAAGGAGCGAACCTGTGAAAGTTTACGATGGTGCAAATGTGCGTAACGTGGCCCTGGTGGGCCACGGGCATGCAGGCAAAACCTCGCTCGTATCGGCCGCGCTCTACACCGCGGGAGCGACGCAGCGTCTCGGCCGGGTCGATGACGGGTCAGCCACCACGGACTACGACGAGGAAGAGATCGCCCGCAAGATGTCGATTGGTGCGGGCATTGCCTTCGCGGAATGGGGCAAGACCAAAATCAACCTGGTCGACACTCCCGGGTTCAGCATGTTCGTGCACGAGGCCAAGACCGTCATGCCCACGGTGGAAGCGGCACTGGTGGTGGTGGACGGCGTTGCGGGAGTGGAAGTCGTCACCCAACGGGTGTGGGGCTATGCAGAAGAGATCAACCTTCCGCGCGTGATCGTGGTCAACCGCATGGACCGCGACCGCGCCGACGCCGAACGCGTGTTGGAATCGCTGCATAGTGCGTTCGGGCGCGCGGTGGTTCCGCTGCAATTCCCCATCGGCAAAGAAAAGAATTTCGCCGGCGTCGTCGATCTCGTGAAGATGAAGGCCTACACCTACGAACTCGGCGGGAACGGAAAAGGGAAAGAAGGTGAGATTCCGGCGGACCTGGCGGCGGCTGCACAGGAGGCCCACGAGAAACTGGTGGAATTGGTCGCCGAAGGCGACGACCGGCTGATGGAAGAGTTTTTCGAGAAGGGCACCATCCCCGAGGAGCATCTGATTCCCGCGCTGCACGACGCCATTCGCGAGGACAAGATTTTTCCCGTGTTATTTACGTCGGGCCTGGGCAACGTTGGCGTCGACAAGCTGATGGACTTCCTGGTGGACTACACCCCCGCGGGTACCGAACACACCGCCCTCCACGGCGCAGCGGGGGGCAACGGGCAGGCTCCAGAGCGACACGTAGCCGATTCGGATGCCTTGTCGCTTTTTGTCTTCAAGACGGTCTCCGATCCCTTTGCTGGACGCATCTCCTATTTCAAGGTGTACAGCGGGGTACTCAAGAACGAAGCCGCGCTCCAGAATTTCACCCGCAACTCGCAGGAAAAGCTGGCCCACATTTCGGCGATGCAGGGCAAGAATTCCATTGCGGTAAACGAACTGCACGCGGGCGACATTGGTGCGGTGGCAAAGTTGCGCGACACCTTAACCGGCGACACGCTGGGTGACAAAAACGCGCCCATCCAATATCCCAGAGTCAACCTGCCGGAGCCGGCCATCACGTTTGCCATTGAACCCAAGAGCCGTGCCGACGAAGACAAGCTCGGCCCGGGTATCCACAAGCTCATGGAAGAAGACGCCATGCTGCGTTTCTTCCGTGACCCGCAGACCAAGGAGTTTCTGATCGCGGGTACCGGTCAGCAGCACATTGAGGTCATCGTTTCCAAGCTGAAGAAGCGCTATCACACCGAGGTGAACCTGAAAGCGCCCAAGGTGCCCTACCGCGAGACCATTCGCGGAAAGGCAGACGTGCAGGGCCGCCACAAGAAGCAGACCGGCGGGCATGGGCAGTATGGCGATTGCAAGATCAAGATGGAACCGCTGCCGCGGGGCGGGGATTTCGAGTTCGTCAACGACATCTTCGGCGGGTCGATTCCAAGAAACTTCATTCCCGCGGTTGAAAAGGGCATTCGGGACGCGGCTGCCCGCGGATATCTGGCAGGCTTCCCGGTCGTGGACTTCCGGGTCATCCTGTACGACGGCTCCTATCACGACGTGGACTCGAATGATCTTTCCTTCCAGATGGCCGGGCGCATCGCCTTCAAGAAAGCGATGGAAGTTGCCAAGCCGACACTGCTGGAGCCTGTCATGGCAGCGGAAATCACCGTCCCGGACGAGTTCGCCGGCTCGATCATGGGTGACCTCAACAGCCGTCGCGGCCGCATCCAAGGCATGGATAACAAGGCTGGGAACACCGTGGTCAAGGCGGAAGTACCCATGGCCGAGATGCTGACCTATGGCGCCGACCTTACGTCGATGACGCAGGGACGCGGCAGTTTCAACATGGAGATGAATCACTACGACATCGTGCCCGCGCAGTTGCAGGAGAAGATCATCGAGAAGGCGAAAGCCGAGCGCGGCGAAGTCAAGGAAGACGAGGAGTAGACGGATTACTTCGAGGCCTCGATTCTCGAGTTGTGCTGCAGCTGCGGCGATTCCGGCATGGACACCAAAGTCTCCGAGGCGCGATCCAGGGTGAAGTAGTTTTTTTTCTTCGTGCAGCTCGACACCCCAAGAACCTCCTCTTCCTCGGGAGAGAGTGATTCGGCTTCCAGCACGATTTTCCCCTGCGCATCAAATCCCAGCACGTGAAAATTGAGGGCGCACTCTCGCCCGTAGGCCCTGGCCAGTGCCCGGACCAGATCGGGTTGCTGGAATGTCCCGTAACGCACGTCGTACAGCAGAACGCTATGCGCGACTCCCGGCTGCTCGTAGTGCCACTCCCCGAGTTCAGCCAGCAACCGCCGGCTGTCGGCTGACCAGTCCAGCAAGCGCAGCGAGTTCCCATTTTCGACGTCGGCGGGTTCCTGGAGAAACCGAATTTTGAAGTCTCCATTGTCTGCGGCAACGTACAGGCGTGAGTTATTGACGCACAGCGGGCCGGTGTATCCGGAGGTCCGTTGCGGGTACAGTGCAGTCGCTTCAACCTCGGCGTAGGCGCGATGCTTGCCATCGGGAGCCACCAGGGTGTCGCCCCGCACCGTGCGCGAGGCAAACGGCGGACGATCGCCACAGGTCACCAGCGTGGGGTCGGTCGCTTTCGGTGTGTTTTCCGGGGCTGGCGGAGCGGCGGTATTCTGTGTCCAGGCAGAAACGCCCAGGGCTAGAACGCCAACCAACAGAAGCAGGCGGCAGGTGACGGGTCCAGGCACGGCAGGATTGTAGACCACCAATCTGCATTCCGTCTGCACAGCGCATCGTTGATTTTTGCACCACCATCGGGACCGGGGCGACCGTACGGCATGCAACTCAGGCTGGATCACGCCACCATCTGCGGCTCGAATCTCGAGGCGATGCGCCGGGCGTTTTGCGAAGTGGGGCTGATTACGACCTACGGCGGTCCGCACGCGAACGGAGTCACCCACATGGACCTGCTCCCGTTCGAGGACGGTTCCTACCTCGAATTGATCGCCCCGATGGCGCCGTTGCGCGGGGCCTCCGGGATGATGTCAGGGTGGGCGAAGCTGATGGAAGCTGACGCCGGCGCCGGCGCATGGGCCGTCCGGAGTTCCGACATTCACCGAGAGGCGGCTCGCCTGAGAGCCCTCAAGGTTGAGGTCCGCGGCCCGGAGGTAGGCAGCCGGAAGCGGCCGGATGGCACCATCCTCGAGTGGGAGACTGCCATCCCCGGTCCCGGACCAGCCGGTTCGGTGCTGGCTTTCGTCATCCAGGACAGGACGCCACGCAGTCTGCGCGTGCCCGTGCCCTCGGCGGACTCGCCGGGCGGAACGTTGAGTGGCGTGGCGGTTGTGCTGTTGGGCGTCCGCGAACTGGAGACATCCGCCGCCCTGTTTCGGACTGCCTATGGCTGGGACGCACCCTTGCTCGAGCAGCATGCGGAGCTTGCCATGAAGATCGCCTATTTCCCGGGCACGCCGGTCATGCTGGCATCTCCCTCCGGCAATGACTCCTGGCTCGCAGACCGGATCGCCCGCTTGGGGGACTGTCCCGCCGCGTTTCTACTGGGAACGTCGGACCTGGTCGCGGCCAAACCCCAATACCAACTGGGGGCGGCCGATGTCTGGTTCAGGCGAGACCTGGCCTGGTTCGATGAGTCCCGGCTGGGAGGAATCAAGCTCGCGCTGATCGCGCCTTAGAACCTGGCGGATTGCTTCGCCGCCACTTTCGCTTTACTATCGCCGTAGCGTGGCCAGTTTCAAGAACACCGACGATTTGAAACAGCGGCTGGTTTCGGCAGCCCCGGTCGAGGACGATTCTTCGTTTGAACTCAAACTGCGTCCTCAACGGCTGGCCGAGTTCATCGGACAATCCAAAGTCAAAGAGAATCTGGCGATCGCGATCGAGGCGGCTCGCTCGCGCGGCGAAGCCATGGACCACGTCTTGCTCTACGGCCCTCCTGGCCTCGGCAAGACGACGCTGGCGAACATCATTGCCAATGAGCTGGGCGCAGCCTTCCAGCAGACCTCCGGCCCGACGCTTCAGATCAAGGGCGACCTGACCGCCATCCTCACCAATCTTCAGGACAAGCAGGTCCTGTTCATCGACGAAGTGCACCGCCTGCAGCCGGCGCTCGAAGAGATCCTTTATTCGGCGCTCGAAGACTACAAGCTCGACATTATCATCGGCCAGGGACCGTCGGCCCGCACCCATACCATGGACGTGAAGCCCTTCACGTTCGTCGGCGCCACCACCCGTGCCGGCCTGCTGTCGGCGCCGTTGCGCTCCCGTTTCGGCATCATGCTGCGGCTGGAGTTTTATACCCAGCAGGATCTGCAGATCATTGTCGAGCGATCCGCCGAGATCATGAGCGTGGTTATCGATAACGATGGTGCGGTCGAAATTGCCGGCCGGTCCCGAGGAACGCCACGCATCGCAAACCGTCTGTTGCGGCGGGTCAGGGATTACGCCCAGGTGCGCGGCGGAGGCAAGATCGACAAGGCCACGGCCGAGGCCGCGTTGCAAATGCTGGAGGTCGATCAGCACGGTTTCGACGAAGTCGACCGCAAGCTACTGCTGACCATCATCGAAAAATACCAGGGCGGCCCGGTTGGCGTAGGCACGCTGGCTGCCGCGCTCGCCGAAGAAGCCGATGCGATTGAAGAAATCTACGAGCCCTTCCTGATCCAGATCGGCTTCCTGAACCGCACGCCGCGCGGTCGGGTGGCCACCCTGCTTGCTTACGAACACTTCGGGATCACGCCCACCCGGAGACAGAGTTCCCTGTTCTGATCGATCGGAAAATCTTCCCGTGAGCGACTGCTGGTCGCCAAAACTGCATGTCCGCTGAGTACGCAACCATCCGGCGTCTGCTCAACGCACCTACCTTGCACTCCTGAAGTCACTTGGGAAGCGTGAGCGAATAGTGTATCTTGCTCAGCTACCCTGTAGGGGGGCAGGGCTGCGCCGTGGGACGAATCTTGCTTTCGGGGCGAGTGCCTGGTGTGCGGGTTTTCTGTCAGACGACTACTGATTGCCGGCGTGCTGTGTCCCCTCGGTAGCTCTCTTGCGGCCGGACCCGGAGCTCAAGCGTGGGCCGCCATGCGGGTGTTGAGGTTTGCGGGCTCGGCGGTGCGGCTCTCCCCGGCGGAGCAGCAGGCGCCGGTTCAAGCCTCCGCGCCGCAGACGATCCCCCCTTCGCAAGCGCCGAATGCATCCTCCCCTCCAGCTCCCTCGACCGTGGACCAGAGCGCGCAGGGGAGGAACCCTCCCCCGAACCCGGAGCCGCAGCAGGAGCCCAGCCTCGGTCCCCCGGCGATTGTCATTCCCCGACTCTCCCGGGCGCCGTCGGTGGATGAGTTCGTTGCCATGAAGCCCGAAGGAGAGGTGGCTCGGCAAATGACCAAGGTGAGCGGCTTTGTGCAGCGCAACCCGCACGACGGCGCGCCCATTTCGCAGCGCACGGAAGCCTACCTCGGCTATGACCAGAAGAATCTGTATGTCGTCTTCGTCTGCTTCGACCAGCCCGGCAGGGTCCGTGGCCACAAAGCCCGTCGCGAAGATGTAGCCGACGACGATACCGTCGAAATCATGCTCGACACCTTCCACGACCGCCGCCGCGCCTACGCCTTCCAGATCAATCCCCTGGGCGTGCAGTGGGACGCCATCTGGTCGGAAACGCCCCATGAGGAAGTGGGCGGGAACTTCGACACGTCCTGGGACACGGTTTGGTATTCGCAGGGCGCCTTCACGCCCCAAGGCTACGTCGCCTGGATGGCGATTCCGTTCAAGAGCCTGCGCTTTCCAGCCGAACGCGAGCAGTCGTGGGGACTGATTTTGTACCGTGGCATCGTGCGGGAGAATGAGGACTCGTTCTGGCCGCAGATTTCGCAACGCTTCGAGGGCCGCCTGGCCCAGGCGGCCACGCTCAGCGGCCTGGAAGGGATCTCGCCGGGGCGGAACCTGCAATTGATGCCTTACGGATTGCTCAATTCGTTTCGCGATCTGGACACGCGCGACCCGAGGAATTTGCACTTTGAAAACCGCGCGCTCGGCGGCACCCTGGGCTTGGACTCAAAGCTCGTCCTGAGCGATAGTTTCGTTCTTGACCTGGCCGCGAACCCGGACTTCAGCCAGATTGAATCCGAGGAGCCCCAGGTGACGGTGAACCAGCGCTTCGCCGTCTATTTCCCTGAGAAGCGCCCGTTCTTCATCGAGAATGCCGACTACTTCCGCACCCCGATTGATCTTTTCTTCACCCGCTCGATCGCCGATCCCAGTTACGGAGCTCGCCTGACCGGAAAAGCGGGTCCGTACTCGATCGGAATGCTTGCGGCAGACGACCGGACACCGGGACTTACCGTGGCTCCTTCCGATCCGCTGGCCGGGTCGCGCCAGTACTTCACGATCGCCCGCGTCAGCCGCGACATTTTCCGACAATCAACCATCGGCGCCATCTACACCGATCAGGAATATCCGGCAGCCGGCGGGTTCAACCGCATCGGGGGCCTCGACGGCCGGCTGAAATTCACTCCCAGTTGGACTGCCACATGGCAGTCGGTGGTGAGTTCCACCGAGATCCCGGGCGTCGGCTACCAGGCCGGCCCCGCCTCCTACGTCGACACCGCCTACTCCGAGGTGCACACCACCTACGAGGGGAACTACCGCGATATCAGTCCGGGATTCACCAGTCTGCCCGGGTTCGTCAATCGCGTGGATGTCCGCGACCTCTTCAACCAACTCGACTACCGCTTTCGGCCGACCCGCGGTCCTCTGGTGTCCTGGGGACCTTCGATGCGTACCGATTGGGTGTGGGCGCACGATGGCACGCGGCTCGACCTGCTCAGCGATCCCAGCTTCAATGTGCTGTTCAAAGGGCAGAGTTATGTGTCCCTCTATCCCTATACCGACTTCCACGAACGGCTCCGGCCCAGCGACTTTCCCTCACTCGCACAGGATCGCGACTATCACGAGCACAACAGCTCGATTGTGGGGGGGACCAGTTACCTGAAGTGGATGCGGCTGCAGGGCTACTATCAATGGGGTGACGGCGTGAACTTCGTTCCGCCGACATCCCCGACGCCGATTCAGTGCCCGGGTGTGCCTGCCGTGCTGGCCACGGCCTGCACTCCGTTTCTCGCGCGGTCCGATAGTGCGAGCGCCGGGATTTCGTTTCGCCCGGTCTCTGCGCTGCGGATCGACAACACGTATCTGTTCTCCCGACTGCGCGAGCGGGGAGCCGGTGCCGGCATCTTCAACAATCACATCCTGCGTACCAAGTGGAACTGGCAATTCAACCGGGAATTGTCGTTCCGCATGATCCTGCAATACACGGCGACTTTGGCGAATTCACAATTCACCTCGCTGCCGACGACCAAGCAGCTCAACGGTGATTTTCTGATCACTTACCTCATCCATCCTGGCACCGCGATTTACGTCGGATACAACAGCGATTTTCAGAACATTGATCCCGGACTGCAGGGTGAGCTGAACCGGAACCTGCTCCGAACCCGAGACCGGCTTATCAATGACGGGCGCTTGTTCTTCGTGAAGGTCTCGTATCTGTTCCGCTTCTAGCCGGTTGCCGGATCGACCGAAACCCGCTGCCAATCGCCAACCGTCGCCACCCGGCTACAATGTCGGCTAGCATGATTGCTCATCTCCGCGGGAAGTTGCTGGTCAAGCACCCCAACCAGGCGATTGTTGAAACGGCGGGTGTGGGATATGACGTCACCATCAGCGTATCCACATTTTCTGACTTGCCGGACACTGGCAGCGAGGTCGCGCTGCACATCCACACGCACGTTCGCGAGGACCTGATTGCGCTCTATGGTTTCCTTCGCCCCGCGGAGAAACAGTTCTTTGAAAAGCTCATCTCGGTCAGCGGGATTGGCCCGAAGCTCGCCATTACGATCCTGAGCGGCATGCCGGCAGACGAGATGGCGGGAGCCATCCGCGGCAATGACATCGCGCGCTTGACGCGGATTCCCGGCATCGGCAAGAAAACCGCGGAACGCATCGTGCTCGAACTGCGCGACAAGTTGCCGCCGCCAGCCGCCGGCCAGCAACCCGTCGCTCGGACGTTGAGCGCGGTTGAAGAAGACGTGCTGTCGGCGTTGCTGAACCTCGGATATCAGCGGAGCGCCGCGGAAAAGGCCTTGGCGATGGCCGTGAAGGCCGGGAAGGGCAGCTCGTTTGACGCGCTGTTTCGTGAGGCGATGGGGGGACTGTCGAAATGATGGTCCAGAGAGGGCGCTGCCAGGAGCGCGTGCTAGTGTCCCACGAATCTCAAGTATAGGTCCCGATCTGATTTGCAGGTCTCGGCCATTTCCTTTACCTTCTGCCAGGCTTCGCGCTGCGCTTCGTCCTTGGCACGGTCCTGCACGCGCTCCCACTCCTCCAGAAACGCTTCCGCCTGCAGGTGATTGAAAAGCGTTTTGCCGAACGGATCAATGGACCGCAAGACGGGGAAATCACGCTCCTGATGGGTGGGAAGAATCCCGTGCAACATCACCCAGTCACCGCGTTCACCCAGGTCATCTTCGAGCTTGACCACCAGGGACATGCATCCTCCGGCCAGCCGGCTGGTGAGAATGTATCAAGACACCAGGAAATTCTCCAAACGGCGGGGCCGTCCCCGGTGACGCGCACCACGTTTGCAGGAAGCCCGGAGCGGCACAGACGTGGGCGCCGGTGGCTGGGCAATGGCTTTGCGCGCGCGCCTGGTTGATCGACGGAGGGCTCGCGCTCGGTTCGGACTACTCCGCATGGAATACCTCCTCCATTGCCGCCCACCATTCTCCCGGAGCACGCGTTTCGATGGGCTGCTGCAGGGGCATCATGATTGACCACCACTCCTGCGTTTTCGCGTCGGCCGCCATTTTGGCCATGTCCGCGGCATAATCGGATCCGTGATATTCGAAGTATCCAAACAGCAAATCGTCCTTCAGAAAAATCGTGTAATTGCGGATTTGGCAACTGCGGATCGTAGCCAGCACTTCGGGCCACACTGCGGCATGGTAGGTCTTGTAGATGGCAATCGCCTCGGGCTTGAGGCGAAGCAGGAAACCGTAGCGTGTCATGGCAGCTCCTCGCTGCAAATTACCAGACCAAGGCGGACGAACGCACGCATGACGTTCGTGCGCCGACGGCTCCAATCCGGCAAAATTGTCGGGCGCGGCTGTGCATGGCCACGCCGAGCTTTTATGATAGAAGGCCCGAGCCTTGACCGGGCGGTCGGGGGATCCGGTTATCCCTGGAGTCGCGACATCGGAGCAGCATGATGGAACTTCATCTATTTCGTAGAAGGGCTCTACAGGTCAGTCCCGAGGACAACGTGGCGGTTGCCCTGGACGACTTGGCCGCCGGCGAGGCGGTCGTGATCGGCGAGCACTCCCTGGTTCTACGTTCTCCGGTTCGGAGCAAGCATAAGTTTGTCCTCAACGATCTGGGCGCAGGAGACCCCATCCTGATGTACGGCGTGACTGTGGGGGAGGCGGCAGACGCTGTGAAGCGAGGCGAACCTGTCACCCCGACCAACATGCGCCATCGCAGCGCCGTCGTTACGGCGAAGGCGGGGGAATACGCGTGGCATCCGCCCGATGTTTCGCGCTGGAAGGAGCGGACGTTTCTGGGGTACCACCGTGCCGACGGCCAGGTCGGCACGCGGAATTACTGGATCGTAATCCCGCTGGTCTTTTGCGAGAACCGAAACATCCAGATTTTGCAGGAGGCGTTCGAGCAGGAACTGGGCATCTCCCGGCCCTCGCCCTATCAGCGCCACGTTGCCGATCTGGTGCAGCTCTACCGTCGAGGAAAGGTGGCCGAGATCGCCAACTGGGAGTTCCAACCGTCCGAGACAGGCGCCACCAGCGCGCTGTTTCCGAACCTTGACGGGATCAAGTTTCTGACTCACCAGATGGGCTGCGGCGGCACGCGTCAGGACGCTCGGGCGCTGTGTGGCCTGCTGGCAGGCTATCTTCACAATCCCAACGTGGCCGGGGCGACCGTGCTCAGCCTGGGATGCCAGAATGCGCAGGTTTCGATTCTGCGGGAAGAGATTCAGAAACGCGATGCGCACTCCCAGAAGCCCCTGCTGGTTTTTGATCAACAGGGAAGCGAACTGGAGTCGGTCATGTTGCCCAAGGCCATTCGGGAAACCTTTCTCGCACTGATAAAAGCCAACCAAGCGGTGCGCACCCCGGCTCCGCTGTCCAGACTGACCGTCGGGCTCAAATGCGGCGGCTCCGACGGATTTTCCGGGATCACCGCCAACCCGGTTCTCGGCTATGTCTCGGACCGCATTTCTGCGCTGGGCGGGAAGACCATCCTGAGCGAGTTTCCCGAGCTATGCGGAGTCGAGCAGGACCTGGTGAATCGCTGTCAGAACGATCAACTGGCGGAACGCTTTTTGAAACTGATGGGCACCTACTCCGATGCCGCGGAAGCGGTCGGATCCGGCTTCGATAAGAATCCGTCTCCCGGAAACATCCGCGACGGGCTCATCACAGGCGCGATGAAATCCGCCGGGGCCGCCCGCAAAGGGGGAAGATCGCCGGTCGCCGGGGTCCTCGACTATCCCGAATACGCGCAACAGCCCGGACTCAATCTTCTGTGCACTCCGGGCAACGACCTCGAGTCGGTCAGCGCGCAAGTCGGCGCGGGAGCGAACCTGGTTCTGTTCACCACCGGCCTGGGCACGCCCACTGGTAACCCGATCGCCCCGGTGGTGAAGGTGTCCACGAACTCGCAACTGGCGGCGCGCATGCACGACATCATCGACGTCGATTGCGGGACCATGCTCACCCAGGGTCAGGCTCTCGAAGAGGCCGGGGATGCGCTTCTGGACACCGTGATTCGAGTGGCCAGCGGGGAAACCCGGACCAAGGCGGAATTGAAACAGCAGGACGATTTCATCCCGTGGAAACGCGGCGTTTCACTGTAACCGTCAACCCGGCAGTGGGCTGCATCGTAGTTGTCCGGGCAGCGCCAGCGCGGTTTGAAGTTCCGGAGATGCCATGAGATGGAGAACTGTGTTTTTCCTGTGCTCGATCGCGGCGAGCAGTTGCCTGGCCGGTTACGCCCAGTCGACGACGCCATCCCCTTCCGCTTTGGCGGCCGACGTCATGGCGGCCCGTCCGCCGATGGGATGGAACAGCTGGGACGGTTACGGGACCACCATCAAAGAAGACGAGTTCAAAGCCAACGCGCAGTGGCTCGCCAGCCATCTGCAAACCTATGGCTGGCAATATGTGGTCGTGGACATGGAGTGGTTCGTCACCAACCCGACCGCGGAGGGAAACTCGAAGAGCTCGCTCTCCACGATGGACGGGAACGGGCGCTACACGCCGGCGTTGAACCGGTTTCCGTCCGCCTCGGCCAGCGCCGGTTTCAAGCCTCTCGCAGACTTCACGCACGCGCTGGGTCTGAAGTTCGGCATTCACATCCTGCGCGGGATTCCCAAAGGCGCGGTCGACAGCAATCTCCCCATTGCGGGATCGTCCTATCACGCGGCCGAGGCGGCCGACCGGTCTGACACGTGCCCCTGGAATCCCGACACCTATGGAGCAGATCCGGCCAAGCCCGCCGCGCAAGCCTACTACGATTCCATTGCCAGGTTGTACGCCCAGTGGGAGGTCGACCTCATCAAGGTGGACTGCGTCGCCAGCCACCCCTACAAAGGCGGCGAGATCCGAATGCTGAGCCAAGCGCTGCGCAAAACCGGACGACCCATCATCCTGAGCCTTTCGCCCGGCCCGGCCCCGTTGGACAAGGCTGACGAAATGGGCCAGTACGCGCAGATGTGGCGAATCTCCGACGACATTTGGGATCTCTGGCACAGCACCGTGGCATATCCGCAAGGCCTGGACGATCAGTTCGCCAACCTGCAAAAGTGGGCGGGAGTCGGGCGTCCCGGACACTGGCCCGATGCGGACATGCTGCCCCTCGGGTTTCTCGGCCCCGCGCCCGGGTGGGGACAGCCGCGGAAGTCGCGGCTCTCCCGCGACGAGCAGCGCACGCTCGTGTCCCTGTGGTGCATGTTCCCGTCGCCGCTTATGTTAGGGGGCGAGCTGACGGCGGCCGACGATTGGACGATTTCGCTCCTGACCAACCGCGAAGTTCTCGATGTGGATCAGCATTCGACGGGAAACCGGGTTGCGGTTTCGAGCGAGCAAGCCATCATCTGGACGGCGGAGCGGACAGAGAGTCCGGCCACACACTACGTCGCCGTGTTCAACCGGGGCGACTCCACTCAGGCGCTGCGTTACGCATGGAAAGAAATAGGCCTGGCGTCTGGCAAGTACAAGCTGCGCGACCTGTGGGAACACAAAGATCTTGGAGAAGCCGATGCGCTCAGCGTAACTTTGCCGTCTCACGCGGTGGCTCTGTACGCGGTGGATGCGGTCCAGGGCTCGGGCCCGTAAAGGGAGCCCGGGCCGGACCGTTCTCGGGCACTTCAAATGGAACCGGAACCCAGGGCAGATCGGGTGGACGCGCATCATCATCTGTGGCAATAGGATCCGCACGCTTACGCAGGGATCGATGAGCGGATGAGCATCCTGAAGCGTGACTATCTTGCCGAAGACTTTGCCCAAGAGCTGCGTTCGGCCGGATGTGCCGGATCGATCGTGGTGCAGGCGCGGCAAACGCTCGCCGAAACCGATTGGTTGCTGGCGCTGGCCGCCCACTCACAGTGCCTGTGGGGCGTGGTGGGTTGGGCACCAGTCGCCCGTCCTGACTGACGTTCCTGCGACCCTCGAGCGTCTCCGCCGCCAAAGCAAGCTGAAAGGGCTGTGGTAGGTACTTCAGGACGAAGTCGACAATTTCATTCTCGGCTTCCTCCGCGAACTCTCCGAAGCCGAACAGCATTCTATCCTGGGGAGGAACGCGATTCAGGTCGACCAGCTCCAGCGCGGGCGAAGCAGAAAAGGCCGGGAGGAGGCGACGGGTGAAAGCGCTCGTGATCAAGGGTCCCGGTGAAGCGGTGCTGGAGTCGATCGCGGAACCTCGTCCAGCCAACGATCAGGTTCTGTTGAAAGTTCGCAGAGTCGGCCTCTGCGGGAGTGATCTCAATTCCTTTCGAGGCAAGAATCCGCTGGTCAGCTTTCCACGCATTCCCGGGCACGAAGTCGCCGCCACCGTCATCGAAGGCGGCAAGGAGCATCAGCTGGTTTCCGGCCAGGATGTCACCCTGTCGCCCTATACCAGCTGTGGTCGCTGCGCAGCCTGCCTTCGCCATCGTCGGAATGCTTGCCAGTACAATCAGACCCTGGGCGTGCAACGAGACGGCGCATTGACCGAATACATCGTGATGCCTCCGGAGAAGCTGTACCCGGCGAAGCTTGACTTGAACGCGCTGTGCCTGGTCGAGCCGCTGACCGTGGGCTCCCATGCGGTCGCGCGCGGGCGCGTTACCGCCGAAGACCAGGTGGCTGTGTTCGGGTGCGGTGGAGTGGGGCTGGGCGCGATTGCCGCGGCTCGCTTCAGCAACGCAAATACGATTGCGGTCGATCTCAACCCTGAAAAGCTGGATCTGGCGAAAAGAGCCGGCGCCCGTCATACCGTGAACAGCGGCGCTGAATCCCTGCATGACCGTCTGCTCGAGCTCACCGACGGCCGCGGGCCCGATGTCGTGATCGAAGCGATCGGGCTGCCCCAAACCTTCCGGGCTGCGGTCGAAGAAGTTGCGTTTGCGGGGCGAGTCGTCTACATCGGGTACGCGAAAGAACCGGTCGCCTATGAGACCCGGCTATTTGTCCAGAAGGAACTCGACATTCTGGGCTCCCGCAATGCGCTTCCGGAGGATTTCCGCAAGGTGATTGCAATGCTTGAACAGGGCGGATTTCCGGTGGAGGATGCCCTGGGCCGGATTGCGCCCATCGAGGACGCCCCCCGCCTGCTGCGCGACTGGAGTGAACACCCCGAAGGTTTCAAGAAGATTATGATTTCGCTGGATTGAGCGCCCGGGCGCGCTTTCGATCGGTTGGCTGTCAGAAAGACCTTCTATGCCCCTGGTCCCATCGCTGCACTCCGAGGTTTCCCGCGATCGTCCGGGCCAGAGTCTGGTTCGTCGGCAATACCTGGTTCCGTTTGTGCTGGTCACGGGGCTGTTCTTTCTTTGGGGGATCCCCAACAACCTTAACGACGTGCTGATTCGCCAGTTCATGAAGTCGTTTGCCATCAGCCGCTTCCGAGCGGGTCTGTTGCAGTCCGCGTTCTACATGGGCTACTTCTTGCTGGCGATGCCTGCGGCCCTGCTGATGAGGAGAGTCGGCTACAAGGCAGGGATCGTGATCGGCCTGCTCCTGTTGGGAACCGGAGCCTTCCTGTTCTGGCCGGCCGCCATCGTGGGACGTTACGGAGTCTTTCTGTTTGCCCTGTTTGTGATTGCCAGCGGGCTCTCGTTTCTGGAGACCGCGTCCAATCCTTTCATCGCCCAACTCGGATCCCCGGAAACTTCCGAGAGGCGGCTGAATTTTTCGCAGGCGTTCAATCCCATTGGAGCCATCACGGGCGTCTTGATCGGAACGATTTTCATCTTCTCCGGAGTCGAACTGACACCCCAGCAAATCGCAGCCCAACAAGCTCAACAGGTGTACCAGGCCTACCTGCGAACCGAAACCCTGCGGGTGGTACGGCCTTACCTGGCTCTCAGTGTCATCGCGCTGCTGTGGGCGCTGCTGATCGTGCGGACCAAGTTTCCCGCCATCCAAAGCGAGCACGAAGGAGCCGGGGGAGATCATGGCCATCTGCGGGATTTGTGGCGCTACCCGCACTTTTTGCGAGCCGTGCTGGCGCAGTTTTTTTATGTGGGCGCGCAGGTGGGCACGTGGAGCTACTTCATTCAATATGTGCAGGAGTACACTCACCAGCCCGAAAAAGTCGCGGGCTACTTTCTTACGGGCACGCTGGCCGCATTCGGCGTGGGCAGGTTCGGCTCGGCATATCTGATGCGCTTCGTTTCTCCCAGCAAGCTGATGGGAGTCTATGCCGTCACCAATATCGCGCTGGTGGCGATGGGTGTGATCGATCCGGGATGGCTGGGCGTGTGGTGTGTGTTCCTCACCAGCTTTTTCATGTCCTTGATGTTCCCTACCATCTTCGCCCTGGGGTTGAAGGAACTGGGACCGAATACGAAACTGGGGGGGTCTTTGCTGGTGATGGCAATCATCGGCGGCGCGGTCCTGACCCCCGTGATGGGATGGATTTCCGAAGCATCCCGGAGTATTGCCCTCGCCTACGCCGTGCCGCTGGTTTCATACGTCTACATCGGGCTCTATTCATTTTTTGGAGCGAAGCCGCGAAGCACCGCGGTCTGAGTTGGTGCTTGAGAGGAGAACGGCATCATGACGAGTCATCGATTTCTGCGTCTCATTTCTCCCCTGCTGGCGGCGATGATCCTCGCCGCCAGTGGAAGTCCGGTGAGTGCGCAGTCTGCCGCCGCGCCCACTGCGGCGCTGGATCCCAGGGAGATCGACCGCACCTGGCGGGAGGCCAGCAAGAAATACGATGGTGCCCGCAAGGAAATCCTGGAGCGCGTGGACAAGATCGACCAGCAAGGCCCTTACCGTCCCGACTGGCAGTCCCTGCGCACCTACACCGCACCCGACTGGTACCGCGATGCCAAGTTCGGCATTTTCATTCACTGGGGGGTCTACTCGGTGCCGGCGTTCGGGAACGAATGGTATCCGCGCAACATGTACCGGGAGGACACGGAAGAATACAAACACCATCTTGCGACCTACGGTCCGCCCTACAAGTTTGGCTACAAGGACTTCATCCCGATGTTCCGGGCCGAGCGATTCGATCCCGCCGCCTGGGCGCGCCTGTTCAAGCAAGCCGGCGCGAGGTACGTGGTTCCAGTCTTTGAGCATCACGACGGCTTCGCCATGTATGACAGTGGTCTCTCCGACTGGACCGCCGTCAAGATGGGCCCGCACCGCGACCTCTGGGGAGAGCTCGCAAAAGCGGTGCGCGCCGAAGGACTGCACCTGGGCGCTTCTTCCCACCGGGTCGAACACAACTTCTTTCTGGGAGTGGGTCGAGACCTGCGTTCCGACATCAACGACCCGCAAAACGCCGCCCTCTATGGACCCGCCCACAGGTGGCTCGAGGCAAAGAACGGTACGCCCCTGTCGAACGATTTCACTTTCGTGTCTCATGAATGGACCAACGACTGGCTCGCGCGCTCGGCTGAAATCGTCCTGAAGTACAAGCCGGAGGTCATCTATTTCGATTGGTGGATCGGTCAACCCTCGGTCCGCGAAGACCTGACGCGCTTCGCCGCCTTCTACTACAACGCCTCGCTTCAGAACGGTTCCGGCGTCGGCGTCATCAACTACAAGGATTTCGCCATGCAGGAGGAGTCCGCCGTGCTCGACGTCGAGCGGGGCCAACTCGCCGGCATCCGCCCACTGCCCTGGCAGACCGATACTTCGATCAGCGACAAATCCTGGGGATACATTCAGAACGACACCTTCAAGTCCCCCGAGTTCATCATTCACCAGCTGGTCGATATCGTGAGCAAGAACGGAAATCTCCTTCTCAATATCGGGCCGCGCCCGGACGGCACGATTCCCGATGAAGTACAGTCCGTGTTGCGCGCGGTGGGCTCCTGGCTGAAGGTCAATGGAGAGGCCATCTACGGGACGCGGCCCTGGACAAGGTTTGGAGAGGGTCCAACGCAGGTGGCGGCCGGTTCCTTTCACGACACCGACACCCAGGCCTATTCGGCGGAAGACTTTCGCTTCACATCCCACGGCGATGTGCTCTACGCGATCGAACTCGCCTGGCCTTCCGGCGGGAAGACCGTGATCCATGCGCTGGGGACGGGCGCTGCCGCCCAGGGCCGGCGCGTGCAATCGGTCGCCCTGCTGGGATCCACTCCGAAGCTTTCTTTCGAGCAGCAAAGCGACGGGCTTCACATGCAGCTTCCCGAACCGGCGCAGGGAAAATTCGCCTACGCGTTTCGGATCACGTTCGACCGCCCGGCACAGTAGACGCCGACACTCGGGCGGCAAGGTTTCGGCGCGCGCCTACTTTCCGATGCAGAAGGTGCTGAAAATGAGGTTGAGGATGTCGTCGGTGGTGGTGGCACCGGTGATTTGGTCCAGCGGACGGAGCGCGTTGTAGAGATCAAGCAGAAGCATCTCGTGGGGAATCTTGTCCGCCACCGCGGTCCGGGCGGCGGCGAGGGCGACCAGAGCATCCTGCACCAGTCCCTGGTGACGGGCACTGGTCAGGAAGCCGCTCTCTCCCTGCACGCCCCGCTCGCCACCCATGTGCCGCACAATCTCAGCGCGAAGATCCTGAATACCCTCGCCCGTGACCGCCGACGTGCGAATGCGCGGCCGCTGGGAGCCCGGCGCCGGGACCTGGGAACCGGGAACTGAGAACCGGGAGCTTGCGAGGTCCGCTTTGTTTTCCACCACAATGGCGGGCCGTTCTCCCACCTGTGCCAGCAATTCCCGATCTTCGGCGGCGAACGCCTGCGACGCATCCAGCACCACCAGCACCAGATCGGCATCGGCCAGAGCCTCCATCGACTTGCGGATCCCGATGCTCTCGGCCTCGTCCAGCGCGCGCCGCAGGCCGGCCGTGTCGACGAGCTTGACCGGAATTCCGCCAATGGCCACGGTCTCGCTGACCAGGTCGCGCGTCGTGCCCGGGGTCGCGGTCACGATCGCGTGCTCGCGTTCCACCAGCCGGTTGAAAAGACTCGACTTGCCCACGTTGGGTCGCCCCACAATGGCGAGGGTCAAGCCCTCGTGCACGATTTTTCCGAAGGCAAAACTCGCAGCCAGTTCTTCAAGGGGCGTCCAGACCCGCTCAATGTGATCGAGAATCGCGCCGTCCGGCATCACCGACACGTCGTCCTCGGCAAAATCAATCCCGGCTTCGAGCTGAGCGATCAGTTCCACCAGCTTTTGCTTCTCTGGCTGGAGTCGTTTCGACAGCGCTCCTTGCAACTGCTGCGCCGCGACCCTGGCCTGAAACACCGTCCGGGCTTCGATCAAATCCCGCACCGCCTCGGCCTGGGTAAGGTCGATGCGGCCGTTCAGAAACGCGCGCATTGTGAACTCGCCGGGTTCGGCAAGTCGTGCACCGGCTCGAATCACCAGTTCGACCACGTGCCGCAGAATCACGGGCGAGCCATGCGTCGAAATTTCGATGATGTCGTCGGTCGTGTAGGAGTGCGGCCTGGCGAAGTAGGTGACAACCACTTCGTCGATGCGATGGTGGTGGGGCGCGGACACTCCGGTCGGCGTTTCCGCCGCCGCGGCCTCCGAGGTCCCGGCGATCGAAGGTTCGATGAGCTCGCCAAAGACCGCGTGTCCAGGCTCGAGCGGACGCTTCACGCGAAGCAGGGGCGCCGTGATCGCGCGCGCGTCCGGTCCGGCCAGTCGCACCACCCCGATTCCTCCCCGACCGGGAGGCGTGGCGATGGCGACGATGGTGTCATCGAGGTTCACGGGGAGATTGTAACGACACGGTCCGGCTCTGTCCGATGCGAACTCGTGAATCGTCCAGGGCCGGCTGCCCGAGGGGAGGGTCTAGCGCGCCGGCTTGCCAGCCGAGCGGGTGTCCTTCGTATAGACGACTACGTACCGCCGCAGGCCTTCGCCTTCGCTCTCGGTACGCAGATCGGCCTGGTCACGTAACGCCAGGTGTACAATCCGGCGTTCGCGCGACGACATGGGCGCGAATTTGTAGGGTGCTCCGGTCTTTCGGACCTTTTCGGCGGCTACGCTGGCAGCCATCCGCAGTTCCTCGAGGCGCATGGCGCGGTGGTTCATGCAGTCGAACGAGATTTTTTCATGCTCGTTGCCAGGCAAGCGCAGCATTTCGAGTGCGATCAGTTCCATGGAGCGCAAAAGTTCTCCGCCGCGCTCGAGCATCAGCGGAGAGTCCGGCCCGGCAAACTCCACCAGGATTTCCGGCCTTTCCCAGTCGCGCTCCTCGGTGAGCGGGGGATCGACCGTGATGCGATATTTCAGGCGCAAAGCCGCGTTGGCGACGATGCCTCGGAGCAGTTCGTTGATCTTGTTGGCGGCGGCGATTTTATCGGGAATGGGCATAGAGCAGCTCTGAGCCTCAAGCTCCTGGCTACGAGCTTTCGGCTGGGGTTTCCAATCTGGGCCACAGGCACGCCCGCGCGCCGGTGCTCCTTGCCGGCGCTCCGCTACTTGTCTTTCTTGCGCGCCCGCTTTTCCATCATCTCGCGCATCTCGCGGCCGAGTGGAGTCCGGTTCATCACCACTTGCTGGACGATACCGATTAGGTTACCGACCGACCAGTAGAGGCACAGTCCGGCCGCCAGATTCCAACTGATGAACCCCAGCATCACCGGCATGAACAAGTTCATCATCTTCTGCTGCGCGGGATCCATGCCAGCCTGCGGCGTCATGCGCTGCATAAAGAGCATGGTGATGATAACGGCGATCGGCAGGACGTGCCACGGGTCGGGAGAAGACAGGTCCGGCACCCATGCCCAGTGCGCGAGCCGCAGGTCGAGGGCGACCCCGAGCATGCGATAGTAGGCGAACAGGAACGGCATCTGGATCAGAAGTGGCAGACAGCCGCCCGCCGGATTGACGCCTTCTCTCTTGTAGAGCGCGGCGATTTCCTCGTTCATCGGCTGCTTGCGCGGATCGCGCATGCTGTACTTCTTGTACTTCTCCTGGATCGACTTGATCTGGGGCGCGATGCGCTGCATCTTCAGCATCGACTTCATTTGGGTGATGCGCAGGGGCAGCAGCGCCAAATTGATGATCAGGGTCTGGATCACGATGGCCCAGCCCCAGTTCGGCACGATGTGGGTATAAGTCCACTTGAGCCACAGGAACAATGGCCGCGCGATATAGCCGAGCACGCCGAAGTCGACGACTCCGCGCAGATCCGGCTCGCTGCCGTTCGACCCGCCCGCAACGGTAACTTTCTCAAGGACGCTTAAATCCTTGGGACCGACGTACAGGCGCTCTTCGGTCGGGCCCTTAAGGTCTCCGACAGCGGCCCCCAGGACTTCCACTTTCAAGACCTCTTTCGGATCCGGCTTTTGAGGGTCTTTCGGCACTTCCAGCGGATTTCGGAGCGTGACCAGGGTGGCGTCATGCGGATCTTCAGGCAGGAAGATGGCAGCAAAGTACTGATCTGTGACGCCCGCCCAATTCAGCGGACCGCGGATGGTGGCGCCGCCAACCACATTCTTGATGGCCAGCCTTTCGATCTGCTTCGGAAAAAACAGCATCGTGCGCTCGGTGGATTCGTTGTTCTGGTACTCGACGCGGCTCGCGGCATAGGAAGTCGCGCCGGTCTCGTCGCCGAATCCAGCGGGCCACATCGGGAATGCTGAGACCACCGAGCCTTTGTGGAGGACGGCTGTTTCAATTCCGACGACGTAACTGTCGTCGAAATGGAACGTCTTGCGAACCGAGACGTCCCGATCGGAATAGTCGAAGGTGAGATGGGCGGGCGCGGCAAGCGTGCCCGTCGCGGAAGCCACATACAGCGCCGAATTCATCTGGTTGCGCAGCGACTCGTCGTAGGACCACAGCGAGAGTGGGTAGCCATACTTGTCGGCCGCCTTCGTGTTCACCAGTTCCAGGGGCTGTCGCTGATCGTTCTTGTACTTCTTCAGGACCCAGGACTTCACCTGCCCGCCGCGGTTGGTGAACTCAATCTTGAAGAGATCGTTTTCGACGACCGTGACCGATTCCGCTTGCGCCTGCTTTGTGCCCGCGGGCGGCTCGAGCGCCGCACTTTGAGGCGCTGCCGTTTCCGGGGGGGCAGGGTTGGCCGGAACATTCCGGGTCTGCTGGGGCGTTTCGGTCGGTTTCGGCCCGTACTTCTTCAGCAGCGGCTGCGAGATCAGGATAATGAGAAACGTGAGCGCGAAGACGAGAAGAAGTCGGCGCTCCATTCCGGGTTCTTGCTGTGGATTTTGAAAGTCTGCCAATGGCCTACCGTATGAAAGCTGGCACGGTGCTCAATTCGAACCGCACGCCGAGCCCTGGATCTTGTGTGTATGTGGTTCCCGAATCACCGGGTCATAGCCACCCCGAACCAATGGATGACAGCGGAGCAGGCGGCGCAGTGCCAGCCAGCTTCCTCGCAAGGCCCCGTAGCACTCCACTGCCTCCAGCGCGTATTCCGAGCAGGTGGGTACGTAGCGGCACGACGCCGGAAGCCAGGGAGAGATCGCGAACTTGTAGCCTCGCAGCAACCACAGCGCGCTGTTCTTGGCGACCTGCATAGTCAAGCGACTCTCGCTGTCCCGGGGGCGCGTCTTCCCGGATATACGTTTCTGCAGAGGAGCAGGTTCATTCCCGGTTCCGGGCCTTCTACTACAGTTTCTGCGCGATCACCGCGAAGGCGCGGCTGACCTCGCTCAGCAGGGCGGAAAACTCCGTCGTTTGCAGCGATTTCTTCGGGTTGATGACCACGTCCGCCGGTGGACCCGCCACCGGGCGACAGAGCCGCACCGACTCGCGCAGGCGCCGCTTCATCCGGTTCCGGTCGACCGCCCCTCCCAGCGCGCGGCCGACGGTAAAGCCCACTCTCAGTCCCTCGCCCTCTGTCCTGCGCAGGTAAAACACGGTCATATGCGCGGAAAAGTGGCGCCGGCCCTGCTTGTAAACGCGCTCGAAGTCCGCGTGCCGCAGCAGGCGTCCGCTGCGAGGATTCTTTTTCCCGCGGCTTGGGGACGGGTTAGGTGCTGCCTGCGGAGCCATTGCATTCACTGCTCACTCACAGTCCCGTCTGAGGTGGCGGCGACCGAACCCCTCAGGATGACGACCATCTGAACACCAGGGAACAACCCAAGATGGGGAAACGGGAATCTATTCGCGGAAGCCGGGCTTTACCGACACCCGCTTGCGACCTTTGGCGCGCCGCCGAGACAGCACTCGGGCTCCGCTCTTGGTCTTCATGCGCGTCCGGAATCCGTGCTTCTTCGAGCGCTTACGCCGGTTAGGTTGGAAAGTGCGCTTAGGCATGAAAAATAGCTGCTCCTGATTCGATCAATGGCCGTAGGACAAACTTTGAGTATAAATGACCCGGCTCCGACGGGCAAACCTGCAGCTCGAATCCTGGCTGTCTCAAATCCCGCAGCTCGCATCGAATCTGGCCGTTGCCGTGCCGGTGATATCCTCCGGTA